>Ga0315336_1003044_pt1 | contig 23484 bp, 19 predicted proteins | sample ASW5metaG_FD_204512 | JGI IMG/M metagenome (GOLD analysis project Ga0315336, IMG submission 204512) | Ammonia-oxidizing marine archaeal communities from Monterey Bay, California, United States - ASW #5 | ecosystem: Environmental > Aquatic > Marine > Intertidal zone | place: USA: California... | reverse complement strand
CCGGGGATAACAGGCTGATGACGCCCAAGAGTCCATATCGACGGCGTTGTTTGGCACCTCGATGTCGGCTCATCGCATCCTGGGGCTGGAGCAGGTCCCAAGGGTTTGGCTGTTCGCCAATTAAAGCGGTACGTGAGCTGGGTTTAGAACGTCGTGAGACAGTTCGGTCCCTATCTGCCGTGGGTGTTGGAGACTTGAGAGGAGCTGTCCCTAGTACGAGAGGACCGGGATGGACGCACCTCTGGTGGACCTGTTGTCGCGCCAGCGGCACAGCAGGGTAGCTATGTGCGGACGGGATAACCGCTGAAAGCATCTAAGCGGGAAGCCCCCCTCAAAACTAGGTCTCCCTTGAGAGCCGTGGAAGACCACCACGTTGATAGGCTGGGTGTGGAAGCGCAGCAATGCGTGAAGCTAACCAGTACTAATCGCTCGATTGGCTTGATTGCTTTCATTATCAGTGTTTGGGTACGCGAATTGCCGCTTTGGCATGCCGCTCGAAACGTTGATTTGAACAAAGACCAGATTGATCAAAAAGTCTGACGTTGCTCGCCGGTCTGGTGATTGTGGCGGAGTGGCTGCACCCGATCCCATCCCGAACTCGGCCGTGAAACGCTCCAGCGCCGATGGTACTGCATCAACTGATGTGGGAGAGTAGGTCGTCGCCAGGCCTGCCAGCAACGTTAGACTCTAAAATCCCCTCTTACGCGATCTTCAAACATCGCCGAAACAACGCTGTCTGAGCTTTTGCTCGGGCGGCGCCATTGGCGTTGGTGATGCACTCTTGGCGCCAAATCGCCTTTGGGCTTCCCACGGGCGGCACGTATGGCGTGCGGTCGGGCTCGTGCCATTTTTTATGCCCAAATCCATGGTCAGAAGACCCATGGATGCCACGCCCCACAAAAGTTTGAAGCGATCGGCGCCGGCCGTTGGTCGACAGCCGACGGCGAACACGGTATCGCTCGACCTGTTATGACGCCATCCAGCTTTGCACAGTTCAAATCTCAACTCCGCCTGCTCGCCCGGTCGGCGGCCCTAAGCCTGTTCGCCGCCCTGCTGACCCTGCTCACATGGCTGGGCGCGAACCAGGCCGCAGCCCAGGACTGGTGGACGAATGTCCCTGGATTCGAGCCCTTTGGCGGCAAAAGAACCCTCTCGGTCGAGGAGAGGCGAGCCCAGAACCAACGGGCCCGCGATGCCTTGGCCCAACGGGTCGGGCCCGAGTTTCAGGCCGAGCAACAGCTGCTCAGCAACGGAACGCTCCGCGCGCTCGAGATGGCGATCGGGCGTTACCAAGCCATTGCAGCTGCAGGCGGCTGGCAGACGATCCCCGACAAGACCACGCTGCGGATGAACGATTCCGGTGAAGCGGTCGCCAGGGTCCGCCGTCATTTGATGGCGACGGGCGATCTGCCGGCTGAAGCGGGCGCCGGCTGGGGTTTCGATATGACGCTCGAGACGGCGCTCGCGCGATACCAGATGCGCCACGGTTTGCGGGTGACGGGGTTCGTCGACCGCCGTACGCGCCTGGCGCTCAACGTGCCTGCCAACGAGCGGTTGGCCCAATTGCGTAAAAATCTGGCCCGCGTCAAAAAACAGATGAAAATCGCCCAGGCCGAACGCGTGGTGATCGTCAACGTACCGGGCTACCGCCTGGAGGCGCTCGAGCGAGGCTCGCTCGCGCTGCGCAGCAACGTCATCGTCGGTAAGCCAGACCGCAAGACGCCCGAGATATCGGCCAGAATCATCGAAGTCAATTTCTATCCCTATTGGCGCGTGCCCGATTCCATCGCGCGCCGCGATCTGATCCCGCAGATCCGCAAGAATCCGGACTATTTCAACCGCGAGCGTTTCGCCGTGATGAAAACCTGGGGCGCCAAACCGCTCAATCCGACCAACGTCAATTGGAGCTCGCCAGCGGTCAGAAACTACAAGTTTCGCCAAGACCCGGGATCCTTCAATGCGCTGGGCGTGGTCCGCATCAACATGCCCAACAAGCACACCGTCTATATGCACGACACGCCGCTGAAGCAGCTCTTTGGTCAAAGCGCCCGCGCGTTCAGCTCAGGCTGCGTGCGGGTGGAGCGCGTGATCGATCTGGCCTCCTGGCTGTTGAGCAGCGAGCCTGGTTGGTCGGGCGCGAAGATCCAGTCGGTGCTGGGTCAGCAGCAGCGCGAAACGGCTAAGCTGAAAAAATCGGTTCCCGTGCACTTTATCTATGTCACGGCTTGGGCCAGCGGCGAGGGTACGGCGCACTTCCGGCAGGACATCTACAACCGAGACGGCCTCTTAAGCGTCGCCGGCAATGATCTCGACGACGACGCGCCGCAATTGAGCGGCATAACGCCCTAATCCGCAGTCCTGTTTAGCGCATGCGGCAGGGGCAACGTGGTTAACGCGATCTTAACGCCGCCGCAGGTCTATTGATGGTATTGACGATAGCCAACAATGGGTTTGCCACATGCTGTCCGGCGCCTCAAATCCGAACCCCAAAGCCAACCGCAGAGACCGCCGAAAAGCTGCGAAGCTGAAAACAGCGCCGCGCGCGCAAAGCGTGCGCAAAAGAGTTGGCACCGATGCGTCCTATGCCAGGGCAACCATGCTAGCCAAGGCCGGCCAAATCACCGAGGCGATTGAATTGTGCCGGAAGATCCTGGCAGAGGACCCAGTTCACATTGATGCTCATGGAACGCTCGGTGTGCTCTACTGGCGTGAAAAACGTCATGGCGAAGCCTATCCGCATCTCAAGTGGGTGGCCGAAAATCAGCCGAAAAACATCAAAGCTTGGCTTTATCTAGGCGACTGTCTGTTGGGCCTGGCTCAGCTGGAGGCCGCAGTGGTTGCATTCAAGCGAGCGGCCGCCCTGGAACCCGATAATTTCATGGCGCAATATAATTTGGGCCGAGCATGTTCGCTGAACGGCGACAATGAGACGGCGCTGAGAGCCGTGCAACACGCCGAAAAGCTCGATCCGAATTCGCCCGAGCTGTTTTATCTATTGAGCTCTGTTCATTTGGCGATGGGGTCATTTGATCAGGCCCGCGGAGCGCTGCGACGTGTCTTGGCATGCGACCCCAATCACGTCTCGGCCTACGAGGGGCTCTCACGATTGCGGCCAGATCCCCAAGAAGCCCAAGAGTTGATTGAGACGTTGCAGAAAAAAATGGTGGCCGGCGATCAGTCATCAGCCGATGAAACCATCATGCTTTTCGCAATCGGCAATATGCGCGAAGGGTTGGCGGATTACGACGGTGCGTTCGAGGCCTATGCCCGAGCCAATGAAATCGACAACAAAAATTTCTCATTCGAACACGCGCCAATCACAAAGCGTGCAGATGAGACCATTAGTGGTTTTACAGGCGATGTCTTCGATACGTTGATGGCAGCGAGTTCAGATGACACCACGCCGATTTTCATCGTCGGTATGCCCCGCAGCGGCACCACGCTCGTGGAACAAATCATCGCCAGTCATCCTCAGGTTCACGCAGGCGGTGAAGTGGCTCGCTTACAGTACATTGCTCAAAGCCTGATGCTTGAGAGCGACGGCGACGTCTGCTACCCGCGCGATGTGGCAGCGATGGATCCAACCGCATTGTCTCACCTCGGATCCGATTATCTCGCCTTCCTCAAGCAGGGCGCGCCGGAAGGCATTGCCCGCGTCACCGACAAGCAGCTCTTCAATTTTCTGAATATAGGCCTGATCGCGACGCTTTTCCCCAAGGCGCAAATCGTTCACTGCCGCCGCGATCCGATGGACACATGCCTCTCTTGCTTTTTCCAACACTTTACTGAAATGGGCGGGTTGGATTTTGCCAGGGATCTGCAAGATCTGGGGTTTTTCTACCGTCAGTACGCGCGTTTGATGGACCATTGGCGCCAAGTATTGCCCCGGCCGATGTTCGAAGTGGATTATGAAAAGCTCGTCGACAATCAAGAGGCCGTCAGCCGCCGGATGATCTCCCACGTCGGCCTTGATTGGGATGATGCGTGCCTCGATTTTTACAAAACCGATCGAACCGTCAGGACGGCGAGTGATTGGCAGGTGCGCCAACCGATTTACAAATCGTCGAAACAACGCTGGAAGCGTTATGAGCGGCACCTTGAGCCTCTAAAAGCTGCGCTGGCCGAAATGGATTGAGACCATCGGCGCGTTCTTGCTGCTCCGCTTCGGCTGAGTTAGCGCGCGAACATCTGCATCAGAGAGATGAGGCGCGATCCCCCGATTTCTGCCGTTATTCAGCCGCCAAAATCTGTTCGCGCACCATACCCGTCTTTCGAACAATATGGCGCACCGGACACATGCCAGCTTTATTCTAGGCGATAGGCCGCAGATAGCTGTTGAACAGACAGCCCGGCAGCGCTCTAATCGTGCTCTCTAGGAGTGCGAATGCCATGACTTGGCGACTGCAATTGCCACGACACAAATTTGTCGCATGCCTTGCGGCCCTGAGCGTGCTGGTGCAAGCGGGCCTGGTGGCGTGGCATGTCTCGAGCATGTTTGCAGCCGCCGCCAAAGCAGGCGGCGAACACGCTGTGATGTGTCATGCCGGCAGTGGGCCGGCCGCCACTTTCGATGGTGAGACCGAACCCAGCGACAACACCAACCACGGTCTGTTGGAAGACTGCACCTGCTGCCAGGGCCTGTTGGCGGGCGGCACCATGCCCCAGGGCGTGGCCGATATGCCCCGGCCGCAGCCGGACGCGGTTCGAATTCTGATCTCAGGCGGCACCTTATCTAGCGGCGGCCATCCATTGGCGTCTGACAACCGGGCCCCTCCCCAATTCGGCTGACATATTCAATTTAGTTTGAAACGCGCCGCGAGCCGATGTTCGGACACCTCGGCGCACATTGAACAAGGGACAGCCACGCGCTGTCTCGCCGAAGTCAGTAAAACGCGGAAATTGCGTAATGAGGACACAAATGTTGAAACGATTTATTGGAAAAAAACCCACCATGACGGGTGCGGCCATCTTGGGGCTTGGCACAATAGGAATTACGGGCACAGCACTGGCGGATTCGGGACACAGCGCTCCCCAAGGCGGCACCTGGTCGCTGGAAAACGGAGAGCTCGAACCGGCACCCCGCGTTGACGACCACGCACCCATCGGCGTCATGGGAGAACATCGCCACAAACCCGGCCAAGTCATGCTGTCCTACCGCTTCATGCGCATGTGGATGGAAGACAGCCTGATTGGCGAAAACGAGGTCGATCCGGCGGGCATCGCCGCCAACGTTCCGAATATTTTCTTTGGCAACGCGCCGTTTCCAACCGGTGTCGCGCCAAATTTGCGCGTCGTGCCCATCAATATGAAAATGGACATGCACATGTTTGGAGCGATGTACGGTCTGACCGACCACATCACGCTGATGGGCATGTTGCCCTATGTCGAAAAATCGATGGAGCATTTGACCTTTTTGGGGCCCAGGGGAACCGCGTTGCGCGGCGCTTTTACGACCAAATCCGAAGGCATCGGTGATATTTCGGGCACCGCCTCGATTGGTCTGATCGAGCGGGAAGCGCCTGATGCCGAGCTCCATGTCGACCTCATGCTGGGGCTCTCGGCACCGACAGGTTCCACGTCGAAAAGCGACGAGGTGCTGACGCCGATCGACACGCGGCCGACGACGCGCCTGCCCTACCCGATGCAGATCGGATCGGGGACCTGGGATTTTCTGCCGGGCGTGCTCTACACCCAGCGGGAGGGCAATATGTCCTGGGGCGCTCAATGGCGCGGAACGATCCGGTTGGAAAACAGCAATGACGATGGCTATTCCCTGGGCGATAAACACATTGGCACGGCCTGGGCGGCTTACCGCTGGACGCCCTGGATGAGTTCGTCGTTGCGCGTCATGGCGCAAACGATGGACAAGATCGATGGTTTCGATCCCTTGATCGTGGCGCCCGTTCAAACCGCCAATCCAAGTTTCCAAGGGGGCGAACGCGTTGATCTGTTGCTCGGCGTCAACCTAATCGCGCGCGAGGACGCGGGTCATTTGTGTGGTCATCGTCTGGCGTTGGAAGCTGGCGCGCCTGTCTATCAGGACCTGAACGGCCCGCAGCTCGCGACCGACTGGACGTTCATGCTCGGCTGGCAGAAAACGCTCGGCGACTGCTGAGGTTCAGACGATTTAAGCCGCGTCCGATCTTGACCCGGCGCCGCCAAATAAAAGGACCCACCGATGCGCGCCTCAATGGCCGAAAGCCTGATTAGGCGATTGTCGGCTCATCTGATTGCCGAAAATCCCTTCGCCGGTCCTGCCCAGCGAAGGTCCTCAGTTCCCGATTGGGCATGGATTCTTCTGCGACTGCTCCTGCTCGCATTAACCGGAGCGATCGTCTGGCTGTTGTTCAGCGAGCCGCGTCTTGGCGTTGCGGTCTTCTGGTTGATTGCGATACCAAGGCTGCCGCTGCTCTTTCTCGTTGCACATGGTTTCTGGCGCAATGTTTGCCCCATGGCGACACTAAATCAACTGCCCGCCCGAATGGGTTGGAGCCTTAGAAGGCGTCTTCCAACTGTGGCCAAGCACAACGCCTATCTGGTTGCGGTGGTGCTGTTTCTCGCTCTGATTTTTTTGCGCCACCCATTGCTCAATGACGATTCCGGGGCGCTCTTGCTGATGGTGGTATCGGCGCTGGCGCTCGCTTTTTTTGGCGGCGTGTTTTTCGAGGGGAAAAGTGGTTGGTGCGGGACGTTCTGTCCGTTGTCTCCGATCGAGCGGGCTTATGGTCAAACACCGGGCATCGTGGTTCCCAACAGCTACTGCAGCATTTGCAACAACTGTCAAAAGAACTGCTACGACATCAATCCCAACGCGACGATTTTCAAAGAACTAGCCGATGACAGCGCTTGGTACGTGGGTCACCGCAAGCTGTTCTTCGGCGCGCTGCCGGGCTTTATCTATTGGTTCTTCACCACCAGCGATCCGGGTCTGATCGGCTACGGCCCTTATCTCGCCGGCTTGGCGCAAAGCGTTTTTCTGACCCTAGGCATTTTCTTTGTGGCCGCCTATCTGACGCCGCTGCGGCTGTTTCACGTGGTGCAGCTCTTCACGGTCTCGGCAATCTTGATCTTCTATTGGTTCGGCGCGCCAGCGGTGCACGCGGGTCTGAGCGAGCTGTTTGCAACTGAAATCCCACGCTGGACTGTACCTGTGCTTCAGGCCTTCGTGGTCATTGTAGTCGCTGCGACCTGGATCCGTGGGCTTGGACACGAATTCGCCTATCGGGACCGCGCGATGGTGAGGGATCAATCGACAGGAATGAGCTTTTCAGTCGCAAGAGGACAGCCACTCCTGGAGGCTATCGAGGCGGCTGGAATTTCCATCCGGCACATGTGCCGAAGAGGCCAATGCGGCTCCGATCCGATCGTCATCGTGAGTGGCGAAGAGAATATCGATGCGGCCACGGGCGATGAGTTGCAGACATTGAGGCGCTTGGGTTTGGAAGGAAAGGCGCGGCTGGCCTGCTCGTGCACCGTCAACGGTCCGATTACCATCGATATTGAGGTCGGCAAGCTGGTCAAGAAATCTGCTCTGAGGCACTCCGGGATCAGTGCTGGGATCAGTGAACGGGACGAAGGCGCATCGGCCAGAACCGAAGGCGAGAACAGATAGCCGCCTCCTGCCGAGCAATGCCTTGCGCCGGCACCAAGTTTAGCTTGCCGCATGAAGATAGCGGGGGCTAGCATTCGGCCAACCGCCAATGCGGCGTCGGGATCGAATTGGTTTTTGCCTTCCGGCGAAAGATAGATTTTGGGAGGATGCCATGACCAGGACGAAACTGCCGAGCGAACGCGGACTGTTCGAACTCTACGACAACGACGCCGAGGCCGCAGATGCGCAGATCTTCGGACGCGTCCCCAACCACGACCGGCGCGGTTTCCTCAAAGGCGCGGGCCTGGCGGCAATGAGCACGGCGCTCGGCACCGCCATTCCATTCCACCGCAATATGCCCTCGGGCTTCATACCCGCCGCCCTTGCAGAAGAAAGCGTGCCGATTCCGGGCAAGGAGGGGCTCATCGTGCTGAACGACCGTCCCCTCAACGCCCAAACGCCGGCCTATTTGCTCAACGACGCCATCACGCCAACCGCGCGCCATTTCGTCCGCAACAACGGCGTGCCGCCTGAAAATGCGAGCGCTCAGGATTGGACGCTCACCATCGACGGTCTCGTGGAGAGGCCGCTGAAGCTCTCGATCTCGGATTTGCAAAAACAGTTCGACGTGGTCGATCTGGCGCTGCAGATCGAATGTGCCGGCAACGGCCGCGCTGCGTTCGATCCGCCGGCCAAGGGCAACCAGTGGAGCTATGGCGCGATCGGGTGCGCCAAATGGCGCGGCGTGCGCTTGGCGGACGTTTTGAAAGCCGCCGGCGTAAAACCGAACGCCATCTACACGGCCAATGAGGGCGCCGATACGCACCTCTCTGGCAAGACCGATAAAAAGCCGATTTCGCGTGGCGTGCCCATGGAGAAGGCGCTCGATCCCAATAATCTGATCGCCTTCGCCCAGAATGACGCTGACATAAATCCGATGAACGGCGTGCCGCTGCGCTTGGTGGTGCCGGGCTGGCCCGGATCCTGCTCGCAAAAATGGTTGACGCGCATCTGGTTGCGAGACGTGGTCCATGACGGCGCCAAAATGACGGGCACGTCTTACCGCGTCCCGAATCATCCCGTGGCACCGGGCGAAAAGGTGCCCAAGGAGGATTTCGTCATCATCCAGTCCATGCCCGTGAAATCGCTGATCACCCGGCCGCGGACAGGACTGAAAACGGCGTCGCGCACGCTCGAGGTGGGCGGCCACGCTTGGGCCGGCGATCACAAGGTCAAGGCCATGCACATATCGACCGACTTCGGCGCCACATGGGTCAAGGCCGACCTGGAAGATCCGGTCAATTCGTTCGCTTGGCAGCAGTGGAAGGCGACAGCCAAATTCCCGGAAGCGGGCTATTACGAGGTCTGGGCGCGGGCGACCGACGACGAGGATGTAACCCAACCTTTCGCCATCGCCTGGAATCCAAAAGGCTACCTCAACAATTCCATGCACCGCATCGCTGTGACCGTCAGCTGACCGCGTGAAGGGGTCGATTTTCGCAACCACCGTTCTTGGCGTTTTGCTGGCAAGTGCGCTGCCTGATGGGGGCGCCTGGGCCCAGGACGGCGTCCAGTCCGGTCTCCCCGAGGGCGAAGGGCGCGAAGAGGTCGAGATCTATTGTTCGGCCTGTCACTCCTTGAAGCTCGTCACCCAACAGGGTCTGAGCCGCCGCGATTGGGACGAGCTGCTGGTCTGGATGGTCGACGAGCAGGGAATGGACGAATTGCCGCCCGAGGACCGCAAACGGGTGTTGGATTATCTGGCGACCCACATCAGCGTCGAACGTGTACGCAATTTGCGTAAGAACCGGTAGCCGCAAATAGTTCAGGTGCTAGCGGCGGCCCGCAAAATGGGCGCGTCGAGCGACTGGGCCTCGACGAGGCCGCGCACCGAATTGCCGAGAAAAATGCGATCGGCCGCCTCGAGGTCGGCTGGATAGAGTACGCCCTCGGTTGTCTGCCCCGTTGCCAGCAATTCGGCCCGCAGGGTTCCCGGTAGAAGACCGCATGCCAACACCGGGGTCACCAGGGCGCCGTTGCGCTCGATAAAAATATTGGTGCGGCTGCCCTCCGCCAGTTCTCCACGCTCGTTTAGAAACAAAACTTCATCGCAGCCGTGACGCGCGTTGAACGCGGCGTACTCGCTGTCATAGAGCGCCCGGCGCGTGGTCTTGTGATAAAGAAACGCATCGTCGGACCGAACGCGGTGCATCGAAATCGCAAACGTCACGTGCGCCGCCGGGGTGGGCAGCGTAATTTGAACGGCGGTCAGCGACGTCTTGCCATCGCGATCGAGCAACAACCGCACCCGCTGCACGTGCTGTCCGAACACGGTCGCCCGACTTTCAAGCAGCTCGACCACGGCGGCTCGATCGAACGCATAACCAAAATAGGCGGCCGAGTCGGCCAAGCGATCCAAATGGAGATCGAGTAGGTAGTAACCCTTGCTCGGCTCGTGCCGCATGGTCTCGATCAGCTTGAAAGTCTGGGCCGGTTCAGACAGAAAGCGCAATTTGAGCACGCACTCGTCGTATTCGTCCTCGGCAACGGAGTCCTGGACGATACCGCTGCCTATTCCGATTTCTCCGCGACCGTCGTTGCCGATGGTCAATGTGCGGATCGCGACGTTGAAGCACGCATCTCCGTTGGGCGAGACCATGCCGACGGCACCTGTGTAAACACCGCGAGGGCTCATTTCCAATTCACGGATGATTTCAACCGCGCGCACCTTGGGCGCACCGGTGACTGAGCCCGGCGGAAAGATGCTTTTTACCAATTCCGCGAGCGCCACATCGCCACGCAAGCGCGCCCGTACCCCCGACGTCAGTTGATGCAGCGTGCTGTATTGCTCGACCGTAAACAGATCGCTCACTGTGACGCTGCCCGTATCGGCCACACGTCCGAAATCGTTGCGCATCAGGTCGACGATCATCAGGTTTTCGGCGCGTGATTTCGCATCCGTTCGCAACCATTCCTGCCGGGCCAGATCGAGTTCGCTGGTCGGGCCGCGCGGGGCCGTGCCTTTCATGGGCCGTGTGCTTATGTCCCGACCATGGCGCTGTATAAAAAGCTCGGGCGAGAGGGAGAGCACATTGAATTCAGGTGTTTCGATCAGCGCGCCATAAGCCACCGGTTGCCTCTGCCGGAGCTCGGCAAACAGAGCCCGCGGATTGCCGGCAAACTCGAAGCTCGCCTTGAAGGTTAAGTTGAGCTGATAGATGTCGCCAGCCGCGATGTAACGTTTCACCTGCTCGAAGCGGCTGCGATAGTCATCGGGCCCCATGCTGTATTGCAAGTCGGAAACCACACATGGCGGGGCGTCTTGGTCGCGCAAGTGCCCGTCCACGTCTTGGCTCGGTAGCGCCAGCGGAGCATCGAAAACGCCAAACCATAAGAGCGGAACGCCGCGTCCCTCCGGTATCAATGGCGCCAGTCTGGGTTCGAAGGAATAGCCCAATTCATACGCGAGGAAACCCGCCAGATATGAGCCGTCATCTAGCGCGGCCTGGATCGCCGCCAGCGCTGAGGTAACCTCATTTGGTTCGTTTGCGCAGATGACGCTGGAGGGTCTCTCGAACAAAAGGGCGCGGCCGCCGCCGACCGTATTGTCGTCTATCAGGACCGACGCGGTCACGGGTTTCGCCGATCGCTTTTGAATGCCTTGCTGGCGCTTGCAAGGCGTTCATGAACAGGGCCGTCGTCTGCCAGTACGCGCGCGCCAACGACGAAGACCAGCCAATGAACCAGCTCGGCGACCAGCGCCATGAACACTCCGGCAAATATCACGTCGCTCAAGAAATGACCGCCCTGGGCGATGCGGACAAAGCCCGCCAACGTTCCGCCCAGAATGCCAAGTCCGATCAAGCGAGCGCGGCGCCGGCGGGCCAGCAACGCCAAGGCAAAAAACACCATATAAATCGAAGAGGCCTCGCCGCTGACGAAGGAGCAGTTGTCCTCACACTGGTCCGAGAGCGCCAGCGCCGGTGTGAAGCGCTGGTCGCCGCCATATTCCTGGACGTGGAAAGGGCGCGCGCGGCCCCAATTATCCTTCAGGATCACATTGGCGGTGAGGCCCGGTCCAAGCGCCAGACAGGCAACGAGATAAAGCCATTTCTGGAAGCCCATTGTGAGGAACGTGCGCCGGGTCAGCGCCGAGAACACGAGCCCCGCAATTACCAAGGCGCTGGCTGCATAGAAGATGAGTTTGAAGAAAACCCGCAGATCCTTGCCGATTCCCGGAAAGTTGAAAATGAAGGCGCGATTGCCGCCATAAAACAGATTGGTGACGGCGAAATCGATTTGCGGAAAACCGATGAAGACGAACGCTGCGACCAGGCCCGTGAAAGACGTCCAGGCAAAAATCCGCCATCGTCGGATGTCGCGCGAGGGATGCTCTTCGGTCACGTTCTGCTTCATCTCATCGGCCCTTGAACCCGCTCAAAGCAGTCAAATAGACCGTGCGCACTGATTTTGGTCCAGTGGCCACCTGCCGGCTCGTTAACGGTTCGACGTTTGCGAAATGGTCGCTGACGTGCCGCACATTGGGCCTCAGCGAGACGAGCAGAATGGGATCCTTTGCGCCTTCATCGAAGGGCCGGGAAAACTCGAAATGATCGCGCGGCGTTTCTGAAGGCCGCCAAGACCGGATGGGCACGCCAGCGTCCCGCAGGTAATAGAGCATTTCGGCCGTCACCAATCGATCTTCGGTCAGCACCGTCCCAAAGGCGCGGCCCTTAAGCGCTCCGCGCACCGATTGGGCCGTCTCCTGCCAGCCCAACACGCGGGCGAAGGGGTCGGCGCGACCGGGGAAGGCAAGTCCGGGCGCCAGGATCGACGCCGTGGTGATCGCCAGAAACACGATCGCATGGAGTGAAAGCGAGGCAGCGAACAAACGGCGGAAATCCTGTCTGAGCAGCGTTGCGGTCACCAGAATAGCGGCCGCGAGATAGGCAGTCGCTGCCCAATTTGCATGCGCCCGCGAAAGCAAGGCCTGCACGGCGATGATCGTTATGATTGGAAGCGAGAACGACAGCAGAGCCCGGGCGTCCTCGGCCGCACCCTTGCGCGCGGCGCCATAGGCGATCGCGATCAGCGTGGCCATCAGCACCGGCCCGAAGACGCCGAATTGAGAACTAAGAAATTCGATCATCTTCAGAGGCTTGAAAAAGTTTCCGCGCCAATTGGCATTATCGGCCGTGTGCGCGATGGTGATCCAATCATTGTCGATATTCCACAGAAGGTTCGGCAGTACGATCAGTACTGCGAGCCCCAGCACCGCCAGTCCTTTGAGATCTCGCAACAGCCAGCGTGGTTGCGCTGAGGCCGCCATATGCACGAGCGCGCAACCGACGAAATAGACCATCGCGTATTTCGCCATCAGACCCAGCCCCAGGGCCACGCCCAGCAATAGGGCCCATGACCAGGACCGGTTCTCGTTCAGTTTGATCCAGGCTAAGAGCGCGAGCGTCCAGAAAAACAGCAGCGGCACATCGGTTGAGATCAATCCGGCGGAAAATGAAATACCGGGCAGCGTGGCAAAAACGATGGCCGACCAGAACCCGACGCGGGCGTCATAAAGCGTCCTGCCCGTCATAAAGATTAAGCCGGCAGCCAGCGTGTAAAGAACGGGCGAGGCGGCTCTGATGCAAAATTCACCATCCCCGCACACCGCGCCAAAGCCGGCGATGAGCCAGGCAATCAGCGGCGGCTTGGAGAAATAACCGAAATCGAGGGCTTGCGACCAGGACCAATATTGCGCTTCGTCGAAGAAGAGATCCGTATCTGTGTAGGCGAGCGCAATGAGGCGGAGCAGCAGCAGAATGCCGAGGCAGAGAGCGGCGCCGCCGGCATATCGGTTTGTCTGGGGCACGAGGCTTCTGACTTGCGATTGCGTCATAGAGGGGGTCTCATAGGGCGCCAAGCGCTACGGCTGCGGCCATTTACGCCGCCCATCCGCAGTCATTCAATCGGGTCGACGATCCCGGCAATCCGCCCGGCCGGGCCGCGTTCGTGATTTACATGGTTGTGCGCTGCAACGGAAGCTTGTTATTGGTTCGCGGCCCGCACAGATCGGGGGCTGCAGACGGAATTTTCAGTGCAATGCGTATCAGTGTCGTCATCCCCGCCTACAACGAACAGGGCAATATAGGCCGCTTGGTCGAGGAAACCTTCGCCGCCGTATCCGACAAGGTGCTCGGCGAGGTGATCGTTGTCGATGATTGCAGCGATGACGGCACGCGCGACGAGGTCAGGGCATTGCTCACGCGCCACCCCAAGCTGCGCTATATGCGCCATGCCGAGCGCGCTGGCCAAAGCACGGCGCTTCGCACGGGCGTTCTTGTAGCCGACCACGGCGTCATCGCGACGATGGATGGCGACGGACAAAACGATCCAGGCGATATAGAACAACTGCTGGCCCGGCTGGCCCAACCGGGCGCGACGGGCCCGGCACTGGTGGGCGGCATACGCACACAGCGCGAGGCCAGCGGATCGCGGCGCTGGGCATCGCTGTTCGCCAACTGGATCCGCGACCGCGCGCTGAACGACGACTGCCCCGACACGGGCTGCGGCATCAAGGTCTATTGGCGCGACGCCTTTTTACGGCTGCCGTTTTTCACCAGCATGCACCGCTATATGCCCGCGCTATTTATCACCTATGGCCATAAGGTCGATTATCTGCCAGTGAACGACCGCTCACGGATCGCCGGCGTTTCGAAATACTCGAATCTTGGCCGCGCCCTGGTGGGCATATACGATCTGATCGGCGTCACTTGGTTGCGCAAGCGCACCAGCGCGCCCACGGTCGCCGAGGACTCCTCGCGCGGCTCGGCGTGATACGAATTCAGGAATTGGGACCGAAGGTGGATAAATGTCTGGATTAGCCACGTGGTGGGCAAGCGTTACGACGACCGAGCTGGTATGGCTCAGTGTCGGTTTCTTGGCCCAATTCATGTTCTCCATGCGATTTCTGCTGCAATGGATCTACAGCGAACGCGCACGCGCAAGCGTGGTCCCCGAAGTGTTCTGGTATTTCAGCTTTCTGGGCGGCGCGATGTTGCTCGTCTATGCGATCCACCGCGTCGATCCGGTCTTTATCCTTGGCCAGGCGATGGGCCTCGTCATCTACAGCCGCAACATATATTTCATTTGGCGCTCGAAACGCGAAGGCGGGCAATCGGCACCTGGTGCGGCGGCCGAATAGAAGACGCATCAGCACTGCATCTCGGCCGATGCATTGGCGGCAAGTCGGCAAAACGCTCAGCGAGGAACTATGGCACCGCTAAAATCAGTCATTGCGCCCGCCGGCAAATTGAGTCCGCTGGAGTGGCTGGCGATCATCGGTTCGATCTTGGTCGCCTCGTTCCTGTTGGTCGATCCATTGGTCTTGTCGCTTGTCCGCGAATTCGACCCGCAGCTTAAGGGCGTCTTTCAACGCCTGACCCATTTGGGGCGCTCGAGTTGGATCTTGTTTCCGACCGGCGCGGCCATCGTGCTGCTTTTGGCCCTGCGCAGCCGCGACATTGGTGCCAGGATGAGCGTCGCCTATGCCTATATGGCGCAGCTCTGCGCATTCGTCTTCGTCTGTGTCGCCGGCGCCGGCATCGTCACGTCGCTGGGCAAAAACATCATCGGCCGTGCCCGACCGAAACTCTATGACGCGGTCGGCTCGGTCGAATTCGAACCGTTCACCTTTCACGCCGACTTCGCGTCCTTTCCCTCAGGCCACGCCACGACGATATTCGCGCTGGCGGCGGCCCTCGCCATTCTCTTTCCCAAGGCACGCATCTATCTCTTCGTGGTGGCCGCTTGGATCGCCGCGACGCGATTTTTGATAGGAACCCACTATATCAGTGATGCGGTGGCGGGCGCCGTAGTCGGAATCGCGTTTTCGCAATTTTTGATGCAACGCATGGCAGCCCGGCGCTGGCTGTTTCAAATAGCGCGCGACGGCGGCATTCATTTGCGCGGAAAGTCGATTATGCCGTGGATTGCGCGGCAATTGCGCCAAACGGTTTTACCGCGAGCGCGTTGAGGGACGACAAATCCAAACGGGGACAGGGCAGCGATGACAACTTCACTTCGGAATAGCGGGCGGGACGTTCCCAAATCCATTTCGTACACATGGACTGGCGCCTTCGAGTCGCTTGGCCGCCCGCGCACGCCTGGACGCCACGCCTTGGCGACCGCCGCCGCTGTTATGGCTGGAGCAGCTCTGATCTGGGTCGCATCCCAATGGCTGGCGCAGGGGGGCGGGCAAGCAGAGCCAATTCAATCCTTCAAGCTGGCCCATGCATTTGTGGCTGCGCTCACGCTTTTTGCTCTGGCGAGTGCAGGCGTGTTGGCGGCTGGCGTCAGTCTGGAATTGATCCTGGGCGTCGAAGCATTGCACAAGGCAGCGCTTGGTCTGGCGGTGCTCGCGCCATTGAGCTTTGCCGCCAAGCCGGAAGCCAGCCCGACGTCCGGAAAGCCGGTACCGTCAGCCGCAATCGCGGCTTCGGGGTCGGAAGTTCAACTCGGCATCTATGGTGGCGGCAATTACACGCCAAAAGCCGACGTCTTCCTGAAACAACCCAACGGCACCGACATGACACTCAAGGGCGTGCCCTGGATGGGGGAGCCCTTTGACGACCCGCCCTATTACGGATTGCGCGGAACCTATTGGACAGCGGCCGCTCCCAAATTCGGCGCCATGTTCGACTTCACTCACGCAAAAGCCATCTCGCGCCGCAAGGAAGTGGTAGATCAGTCGGGAACGCGCGATGGCAAGGCCGTGCCGCCGAGGGAACAGGTCGATGCAACATTCACAAAGCTCGAATATTCGCACGGCCTCAATTTCGTGACCCTCAACGCGGTCTACCGCCTGAGCGGCTGGCATCGGCGCTTCGTGCCTTATCTGGGCGCCGGCGCCGGGCTCGTGATCCCGCACACTGAAATTGCGCGCAAGGATATCGGCCGCCAAAACTGGACCTACCGATATGAGGTGACCGGACCGGGCTTCCAAGGGCTGGCCGGCATCGAATGGCGCGTCTTTCCCTCCGACAAGTATGGCGTGTTCACCGAATACAAGGCGGGTTACGCGGTAAACAGCACCCAATTGCTGGAGGGTGGGACGGTGACCAACCGGCTTTGGGCGCACCAGGCCATCGTCGGCCTATCGGCGATCGTCTACCAACCTGCCTTGGCTGCGATGGCCCCCTAACGCGAGGCCCGCACGGACAAAACGCTAGCGCCCAAACAGCGCGCGCGCGTTGTTACCCAGCATTAGCAGCAGTCGATCGGCGAATAGCCCGACCAGCAGCGCCACGCTCAAATAACCATATGGATTGACGCGGATCAGATTTGCATCGGGTTGGAAGAAGGCCCGAAGCAGCAGATAGATCGCGATGCCAAGCACGGCAGCCATGAAGGGGCGCAACAGCGTCCAGGCGATCGACAGCTCAGCCTCTCTCTTGTCGGAGACCGCCATGCCGAGCGAAAGCAGCGAGCGCAGCAGCGCACCGATCGCGGCCAAGATGGCGGCCATGGCGAACAGGCCCTGATCGGCCGAAAGAAATGTGTGGGTGCCGCCAAGATTGACGCGGGTGACCGGCAGGTCGCCGAACTTGCAGTTCACCTTGCCCGCGCGCTTGACTGTCTCGAGAAACTCCGCGCGATCGGCTTCGGGGATCGTCAAGGACCGCTTGCAGAGCTCCGAGTGGACGCCGATCGAAGGCCAGATGTCGATCATCGTATCGATCAACAGACCGGCGAGTGCGACCATCAGCAAACCGGTCAGAACGAGCGCACCCCTGCGCAGGGGCGATGTAGTTTTCTTGGCCATTAGCTGGTTCCCTCATCCATCATGATCGTCGCGCGCCGCCGCGCAAGCTTGCCCGGCAATGCCCGCGGTTCGTTTATTCTTGTGTTCCACATCGCGCGTAGTCAGGCAACCGGCAGGTGGCGAGCTCAGATTCTTCCGCCATAACATAAAGTGAAATATCGGTCCAATAGAAGCGCCCGACATTAAAGCCCCGCGTGCAGGCAATGCGCAGCGGCGCCTTTAGCCCGACGCGCCTGACCTGATTGTGAAAATTCGTATCGGCGCGCTCCGTGACGAAGGCGATGCGTCCCTTCTTTTCGTCCAGCCAATTTGCCGCCGACTGACCGGCCGCGGGACCCTTGGTGACATACGTCGACGAGCCGATGTCGAAGACCGCGCTCGGTTCGCCATAATCGGCAACCAAGACGCGGCCGGGCACGCAGGGCGCAATGGCGCGCGAGATTTCCGCCATACGCGCGCTGGTCCAAATTCCCTGGAAGTTCGGCACGACAACCTGAAGAGTCGCGAAGTAAAAAAGAAGACTGGCGAAAACGGAAAGCCCCAACCAGGCATAGGGCCGCCCTCTCAAGACGCCTATATGGGCCGCAAGAACACCGGCCATGGCGATAAGCGCTAGCAGAAGCGGCGCCAATGTGACGGGGCGGACCGCCCAAAGGACAAAGCACGCAAGACCGAGTGCCGGCAGCAAAGCGTGAAAAAGCGCGCCGGACCAATAGGCTTTGAATTGCCTGGAGCTTGGCGCCGTCGATGGCTCCAGATCAGCAAGCACCATGCCGATCGCCACCATGACCGCCGGCAACACCATTTGCAGCGAGTAAAGCGGCGGCTTGTCGGAAAAAATCTCGAGCACGAACAGATAAGGCACAATCCAGGCCAATAGAAAACGATGCGTGCGCTCGTTGCGGTCCGCCCAGACGCGCCTCGCCGCCAACACAAAAAGCACCGCGCCCGGCAACAGGCAAAGCCACAGACCCCCGAAATACATGCCCGGGAATCCACTCCAGTTCATTTTTTGCGGGCCGGCGAGCTTGTCTAAAAACCCGTCTGCCCAGGCCTGACGCACGAACTCGGGATCTGCATTGAAGACAAGCGCCGCGACCCAAGGCGCGGCGATCAGGCTGGCGAGCGGCAAGCCCCAAAGGATGTGCAGGCGCCGTAGCCATGCGGCATCGCGGTCGGCTGCGACCAAGCCGATGATCGTGGTGAGAGAGAGCAGCGGCAAGGCAAGCACGCCGGTCAGGACGCTGCCGCCCTGTGCCGCCCAAAAAATCAGCGCATGGCGCCAGCTCCGTTCGTCGCGCTTGCCGATATAAAGCTGGGCCAGACTCCATTGACCTGCCGCCACGAACGCCAGGTGCAAGCCCTTGGAGAGCGCAAGATGGGCCTGCAAAACGATCACGATATTGACGCCGAGCAGCAGCGCGCCGACAAACGCCGCCTCGCGTCCATAAAAACGACGCGCTCCAAAATACGTGATCAAAACCGCGAGCAGGGCGCCCACCAGAGAAGGCACTCGGTAGATCCAAATGGCATTTTGCGCCGGTTCGCCGATCATGCCGGCGCTTGCTGCTTGCAGCCAAAAAACGCCGATCGGCTTGGTCGGTTGCGGTTCCTCCAGAAATCGCGGATTGGTGTAATCACCCGTCTCGATCATCTGCTTGGAGACCTGGGCGTAGCGCACCTCGGTGCGGTCGATCGGGGGCAAATCGAAAAAGCCGGACAGGAAGGCCGGCAGGGCAACGGCGAGCAGCACAAGCGCGGCGCGCAGCGGCCGCTGCACGGCAAGGCTCACGCCTTGCCGGCAATACATATCGAAACGATCAAGCGCCTTGTTCGCGCGCTCTGGCCAGCCGGCCGATCGTCGTGTGCCGTTTGTCAGCTCCGCCTCCAATGACAGCTGTGACCGCCGTCCAGGCGGTGCGTAATCGATAATGGATTGGGACGCCACGCTATCCACGTCAACCGCCAATTTGGCAATGACTGGTTGCGCACTTCCTGAGCCCAACAGGCGCGTCGCCTAAAGACCGCGTATACATTCGTTTGTTGCGTCTGGCTTGCTTCTAATCGACCACTTTCTGCCAGAGGGATAAATCGTCCGCATGGTGGTAGATCATCTTCCAGTGCCCGTCCTCCTTGCGGAAAACGCTGGATTCGCGAAGTGACGTCTCTAGGAGGATCAAAACAAAGCGAATGTATTGCAGCTTAAGCGCTGTTTCTGCACCTTAGCAGGGCACAGGCGGTGCATCAGGGCGCCCAAGACCGATCAAACGGTCAGGTTTTGATGCTATCAAGCAAGGGCTGCCGTTTCGGCAGGCTTTTGATCGGAGCCCCACGTGATGCCAATCATCAGCGACGCAAGCCGCAAGTGGTGGATTCTTGCTGCGATGGGCGGCGCCCTCGGGCTGGTGGTGTTGGACGAGACAATCGTCGGCGTGTCGCTGCCAACCATACGCAACGATCTGGCGATGAGTCTGGTTGCGTCCCACTGGATCATCAGCGCTTATCTGGTTGTCCTAACCGGGCTCGTTGCCGCGGCGGGAAAGATTGGCGATCTGGTAAACATTCGGAATCTCTTCGTTGCCGGCGTGCTAGTGTTCGGAATTTCTTCCACGGCGTGCGGCTTTGCCCAAAACGGGACATGGCTGATTGCGGCCCGCATCTTTCAAGGCGTCGGCGCCGCGATCATCTTTCCTACAACCGTGGCAATGATCGCCAAGACCTTTCCGCAAGAGCAGCGCGGTTTGGCGTTAGGAATCCAGGTCGCCTGCGGCGGCACATTCATGGCGCTGGGGCCTTTGGCCGGCGGCTTCATTATCGATGTCTTGTCTTGGCGTTGGATTTTCTGGATCAACCTGCCGGTGGCTGTCGCGGTCGCGACGATCATCTGGACGGGCTGGGTGGAGGCGCAGCCCTCGGGCGCCAAACCACGCTTCGATACGGCTGGTCTTATCGCCTTGGTGTTCGGGCTAGCCGCTCTTGTTCTGGGGATCATGCAGGGCGCCGACTGGGGTTGGTCGGCGCCGGCGACGCTTGCCTTTCTGTTGGGCGGCGCCATCGCGCTGATCGTCTTTGTCGCGATCGAGGCGCGTAAGGCGGCGCCGCTGATCGATATCCGGCTGTTTCGCAATGCCACCTTCAGCATCGCCGATTTGGCGATCTTCACCGGCCAATTCGGTCAAATGGCCGTGGTGGTCTTCATCGCCATATATCTCCAGCACGTGCTTGGCATGGGCCCCCTCGATGCCGGCCTGGCCATGCTGCCGGGAGTTCTTCCGCTGCCCATCTCGCCCATCGTCGCCGGCCGGCTCAGCGACCGGTTCGGCACGCGACGCCCGGTACTCATCGGCTTGCTGCTTTTCGGATTGTCGCTGTTTGGCATTGCATATGCCGTCTGGGCCGAGAGTTACGCGCTCCTCGTCGCGCCGTTCATCGTGTGGGGATGCACGATGCCGCTGCTTTACGTGCCGACACGCCGCGCAGTCATGGCCGCCGTGCCGGCCGCAGAGCACGGGGAGGCCGGCGGTATCAGCCTGACCGCCCAATTGCTTGGCGGCACCATTGGAGTGGCTGTCTCCGGCGCGCTTCTGTCGGCCACCGGTGACTATGGAATCATCTTCCTGACGGCGGCCATTCTGACAATGGCAGTGTTGGTCCTCGCCTGGTTCGGCCTCGAGCGCCAGTCCGATGCTCGCCCCGTTGGCTAATGTAATTGCCGCTAAGGCGAATTATTCACTGTCGCCACGAGTGCGAAAAAGAACGGACATCGTTGCGTGTCCGTACTGCTTGGTGACGTCAGCTCTATCGAGCGATCTAATTCTGGTCGAGGTGACCTATTGTCAGTTTTAACCGCCCCGATTACCATGTCAGTCGTCGCCAACGTATTCAAGACATTGATTTCACTGTTAAAAATCTTTGGATTGGCATAAAATGGCGAAGTCGTAAGGGAAAGGCGGGCCGATCTGCGCGCCAAATCGGTTTTACCGGGAATTTGATAGACGCCGCTACACCGAAAGCAATCAAGGAGAACGAGTATGAATTTGCGTATCCGTCCCTCTGATATTTTCGCGCTTGTGATGGCTCTTTTCGTAATGGCAGGCGCAAGCGGACCGGCTTATGCCGCCTGCACCGTGAACGTATTTGTAGAGAACATAGGCAAGCATAGGATCTGGATCAGAAACGAATTGGCAAAAAATGGCGACGGCACCGCCGTAAAAGCGACGGCCGGCGGCTGGCGGGCTTTGAACACCGGCGGTTGGCAGCCGCAGGGAATAGTCGACCGCGAGCGCGGACCCTATTTTGGACTGAACACAAATCAACGGATTGGCGATGGCTACGATACCGCCCTTGGCTGCAATGTCAGGCGCCGCTTTCGTTTCGAGTACATTTGCGATTCGGGACCGAGCGATGGATCGCGCTTTGTAAGATATTACCCCTCGGTCGATGGATGGACGCCACAGGCAGGCGTGGACAACGTTACCGTCCAGCTGGGGAGCAAATGCAATTAGGTCGCATCGAGAAACGAGATTCGACCCAAGGCTGATGCTTTCCAGGTGACCGAATATCACGCAAAGAGGCGCGGGTGTTCAGGCCTAACTGTATGCATTCGCATGGAAAAATGCATAGGAATGCGAATGAGTCGGTGCGGCTAGGTCATCTGCGCCAGCAGCCAATTTAGCCAAAACTTTCGGCGGTTGCGTCCACGCTGCTGCTCGCCTACATATGGGTGCCACGCGGCGGGGCAGATAAGTGTAACGCCGCACATTGATGACGCGGGGTGGAGCAGTCCGGTAGCTCGTCAGGCTCATAACCTGAAGGTCGTAGGTTCAAATCCTACCCCCGCAACCAGCGTTACTTGCACCCCCGGTTCTGTGGATCGGGGGTGTTTGTTTGCGAGGTTGACGAGGGCCGCAAGCTCGCCAAACAGTTCAATTCTCAAGGTACCGTTGTCGGGCACAAGCCGAACCTCTTCGATGAGTTCACGTATGGCCTCTGCAGCTTCCGTTCGGGTGCTTTCCTCATTGAGGGATTCTAGGAGATTGGTGACCTTCTTGCGGTACACCTCGGCGAGGTTTGGGTGCAGACGAGGTATGGACGCGGGCGTGCGCTCGAGCTGAGCGACGAGAGCGATGCGACAGGCTTCAAGGGTGGCCATCTCATCCTTCACGGCTACGCCGGAGACGCCCGCTTTGATGGCCTCGATCACCCTCTGGATGTGGCGTTCGGTCTTTTCAATGTCACGTTCAATACGGTCGCGATCCAAATCATGTTCACCCGCTTGGCGGTTTATCTCCCGGTGAAACTCTTCGATGAACGTCTTGACCATATCGGGGTGCATCAGGTGATGCCTGAGACCATCGAGAACCTTGGCTTCCAGCTCGTCCCGCTGCACTGTGAGCAAATTCTTGCAGGTCCCCTTGTTGCGGGCAGTAGAGCAGCCATAATGGGTCTGGCTGATCTTGGAGAATCCGCCGCCGCAAATACCGCACCTGAGAAGGCCAGAGAGTAGGTGGCGCGGACGGCGTGCTCGCTCGCAGCGGATGCCTTTGTCTTCCGTTAGGACACGAGACCGGGAATGCTGCTGGCGTTCCTTGACCAGGTTCTAAAGGTCATCGTCTATAATGCGAAGATGAGGCACCTCCTCAATGATCCATTTTGCCTCCGGGTTGAGCCGGGCCTGGCGCTTTCCGGTAGCAGGATCTTTTATAAATTGCTGCCGGTTCCAGACTAGTCGGCCAACATAAAGTTCATTGTTGAGTATCCCCGTGCCCCGCTTCCAATTGCCATAAATTGTCGAAGGTCCCCACGCCTTGTCGGCAGGGCTAACAATGGCCTCCTTGTTTAATGTGTGGGAAATTGATTTTGGAGAGCGACCTTTTGCGAACTCTTCAAAGATCCGGCGGACGGTCGAAGCCTCGACCTCATTGATCCGACGTTCACCACGGATGGGCTCCCCGCCAGCATCTACTTTGTTCTGTCCGACGTCAGCGCCCATGGAACAGACTGAGGTGATTGTCTAAAGGAGTGTTTTTGGCTCATCGTCACCGATCGGGAGTGAACGATGAGACAGAAGACG
>Ga0315336_1003043_pt1 | contig 23493 bp, 18 predicted proteins | sample ASW5metaG_FD_204512 | JGI IMG/M metagenome (GOLD analysis project Ga0315336, IMG submission 204512) | Ammonia-oxidizing marine archaeal communities from Monterey Bay, California, United States - ASW #5 | ecosystem: Environmental > Aquatic > Marine > Intertidal zone | place: USA: California... | reverse complement strand
CATGCGAGCTACTAGTGTGCCCCTCCCCAACGCGCTAGTAGCCACCGCCCCCTTATTGGAAGACCATGCGCCATCCCCTGTTCCTCCTTTTCTTGTGTTTGTTCACTGCGATGTCCTGCGGAAACGGCTCCTCGGGCTCCGCAAAGTCCGGCCCCATCGAAGCGAGCGCGCAGACCCTCGTCGGCACGCCAGGCTTCTACCGGCTGGCCTCCGAGGACGGCGTGTGGTGGTTTGTCACCCCTGAGAACAAGCGCTTTTTCTCGATTGGCGTGAACCACATCGACCCCAATCTCCTCCTCACTGAGGTCGACTCCGAGGCGGCCATCGCCAAGTACGGGGCCGATCTCAGAGACGACAAGAACCGCGCCAACGGAAACGGCGTGGCGGCGCACAAGTTCATGGAAGAGAGCATGGACAACATCCAGAAGTGGGGCTTCAACTCCCTGGGTGGGCAGAACCAGGTTCCCCAGACTCGCATGCCCTACATCGCAACCTTCCGGCCGGCGATCATCGAGAACTGGCCGGGGATCAAGAAGAACTTCCCCGACCCCTTCGCAAAGGCGACCGAGAAGATGGTCGACAAGAAGGCGATGGAATGGGCAGCGACCCGCAAGGACGATCCGCTCATCATGGGTGTGACGACCACGGCCATGCCGCTGTGGGCATCCCGTCCCGACAAAATTCACCCTTGGGTTCGCGCGATCATGAACCTGGGGCCAAAGGCGCCCGGAAAGGTCGAGTGGATGAAGATGTTGCGGAACAACTACCCATCGCCCGCCGCGGTCGGTACGGCCTACGGGGTCAAGGCCAAGAGCTGGACCGACCTGGCCAGCAGGACCAAGTGGCCCAAACCCGCCGACCCAGCGAGGGTGCAGGCCAACCAGGACGACATGCTCGAGCGGATCGCCGCGCGTTGGTATCCGCTGGTCACCAAGTCGGTTCGGACACACATGCCCAACCACCTGTTCCTCGGCGACAAGATCGTGCCCTTCCGCGATCTGCCGGAGTGGTTGGTCCCCATCGTCGGGGCCAACTTCGACATCATGTACTTCCAGTGGTACGACCACTCAGACGCCCAGATGGAGCGTTTGAACAAGATCTACAGGCAGACAGGCAAGCCAATCATCATGGGCGACTCGTCTTTTGCCCACCCCAATGAGCGGGTGCCCGAACCAAAGGGAGTGCCCGTCGAATCCCAAGCCGCTGTCGGAACGACCTACGCCGACTACATGGCCACCATGGCGGCGCGGCCGTGGTTCATTGGCTGGCACCACTGCGGCTACATGGAAGGCTCTCCGGACCTGAAGCGCATCGGGCCGCTCATCGCCCGCCAGAACGGCTTCATCAAGCCCGACGGTACGATCTACGCCAAGACCATAGATGCTGTGAAAGCGGCAAACAAGGCGGCCTACGGACAGCACATGGACGCCCAGAGCGACTTCGTCGAAAAAGCCCCTGCCGAACAGACCCGGAGCGAACCCGACGCGCCGCTCATGTGCACCCAGACCGCCAACGAGAGCTATCGCATCAACCAGGTCGGCGATCAGGTCTTCGAACTCCGCATGGCCAGCAAACACGGCTCACCGGGCAAACCGGTGACCTGGATCATCGGGACCAAGGGCGTGCTGGTCTACGACACGGGCAGCGCCCCGGCGGGCATGACCGCCCACAAGGTCATCCGCGAGATGACCGACCTGCCCATCCTCTATGTCGTCTACTCCCACCACCACGGTACGCAGCTGACCGGCGCGCCGCACATCATCGAAGACGACACCACGATCATCGCCCACGAGGACCTGGTCAACGAGCTCCGCATCACCGAGGAGCTCGACGAGCACTTCAGTCGCGTCAACAGCATTCAGTTCAACCAACCTCGGAAGATCAAGAGTCCGGCATTGTTCCCGCAGGTCACCTACACCGGTACGATCGAAATCGACCTGGGCGGCGTGGTCCTCGAACTCCGTCACATGGTCGGAGAGGCCGAGGGCTATACCGTGTTGTGGTGGCCCCGCGAGCGCATGGTGTGGATGGCCGACCTGCTTCCCGGTGGCATGCCGATGGTGGCCAGCCCGATGAAAGAGGTGCGCAACGAGGTCAAGTGGCTGAAGAGTCTGCAGACCATTCGCGATCTGCAGCCGCGCGCCCTCTTCTACACGGGGCACGACGCCGTCTGCGACACCGGGGAAATCACGGCTTTGCTCGATATCTACATCGACTTCCTGGACTTCCTGCACGAGGCGGTCGTCGTCGAGATCAACAAGGGAAGCACGGCCGAAGAGGCCGTTGCGAACATCCAGCTCCCCGCACGCCTGCAAAACCAGAAAGCGCTGATCGAACGCTACGGAACGCTAGAGTTCGCCGTTCGAGGCCTGCACCACAAGTACTCTGGGTGGTTCGACCAGAACGGCAGCAATATCCTGCCGGCGCCCGCCAAGGTGTTGGCGGCGGCGATGGTGGACGACATGGGCGGTCGCGACGCGGTGCTCGCCCGTGCAAGGGCACTCAACGCCGCCGGCAAGCACAAGATCGCTACCGAGTACGCAGACCTGCTCATCCGCGCGGGAAAAGACCCCGAGGCACTAGCCATCAAGGCCCAGGCGCTCGATTCGCTGGCGGACAAGTTCAAGGGCACCAACCGCATCGTCAAGCACATGCTCCGACGCACTGCGATCGACACGCGCAACAAGGCCAAGCAGATGCGAGGCCCGCAGTAGAAGCGCGTCGGGGCGAGGTTGGCAGCGGCGACGCCGCAAGCCCTCAGTCCTTGGCGAGCACTTCGCGCTTGAGCTTCTTGCCCATCTCTTCGCCAATCAGGGCAACGACTGCCGCGTCGCGCTTCTTGAGCTCGCCGAGCATGCGTTTCTGCCGCTGTGCCTTGTCGATCTTTCCGCTCTTGGCAGCGCTGTTGATTCGGTTCAGAGCGTCGTAGCAAGCGTTCACGTGCTTCTTGATCTCGACTTTCTTGGTGGGTTCGATTCCGTTCGCCGAGACGAACCCATCGATCTTGAGGTTCAGCTCCTTGCGCGCCGCGTCGGTGCCAGCGCCAGCGCCACCGCCACCGCCACCGCCGGCTTTCGACTTGGCTTTCGCCTTGGTCTTGGCCTTCGCGTGCGGATTGACCGGCGCCTTGGGACCGTTGTGGGTCGCCGCGATCTCGACCGTGCCGCTCACCGGCCTGATGTTCGGCAATTCTCCGTCCTCGACCACCGCACTGTTTCCAAGGGCATCGATTCGCTGGGACATCGAGTTGATCATCAGGGCGTTTCCGAGCCCCGCTACAACCGTGATGGCCAAGATAGCCCACAGTAGATTGTCGTTCTTGCCCGCGTCCGCCTCTGCCATAGATCCTCCGTCCGGCGGACCCTAACCTGGATGAGCGATCAGCGAGCGACGATCCTGCCGTCGTCGAGCAGCAGGTCGTACCAGATCGCGCCTGGCGTCCACCATTGACCCGCCTCTGTCTGGGCGCCGCTTTGCCACATCCCGTAGGCCACGGACATCGCCGCAACCGTCTCCGCGATCTCGTATTCGGTGAGAAGGCCGCCTTGCCCGCCGCAGAACAACGTGCACCCTGCGTCGGTCGGACTCTCGAAGCTGCAGTGATCCGCCCCGGGAATGAGCAGGGCTTGATGATCGGATGCGGCCACTGTCATGTCATATCCGTTGTTTTGGCTGTTGCACGATGAACCCTCCGCAAGGAGCGCGCGCGCCGGAATGGCTAGATCTGCCGCGGCAGCGACTCCGAGTCCTCCCGAGTCCACCGGATCGAGTCCGAGCACGGCAACGGCCGCCGGATCAGTGGAAGCCGCGAGAAGGGACGCCAGCCCGCCCGCCGAATGCCCGATGTAGATTGTTCCTCCTCCCCGCGCGACGGATGTGGCGAGCGCAACGAGGTCGATGCCGTTCTGCACATGATCGGAGTCGAATGCCGTCGTGTGGCAGAGGTTGGGCGTGTAGACCATCAGCCCCCAACTCGCGAGGTGCTCCGCCCATCCAGCGACGTGGCGCCGATTGCGCATGAATCCATGAGAAAGCACAATGTTCACATCGCTGACGGCCTGATCGGGCTGAAACCGTGTGTACGAGAGGGTACAGCCGCCGCTGACGATGGAGGCGTCTTGCGTGACGAAGGCCACTCCGCCGACGGTGGAGAAATCGGGCGCGACGACAGGCTCTGTGGTCGCAGTCGTGACCGGCGGCGTCGTCGGAGGGTCAGCGAGCGAAGGTGCGGTGGGTGGCGAGCTCGTGTCGGCACCCTCGACGGGGAGGTCCTCAGACGCACAACTGGCCATCAGAAAGCCGGCGATCCAGACCCACCTCATTCACACCTCCCCGCCCATAATCTACCGACCGGTCGGTTGATACGCAACAGAAACCTGCATACCCTTGAAACATGACCGTCACACCAAAGCGTTCCGCAGGCCGCCCCAAGAACCCACTCTCGCGGTCCGATATCCTCAAAATCGCCACGGCTGCGTTTGCCGATCACGGCTATGCAGGCGCGAGCATGCGCGTCATCGCCGAGCGCTTGGGAATTCGCAAGTCCAGCTTATTCCACCACTTTTCATCGAAGGACGCCCTCTACGAAGCGGTCTTCACAAGCATGCTGACCGAGCTGTCGGGCCTCCTGCACGATCTCGACGGCACCTGGATCGAACAGCTCGATGGCCTTGGAGATCGCGTTGTGGGCTGGCTCGGTACTCATCCTCACGCCAGCCGATTGCTTATGCGCGAGATCGTCTCGAGCGGCCCCGTGCTCGACGGCATCACGTCGCGGGCGATCCACGGAACCCTGGCCGCGACGGCGGCATTCTTGAAGGAAGGCATGGAACGAGGCGCGATCGCCCAGTCCGATCCCGGCCACCTGGCGGTCTCGATCATTGGACTCCATCTCACATGGTTCGCCGCAGCACCCGTTTCGGCCGGAATCGGAGGCGGCGAGATCTTCACACCGGATGCGGTCGAGCGAAGAAAAGTCATCGCGCGTGGGCAGGTCCGCCGTCTCTGTGGGGCGGTGTGACGTCCCTGCTGTTGGCGTTGGCTTGCGCATCACCGGAGCCGATGGTCGTCCAACCGATCGCTGACGCGCCGGAGTCGGCGCCAGCACCTCCCGATCTCTATGGGGAGGCGAGAAAGGCGCTGGAGGACGACAGGGTCGAGATGGCGGCCAAAGAACGGACACCTGAGCTCCAACAACAAGCTCGAGAGCGTCTCACTGCCGCAATCCGCCACGAGCTCATCCCGCACTGGTATGGCACCGCATGGGAATTCTACGGGACCACCCAGGTCCCTGGCGAAGGTGCGATTGCGTGTGGCTATTTCGTCTCGACCGTGCTCGAGCACGCCTCATTGCAAGTCGAGCGCGTGATGATGGCGCAACAGAGATCCGAGTACATCGTGCTCACCTTCTCCGAGCCGCCGCACGTGAGACGTTTTCGGACTGGCGACGTGGACGCCGTCGTCGACGCCCTCGAGCAGGAGCGTCCAGGCGTCTACGTCGTGGGCCTGGACTTTCATACGGGTTTCGTCATCCGAACCGCAGATACCGTCGAGTTTTGCCACAGCAACTGGATCGAGAGCGAGGGCGTCGTGTGCAATGACCCGCGCACGGACCCCGCCTTCGCGTCCGAGTACCACATCTATGGGCCCGTTTTCGAGGACGCCGTGATCGACAAGTGGCTCGGTGGTGAGCCGGTCACCACGTACGTCAGGGACCGATAATCAGTGGATGTAGCCCATCGCCTTGAGCTCCTCGAGCACCGAGTCGGGCATCGTGCCGTCGACATACTCCGGCTCGAGAGTGGGAAGCCCCTCCAGCCTGTCGTTCAGGGCTTCGATCAGACCCTCGACCACGATGGGCATGTCGGCCGCCCGGTTCTGGGTCTCTCCAGGATCGGTGTAGAGATCGAACAGCAGGGGCCGTTGCGGTTCCTTGGCATGGACGACTACTTTCAGCTCGCCCTTGTAGATGCCCATCAAGCGGGTGCCACCGATGCGCGTCACGTCGACGATGACTGGTGGGCCAGGCGAGCGCTGTCCGTCTACGAGCAGCGGCATCAGGCTTCTGGACGAGACGCCACCGTATGGCCCCACTGGCGCACCCGCGATCTCGGCGAGGGTCGGTGTGAGCTCCATTAGCGAGACGCGCTCGTCGCGGCGCCCGGGCTTGAATTTGTCCGGCCACGACATGATGAGGGGCACCCGCACGGTCTCTTCGTAGAGGTTCATGTGGTGTCCGAGCGCAGCGTGATCTCGGAACTCCTCACCGTGGTCGGCGGTGAAGATCACCAGGTCCCCATCATCGATGTCCAACCGCTTGTGGAGATCAGCCATGACGCCGTCAGCAAAGCGGATTTCTGAGTCATAAAGGGCCTTGACGTGTATCAAACCGCCCTTTCCGCGCCGTAAATCGGTCCGATTCCGCAATGCGGCCATCGTCAGATCGCGAAGGGGCTTTTCGTCGGCGGGTGTGGTCGCCGTCTTGACCTTGTAGCCCTTGTGCGTGCGGTCCCACTTATCGATCCACGGCTCCTGAGGCAGGTAGGGATCATGGGGATCGAACATATGGACCCAGACAAAGACCGGCTTCTTGCGGTCTCGGATCTCCGCCTCGTACTTTGCGACACCCTTGGCCACGCTGACCGCGTCCTCGAAGCCGACGTTGACGAAGTGGTCGAATCCCTGATCGTACCCACGTGCGGCCGACAACAGCGCATTGCTCGTGATGGCATAGGTCTGGTAGCCCTGGGCGCGAAGCCGTTCGGCGACCGTGATCGCCGTGGACGGGACCCTCTGTTCTGCGTTTCCCTCTTCGACCTGTACCCGTGTCACCCCAAGCTGATGAGGCATCATCCCGGTCAGCATCGAAGCCACAGATGGCACGGTCCAGGAAGTCGTCGCCGACGCCCGGTCCATAACGACACCTCGCTCGGCGATCTCTGCCAGCCAGGGCGATGTGTCCCTTTTGTGGCCGTATACCGACAGGTGGTCTGCTCGAAGGGCATCCATCGTGAACAGAAAAATGTCCGGCGGGAGATTCTCGGCTTCGGCAGCTGGCGGACCTCCGTTGCCACAACCTGACAAAAGTACAAATAAGGGGAACAGTTGAATCAAACGCATTCGGTCGGGGTCTATAGCTTAGCTAGTGAGTGGTGGACGACGCCGTTCTCTAATAGACATTTGCGACGGAGAATACATGACCCTGAATCAAACCTGCGGCTTGGCCTTCATGACTGCAGCACTCCTGACCGGTTGCGGACAGGACTACGACCTCTCCACGATCGACCGGGCACCCGGGGTCGACCCCTCCAATCCCTTGTCTGCGGACCGGGCAGGTGTCGACGACGGCGCAAACGAGGTCGTCGAAGACGACACCATCGACGAGACCTTCGAGATCGACACCCAGGAGGCGGCTCCCGTCGCTGACTACCTGTTCGTGGTCGACAGCTCCGTGTCGATGGCCGGCATCATCCGAGATGTGAGGCAAGGGCTCACCGCAATAGGGGTCGACGGCTTCCCCGAAGGCACCAAGATCGCGGTCATGACGACCACGCCAGCGGCGCTCGACGGATCTGGAGAGCCGTTCCCCGGCGTCGTCGATATCGAAGAGGCCAGGATTGACCCGGGGTTCCAGCAACTGATCGACGGCGAAAGCCTCGTCACCTGGAAGAACGAGCGCAAGGCCGCTCGCTACACCAATGAGGGGTGCAACGGCGGATGGTTTGCTCCCGACGACAGGAACGACCTCGGCGTCCCGTGCGTCCTCGCCATCACCGCTGTGCCACTCTACGCGGCGAACGCCGAAGCCGGCCTGGTCGCGGTGAAACAACTGCTGCTGGCCCGGGGCTCCGAGCCGCTGTTCCGCGACGGCGCCGCGGCCAACATCATCTTCATCTCCGACACCCACGATCCCGGACTCGGCAGGGGCAAGATGCGCGAGAAACTCATTCGGTTCCGGCCCGACTATCGCGAGCTCTCGACGTTGGTGAACGACGCGAACGTCGTGTCTTCGCTGAAGGTGCACGCCATCGCCCCGATGACCGAGTGCGTCCAGGGCGAGAGCTGGAAGGGCATCGGCACCAGCTACTTCGACGTGGCCAAGGCCTCGGGCGGCGTCATCGTCGATGTCTGCACCGCCGACGACTACAGCGCCGTGCTCACCGACATGACTGACGTAGGCGCCCGGCCAACCCACGGCGTGTTCACGCTCGAGAACAAGGCTGCTGAGGTGCTCGGTGTCGAGGTCGACGGCCAGGCGGTCGGCTTCAGCGTGAAGCGCGATGGCAAGGTAATCAAGCTCGACGCCAAGCTCCCCGCCAGCAAGTCTTCAGTGAAGGTCTCCTATCGCTAGCCAACGGTAGCGCACGCGCCACACAGCGTTATAGGCCAGCGTTCCTGGTCGGTGAGGTTAGCCGTGAGGCATCTGCTGGTAGTGATTCTCTTGGGAGCTGGTGTGGCGTGCGCGCCCAACCAGCAAGACGCCGATCTTCGCGCAGAGGTCAAGGAACTGCGCGAGGACGTGACCGAGCTGCAAGAGTTGGTCGTGGCTCAGAAAGAGCGCAAGCAAGGTGCCGGCGACGACATGAAAGCGGCCAAGCGGCGGCGCCTGATGGCGGCGCGAGCCGGCAAGGCCAGTGGTGGCGCTGCAGGAGGAGGGGCGGCAGCCGCCCAGGCCAAGCTCAGCGATCCCGTCGAGGGCGGCACCATCGTAAGCCTCGAAGGCAATGCCGAAAAGGCCATTATCAACGCCCCGAATTCCGGCCCGCGCTACGAGCTTCCAAGCACGGTCCCGCCCGGCGAATACGGTCTCTGGGTCGCGTTCCCTGACGGCAAGCCGAAGTACATCGCGAAGATGACGGTCGCCGACAAGGCCGTCGTCGTGACCTGCATCGAGGCCAAGAAGACCTGCACGGTGCTCTAGGTGAACGATCTGAGGCCAAGCCCTCTCGCCATCATCCTCGCCATCGTCCTCCCGCTTTGTGTCGCAGCTGGGTGGCTGCTCCCCTTGGCGGCGGACCGCGATTCCGGTGAAGACGAGCGGACGGTAGACCAGGTGCCGCGGCTCGCCCCAGACGCTGAGGTCATCGTAATCGGCAACTCCCTGGCGCAGTTCGGAGTCGACACCACCCTTCTCTCACACCAGATTGCTGCCGAGGGTCCGGTCTCCCTGATCTGGTCCCCGGGGGCGGCTGCCCCGACCTGGTATGCCGCGCTCAAGAATGGCGTGTTCGCTCAAGGCGACCGCCCCAAGTTGATCCTGGTCGTGAACACCATGCGCATGATGCTCACTGTCGACGTGGGCGAGTACAAGCACCTGGCCGAGCTCAATGAGCTGTTGACCGACGACGAGCCGGTGATCGAAGCCAAGGTCTTCAACCGCGCGGCCATGGACACCCCTTGGGCGCGTACCCTCGCCCGACGAACGGAGCGCCGCGATCTGTTTGTCGATGCCTTCAAGCAGATCCCGTATTCCCTCCGCGAAGAGGATTCGAAGGGTCGAGCCGAAGAGGCACTGGAGCGGGTGTTCGGTGGCCTGAACATGGCGAATGTTCACGAGCGCCGGCGCATGATCCCCATCGTCGAGATCGACAGCCATATGCTCTCGATCCCCCAAGCTTCCAACAGTCCCAGCGATTCGCTGATGCCGGACTTGATTGCGCTGGCCCAGGAACACGGTGCCCGAATCGTCTTCGTCCGCGTCCCCATCCCGAGGTCCGGGCGCCAGTATTGGCCGCTCACCACCCTCGCCGAGGACAAGGCCGCCGTCGAGCTGCTCAACGAGCTCGGCGGGGGCTACATCGACCTCCACGATCTGCCACTTCCGGAGTCGGCCTTCGTCGACGACCACCACCTCGGAACCGATGGCCAACGCCTGTTTACCACCGAACTTGCCGCCGCACTTGCCGAGATCGGCGCCATCTCAGACGGCCCGATGAAGAACGCAGAGCCGCCCCGTTCGTTCCGACCTATGAGACGGCGCGGAACGCCGCCTCCCGTGGAACACGGCGCGATCCGAACCAAGAACTGTCGCGCATTCATTCCCATCAAAGAGCCGCTACTGGGCCTCTCGGACTCCCGTCTCGAGTTCCTCGGACAGGGTAGCGTGTCGCCAGTGGTTGCCTATCAGAAGGGCGTGCCGATTCGATCCGAGGCCTACCCTGAAGAGATGAAGAGGTGCGTGGGCTCGTCCTACCATCAGACGCTGGGCATGCAGATCAACGCTGAAACCGAGTCGAGCCCCGAGGACTGGACCCTCGGACTGTCGGACGCGCTGCCACTCCCCGCCGACATCCCCAACCAAGAAGACGCTTACTGGGTGTACCCGGGGACCACCGTCGACCTACAGTTCGATCCCTCGGATCTCGGCGAGTCACGCGTCGGAGTTGTCGCTCTCAACGCTACGCGGGCCGAGGGACGTCCCACCTTTACGGTGCATGGCAAGAACGTACCGCTCAAGAAGTACGGACTCCGCTGGGTGGGCATCAGCGACACCATCCGGACCGACAAGACCTGGTCACTCGAGCTGGCCTCTCCCGAGGATGGGCCCTTTCTCCTCCTCACGATGCTGGCCGTTCGCAAAGGGCAAGACGCCAGCTTCGTCGTGGGGGGTCCCGAAGACATGACGAGCACCCTTCGGTTCATGAACAACCAGAACACCGACGTGGTCTACGACAACGCCGTCCACGTTCTCTCGCACGACGCACCCACCAGCAAAGACCAGGAGGCACTTCCGTCGATTCCAATCGAGCGTCTCCAGGCGGTGTCGAGCAATGCCTTGATCAATTGGTCAAGCGAGCGAAAAGTCGGAGTCGAGGTTCCCAACGCGCGCCACATGGCGATGTGCAGCCCAATGATCGCTTGGGAAGACGACGCGCCTCTGGAGCAGGTCGAAACCTTAGACCGCCTCAGACGGCACCCCGGTGGTGCGTTCACCACCGTGGATGACCAGTTGCTCTTGAAGCCCGCCGAGGGAAAACCAGAGGACCACACCTACCAGGTCGTGCTCAAGAAACAGCGATGGTGCCGCAAACATCTTTCGTGGATCTACCCTGGTGACCGCGCGAGTTTCGAAATCATCGAGTCGGGAAAGCTGCATGGCGGTGCCATGGCCGTCGAGCTTGGCGCGTTCGTATTCGGCGACCCCGACGTCTTGGTGGGTCTCAAGATGTTCCAGGAAGAAAAGGTCATCCTGGACACCGAGGTCCGAGCTGGCGACCTCGAAGCCGAAGGCAATTTGACCATTCCTCTGACGGAGCGCCTTCCACCTGCACCCAAGGAGCTGCGTCTCGAGTGGACCATCCCGGTCGACGGGCCGTTCATTCTCACGCACATGGGACTGCTCCATCCTTGAGTCCATCTGCCGTTGAGCCAGGAGGCGCAAATCGCCTACAACGAGCTATCTGCCGAGATCGACGCGACGTTCACCCCGACATTCATCCCGTAGCTTGCGCCGACCTGGATGGGTCCATATACCGGCAGGATGGCAGCAATGAATAGCTGGAGTACGACTATTGGCCTGTTCCTTGTAGGATTGGCCTCCTGTACCGGCGCACCGACCGACGAGGCGCCGGCTCCTGCAGAGGAACCGGCTCCCGCAGAAAAACCGGCTCCCGACGAGGCGCCAAAACCGGCCGTCGACCTCACGAACGAGGCGCCCGACACCATCGTGATCGTCACCATCGACACGCTGCGCGCCGATTTCATGTCCTACAGCGGCTACCCGCATCCGACGACGCCCTACCTGGATAGCCTGGCGACTGGAGGCACCTGGTTCAGCCACGCCTTCGCGCCTTCCTCCTGGACAGCGCCGTCGATGGCCTCGCTGTGGACCGGCGTCTACCCGACCACTCATGGCGTGCAGCAGGGTGGGATGAACCCAGCCACCCGAACCGTGGTGGTTCCGATCCTCGCCGACGAGCTCGAGACACTCGCAGAGTCCATGCAGAGTGCCGGCTACAAGACCATCGGCGCGCCGTCGAACCGCCTCCTCGCGAAGGACCGCGGATATGCGCAGGGCTTCGACGTGTACCCGCCCAAGGCCCCCTTCATAGAGGCGAACAAGGTCAACGACATGGTCCGCCGGCAGATGCAGGCGTCCTATGGGGACAACTGGAAAGAGGACTGGAAGAAGGAGAAGACCTTCCTCTGGATCCACTACTACGATCCACATCTCCCGTGGCCGGCCCACGAGCATGCTGGAGAATTCGCCACCGACTACGCCGAAAACCCGAGCGTCTTCCCCACCGGACGAAACGCCAAACAACTCAAGCGGGGCTTCCCGAATCCCGACGCCGAAGACGTGCGGCGGTTTCGGGCGATGTACGCACAGGACGTGAGGTTCTTCGACGACCAGTTCAAGATCCTGGCGGGCGAGCTGGGGTTGGACGACCCCAACATCGCGCTGTTCGTCACGTCTGACCACGGCGAAGAGATCCTCGACCACGGAGATCTCAGTCACGGCAACACGTTGTTCGACGACGTGGTCCGCGTGCCGCTCCTGGCGCGATGGACGAATGGCTTCGCCGCAACCGGAAAGGTCGACACCGTCGTCAACCTGCTCGATGTCTACGCCACCGTCATGGAAACGGCGGGCATTGCGGTCCCAAAGACCGCACAGGGGCACAGCCTGGTCAAACACCTCAAGACCGGCAAGAGCGACGTACCCGAGCGGACTCTGCTCTTCGAGGTCGACCCGCCTCTGGATCCCAAGCGACCCAATCAAGTCGGCGTGACCGACGGTCGCTGGAAACTCGTTCGAACCGAGATTCCCAGTGCCCCACACCGGCTCTATGACTTGAGCAAAGAACTGAAGGATCGGGTCGATGTCGCCGCCGATCATCCCGACGTGGTCGCTCGGCTCAAAGCCGAGCTCGAAGCGGGACTCGGTGCACTGCCGGCGGCAGAAAACGTCGAGGGCTACAACGCTGACGACGCACTGATCGAGGAACTACGAGCCATGGGCTACGTGCAATGAGAATCCTGATTTTGGGAGCGCTCCTGCTCCTGGCTTCGTGTGACGGGGAACGCAACGACCCCATGCACATCAATGTCGCGACACAGGCGGACGAGGTCCATGGTACCGAGGGCTTCTACCGAACGGTAAAGGTCGACGGAACGTGGTGGCTGCTCGACCCGGACAACAACAAGTTCTTCACTATCGGGATCAATCACATCGACCCGAACTTCTTCCTGGCCGACGAGTACGCCGAAGGCACCTTGGAGAAGTACGGACCGGGCATTCAGCACGACAACAAGATGGCCAACCTCGACGGTCCAGAAGCCATCGAGTTCATGAACTGGGGCACGTCTCTGGTCTCGAGCTGGGGATTCAACACCCTCGGTGCCCAGAACCCCATTACTCACCGAACGCTGCCCTGGATCGCGACCTTCCGTCCCGCCGACCTCGAGGGCTGGTCGTTCATGAAGCGCCGACACCCCGATCCCTTCGCCAAGAAGACGGCCGCGCACGTGTTCAAGAAGGCATCGGCATGGTCAGAGGGCAAGCGTGACGACCCGACCATCATCGGTGTCACCATGACAGCGATGCCGCTGTGGCACATCAAACCCCACAAGCCCCATGAGTGGTACGTGGCCATGATGCGACTCCCAGCCGACGCGCCGGGAAAGAAGGCCTGGCTCAAGGTCATGCGCGAGCGCTACCCCACCGCGCGGGCCGCTGGCGAGGTCTATGGCCTCAACAACGTCAAGAACTGGGCTGAGCTCGCCGCGAATCAGGAGTGGTCGAGGGTAAGGGATTTCCAGGCCGCCCAGATCGACCAGCGCGTCTTTCTGCCTCGCATCGCGAAGGCCTGGTACGAGCTGGTGAACAAGGTCATCCGACAGGTGATGCCAAATCACTTGATCTTCGGTGACAAACACGTTCCAAATAGAGATTTGGACGACTGGCTGGTCCCGATCATCGGCGACACCGCCGACGTGATCTACCTCCAGTGGTTCACCCACGCCGACGAGCAGGTCCCAAAGCTCCGCGACCTGTACCTGCAGACGGGCAAACCCATCATCATGGGCGACTTCGCGTTCGCGCACCCCAATGACCGTGTACCCGTACCCAAGGGCAAAGAGGTCGGCTCGCAGAAAGAGGTTGGCGAGTCCTACGCCAACTACGTCGAGACCCTCGCGAACGAGCCCTACTTCATCGGCCTGCATCACTGTGGGACCTTCGAGGGCAGTCCGAGTCTGGGTCACCTGGGACCGCTCACGATGCGGCAGCAGGGATTCATGCGCGGAGATGGCACGCCCTACACCGAAGCGATCAAGCGGGTCACCGCGGCCAATCGCGCGGCAGCGGGTATCCACGACGCCATCAAACAAGAGGACCCACTCGTCTGCGAGACCATATACACCGACGAGACGCGCTTTACCCACGTAGGAGAGCGGGTCCGTGAGCTGCGTGGCCCCAAGATGGCGCCGGGGTCGCCCCAGAAGCCCATCGCGTGGATCATCGGAGACGAGGGGGTAGCTGTCTACGACACCGACTCCGAGGAACTTGCAACCGAGGCCCTGCGCCTCATCCGCGAAGAGACGGACGCCCCCATCAAGTACGTGGTCTACTCCCATCACCACGCCACCCAGCTTCGCGGCGCCCACGTGTTCACCAAGGAGGGCGCCAAGATCGTCGCCCATCAGAACCTGGTTCACGACCTGGGCACCGTGCACGAGCTCGATTCCTACTACTCTCGGCTGAACAGCATCCAGTTCAACAGCCCAGAGGGTCGACCCGGCAAATCCCTCATGCCGGACATCACCTATCGCGACCGCATGGATCTGGACCTTGGCGGCGTCGAAGTCGAGCTCCGCCACGTGGAGGGCGAGGCCGAGGACTATAGCGTCGTCTGGTTGCCCGAGGAGCGCATCGTGATGATGGCTGACCTGCTACCGGGCGGCATGCCCATGCTGGCCAGCCCGATGAAGCCGGTTCGCAACGAGCTCGCATGGATCAGCGCGCTCACCGAGATCAAAGAGCTGGAGCCGAGGGAGGTTTTGCACACCGCCGGAATCCCGAACTGCGACCGACTCGACACGCTCAAACACCTCAACGCTCACATCGCGTGGCTCGAGTTTGTGCACGCTGCGGTCATTCGGGAACTGAACATCGGCAGCACCGAAGCGGAGGCGTTGGAGAACATTCGCCTGCCGGCCGAGCTGCGTAAGAGCCCCTTCCTGGAACCGCGCTATGGCACCCTCGCCTTTGCGGTGCGTGGCCTATACCATCGGTATTCGGGCTGGTTCGACATGAACGGCTCTCACATCAAGCCCATCCCGAAGGACCAACGCGCGACGGCCTTCATCGAGGTCATGGGCGGACGCGACAAGGTCCTCGCGCTGGCCCGACAGGAGCTGGAGCGCAACCCGGCGTTGGCGATCGAGTATGCGGATCTGCTCATCGACGCCAACGACACAGATCGCCAAGCCCACACGGTCAAATCAAATGCACTTCGCCAACTATCGCCCCTGGCGGACAACAAGATCGAGAAGAACATGCTGATTCGGACCTCATTCCATCACAAGCAAAAAGCGCACCTCGCCCGCAAGCGGTAGCCAAACGTAAGTCGACCGGGCCGATCGACTGTATGTCGATCATCCCGGTCGAGACATCAGCTACTTGACGGGCAAGTGCGCCACTGCGGGAACCGACCCTATTGGGGCAGGCGGCTACCGGGGCGCGGTGACTTGGCCTTGGCCTGGCCACCGCCGCCTGCATTCGAGGTCATCTTGCCCAGAAGCTTGATGGCCTTGGCAGCCACCTCTTCGCCGAGGAGCGCAGTCAGCTTGTCGTTGCGCTGCTTGAGCACACCCATCATCTTCGACTGAAGCTGATCGGCTGGCAGCTTCTTGAGCTTGTTCTCCTGTCCGATAGCGCGAAGCTCCTTCATGGACGCATCCACGATGGCCTTCACTTCGGTTTGCGTCGCCTCATCGATGTTGTTCTTCTGCGCAAAAGCGTCGATTCGCGCGCGAACATCGCCCCCGCCGCCAGCCTTGGCCTTGCCCTTGCCAGCCTTGGCCGCGTTGGAGCCCATCCGAGGCACCGGCTGGGCCTTCGCCTGCTGGATCTTCTTGACTGCGATCTGGAGGTTTTCGACCTCACCCTTGAGTTCGGTGACTTGTGAACCCTGCGACATTGCGAGGCCACCTGATCCGATAGCCAGGAGCACTGCGAGGGCGCTGACGGCCCAGAGGGGTTGATTGCTGCTGCCTGTGTTGCTCGAGTCCGCCATTGGGATCTCCATTGAAATTAGCACCGCAGGGATATCCCGGAGGGTCGTGCAGGGCTCGTTGAGGGCTTAGAATTGGAAATAGATGAAGTCGTTCGCCGATACGCGCACAAAGCTGAATATGCACATCGCGAAGAGCATCCAGACGGTCGTCTGGGCCGGCAGGAACCACGGGCTGTCTTCTATCTGTTTCATGACGCCGGTCTTTTCCATCGCCAACGCGATGAGTTGAGGCAGTGCGAGGCCGAACATCACCCAGAAGATCACAGTGGCCGCGGCCCAGTCGTCCACCGACACGTTGAAGGGCGATTGCTGAAAATGGCTGATCGAGCGCGCCAGTGAGGGCTCGCGAAAGACGATCATCGCCACAACCGTGATCCAGTAGTTGAGGGCTATCGCAGCGAGACCGGCCCCCCTCATCTCCTTGATAGAGTCGGGAATCAACGGCTCACCCAGCCGATAGACGACGGCCATGACGGCGAACCAGGCCCCGAACATCACGAAGTTCCAGCTGGCTCCGTGCCAGAGCCCAGAGAGCAGCATGGCCCCGGTCGAGGCCCATGCGAACGCCCAGAAGCCCCTCCACGAACCGCGAAGAGGTCGGTAGACGTAGTCGGAGATCCATGAGGAGAACGAGATGTGCCACCGACGCCAGAACTCGGATGGACTCTTGCTGATGTAGGGGTTGTCGAAGTTCAACATCAGATTGATGCCCAGCATCCTCGCAGTGCCGCGGGCGATGTCGGTGTAACCAGAGAAGTCCGCCAGTATCTGCAGACTGAAGCCGATACCTCCCAGCCAGACCAACGGAAACGACGGATCGTCCAGCATGAATATCTTGTCGACATAGGGCGCTATGGTGTCGGCGATTGCGACCTTCTTGAAGGCGCCCCACATGGCCAGACCGAAGCCAGACCGCACCTGGTCGAGGTCGAACTCCCGCGGCTTCTCCATCTGCGGGAGCAGGTTGGAGGCCCGCTCGACTGGACCCGCCACCAGCTGCGGAAAGAAGCTGATGAAGACCACGTAGTCCAGGAAGTTCTTCCGCGGCTCGATGTCCCCTCGGTAGATGTCGATCGTGTAGGACATCGTCTGGAAGGTGTAGAACGAGATGCCCACTGGCAGGAAGATGCCCAGGGTGTGCACACTGGTCGACATTCCGAGGAGATCGAACGAGGCGATCACGTTCTCGAGGAAGAAGTCCATGTACTTGAAGTACCCGAGCATGCCGAGGTTCCCGCACATGCTGAGCGTCAGGAACAATCGCTTGCGGCTCGGGTTCTCGGCCATGCCGCGACCGCAGAAGTAGTCGAGCACCGCCGACGAATACAGCAGGATCAGGAACCACGGGTGGATCCAGCCATAGAATACGGCGCTGCCCACCGCCAAAAGCAGATTCTGGGCGCGCCGGTACTTCGCAAAGGACCAGTAGAGAACAAATATGGTCAGGTAGAACCAGACGAACTCGATCTGAACGAATGTCATCTGCTCTTCATTTCACCGTGCGAGAAGACCGTCTACCACGGGCGCACCACAAGCGCTCCCGTCTCGTTCCCGAAAAGGAATAGTATTGCTTCGAACGTCCGAAACGCCCCGCAGGCCGACAGCCTCAGAACGTTCCAAACCATATGATATTGAAAGCATTAGCAATGCAGAACCTTAGCGGTCCTGCATTGGCCTAACGAAGGATGCCCTCGTCTGCTTTCGGCTGCGCATTGAGCTGCCAGAACAGAGGACGCCAGCCCTCGTCTGCAACTCGTGGCTGCGCTCCCGGATATACGCTGGTATCGCCGGTTTCACCCGTATCGGTATCAGCATCCGAGTCCGTATCGGTATCGGCGTCGGTATCGGCGTCCGTATCCGTATCTGTGTCGGCATCGGTGTCGGCATCGGTATCGGTATCGGTATCAGGATCGATACCAACGGCCGTGTCCAAACCTGTCGGCTTGTCATCCGTGTCACACGCTGCCACGCCAAGCCCCAACACCATGACGGTGATGACTGCCCAGCTGCCTTGAATCATTCGTACTTTCGACATCGAGAGGAGAATAGACCGCTGGGAGGGCTTGGTCAACAATTGTCTGCACTTTGATTCGAAGTATCTTAGGAACACAGTTTTCTACTCCACAATCGAGAGCTCGATCGCAATGATTGAACTTGACACTCTAAACGTCCGAATCTCTTCGAAGCGGGCGCCGGTTTCTACCCTGCAAGGCGGACATTGGGTGAATACGATCAGCCGTCTGGGCACGCGATCTCCCTCGAATTCGATGATCCGGCCCAACCTGGAGATTCGCAGCCGACCTGAATCCAGGTCCAATTTTGTCACTTGATCCAGGCTCAGCCCCAGCTCAGGCCGGAGGAGAACCTGGGTCTGGTACTCCCCAAAGCTCTGAGGCGAGGCAATGCCCTGCGTATCGAATGCGATTCCGTGGTCGGCGCTCGACGCCACCATCCACTGCTCGGGACTGGCGGCCATCTGGAGCCGCATGAGCTCGTGGGTGCCGAACAGGAAGAGCGCGAGGTCACCGCCGTCGTGCAGGGCGTCCATGATCTCGGTGGTCCGCCTGTGGGGCCAGGTCCGGTACTCGAGTGCCAGGCGGCCGTAATCCCCTGTCATGATCATCGGGTCGGGGAGCTCCACGGGGGCGTCGTCGTACTTGAGCAGGCTGGCGGGTATCGCGGTGAAGAAGGCCAGGCCGTTGAGGGCCAGGTACATGGCAAAGAGAAGCACGTTCAAGCCACCCACGACCCGCTTCGGCCACCCCTTCAGCTCGTGATTTGCCGCGCCGACCAGCAGGATGAACAGCACGTAGCAGGCCGGCATGAGGGTCAGGACATACGCGCTCTTGGCCAGGTGGTGGAGCGCGTACAACAGGGCGCCTGGCAGGACCCAGACGGTCACGAACGCCAGCGTTCGCAGGGGCAGCCTCCATCGGGCCGCCGCAATGATGGCGTTGATGATGATCGCCAACCACAGCACGTTGACCCCATCGAGGAGGTATCGGGTGATCAGTGTGGTGTTGTCGTAGACGATGCTTCCGTCGCCGAGGATGGAGCCGAGCTCGATCTGCCACTCCCAGAGTGCTCCCGAGGCCTTCCGGTAGGCCGGCAACCCTCCGCCAGTGAACAACATCGGAATGGTCCAGGTGAGGCAGGTCAGGATGAACACGACCCCCGACAAGATGAAGGGCCGGAGTTTCGGCTCGCTGAACGCGATCCCGTAGATGATGATCAGCACCACGGCTGGCACGGCGCTGGGACGCAGGCCGAGGGCGAGGGCGGCGAACAGGGCCCCTATAGGTAGAGAAAGCTTTCCGCGGATGAGCGCGAGGGACACCGCACCGCATGCAGCGAGGGTGAAACACTCCGCGATGTAAGCCGTCGAGACGGCTCCCTGGTACCAGAATGGCGGACAGAACGCGAAGGCGACTGCAACCACGAAGGCGGACACAGGGCCGACGAGTGGCCGGGTCATCCATCCGAGCAGCAGGAGCACCCCGCCACCGAGGAGCGCATTCACGACCAGGAACTGCGGCGGACCTGCACCAAATGGCTGCGCCATCCACAACAGCATCATCAACAGTGGATTGCCGGGCGGGTGCGGTTGGTGCTCAAAAATGTTGAACTCGCGCAGACCAAGTGCATAGTTTGCCGAATCCCACTCATAGAGGACGTCGGGCGCGTACCAAACGCGGCTCGCGATGAGCCAGATTAATAGTATCGCCCATGCAAACCATTCCCAGCGTGCAATCGCCGATATCGGATAGTCGCCTTCAACAGATTTTTCTAGATGCGTCTTTTCCATCGGCCACACGCTAACAGGGTGCTAGGTTGCACGGGTTGTGCGTCTTTTGGAGCCATTGATTTTGCGCTATCCCCTCATCATCGCGTTGTTAGCCGCCTTCGGGTGTACTGACGGCTCCACCCCCATCGACAATCCGGACGAATCCGCCTCGTCCGAGGTCGCCCCGGCTCTCCAGAACGGCAGCTTCGAGGAGGGGCTTACGGGATGGACCCTAACCGGGGACGCCGATGCTTTCTCCGTCTTCGAGGACGGAGTGTACGGCGATAGATGGTCGGTGAGCACCCATCACGTGGGCCCTGACGGCAAGCCAGTCCCCGCTGTCGGCAGCGCCTATCAGGATTTTGTGGTCCCCATGGACGCCGCCGCGATCCGCTTCGCGATCCACGGCGGACACGGCACAGTCCGACTCCTCGAAGGCGACCGGGTCATCTACCAGGTGGGTGGCATGGCCAATAACGAGCACCGCATTCCCGTCAGCTGGGGCCTGCTACGGCATCGTGGAAAGCGCCTCCGCCTCACGATTGACGACGGCAAGGCGGATGGGGACTGGGCCTTTATCAGCGTGTCGGGCTTCGACGTCCTGCGCGACGTGCCCTGCCCCCTCGAGAACGCCGATTTCTCCGACGGCCTGAACGGCTGGGAAAGGCGCGGCGATGGCGATCGTTTCGTGTGGTTCCGCGATGGTGCAGTCGGAAACCGCTGGTCTATCACGACAGCTGCCAAAGAGGGGCGGCGCCCCCGTGATGCCGCAAAAGGCGCGTTATATCAGGAGTTCGACGTTCCAGAGGACGCACTCGCGATGCGATTTGTCGTCCATGGAGGCAACCGCGCCTTCGTCCGCCTGTGGAAGGGAGACATCCTCGCCGAAGAGGTTTCCGGTCGCAATTCCAATGAGGACCGCGTCCTGGTCAATTGGGACCTGCGCCCACACAGGGGCGAAAAAATGCGTATCGCCGTCGAGGACCACGTCTCCGAGGGTGGCTGGGCCTTCATCGGCTCGACTGGCTTCGACGTGATCACGGAACGCAACGGGCCGTAGGTCGCCTCAATCCTGGCGGACCAAGACGAAGTAGTGGTCGAGCTTCATCTCGAACTTATAGGCCGCGCCCATCGTGACGTGCTTCGACACCCGGCGCATGTAGTCGCGGGTGTGATCGTAGACGAAGATCTGCAGCCCGACCCAGTTCGCCCGGACTGAGGGCCAGTTTGCGGGGACCTCGCCCCGGGGCACCTGGTAGTAGTCGACCACGACCCCGCCTCGCGCCTCCCAGGCGTCGTTGCCGACGGTGGGGATCGCCACGTAGTACCCGGGTCCGACGTACCAGCCAGACGGCGAGTCGTTGTAGCCATACAGCTCGTCGGTCCGATCTCGAGGTCGGCACATGACCTTGCTGAAGAACCGCTGACTGTTCGGCATGGGCAGCGTGTTTCGGCCCCGGTGGACGACAGGCACCAGAGAATCGACCTCGGGAGGAACAAAATCGGCCAGCGTCAACGGACGCGACTCTGCAGCGAGGTCGTATAGCGCCCGCATATCGGCCCTGCCCATCGTCTCGAATTGCGCCCAGCGGTTGCCCGCGTCCATGGCGTCCAGAACCGCGGCTATCTCGGAGATCCCGGCGTTGTTCGCAATCATTTCCGAGATGGATGGCGTGGCTGTTGGCATAAATTCCTCCGCGGCGCATTCATACGCGCGCAAACTGGCGCGTCAAGGGCCGATACACTGTGTGTATGCGCCGTCTCTTGCCACTCCTGATGCTCCTTGCGTGCGGCGGGATCAAGTACCACGAGACCTCAGGCGCCTCCCCGAGCATCGAGATCCTCTTTCCGGATGGACTCACCTCTTACGCGGTCGGCGAGTCGGTCTCGTTTGTGGCGGCCGTCGACGACAAGGAGGATCCCCCCGAGAAGTTGAAGCTGACGTGGTCCTCGAACCTGGACGGCACCTTTGGCACGGAAAAGGCGGATAACGAGGGCGTCGCGACCGCCGAATCCTCGGCGTTGTCGGCCGGCCAGCATGTCGTCACACTCACCGCCAGCGATTCGGACGGCAACCGAAACACCGAGTTCGTCGCCCTGACAATCGGCGCGGGAACGGCTGACAGCGACGTCGACACGGACTCGGACAGCGACTCCGATGTGGATACAGACAGCGATTCGGACGCCGATTCGGATACCGACACCGACAGCGACGCAGATACCGACACCGATGCGGATACCGACACCGACACCGACGTGCCGGTCGGTCCCCTCGGGTGTGGATTGCCGATCACCTACACCCGAATCATGCATGGCGAGGGGGCGGTGGACTTCCGCGACGTGGCCTGGAGTCCAGATGGCACCTACGCCCTGATCATCGGCTACCCCGCCAGCCTGTACCGCTATGACGATGCCCTCCAGACCCTCTCCCACGTCGGAGATGGCGCCGGAGAGTATTGGGAGGAAGTCAACTTCAGCCAAGATGGCACCTACGCGCTGATCGGCGGTGGCGACGACCCGGCGACGCCGGTGCCCGTGTTGCATCGCTACACAGAGGCCAATGGTCTGGAGGTCGTGCCGAACGTCATCGGCACTGGCGACGGAAAGTTCCTGAACACGTACCGGGTGCAGAGCCTGCAGGCCCATCCGACCACCGGTGAGTGGGTGATTCTCGGGGACAATGCCGCGCCCTGGCCGTCTCAGATCGGCTGCCTGAACACCCTGGATGCCGATTTCACAGGGGGCTACCACACCTGGAACTACTGGGGCTGCGTCAACATCGACCAGGGAGCCGATAGCATCGCATGGGGGTCGAATCTCGGTGGCGACATCGCCTTGGGGGTCTCCCACTACACCGAGCTCCTGTACTTCGACCCCGCGCTGGTTGCAGGACAGTTTGATCTGCAATCGCACCCGAACACCGGCAACCTGCGCAAGGTAGTGTTCGACCCGACCAACAGCGCCGTCGCATGGGTGCTGAACTGGTCGTCGAGCAACGTCTACACGTGGGAGGGCACCCTGCGGACTGATCCGCAGAACTCCTATTCGATGTCCGGCTACACGATCTGGAATTTCGACGTCTCGTCGGACGGAGAGTGGAAGATGTTCGTGGGCCGGAACGCAAACGTCTGGCTGTCCGACTCGGACTGGAGGCCGGTCGACGGCAACAAGTTCTACAACCAGCCGATCCCGAGCTGGGACCAGCCGCCGTGGGGTGGAACGAACAACGACTATCTGTGGGATATCGCCTTCAAACCGGGAGCCTGCGAGGGGATCACCGTCGGAGACGCGACGTCGAATGAGGGCACCATCGCGCTGTTCACCCTTTAGCCGTTAAGAGATCCACCCCTGTTCGATTGGGAGAGATCATGGCGGATTCTGGAATGCTCATCGGTTGGGACCGCGTGGCCCCCGGAGACAACATCGCGGCCGTTCAACTCTGGGGCGAGATGCTCATCTACTTCAAGCGCA
>Ga0315336_1003042_pt1 | contig 23495 bp, 24 predicted proteins | sample ASW5metaG_FD_204512 | JGI IMG/M metagenome (GOLD analysis project Ga0315336, IMG submission 204512) | Ammonia-oxidizing marine archaeal communities from Monterey Bay, California, United States - ASW #5 | ecosystem: Environmental > Aquatic > Marine > Intertidal zone | place: USA: California... | reverse complement strand
GTGCACGTGGCTGTTGTGCCGATGTTTGACAGCGGGTATCGCATGGAAGTCTATGGCCGGGAAGGGACTTTGGTGGTCGATGGAGAAGATTCACCCCAGTTGGCCGATGTGAGGTTAAGAGGGGCGAAGACCGGCGACGCTGGCTTGCAGGACTTGGAGATTGCGTCACGCCACGTCTACGTGCTTGAAGGGATGCCCGGCGGAGCGCCCTACAACGTGGGGCAGATGTACTACCAATTCGGTCAGGCCATCAAGTCCGGCTCTTCCTGTGAGCCCAACTTTGACACGGCGGTGGACCTGCATCGGTTCTTGGATGCCATACGTGAGTCGTCGGACCAGGGTCGTCAGGCAGCGGTGCCTTCGGCTTAAAGCGTCACCCGGCTTAGGTCGAGAGGAAGGCTACTGGCGCCGCTGCCGGTTTCTTCGGCTCATGGTCCGGTGGCGGGTAGTCGTTCTGTCCCGGAAATAGGTCACCACGGGAATGACCACCGAGGCAAATAGGTGATTCTTGCCCCTGATGTGGTACCCCACTAATTGGATATAAGAGCGGAAGCCACTGGCCTTGGGCTCCCATTCCACCGTCCACAACGTACTATCGTCATCCGCAGCCTCGAATATATCGATGCGGTCGGCCCATTTGGACTCATGAGCCCGCATGACGCGCTGGCGCGGATGATCGTAGGTGCAGCGCCAGGTTGGGTCGTCCTCGCTGGCGCCCTTGAAGACGTAGACTTCTTCATCCTGTTCAAGCAGTTCGCCATGTTTCTCTGCCAACGCTTTCAAGTTAGCCGGCCCGCCGTCGGTGAAGCCGGTGACGTGTTCGTATACCTGCTCAAGAGGTGCCCGGATAGATGTTTGGAATCTGTAGGTAGGCATTTGGGTATGTGAATCCCCTCGATAATTCTGTGTTTGGCCCATTTTACGCCAGGATACGCCAGATACAAACCCCATCCCGGAACCGGCAACCCAATTCTTGATTCCACGACTGTACTCCCCGTGGTAGAATCCGGTCGGAAATAGGCGATTGGAGTCTTGCTAATTGGAGCAACAACTTGGATTCACAACTGCCCCGGATGGCGTCAACATCTGTTACGCCACTGTGGGTGAGGGGCTTCCGCTGGTCAAGCACCCAACTGGCTCAGCCACCTGGAATACGAATGGCGAAGCCCGGCGTGGAGGCATTGGCGGGAGGAGTTGGACCGGGACCACCGGCTCATCAGATTCAATCACCGAGGCATCGGATTGTCGGACTGGGATGTGGAAGACATGTCCTTTGAGGCTAGAGTCGGCGACTTGGAGACCGTGGTTGACGCTCTGGGACTGGGGACTGCGCTCTTAGGGATTTCCCGAAGCAGAGCAGCGGCGGCTGAGTACTCTATAAGGCATCCAGAGGGAGTCACCCACCTCATAATCTATGGTGGGTTCGCTGCCGGACCGACGCTGCGGGACTGGACACCGGAGTAAGCGGAGGAGAGGGAGGTGCGGCTAACCCTGATGAAGCCGGGTTTGGGGCAAGAAAACCCTATCTACCGACAGATGTTTACCTCCACCTTCATGCCGGAGGCCACTGCCGAGGGTATGGACTCGTCCAACGAATTGCAACTGAACTGGTTTCCGCCTCTCTAGAGAATGCGTTCAGAGCCAGCGTCGTAACAGCCGGCATAGACGTGCGGGACCGCTTGCCTCTGGTAACTGTACCAACGCTGGTGCTTCACAGCCGTGAAGAGTTTCAGGTCCCCTTCGAGTGGGGGTGCCAAGTCGCCGCTCTGATACCGGGGGCTCGGCTTGTTCCTCTGTCGAGCAAAAACCATATCTTGCAAGTCTTGCAAGAAAACGAACCGGCGTGGCCGGCCTTTATATCCGAAGTGCGGAAGTTTCTCGGCGTAGGCGAGTCTTATGCTCAGCCCGCCGTCGTAGCCGCGCCGCCACAGCCCTACAGCGTTTGGGAGTCAATCGAGACTGGTGAGGAGGCGGAAGTTCTCTCGCTGATTTCGGGAATGGATGACGTGTTCCTGGGGCGGTTCAGCGTGGTCCCCGGATACGCCAAGTCCGATGAAGTCACCCGGAAGGTGTTTAAGGATTCTCGTCAGAAAATAACCGAGGGCCTGGGGCAACCCACCGGCAAGCGGGAGAACTACCGTTTTGGGGCAGGGCCGGGCAGAGGGAAGACTTATTTCGCCGTCCAAACCGTCGCCTCACTCCCCGGCAACGTTCGTTGCCACGAGTTGAACCTGGCCAAGCTGACTAAGGCGGAATTGCTTGCCGGGCTTCGCGAGATGGATGATTTCAACGAGCCGTGCCTCTGTCTGATAGACGAGGTAGACGCCAAGCCTGAAGGGGTGTGGCCTTATGAAGTCTTGCTGCCCTATTTGGATGCCTCCGTGGAGCGGAATGCCCGGTTCCAGTATCGGCGAAATGAAGCAGTGAATCGGGGCGCTGCCTAAAGGTACGGACATGTCGAGCCGGATCCCCGGTAGCAACCAGCACCAGATCCAGACCATGGGAGTGGGCGACCGGGTCCTGGTGGTGCTCAGCCAGTTCCTTCAAGCGGGTAGGGAGGCCGGGAAGGAAGTCCAGTCGGTGGAGAAGCTGGGGCTTTATTTCGTCGCCGCTACGCCCGGCCTGGCCAACACCCGGCAGTTACCTGAGTTTGCGGTGCGGACGGTGGACCGAATGCCGCCAGGGGAAGACAGAATCAAATAAGACCACCTGTTCGGAGCGGGAGACCCGGAGAATAAGACATTCTGGGCTCAATCTTCTACAGTGGCCGGAGACTTGGTGAACCGGTATCTTGCAGTACGGGACTAGCCGGGTGGCTTCGGGCTACAACCCGCCCAACTCCTCTACGGTCCCGTCCACGTAGAGAATGCCCAGGGCGGCTAAGGCGGTTTGCCGGATCTGACCGGCCTGGGATGGTTCTCCCAGCGACGCCAACTCTTCCAGCAACTGGGCCAAGGTTCTCGCTCCGTCTATCTGAGAAACCAAGGCGGAAATCAGCCCGCTGCACGGGATGCCCTCTGGTTGACTGACGGTGGTTAGGACCGTCCCCCAAACGAACTCCCCGGCGCCAAGCACCGGTTTCCGTTGGATCTGGGTTTCTGGAGCAAGCCGGGGAACGGCGGCCATTATCGGATCTCCGTTGTTGGTTCCGGAGAGGGCCGCTTCCCATCTCACGCGGCGTCTTGCCCTCTCCGACTCTACCTGACGGACGCTGGAGGCGAACTCCAAGGGGGCTTGGCCCTGCTCCAAGACCGCTCGCTCGTAGCCTCTGGGCGGCTGCCCTGCCACCGCCTGGATGAATGCTTGCCTGGGAGTGAAGTTTCCAGCATCCTCCAGCAGGCGGCGGGCTTCCCAGAAGTAAGAGTCGGATGTCAGGTTGCTGGAGTAGAACAACCGGGCCATCTCTCGGAAGTGGCCGTACTCTTTCAGGTATAGCTCATGGTAAGCAGCAGCGGCGGCTTCCACGATCTCGGGGTCCTTGAGCGCCGAGGTTACATAAGCGGCGGCCATGATACCGGACATCAGCGCTAGGTGGACGCCCGATGAGAATAAGGGATCGACGAAGCAAGCAGCGTCACCCGCTAGGACATAGCCGTCCCCGGCCACCCGCTCACACACGTAGGACCAGTCCTTGACGATGAACGGGCCGGATTCTAAGTGGGCGTCTCGCAGCATTTTTGAGGTGTGGGGGGCTTGGTCAATCTGAGCTTGGAGAAAGCCATCGAGGCTGCCTGTGCTAATCTCGTTCTGGCTGGTGGCGCTATCCACCACCGCACCCACGCTAGTCCAGCCGGTATTCAACGGTATGCTCCAGAGCCAGCCGTGGGGATGTGCCTCGATGAATATGTTTGTTTCGTCTGGTTCGGGTAAGGGGTGGGCCCCCTTGAAGTAGCCGTAGACGGCCAAGTTCTGGAAAAAGGGATCCCATTGGCGAAGGTTCAGGTCTCTGGCTAGGAGTCCGGTCTGGCCGCTGGCATCTACAACGTAGCGGCATTGAATCGTGCCGGTTTCCCTGTCATCGGACTGGTATCGGACCCCGGTGGCCTTGCCATCCTGCCACAGCACTTCCAACACCCGGTGCCCTTCCCGAACGTCTACCTCATGGGACCGGCTGTTCTCCAGTAGCAGTTGGTCGAACTGGGGCCGCCAGACTTGATAGGAATGGGGATTGCGCTGGTTGGTTTCCCGGAAGTACCAACTCCATGGCGTCGGGTCGCTTCCCCACACCATAGTTGCTCCCCATTTGGTCAGGAAACCGGCGGCTTCCACGGCGGGAAGCACTCCCAACTCTTCAAGGATCGGTATACTGGCGGGCAACAGAGACTCGCCGATATGCTCCCTAGGAAACCGCTCCCGCTCCAGCAGCAGGACTCTGACACCCTGTCGGGCCAACATGGTGGCGGTCGTGCTTCCAGCCGGACCGCCACCAATGACTACGACATCAGGAGATTGCTCGTGGGAGGTCATATAAGGTAGTTGGATCCGTCCGAGACCCACTGGCTCCGGTATAGACCTAGTGTTGCCGACAAATTGATTCTCAGTTTGCCCGGCTTATTAGGGTGCCATGTCCGGCGTCGGCTCCATGGGTTTGTTCGTGGCCGGGTCGACTTCGAAGGGACCGGGCAAGTCCAGTTCTTTGGCAATCTCGCGGACGGCGGGAATCACTTCCTCGCCCATCAGCCGCAGGCTGCGCATCGCATCGTCGTGGGTCATTGCGCCGTCGCCATCCCAGAAGAAGATGCTGCCGGGACGTACGTATTCCAGAACCTCGCGAATCTTGGGTATGACGGTCTTGGGCGTTCCGCAGATGATTGTGCGATCAGCGATCTGCTGTTCATAGGGACGGCCAAGCACACCTGCGACTCCCCCGCCACCACCACGGGCAGCTGTGGCCACGGCCTGGGTGGGTAGAACTCTTCGTCGTGAGGTCAAGCCTGGCAGGTTAACCAACGCCGGGTTTACGGTGCCTTCGTTCCCCGCCAGGAAGGGATTGCTCGGACCCTGAACGTATTTCCTGCCGGTCGCCTCGGCCAATTCTTCGGTCTCGTCCACGTGGACCTTCCACAGGTACCCCAGGTTTTGAGGGCCCGATTCGTAACCTTCTTCCACAGCGGTATCGTGGTACAGTTGGAAAGCTTGTTTGGTGGGTTCCATCTCCGTGGCCAGCATGATGTATGGGATGCGCTGCTTCGCTGCCCACATGAGGGAGTCACGGCTCACCACTCCGGGCAGCCAGACCGGGGGATGGGGTTTCTGGTACGGCTTGGCCCAGGGATTGACGTGCCGGTAGTTGTAGTGTTTACCCTCCCAGCGGAAGGGGCCGGGGGTGGTCCAGGCTTTCACGATGAACTCGTGGGCCTCTTGGAACCTTTCCCAGTTGTAGTGTGGCTCGATGTTGTGGGCCACGCTTTCTCGTCCGGTGCCCCGCACCCAACCGGAGACCAAGCGGCCGTGGGAAATCATGTCAATCATCGACAGTTGCTCCACCAGCCACAGTGGGTCGTCCCAGATGGGGAGGATGTTCCCTAGGAGCACGATCTTGGCCCGCTTGGTGATACGTGCCAGGATGGACGCCTCGACGTTCATCGCGCCGCCCATGCAGAATGCGGTATTGTGATGCTCGTTGAGCATCAGGCCGTCGAAACCCATCTCCTCAGCGTAGATCTTCTCGTCCAGATACCGATTGTAAAGGCCGGCGGCCATGATGGGATCAAATGATTCATTGCTGACGGTTAGATCCATGATGGGTGTTCCCGTCGCCCCGAAGAATCCTGTCCTTTCGTCTTGATAAGGCCGCTCGGTGAAATAACCTATGAACATCTTCCTCTCCTTTCGGTTCGCCCGGCGGGCCAGGTTGCCGGGATTATAACATCGTTACTTTTCGCCAAGACCCGCTGTCAGGTTGCCAGGAACTCCTTGACCAGCCCAAGGAATTCTTCGGTTTTCTCAATCTCGGGGTGATGGCCGCAGTTGTCAATCACGGCCAACTTTGATCCTTTGATGTTCTCTTGGTAAGCCTGTCCGGCGCTCAACGGCACTATGGCGTCTTCTTTGCCCCATACCACCAGCGTGGGCAGGGTCTTGAGACGATGCAACAAGTGGGGCAGGCCGGGATAATGCATGTACGGCCGCCAACTCAACCGTGACGCCTCTTCCCTGGCTACCTCCCAGAGCTCGACCTGTTCCAGAGTGGGCTCGTCGGGGCAGATGGTGGCGAATTCCGGAATGCCAGCCGGGTCATGAAATCCCTGAGTGATGAACGTTTTGGCCACCACCAAGAACATGTCGTAAATCTCTCCCGTGGGAGGCTTGATTCCGGCGGGGCCTACCAGAATCATCTTCTTGAAGGTTTGGGGGCTCATGGTTGCCATCTCGGCGGCCAGCCAACCGCCCATGGAGATGCCCATCAGGTTGACCTTATCCAGGCCCAAATCGTCCAGAACCTCTAGGTACCACCCGGCTAGGTCCCGTATATTCATGATCCACTCTTGTCTCTCGGTTTCGCCGAAGCCGGAATGGGAAGGGATATACAGGGTATTGTTTTCGGCCAGGGCTTGGTGATAGTTTAACCAGCCGGGATGCCCCGTCTCGTCGTGGAGGATGAGCAACGGGTCGCCTTGTCCTCCTTTCACTAGTTGAACGGCACCGCCAGCCGCGTCTACAATCTCTTCGCTCCAAGTCTGAGCACTCATGGCCATATTGATGTTTCCTCCTGAAATAGGTGTCGCGACGGTCCCATTTACCGTGGCTGTCCGGGGCGAATGATGCCTTGAAGAACGCTTCGCCTCGCTCCCAGGCATCATAGCACGAGCAGGACGCAAATTGGGGAAGGTGGCGCCAAGACTTTCACGCCCACCCATGATGCCAGCTAATGAATTGCCGAGCCTGGACACTATTACTCAGTTGCTCTTCGGTTTGAACCGATTGGCCAACCTGACGGATTCCATGTTTAAAGCCCGCAGGAATGAATCTTGGGTTGGCCGGAGTGGAATCGTTGGATGGGTGGGATGCGGTTAAAGAATATAAGCTTGGCTTTGCGTCAGCGTACCGGGCTGCTGCCTATTGCCCTGGCAGACTCGGCCTTAATGATTGCCTGCGGTACCGCCGCTCAGCCGGTGGACTCGAAGCCGGTGGCGACGACCTCCCCCTTGGTGTCCTCTGCACTCTCGGATACTGCGCAAGCCTCGAACCCTGTTCCGGTTTCCATTACCCCGACTCTCCAATCCCCAGCGGAGACGGCCGACCCGTCATATCGTCAGGAAACTCTAGCCTCAACTACGCCTAAGCGGGGCCGCGTAGTGATTCCCGAATGGGAATTCCCGTTGGTCGATACCAGTCTCCATAGCGTTCCTCTGTCAGATATCTTGTTCGATAGCTTCGGTGGGATTCCGCGCTCTTTGCCTCTGGATAGAGCTAAGGACGATAGGATCCTTTCCATCCGCGATGCTATAGCTCCCATTCTTCATGTCGACAACGGGCCGACCAACGCCCTATCCTGCCTGAGAGACGATAGCTTGATTCTGGGTTACGTTTCAGGCAAAGACGCATACGCCTATCCCTTCAACATTCTGGACATGCACGAGATAGTAAATGAGGTGTTTAATGGCGTTCCAGTGCTTATCACTTACTGTCCTCTGTGCTTCAGCGGTGTTGTGTACTACCGGGAGTTGGACGGGAAGCTTCTGACGTTTGTCAACACCAGCGCTCTGTACCAGTCCGATCTAGTGAAGTACGACCACCAAACTGGCTCCTATTGGTTCCAGGTGGGGGGCGAGGCGGTGGTCGGCGAGTTGATTGGTTCGCATCTGAGCCGGTTGCCTTCAACCATGATGGCTTGGGGTGAGTGGAAACGTCTGTATCCCCAAACCCAGGTCCTGACCGGAATGGCAGGTTCTCCCAACAGGTTCAACAGTGGGAGATATTCCCGGGGATTCGGCGGAGATTATCTGGGTCGGATCAATGATGAAAAGTTCACCTTCGCGGTCGATGAGAAGAAACTGGATTCCCGGCGATCCGCCGGAAAGATTGCCTTCACGGTGGAAGTGGGCGGCAAGGTCACTGCCTTCCCTCTGGAGATCATCGGCGACGGCATAATGAATCACCAGGTGGACACTGAGCCGGTACCGGTCTTTATCAAGGCCAATGGTGGGGCGGTGGGAGCTTTCTCGCGAGTGGTTGATGGCAAGAAATTGACCGTTGAATATAAGCAGTATAGTCAGGACTTCGTTGACCAGGAAACTTCAATTGTTTGGGATGCGAAGGGCCGGGCGACCGGCGGTCCTATGTCCGGCGTCCAGTTAAAGCGGCTCAACACGAGGCGGTCTTCGAGACTGCATCGTGCCTACGGCTCCATCGGTTTTTCTTGACACCCACTGGGGATTGTGATAAGTTTCGCACGCCTAAAACCTGGGATTTTGTGGGTGAAAAGGAAAGATTTATGGTGCCGATAATTCTGGCTTTTGTCGCCGGTGGAGTAGCTCTTCTCTTTGCCGCCATCACCGCTATTAGGTTGATTAAGGCCGACGAAGGGAACGAACAAGTGCGGGCCATTGGTGATGCGATCCGTATAGGGTCCAACGCATTTTTACGCCGGGAATATATGGCGCTGCTCCCCTTCGTGGTGATTGTAGCGATTGTTCTAGGTGTATTGATCGACTGGTTGACTCTGGGATCTGTGGTTCCTAAAACGGCGATATCTTATCTTGCGGGAACCATTTGCTCGGCATTTGCCGGGTTGGTTGGTATGAGTATCGCGGTACGGGCGAACGTGAGGACGGCAACGGCCGCCATACGGGGCCTGAACCCGGCCTTGCGCGTAGCCTTCTCCAGCGGCACGGTCATGGGCGTGACGGTGGTTGGGATCGGCCTGATAGGCGTGACGGCTCTGTACGTTATCTTCCAGGACATCACGGTGGTCGCCGGCTTCGGCTTTGGAGCTAGCTCCATAGCTCTATTCGCCAGGGTTGGAGGCGGAATCTTCACCAAGGCCGCCGACGTGGGCACAGACCTGGTGGGTAAAGTTGAAGCGGGCATACCCGAGGACGATCCCCGCAATCCGGGAGTCATCGCCGACAACGTGGGAGACAATGTTGGCGACGTTGCTGGCATGGGCGCCGATTTGTTCGAGTCCTATGTTGGGTCAATCATCGCTTGCATCGCATTGGCGGGCGTAACCGCCTACGACGCCGGAACGGCGGTGTTACCGCTGGTGATAGCCGCCGGAGGCATATTGGCGGCTATCCTGGGAACCTTTGTAGTGCGAAGCGGCGAGCAAGCCGATTTCGGGAAATTGCTTTGGTCCTTACGGCGGGGTATCTTCGCCTCAGCGATACTGGTGGCTATCTTCGCGCTAGTCATCGTCCTAGCCATGGGCCTGGATATCAAACTGTTCTGTATCATATTAGTAGGCTTGGTGGCTGGCATAGTGATTGGCCTATCAACTGAATACTACACCTCTTACGATTTCGGCCCCGTCAAGCAGATCGCGGCTAGCACGGAGACGGGGGCAGCCACAGTCATGATTAGTGGCATCGCCATCGGCATGATAAGCACGATAATTCCGCTGATAGCCATCAGCGTTACGATCCTAGTTGCCTTCGAATTATCGGGCTTCTATGGTGTGGCCCTGGCAGGGGTTGGATTGCTGTCCACCCTGGGTATCACTCTGGCCACGGATGCCTACGGCCCCGTTGCGGATAACGCCGGTGGTATCGCCGAACAGTCTGGGTTGCCTGCGGAGGTGCGGGAGCGCACCGACGCTCTGGACGCCTTGGGGAACACCACCGCTGCCACCGGCAAGGGATTCGCCATCGGTTCCGCAGCCCTTACCTCTTTGGCTCTGCTGGCGGCGTACGGGGTGGCGGCAGGATTGACCACGATAAATCTGCTAAGCCACACCACGTTGGTGGGGTTGTTGATCGGCGCCATGCTACCCTTCGTATTCTCCGCCCTCACTATGAAAGCGGTGGGGAGAGCAGCGATGTCGATCGTAGAGGAGGTCCGGCGCCAGTTCCGGGAGATTTCCGGAATAATGGACGGTACGGGCCAGCCCGACTACGCCCGGTGCGTGGACATCAGCACCACAGGCGCCCTAAAGGAGATGATTATCCCCGGTTTGATGGCCGTGATTGTGCCCATCGCAACCGGTTTCATCTTGGGTCCGGAGGCGCTGGGAGGCTTGTTGATCGGTTCGGTGGGCGCCGGGTTCATGTTGGCGATAATGATGGCGACCGCTGGCGGCGCATGGGACAACGCCAAAAAATACGTGGAATTGGGGAACTTCGGTGGCAAGGGCTCCGATGCTCACAAAGCGGCTGTAGAGGGAGATGTGGTCGGTGATCCGTTCAAGGACACCTCCGGCCCGTCCTTGAACATCCTGCTCAAACTGATGGCCATCGTTTCCCTAGTGTTCGCCCCGGTGTTCCTGAAGGTCACCCCTCTAATCGACCTGATATAGAGGGAATAACAGGTCCGGAGACTGTAAGATCAATCGAGGGGCGGCTTCAAGCGGAGCCGCCCCTTATTTCTTCCGGAACCGGCTCAAGGGACTCTTGCCATCAGGCTCATCGGCATTTGCGGGCTGGGATAAGTGAAACGATGACGATGCGGGGAGGGAGTAAAGCGTAGCCGAGTAGCAGAGGTGGGCGAATCGGGGGCTACTTTGGGGTTGCCCATGCTCTGGCAGCGTAGGATGGGCTTCAGGAAGAGTCTTGAATTCTTCGAGTCAGGGACCTGTCTCAGGATCACGCAGATACCATTGGTGCTATCTTTCCCCGTCCTCCGTCAAATAATCATCACCTTCCCCGCCTCCCAAGAGGTCGTCCCCATTACCGCCAAACAGTTAATCACCTTCGTCAGGCCCCCTCCCAATCACATCGTCTCCGTCACCGCCGTCCATCCGGTCTGCGCCATCCCTCCCTCTTAGTATATCGTTGCCGTTGCCACCGCAGATGATGTCATCGCCTTCCTGTCCTAAGACGACATCGGTCCCGTTCATTCCAGATATCACATCGTTGCGGGACGTGCCAACTATCTGATCATCCACGTTGGTTCCGAGAACGTGGTCAGGATGATTGGAGTCATATGTTACTCCGAAGCACGTAGGCACGGGATCGGCGGCAAAAACTGTTGACTGTAATAACAGCATACCGCCCAAGCTTACTGTGAGAATTATGATATAAACCGCACGAATTTTTCACCCTCTAGAAACGTATCTTCTGGTATCGGGTGGGCGTGCGCATCACTAGAAGAGGTGGTATCAAGGGTGATATTGGGATTAACCACAACCGGCTACTCCCTGGAGTTGAAGCCTGGCGGCGAATCCCTCAGGGGACAGAATGAACGGAGGTAGCTAGAGACAGTATTAGAAAATACGAAGAAGGGGCATCGGTATGGGTCTTTGAACTTCCCTGGTTGTACGGTATATCCGATATGAGGCTACTCAGTCTGCCTGATCGCCAACATAACCTGGGAATAACTGGTGGGAGTCTTTGTCTTAGCCGCTCCTTATATTTCGCCTGTAAGTTGGACCAAGCTGACCAGAGTGGTAGCTCCTTTGATGTCTAATATCCCGACGGTACCCAGGCTTCCGGGACGGTGGGTACGCCCTGGATAGGTGGGGCTGCCTGGGTTCACCAGGAGTACTCCGTCGCGGATGCAAATCATCTCTTCGTGAGTGTCTCCGAAGAACACCACATCCACCGGTTGACCGAATTTCTTAGCCAAAAGGTCCCTGGCCGAGCCGTTAGGGAATTCCAGAACATCGCCGTTGGCGCCGGTACCCACGTGGGGGCCGGGCCACTGGATATCGTGAATCATTCCTATGGACACATCTTCAACCTGAACCACCCGGGTTACCCGGGCAAGGCGGTTTCCGGCTTCGATGGGGTCTTCGTAGCCCCGCACCGCTAAGACCGGCGCAACGCTTTCCAGCACGTCCAGAACCCCGATGCATTCCAGGTCTCCGCAGTGGAGAATCAGGTCAACACCCTCAAAGGCTTTCAGGATTTGAGAGGGGAGGTCCTTTCCGGAGCCGGCGGAGTGGGTGTCTGAAATCAGTCCTACTCTCATGCGTTGGGAGCCAGGGCTTCGAGGGTGTGCTTTATCCCGTTGGTTGACGCGCCGTGGGGGAAAGCGACCACAGGCATGTCCGCTCCAGCGCTTCGGAACCGGTCAAGTTTGGCCCGGCAGGACGCTGCGTCGCCGATGACTGTGATGTTTTCCAGCATGTCTTCTGATATGGCGGCGGTGGCTTTGGTCCGGTCCCCAGCCGACCAGGCCTCACGCACGGCGTTAGCCTCATCCTGGAATCCGGAACGGCGGAACAGGTTGTAGTAGTAGTGCCCCATTCCACCGATGTAATAGGCCATGTGGGCGCGGACCTTCTGCTTGGTTTCCTGTAACTCTTCAGGACTGTCGGCCACGTGGCAGATGATTTGTGGAGCCACCGTGATTTGTGAGATGTCTCTTCCTGCCTTGTTGGCGGCTTCACCTATCTCGGCTGTCAATGCGGGTAAACTCCCGTGGTGGAGCCAGATAGGCAGCCAGCCATCGCCCAGTTGTCCAGTTAACTCCAGGTTTCTCGGCCCCAAGCTTGCCAGATATATGGGGATGTTTTCTTGCATGGGAGGCGACCCTAAGCGGAAACGGCCCAACTGGAAGAATTCTCCTTCATGGTCCAAGGGCTGGCCTGCCAGGGCTTTGCGGATAATTTCTATGTACTCTCGGGTCCGGGCCACCGGCTTCTCAAAGCTTTGACCGTGCCATTGTTCTATGAGCAAGCGGCCGCTGGAACCCAATCCCAAGATCGTCCGTCCTTTGGATATCTGGTCTAGAGAGGCGATGGTCTGGGCGATGAGCGCTGGACTGCGGCTAAAAACCGGTACGATGCCCGTGCCTAGCCGGATCGACTGGGTATGGCAGGCAATCATGGTTAGGACGGTGAAGGCGTCGCGCCCCCAGGATTCTCCGGTGAAGAAAGTGTGGTAGCCCAACCGGTCGGCCAACTTAGCTATGGATATACGGTCGTCGTCCGAGACTTCCTGGCCGGCGCTTAGAGTCAGGGCGGCGTCACTCATCCCTAGTTGCGGCTCTCCCAAAGGGTGAAGTAGTCGGGTGAGTCGCCACGCAAAGCATCGTCCAGGTCGTGCATGGTTTCTTGATGCAACATGCGCTTTTCCTCGGTGACCAGGCGAGAGATGGTCTCTTCCCAGTTTTCCAGCGTCGCGTCGCCGATATTGGCTTTCAAGAGTTCCCGGAGACCGTCCAAAACTTGGTCCGCATGGGATGTCAGAGCGCCGCCGCTAATGACGAAGACCACCACGTTAGGGACTTCTTCCTCCTCGCCCAGATCAATGTCCAGCCGGTCCAGGATGAAAGTCATGGCTGTTTCCCGCATGACCTCTTCAAGTCGCAATGGGAGGTTGATAAAGTGGCTGAAAGGGAAGCTGGTGTCTTCCCTGAGCACTTCGGAGAATTCCGCTTCGACGCTTTTGTAGAATTCTTCCACGAAAACATCCCCGGTTTCCATCAGCATAACCTGCTTGGGGTCTTCGCGTAGGTCGACCACGAGGAACTCCCTGAGGTGAGGGAAGATGCAGAGCTGGATGTCCGGGCGTTGGCCTTCCGGAAGTTGTGAGTTGAACAACTCATCCATTGGGAGGAGTTCTCCTTGTGGGTTGGACCCGTTGGACCGTTGGTCCGCTTTCTACTACTTTACCCCGCAATGAGGTAGTTATCCAGTCCAGTGCGGACTGGGCCACACCGACTCTGAAAGCCGGACTATAACAAGTCGGCGATGTCCAGGAATTGGCGGTGCAGCCAATGGGTGATGTCTTCGCGGCTAACGGAGTTGGCAAGCAGAGACGCGCGGCGTTCCCGGTCCTCGGGAGTCATGGTGATGGCTTCATACAGCGCGTTCATTGTCCCTTCGATGTCGGTGGGGGATACGGTCAGCGCTCCTTCCGCCAATTGATGGTGGACCCCGCTGGTGGCCGAGAGAATCAGCACCCCGTTCCGATTGTTGACCACCGGGCCTTCCTTGGCGACGAGATTCATCCCTTCGATAATTGTGTTCACCAGCAGGGCGTCGTAGAGCTTCATTCCGGCGATGGCTTGGGTGTAGTTGTTCTCGATGAATGTCTGGATCGGCTGCCAGTAGGGGGTGCCAAGGGAGCGGTTGATTTGCTGGACCACCTGCTCAATCTCCTCCATGTATCGCTGGTACTGGCGGATGTGGGTGCGGGACGGCACTAGGAATGCTAGAAAGGTTACTTTGCCTATCAGTTCCGGATGGCGATTTAGCATCAACTCGTAGGCTTTGAATCCCCGGACGATATTCTTGTTGGGCTCTGCGCGGTCGATCCGGACGATGGTCTTTTCGTTGCACAGGGGCGCCAGCTTGGCTTCGGATTCCAAGGCCCGGGGGGAGTTGGCGATCCGCTGAACTTCACACACATTGATTGATATGGGATACACCTTTACGTCTGTCCGGTTGCCCTGCCATTCCACCGTAAAGTTATGATGGTCGATCTCGGCCTCGGGCAATAACTCCTCCACCGTGTCGAGGAAACTGCGACGGTCCTGGGGTGATTGGAATCCCAGGAGATTGGTCTGACAGAGGGCGGAGCAGATCCGGTGGGTGATGTAGCTGGGTATCATCTGCCAGTACCGGGGCGTCGGCCAGGGGATGTGGACGAAGTGCTGGATGATTGCCTCGGGAATCTCCTGCCGCACGAACTCGGGCATCAGATAGAGATGGTAGTCGTGGCCAATCACGATGGGAGGCTTGTCGTTGCGTCGGGCGTCTTCGACTATCACTTTGGCGAAGGCCTGGTTCACTGGGACGTACCCTGTCGCCCATGCGTCATGGACTGTGGAGTCGACGTTGGGGTTGTAGGGCGGGTTCCACATATAGTGCTGCAGGAACCAGAGCAGCGGATTGCAGAACACGTTGTAGTATTTGTGGTAGACGCGGCGGGGAGTAACGACGTAACGAAGGTTGATCTTGTGTCCCGGCAGAGGCGATTGCAAGCGAGGGGCCAGTCCGTTATTGGCGATGACTCGGTCGCCTTCGCCCATGGCGCTGGCTACCCAAGTGAATTCAGAGGATTGAATCAAGGAGTTGAACGCTGTGACCACGCTGCCGCTGCCACGGCGGCCTTCAGGGTGGCCATCGGGGGTCATCTGGTGCTCTACTGGGCCGCGGTTGCTGGCCAGAAGAAGGGGCCTTTGTGAAAGCATCCTGTCACTGAGCTCTTGGAGCTCTGCCATGTTGTCGTCCTGGCTGGGTGACTCCCCTTTCCCATAAACCACCGTAAGCTCCTTATCCTCCATAGTTATGGCCGAATCAGCAACAAATGTTCAGATTCCTGTGGTGAATCTGGTCGATGGAGGAACGTGCATAGCTCATGCATAGAGAAACATCTTGACCTGAGGATGTCAAGGCTGATTGTCTTAGCCGCTCCCAGTCAGCCTAGCGATAGCTTGGGCAACCTGGCCTAAACTGTCCACGGTTTCGTCCGGTTGGGTGTCTGGATCGGATGGGTCTTCGTTTTCGTAGAAACCGGTTATCCAGACCGTCTTCAGGCCACAGCGGTTCGCTCCCACGACATCGTTCTTCACGTGATCTCCCACGTGAACGGTCTGAGTTGGCGTGGCGCCCAATGAACTTAGTGTCATATGGAATATCTCTTCGGCCGGCTTGGATATCTTAACTTCGTCGGAGAACGTAAGGACATCGAAGTATTTCAGCAATCCTTGCTGGTCCATGTATTGACGGAAGGTCTCTCCCGGTGTCATCCCGGTGTTGGATATCAACCCGATGCCCAGACCCATGTCTTTGACGTCCCTAAGCACCGCTTGAGCATCCGTGTGCGGCACCGGCGGATGGACCCAGAACGAGTCGGCATAGGTCCGGACAACCTCCAGAATGGTCTCCTCATCCAGCCGCTCAACCAATCCGTTATCGATATTGTTGATGAATATCTCCACCTGCCCTCGGAAACTTACGTCCAGATACTCTTCGCGTATGCGGCGGCACTCTCGGTAGCAGGCTCGGTAGGCTTCCCGAATATGATTCAGATTGTAGGACTCACCGAAACTGGCGATAGCGTTCTGTGCCCCTTCCAACCGAATCAAGGTCCGAGCCTGGCCCAAATCGCGATTATCCAACAGCAACGTCTGCCACAGGTCAAAGGTTACGGCGGTTATATACGGCAAAGCGGGTGGTTCCTTGCGTTGGATTGATTTTTCACCACAGAGGACTCTGAGATGTATATATTAGAATTCAACTATTAACCATTCTGACTATGCCTTACTTAAGTAACTTTACATTAAAATTAATCAGCAGCCCACCTCGCAACCAGAAAGTTTTAGAAGATACGAAAGCAATTGGGCTTGATGGATGGGTGCTAGCGAGTCTACCGACTTTATCTCTACGATCACAGCGTCATCTACCAAGAGGTCGATGCGATACCAGCAATCCAGTTGAACATCTCGATAAACCAGAGGCAGGGGTTTCTGTTACTCGACCTTCATTCCCATTTGAATCAACTCGTAGGCCAAGCAGGCCTCGTAAGCCGACTCCAATAACCCAGGACCCAAGGCGCGATGAACGTCAATAGCAGCGCCGATAATCCCGTTACTAACTTTGTTGAGGGAATCTTTGCCCAAAAATCTCCGTGTCCTCGGTGCTCTCTGTGGTGAAAAATACCCGCGCGTTTATATGTTAGGGCGGCGCTTGTGCCAGTCTGTCGCTTGTTCGTAGGCGTGGGCGGCGCGTAGGACGGTTAGTTCATCGAAGGAGCGGCCCGCTAGTTGCAGGCTTATGGGCATGCCGCCGCTAGAGAATCCGCAGGGAATCGCGATGGCTGGGAACCCGGTTAGGTTGTAGGGGCGGCTGTATTGGGTCAGCGCGGCGACGGTCCCTATCTCTTGCTCGCCCACTTGGACCTTTTCTGCCAGCAGTTCGGGTGCGGTTATCGGTTGAGCCGGTCCGGCTAGCAGGTCAACATCGTCCAACAGCCGTCTTGCTTGATTGTTGAATATGGTCCGCCCTTGCTGGGCCCGGAGGTAGTCGGCTGCGGTGATGAGTAGACCGGCTTCCAGGCGCAAGCGCACCGGTGGGTAGAGCTTGTCGCCGTCACGGGCCAGCAAATCTTGGTGGTAGGCGGAAGCTTCGGCCATGAGGATGGCGGTGGAGATGGCTTGAGTATCGTTATACATCGGCAAATCGACCACGGTTACCACCGCTCCCAGGGATTCCAGTAGATCAAGGGCCTCACGGACCGACTGGGCTACCTCGGGATCCAGGGGCGCGTCAAAGTATTCTCTGGGCACGCCGATACGCAGGCCTCGCACGTCATTGGTCAGCGCCGAGGTGTAATCAGGAATCTCTACCCGGGCAGACGCGACGTCTCTGTGATCGTGCCCAGCGATGACGTTCATCGCAAGGGCCGCGTCCTCCACCGTCCGAACCATGGGACCGGGGTGGTCCAAGCTCCAAGAAAGGGGCGTCAGACCGTAGCGGCTGACCAGCCCGTAGGTGGGTTTGAGGCCGACTATGCCGCATAGAGCGGCGGGAATCCTAATCGACCCCCCGGTATCGCTTCCGGTGGTGATGGTGCATTGGCCGGCGGCGGCGGCGGAGCCGGAGCCGCCGCTGGAGCCGCCGGCAATCTTTTCCGGGTTCCAGGGATTGTGCATGTGGCCGTAGTCCGGGTTTTCCCCGGTGGGACCGTATGCGAACTGGTGCATGTTCAGCTTGCCCAGTAGGATGGCCCCGGCGTCCCGGAACCTGGCAGCGACGGTGCAATCCTCTGCGGGGATGAAGTTATCGAACAGGCGCGAGCCGGAGGTGGTGCGGACACCAGCGGTGTTGTACAGGTCTTTCAGGGCGACGGGGATGCCGTGCAGCGGTCCCCGGTAGTTGCCTCTCTGGATGTCTTGCTCGGCCTGATGGGCGGCGGCCCGCGACTCGTCGGCCAGGAGGGTGATGAAGGAGTTGAGGACCGGCTCGGTGGCCTCGATGCGGGCCAGATGAGCATCTATAATCTCAACCGGAGATATGTCCTTGTTCTTGATCAGCGGAGAGAGTTCCCCGGCGCTGGCGTAGCAAATCTCTGATGCGTCCATGTTGTCGTTTCCTTTTCGGTTGACTTGACCTCTATTGTCCAGAGTGCTTTCGTAGCTGCTGGCAGAAAATCGAGGCGGCCCTCAGGAGGTATGGAGATTCAAGCTAGATTCGTGAAGATTGGATTTCGTTGCGGCCCTGTCTGGCGCGCTTTGAATAGAATTCCGTATGTCGTCTTGAACATCAGCGTCGCTCATACCGTTGTTGGTGAGGCCTTCGGGTGAGTTCAGGACAGACCTGTCGAACCACTCTTAACGCGGAAGAACCCTTCGACATCCTTCAGCCGAAGGACAGGGCGAACGGGGGACTCCAAGTGCTCTCTAAAATCTACGTACTAGTTGAATGAATCTAAGCTGGTTAGTCCCGGGGTGGCGAGAAGGCCATATCCGGTTCAATCCCGTCCACGCTGTAGTTGTGCAGGGATTTCAAGCTGTTCAGAACAAGCGATGTGTAGGTGAAAAGTTCGTCCATGTGAGGGCTGTGGATGTCGAGGCCGGCTTCTTTAGCCAGATGCAGAAATGCCTGGCGGTCAAAAGAGGGTTCCATTGCCATTTCGTTCGCTCTCCGTAGGCTGGATTGGTGACTATTATCCTCTGCATAGAGCCATCTGGCAATCGTGAACAGGTCTTACTCGAAGATTTGCCGGGAGGAGATTCTATCCCAAAGAGCCGTGGCCGAACGGGCTACGTGGGATAGAGTATGGACTTATGTTGGTATACTCGTTCAGGTAAAGCGTTGAGTCCACTGGGATGGGCCATCGCCTATCTATCGGAGTATCGCTGTTGAACTGTAACGCCTGCGGATATTTGGGAAGGGATGGAGACGCTTTCTGTTATAGCTGTGGCAACCCGCTGACCGGTCAGGAACCGGAGCCGTCCAGCCTAACCGAGGTTGCTCTAGGGACCGTTACTTGGCGCAGTGGGCAAGTTGCCATCGGTATCTTGTTGATTCTGGTATGCGTACTGCCGGTGACGGGAATCGCCATCCTCATGGGGAAATTGGTTGGCCGGTTCGAGTTGGCGCTGGGCGCATGGGAAAGCAGCCATCTGATGGGGTTTGCCATTCTCATCGTCGTGTGGAGACTGGGTCTTCGCCCCTATCGCTTATCTCTCTCCTCCTTGGGTCTTGTGGCGCCGTCTACCTCGTTAGCTCTTACCGCGTTGTTGGCTGTTTTTGCCCTGACTGGGAGCCTATCCTTTACTTGGGTCTATGCGAATGCGGTGCAGTACGTGGGCTGGGACATGCTCGTGCCCCCGGAGATACCAGACGGCATAGTTTTCCCGGGATTAGCTGCCGCCGCAACATACGAGGCTTTGGCGGTGTGGACGCCGGTTACTGAGGAGATATTCTTCCGGGGGTTCGTATTCGCCGGGTTGACGCCCCGCTTGGGTGTACCTCGGGCCATCATAGTCAGCGGGTTGGTGTTCAGCGCCTTTCATCTGTCCATCGGGGTATTGCTACCGATATTTGTCACCGGCATATTGTTGGCCTGGTTGTATCATAGAACAGGCTCACTTTGGCCTGGAATCGCCGCTCATGCAGGGCAGAATGCCCTGGCCGTTTCCGCCGTCATCATCGGGGGCTAGACAACCACACGTATGTGATATACATTGGTCGAAATATGGGCCGAAAACCGGGTGTTCGGCTACGATTTACAACCATGTTTGGAAGGGTCAAAAACACCTGAAATGGCCAAAGATCGAATAAAAGAATCATTTGCCGCCATCCAGCAGGAAGGGCGAACCGGGCTGATAATGTTCCTGACGGCGGGGTTTCCGGACCGGAAGGCGACGTTGGAACTGGTGCCTGCGCTGGTGGCAGCAGGGGCAGACATCATTGAACTCGGAGTCCCCTTCAGCGATCCGCTAGCCGAGGGACCGGTTATCCAGGAATCCAGCTTCCTGGCTCTCCAGCAGGATATCACCCTGGCAGACTGCTTTGAGATGGTGGAAGAGCTTCGAGACAAGGTGCCATACACCCCTTTGGTGTTGATGGGTTATTACAACCCGATTTATAGCTACGGACTCGAGAAGTTCGCGAAGAGAGCCCAGGAGACCGGCGTTGACGGGCTGATTGCCGTGGACCTGCCTCACTCTGAGTCAGCCCCTCTGGCAGAGCAATGCGCCGCCCATGGCATCCACATGATACCTTTGCTGGCTCCCACCAGCACCGACGACTCAATCAAGGAGTCGTGCGTCGACGCTGGCGGGTTCATCTACTGTATAAGCCTGACGGGAGTTACGGGGGCCAGGGACGAGTTGTCTGGACTCGGGATAGAACTCTTGGAGCGGGTGCGGCCCCACACGTCGCTGCCGCTGACTGTCGGGTTCGGCATCTCCCTGCGGGAGCACGTTGAAACGGTGTGCCGCGAAGCTGAAGCAGCGGTTGTGGGTAGCGCGCTGGTCCGCGTGATGCTAGAATCGCCCCGCGACCAATTGGTTGCCCGAGCCAGCGAATTGGTCGCCCGATTAGCCGGCCGGCAAGTAGCAGCGGAGTGATAGATAACCATATGACCGTGTGCCGAGGAATACGAGGAGCAACGATAGCCGAAGAGAATACGGCGGACGGTATATATTCGGCGACTAAAGAGTTGCTGGACGGATTGATTGAAGGCAACAGTATCATCGAACGAGAGGTGGCAGCGGTATATTTCACCATGACCCCAGATCTGAACGCGGTTTTCCCGGCGGCGGTGGCCCGCCAAGTGGGATGGAACAACACAGCCTTGATGGGAGGCACGGAGATTGCAGTCCCAGGGAGCTTGACCAAGTGTATCCGGATTTTGATTCTTCTGAATACGGACAAAGAGCCCCAAGAGTTGGTTAACCTGTACCTCAGGGGGACCGACGCGTTGCGCCGCCAGGGTGTGGAGTCTATTTGATGTTGATTCGCCGGTTCTGTTTCACGGTTGCCATGTATTACGGCCGCTCGGCCGATAGAATTGCATGACATATTCCCAAACTCGTTAAATTCTGTCCCCATGCCCATTATGGATCGGCGGGTCCATCTGATACGATTCGAAAACCGAGGTTGAGTTGAAATGATAGTAGTGATGGCAAAGGATTGTCCCCCAGGAGACTTGCAAGGGGTAAAAAACCGCATAGAGGGTCACGAAGGCTTAAGAGCCCAGATATTTGATGGTGTGGAGCGCATCGTAGTAGGCGTCCTTGGTTCCATACCCCCGGACCTTAAAGACGAGATAGAGCTTCTGCCATCGGTGCTAGAGGTGGTTCCTATCTCCAAACCCTACAAGCTGGCCAGCCGGGAATTCCACCCGGACAATTCCAAGGTCGTGGTCAACGGCGTGGTTATCGGCGGGCCGGAACCCGTCATCATGGCCGGACCGTGCTCGGTGGAAGATGAAGAGCAGATGGTGTCCACTGCCAAATCGGTTAAAGCCTCCGGAGCGCAGATCCTTCGAGGAGGCGCCTACAAACCACGCTCCTCACCATACAGCTTCCGTGGAATGGGTATCGAAGGCTTGGAACTCTTAAAAACGGCCAGCCAAGAAACAGGCCTGCCCATCATCACCGAAGTTATGGCGGTCGAAGATGTTGACACGGTCGCCAAATATGCCGATATTCTACAGATTGGCGCCCGGAACATGCAGAACTACAACCTGTTGGACGCGGTCGGCGAGATAAAGAAGCCGGTCATGGTCAAGCGGGGTCTTGCGGCGTCATATGAGGAGTGGCTGCTGGCGGCAGAGTACGTCATGGCCGGTGGAAATGAGCAGGTTATGCTTTGCGAGAGAGGAGTACGCGGATTCGAGCAATTCACCAGGTTCACGATGGACGTGGCCGCGATTCCCGTGATTCAAAGGTTGAGCCACCTGCCCATCGTCGCCGACCCCAGTCATAGCACTGGGAAATGGTACCTGGTTACCCCGGTGGCGCTGGCCGCGGTTGCGGCGGGTGCCCATGGGCTGCTGATCGAAGTTCACCCCAACCCGGACATCGCGAAGTGCGACGGCCCTCAGTCCCTCACCTTCCCAAACTTCGCTGCGCTGATGGACCAGGTGCAAGCCGTTGCGGGAGTGCGCAAAGAGTCGACCCGGGCCTAAACAAGCCGTCCGCCTAAGGCGTGTGACATAACCGGATTCAAAAGCACCGGGGTGAAGAATTTCTTCGCCCCGGTTTTGTTTCGCCTGGTATGTCGTCCTCGGTTGATATTGCTGCATCGCGTACCCCCCATCCCAACCTTGGTCCGGTGTTCACAACCTGCGGCTCTAGGGCCTCAGTCGAAACCGCCCTGGGGACCAACAGGCCCAACTCCCAGCTGCCGTCTCCTTAGGCCAATATCGTAGTCCCAACTGCTTCCAGGACGAAACGCCTGTCTTGACCGGTGGCTCCTGCCAGCCGATCTTGCAAGCGTTGGTGCAGGATGTTCATGGTCTCAAGGTATACGAACCGGGTCTCCAGGTCGGTGATTCGGCGGCTCAGCATCTTCCACTGCTCCGTAATCCACCGCTGTTTGACCTGGGTCAGGTTCAACTCCTGTTCCAGCACTTCCTCACTGAAGTTATGCCTCGCAGCGAGCCTCAGGATATTCGCCTCAGTCTCCCGTTCTTCCCGGCTTTGGCCTTTCAACGCCTGTAGTTCTCTGGTCAGGCTTTCGATCGTATCCCGGTGAAGTGCCTGTCTCCTCCCCATCTTACCCAGGTAGATCTCCAGGTTGTCCAGGAACCCGGACATCGTCCCGAAGACGGCTTCTTCTAACTCTGGAGCGTTCAGCTTTCCAGCCGGACATTTCTCGGCTCCCCAGTCGGTCTTAGCCCTGCCTCGGCAGTAGTAATACGCCAGGCTTTTCCGGCACACCCCAGGGCGGCTCACCAGTCCCTCCAGCTTTATCTAATCTTCCGTGGGCCTGAGCCAACTGATGGTCTTGCCGTAGGTGGTCTTGCTCATCCGACGTGGCTCCACCGCCTCGGTCTTGAGTGCCTCCACAGTGCCAGCGTAAGCTCGGTTGGAAAGAATCTTCCCTATGGGCGTGCCCTTCCAGACCCTCTTGCCTCCTGGAGTCGACACTCCTCGCTGGGGCAGATGTTTGGCGATGCCTCACTGGGTCTCACCTTCCAGTCCCATACGCCATGTGTCGCAGGCCAACTCGTAGTTGGAATTGGGGATGAGGCGGTCGTCTTCCCACTTTATCCCGTAGGGATTCTGGTAGTTGGACGGCAGTCCTTTCTTCAGGACCCTGGCTCTCAACCCGTCCAGAGCGCTCTGCTGGGACCTCAATACCGACCGTTCCTTCCCCAGAGCCGATGCCAGCTCCACCAGTTGTCCTTCCGGGTTTTCGAGTACGGGCAAGCCCTCAGCCGTTGTAACCGAGACACCGTGTTCTTGTCGGAGTGCCAAGAACACGG
>Ga0315336_1003041_pt1 | contig 23495 bp, 12 predicted proteins | sample ASW5metaG_FD_204512 | JGI IMG/M metagenome (GOLD analysis project Ga0315336, IMG submission 204512) | Ammonia-oxidizing marine archaeal communities from Monterey Bay, California, United States - ASW #5 | ecosystem: Environmental > Aquatic > Marine > Intertidal zone | place: USA: California... | reverse complement strand
TGCGAGCAGCCACCGACGCCGCGGCTGGCGCGAGCGACGAGCGAACCTTGCCGACGCGCGAGATGAGCACTCGATGATTCACCAGCGCGTCGATCTGCAAAGGTGAGCGCTCCGGCCAGGGGCGCGTCCCTCCCCGGGCCGGCCCGTTGTGCATCACCTCAGAAGCGATGCCCGCTCGCGACAGGTGCCCTCGAAGACCGCTCGGGTCGGGGCTAGCGGCCCTGGAAGCGTGGGCTGCGCTTCTCGAGGAAGGCCGTGACGCCCTCCTTGTAGTCGTCGCTCGCGTAGCACTCGGCAATCGTCTGCTCGACGCGGCCGCGGTCGCGCTCGGACTCGGGGCGCGACAGCTCCTGCACCGAGCGCTTGACCGCCCGAATCGTCAGCGGCGCGTTGTCGGCGATCGCGCGCGCCGTATCCATGACAGCCGCCTCGAGCTCCGCCTTCGGGTAGACAGCGTTGAGCAGGCCCATGTGCAGCGCCTCCTGGGCGTCGAAGCGCCGGCCGGTGAAGAAGATCTCCTTGGCGTTCGAGTAGCCGACCAGCCGTCCGAGCGTCTCGACCCCGGACATGAAGTAGCCCAGGCCCAGACGCGCCGCCGGCACGGCGAAGCGCCCGTCGTCGGCGCTGTAGCGGAGGTCGGCCGTCAGCGAGAGCGCAACGCCGCCACCCACGCAGAAGCCGTGGATCATCGCGATGACCGGCTTGTCGATCGCAGCGAGCGCAGCGAAGGCCTCCGTGTTGGACTCGTCATACGCGCGCGCCGAGTCGCCGCTGCGTAGCTGCGCGAACTCCGAGATGTCCGCCCCAGCGACGAAGGCGACATCGCCGGCCCCGCGCATCACCACGACACGCACCTGCGGGTCGGCTGACAGCTCGGCCGCAGCCGCCGGAATGGCAGCCCACATCTCCGCCGTGATCGCGTTGCGCCGCTGCTGCTGGTCGAAGATCAGCAGGCCGATCGCGCCGTCGCGCTCGACGCGCAGCTGCCCGCTCATCCGTCCACCGCGAAGTTCCAGGCCTTGATGACCTGCAGCCGTGGCTTGAGGAAGCCGTCGACGTAGGCCCTGTGATCGGGGTGGTGCACGTAGGCCTCCACGTCCGCCATGGTGTCGAACTCGAGGATCAGACACAGCTCCCACGCGGTACGCGAACCCTCGTCAACCGGTCGGGCGATGCGGATACGCTTGACGCCCGGGACGGCGGCCAGCTTGAGCGACTCCTCGGCGACGACCTGCGTGGCCTCCGGCCCCGAGTGCTCGTGGTTGAGGCGCAGGTAAACGTGGCGCTGAATCATGGTGCGGTCACAGCTCCGGGTTCAGGGTGTAGGTGCCGGTGAGGGTGGCCTTGTCGAGCACGTGGCCTTCGATGGCCGAGAGTACGGCGCCGGCGTCGAACGTCCCATCGACCGGGCAGCGCTCCACGTCGAGCGCGTACACGGTGAAGTGGTAGTGGTGCACGAGCGCGTCGTTCCACGGAGGGCACGGTCCGTCGTAGCCGAAGTACGCGCCGCCCATGTCGGCGTCGCCCTCGAACCACTGCGTGTAATTGTTGGTCCCGGAGCGCGTCCCACGGGCGCTGCCCGGGCCGTCCTTGCCGCCGGCGGTCACGCCACTCGAGAACTCGCCCTCCTGGAGGGCTCCGCCGTCGGGGTCGAGGTCGACGAGTGCCCAGTGATAGAAGTCGGCGCGCGGCAGGTCCGCCGGGACGGTCCGCCCCTCCTGGTTGACGTCGTCGGGCTTGGTCGGCGCGTCGCTGTCGACGCAGACCACCGCGAGCGACTTCGTGCCCGCCGGGAGCTCTCCCCAGGCGAGCTGGGGGCTGCGGTTATCGGTCATCTCGACGTGGTCGCTGGCGTGCATCTTGGCCAGGGCGAAGCTGCTCGGGATCGGACCGCCGCTTTCGAAGCTGGAGCTGGTGAGTTTCATTGTGGCCTCCGCGAAAAGTTGCACAGGGACGCTTGCATACTCGCGGGGCCCCCGACAACCACCTCAATTTCCCAGGCCACCGGGGCACTAGTTTCGGGCGGTTTACAAGGGCCCAGACGGGCCGCCCCGAACCGTCCCCCGCCGGCCATTTCCCTCGGTGACGTGCACCCCATGAATCTGTGATAATGGGCCGCATGGCGCTGGCGCGGACATACGAGCCCAACCCGATGTTGCGGGTTCTGTACTCGTCCTTCTTCGACAACATCCAGGTCTCGGAGCAGTGGGTGCGCGAGGTGCGCGAGCTCGCCCAGACGGGCCGCGTCGTCTACATCCTGCGCAGCCTGAACGTGATCGACTTCCTCGCGCTCGATCACCTCACCAAGCGCTACGACCTGCCGCGCATCCGCTTCGCCAACGACCTGCACCTCGGTCCGCTCAACCCCATGCGCAGCGGCGTGTTCGGCGCGTTCAAGCGCGGGTCCGGCAAGCAGGTGCAGCTGGCCGACGCGCTCGGCGACGGCGGCTCGGCCGCGCTCTTCCTCAAGCGCCCCCCCGGCGTCATCGATGTGGCCGCGGGAGCCACCGGCGGGCGCGGCCTGCAGGAGGGCGACGAGCACATCCGCGCGCTCATGACCATGCAGGCGACGAGCGACAAGCCGATCCTGCTGGTCCCCCAGGTGATCCTCTGGAGCAAGGGTCCCGACACCTACGGCACGCAGCTCGTGGACATCGTCCTGGGCCCGCGCGAGTGGCCCAACGCCCTGCGCACGGCGGGCCAGCTGCTGTCGAACTACAAGCACGTCGAGCTGCGCTCGGGCGAGCCACTCGACCTGCGTGACTACCTCGCGCACAACGAGGGTACCGACGGGAAGCGCGTCCGGCGCATCATCTACATCATGCTGCGCCGGCTCGAGCGCGAGCGGCGCGCTGCGCTCGGCCCCGCGCACAAGCCACCGGACCGGCAGCGCCACCAGATCCTGCGCAGCCCGAAGCTTCAGCACATCATCGGCGGCATGGCCGGCGAGAAGCCCGAGGACCGCCACGCGCTCACCAACCAGACGCTGGACGCGCTGCGCCAGATGCAGGCCACGCCCAACGGCGCCGCGGTCAAGAGCTTCGAGGTGATGCTCGACTACATCTTCCACCGCATCTACGCGGGCATCGACGTCGACCTCGAGGGACTCGAGGTGCTGCGCGAGCGGGGCAAGGAGGGCACGCTCGTGCTCCTGCCCTGCCACAAGAGCTACGTGGACTTCCTGATCCTGTCGTTCATCTTCAACGACCAGAACCTGCAGCTGCCGCTGATCGCCGCCGGCGACAACCTCTCCTTCTTCCCCTTCGGACCACTGGCGCGACGGGCCGGGGCGTTCTTCATCCGGCGCTCGTTCCGCGGCGACAAGCTGTACACGGCAACGCTCGAAGCGTACGTGCGGCGCATCCTGCGCGATGGCCACAGCATCGAGGTCTTCCTGGAGGGCGGGCGAAGCCGCACCGGCAAGCTGCGCAAGCCTATGCTGGGCCTGCTCAACATGCTCGTCGATGCGACCCTGTCGATTCCGAACAAGCAGGTGCACTTCATCCCGATCAGCATCGGCTACGAGCGCATCATCGAGGGCGCCGCCTACGAGCGTGAGCTGGGCGGCGGGGAGAAGAGCAAGGAGGACGCCACCGCACTGCTCAAGTCCACGGAGGTCCTGCGACACCGCTACGGGCGCATCAACGTGCAGTTCGGGCACCCGCTGACGCTCGGCGACATCCGCGAGGAGCTGGATCTACCGCTCGACGGCGAGCTGCGCCCCGCCAAGCGACGCGCGGTCGTGACGCGCCTGGGCAACCGCACGATGGATGAGATCAACAAGGTCACGGCGGTCACCCCCGGGGCCCTCACCGCGATTGCGCTCATGAGTGACCGGCGGCGCAGCGTGGCCCACGAGGAGCTCATCGAGCGCTGTCGACGGCTGCTGCGCGTACTCACCGAAGCCGGCGCACGGGTCACCGCGCGCACGGCGGTCAGCGGCGTGCTGCGCGAGCAGGCCATCGCCGAGGTCATCGAGATGTTCGTCGAGGGCGGGCTGCTCGAGGCGCACACCACCGATCGGCTCGGGGGCAGCGAGCGGCGCCACCACCGCACCGGCGCAGGCGTGCTCTACCGCATCCCCGAGCGCAAGCGCCTGGAGCTCGACACCACGAAGAACCACATCATCCACTTCTTCGTGGAGCGCTCGCTGATCGCCATCGCTGCGCTCATGCCGCCGGGCATGCCCGCCTCCATGCAGAGCGTGCACGACCGCGTGCAGCAGCTGTCGCGCATCTTCAAGCACGAGTTCCGCTTCCGCGCCGACAAGCCCTTCGACGCCATCCTCGACGAGACGATCGAGACGATGATCGCCGCCGGTGAGCTGACGCGTAGCGGAGACACGATCGACCTCGGCGCCGGCCGCGACGGCTGGACCGCCCACGTTTGGCTGCGCACCTATGCGTCGATCCTGCGCAGCTACGTCGAGGGCTATCGCGTGGCGGCCCGCTCGCTGAGCAACCTGATCAAAGGCCCGATCGCGGAGAAGGACCTCGTCAAGAAGGCGCTGACCGTCGGCAACCGCATGTTCCTCTCCGGTGACGTCGAGCTGCGCGAGTCCGTCTGCAAGCCGATCCTCGAAAACGCCCTGCAGAGCTTCCGCGAGGAGGGCTACCTGGTGGTCTCCGAAGGCAAGTTTGGCCTGACCGACTCCTTCGCGTCGGAGAGCGCCGTGAGCGCGATCGAGGGCAGGCTGGCCGGGTACCTCGACATGACGCGCGAGTAGCCGAGCCGCCGGCGGCACCCAAAGTGACGGTCCGCGGGGCCTCCGCTACACTCGACCCATGGGCCTGCTGCGCTTCATGCTCCAGTCCGCAGGGCGTGTCGCGCTCCTGATAGGGCTCGTGGGCCTGGCTGCGGGCGCGGCCAACGGCGCGCTGATCGCCGTGGTGCACCGTGCGATCAGCGACATCGACGCGATCGACAATCGGCTCACGCTCACCTTCGTCGGCCTCGCCGCCGCGCGCATCCTGCTGAACTTCACGACCGGCAGCCTGCTGGTCAACTATGGACAGGAGTCGATCACCCGGCTGCGCAACCAGGTCGTCCGCGGTGTGCTGGGCGTGGACTTCAGGAGCTTCGAGCGCATCGGCAAGGCGCGCGTCCTCACGACGCTCACCCAGGACGCGGCCACGATCGGCGGCGCGCTGCAGGTCATGCCGACGCTCGTGGTGAACGCGGCGATGACCGCCGGGGGCGCCTGCTACCTGCTCTACCTCTCCCCCACCCTCTTCGTGGCGTTCGCTGCCGCGGCAATCGTCGGCGCGTTCGCGGGAACGGCCGTGCGGCGCTCGGGCGGGCAGCTCATGCGCGAGGCCCGGCGCCACTACGACGAGCTCTTCGCCCACCTGCGCACGCTCACCGACGGCATCAAGGAGCTGAAGATGCACAGCCTGCGGCGCGAGGAGTTCCTCGACGGCGCCGTGGTCCAGTCGGCCGAGGACCTGATGGGCGACCGCATCCGCGCCCAGACGCGCTTCCTCGAGCTCAACGGCCTCAACAGCACGCTGCACCTGCTGGTGATCGGCGGCGTGTTGTTCTGGCTGCCCGTCGAGATGTCCGCAGAGCTGGTGTCGGGCTACATCCTGACCATCCTCTACATCCTCGGGCCCTCGGCGGGGCTCATCCGAGCCGCTGGCACGCTGACCGCCGCGAGCATCGCGCTGCAACGCATCGAGGAGGTCGGCGTGGCCCTGTCGGACGGCGCGCAGGAGCAGGCGACCCGCGGGCCCGGACCCGAGGGCTTCGAGCGCGTCTCGCTCGAGGCCGTCACCTTCGACTACCACGACGGCGACGGGTTTCACCTCGGCCCCGTCGACCTCACCCTCGAGCCGGGGGAGCTGACGCTCATCAGCGGACCCAACGGCAGCGGCAAGTCGACCCTGGCCAGGATCGTGGCTGGGCTCTACGCACCGGGCTCGGGTGCGGTGCACTGGGATGGCGAGCCCGTCGATGACGCGCGACGCGACGCCTACCGCCAGCTGTTCTCGGTCGTCTTCTACGACTTCCACCTGTTCGAGCAGCTGTGGGGCCTCGGCGGCGCCGACGTCGACCGGCGGGCGAGCAGGTGGCTCGACGAGCTGGGGCTGCGGGACGTGGTGTCGATCGACGCGGGCCGCCTGACCACCACGGAGGTCTCGTCAGGACAGCGGCGGCGCCTGGCGCTGCTCAGCGCACTGCTCGAGGACCGGCCTGTGCTCGTGCTCGATGAGGTCGCGGCGGACCAGGACGTCGAGTTCAGCGCCTACCTGCACGACGACCTGATCCCGCGCATGCTGGGGCGCGGCAAGAGCGTCGTGCTGATCAGCCACGACCCGAGCCTGCACGACAGCTCCAGCCACCAGGTGCGGCTGACGCGGCGCAGCTCGATCCCGGCGGGCGGCTCAGCGCGCTCGGCGACGCAGGGCGACGAGCAGTAGCAGGCACGCCACGGCCAGTGGACCAGACGGCGGACCGCCCCGCTGGCCCGTGGTGCCCATCGCGACCCCGCAGCCAACGCCACCCCTCACGAGACCCGGCGACAGGTAGTCGGGGAAGCCATCGCCGTCGAGGTCCTCCGCGCCCTCCTCCGCATCGGACACGCCGTCGCCATCCGAGTCGGTGTCGAGGTGGTTCGGACGGCCGTCCCCATCGACGTCGGAGCCGAAGAGCCCGCCGTCGAAGACCTCGATGCGCGTCGGGATCCCGTCGTCGTCGTCGTCGTCGTCGAGGTAGTCCGGCACGCCGTCGTTGTCGGTGTCGATGCTGAATGCCGCCGATGCGGGGCGCTCCCTCAGCGTCAGCAGGTCGTCGTTGTCATCATCGGTGTCGAGGTAGTTCGGGATGCCGTCGCCGTCCGTGTCGGTGTCGACGCCATCGCGGACCTCGGTTGCGGTCGGTCGGCCGTCGTCGTCGTCGTCGGCATCGAGGTAGTCAGGCGTGCCGTCCTCGTCGCTGTCCACGTCGACCCCGCGCGGCCGCTCGTCGATCGTCGGTATCGTGTCGCCGTCATCGTCCGCGTCCATCGGGTCGAGCTCACCGTCACCGTCGGTGTCGACGCAGGTCAGGTCCGGACACTCGCGCTGATCGGGCACGCCGTCGCGGTCGGCATCGTCCGGAACCTCGAGCGGGTCGAGGTAGCCGGGGATGCCGTTGCCATCGCGGTCCTCCGTGCCCTCATCGGCATCCGGCACGTCGTCGCCGTCGCTGTCGCTGTCGAGCTGGTTCTCGATGCCATCGCCATCCGGGTCGCCACCGAGGGCGCCGAGCTCGACCTCGGTCGGGATGCCGTCGCCGTCGTCATCAGCATCGAGGTGGTCCGGAATGCCGTCCACATCGCTGTCGCGGTCCCGGTTGCCCGGACGCTCCTCCGACGTCAGCAGGCCGTCGCCGTCGTCGTCGGGGTCGAGGTGGTCGGAAATCCCGTCGCCATCGGTGTCGAGCAGCCCCGAGCCCTCCTCCACCGTGGGCACGCCGTCGCCGTCGTCATCCGGGTCCAGGTAGTCGATCAGGTCGTCCCCGTCGCTGTCCCGGCACGGCATCTCCGCGCACTCGACCAGGTCGTTCACACCGTCGTCGTCGGCGTCTCCCGGTGTGCTGGACGCGTCGAGGTAGTCGGGTCGGCCATCGCCGTCGAGGTCGCCGTTGCCGGACTGCTCGGCGGTGTCGCTCACCCCGTCACCGTCGCTGTCGGTGTCGAGCCAGTTGGGGATGCCGTCGTCGTCGACGTCGCTGCCGTAGTCATCGGCGTCGTCCAGCTCGAGTGCGGTGTCGCGCCCGTCGCCGTCATCGTCCGTGTCCAGGTAGTCCGGGGTGCCGTCGTCGTCGGTGTCGACCGCGTCCTCGTCCACACCGTCGCCGTTGGGGTCGGGCTGCTCGTCGGCCGTTGGCACGCCGTCGCCGTCGTCGTCCCGGTCTAGCCTGTCGATGAGTCCGTCGCTGTCGCTGTCGCGGTCGGAGCCGCCGGGCCGCTCGGTCGCGGTCAGCAGGCCGTCGCCGTCATCCTCGTCGTCGAGGTAGTCGGGCGCGCCGTCGCTGTCGGCATCCTGAGCGTCGTCGGGTGAGCCATTGCCGTCGAAGTCCGGCGCCTCGTCCTCGGTCGCCACGCCGTCGCCGTCGTCGTCCGCGTCGAGGTAGTCGGGCAGTCCGTCGAGGTCGGTGTTGCGCGCGTCGGTGGGATCGCCGTCGCCATCCGGGTCCGCCTCCTCGCGACGCGTCAGGACACCGTCACCGTCGTCATCGGGGTCGAGGTAGTCGGGCGCAAGGTCGGCATCCGTGTCGGTGCCGGTCGGGTCGCCAGGCGTGCCCACGTCTTCGAATACGGTCAGGACGCCGTCATTGTCATCATCTGAGTCGACGTAGTCCATGACGAAGTCGCCGTCGGTGTCGACGTCGAGGCCCCCGGGACGTTCAGCGAGTGTTGGGATGCCATCGCCGTCGTCATCAGTGTCGAGGTGGTCGTCGATGCCGTCGCCGTCGGTGTCCAGGTCGACGTCACCGTCGCGCTCGAATCGCGTCAGCATGCTGTCGCCGTCGTCGTCGGGATCGAGGTAGTTGGGGATCCCGTCGCCGTCGGTGTCGTCGTCGCGCGGGTCGCCACTGTCGTCGGGGTCCTCGTCGTCGGTGACCAGCAGGTCACCGTCATCGTCCTGGTCGAGGTAGTTCTCGATGCCGTCCTGGTCGGTGTCATCCGTGCGAGGGTTGCCGTCGCCGTTGGGGTCCTCGTCGACGGTGAGCAGCCCATCCCCGTCGTCGTCGTCGTCCCGGTAGTTCGGGATGCCGTCGTCGTCAGTCTGCTCGTCCTCCCAGTCACCGTTGCCGTTCAGGTCCTCGTTGCGAGTGGGCACGCTGTCGTCGTCGTCGTCGTCGTCGAGGTAGTCGGCCACGCCGTCGCCGTCCGTGTGGTCGTCGCGCGGGTCGCCGTTGCCATCGAGGTCCTCGACGCGCGTCTCGATTCCGTCACCGTCATCGTCGGGATCGAGGAAGTCTGGAACCTGATCGCCGTCAGTGTGATCGTTCTTCGGGTTGCCGTCGCCGTTGTAGTCCTCCTCGATGCTGTCGAGGCCGTCGCCGTCGTCGTCGGCGTCGAGGTAGTTGGGCGTACCGTCGGCGTCGGTGTCGTCACCCGTGGGGTCGCCGTCGTCGTCGATGTCCTCGACGAATGCGGGCAGCCCATCGCCGTCGTCATCGAGGTCACGATGGTTTGGCAGTCCATCACCATCGACGTCACCGCCCGGCTCGGCGAGCGTCGGCACGCCGTCGCCGTCGTCGTCCATGTCGACGTAGTCGGGATCGCCATCCCCGTCGCTGTCCAGCGCATCCTGGGCCGCGCCCGCGCCCGGCCGCTCGTCCCGCGTGGCCCACCCGTCGCCGTCGTCATCGGGGTCGAGCACGTCGTCGGTGCCGTCACCGTCCGTGTCGCCGGGCCGCTCGTGGACATCGAGCACCAGATCCCCATCGCTGTCGATGCCCAGCCCCTGATGGACGGTGACGTCGATATCGCCGAGGTCGCCCACGCGCGCACCGCCGGTGCCCTGCCCCACATCCTCCCCCGGCGAACCCGGGTTGGCCTCGAGGAAGGAGGCGCCGAAGTCCGTGGTCTGCAGCAGCACGTTGCCGCCTCCGCCGCTGCCGCCGGTCGAGGTCGTCGTGCTCGAGTTGCCGCCGGCGCCGCCATTGACGGTGGCGGTAACGGTGGCCACGCCGTCGAACTGGAGCAGCAGGCTGCCCGCACCGCCGCCACCGCCACCGGCGTCGATGGTGCCCGCGCCGCCCGTTCCGCCGTCGGCCCGCACGGCCCCGGCTCCGGAGGCCATGGCCGCCCGAATGAACACGACGCCGCCACCGGCGCCACCGCCACCACCGAGTGCGCCGTCCCCGTGCCCGGCACCCCCGCCGCCGCCGAGCACCAGACGCGACACCGGTGAGTCGTACGAGAGCCCGCTACCGCCGACACCGCCAATCGGGCGGGCGCCGTCGAGTCCCGCATCGCTGTCGCCGCCGCGACCGCCGCGACCGAAGCCGCCACCGCCTCCGCCACCGGAGCGCAGGCACACCCCGCCGCCGCCGCCGCTGACGACCGATCCGCGACCTGTCACCGCGGGTCCATAGGAAGCATCCGCGACGCTCTCCCCGCGCTGTGCGCCGCCCCCGGCGGGCTCGTCGGCGCCGCTGCACTGGGTCCGGGCCATCAGGTTGTCCGTCTCGTAGACGCCCCCCGCGAGTCCGGTCCCGGTCACGTCGATCTCACCCTCGTTGACCAGCGCGCCGGTGGCGACGAAGGCGAGGATGCCGCCCGTACGCGCGACCGGATCCCACGCAACGGCGGTGAGCGTTGCGCCCGCCTGCACGGTGACGCTGGTCAGCTGGGGCACGCGCACCAGCTGCGTGGCGCCGGCGGCGTGGTCGAGCACGCAGGGCGCATCGACCGTCACCTGGTCGAGGCCTGGGTTGACGTTGGTCACGCGCGCGAGCTCCCAGCGCCCCACGCCCGTCCCCTCGATCGAGCGACCGGGGGGCGGCAGCGCCGTGGACGCCTCCTGGGGCAGCCCGACTGTCTGCCACACCATCAGCAGGTCGCCGGCGCCGAAGGCCGAGGCATCGTCAACCACGATCACCGTGTCACCCGCGGCGATCGGGTCCACGACGAGCGCGTACGCGTTGATGGTGACGGGAGGCCCGGCGGCGACGAGCAGCGCACCGTCGCTCCCGTCACCCATCAAGAAGATGTCGGGACTCGCCGCGGCACCCGTCGGCACGAGCGCGCAGAGCAGCGCCGCCAGTGCGGTGTGGATCGCTTCCATGCGACGCGGTGCGCTCACGAGCCCCCCTGATAGTCCGTCAGCCTGAAGCGCACCTGCAGCTCCACCCCACTCGGTACCTGCTCCGAGATGATCACCTGGGCCGTCGTGCTGTCGTAGTCGGATGAGCCATAGCGTAGCCTCACGTACTCACACTCGCCGGTGGATAAATCGTCCACGCAGCGTGACGGCATGTCCTTGCAGTCCGAGTCGGCGGCCGGTTGTACGATGATGATGGGGTCGGCGCCGTCGACGGCATCGACACTGATCTCCAGGTCGATCTCGGCCGGCAGAAGCACGCGAAAGACCCGATCGCGGGCCGCGCCCTCGCCACACTTGCCCAGCGGCGTCACGGAGTGGTCGGCTGCGAGCGCGGGAACCGTCGCGTGGACCGTGTCGCCGATCGAGCCCGCGCTGAGATCCACGACCACCGGGTCGGGGCAGCTGCCCGATCCTGTCCCGGGCTGCGCCGCGTCGCCGCCTGCGAAACAGATGGCGTCCACGGGAATGCCGCTGCCGTCTCCATCGCCGTCGCCGTCGCCATCGCCATCGCCATCGCCATCGCCGTCACCGTCACCGTCACCGTCGCCCGAGAGGTCACCGTCCCCATCACCGGACTCGTCGCCGTCACCATCGCCTGCGCTTGCGTCCCCCGTCCCGTCGTCTCCGGCATCGGGAAGCGGCGCGTCGTCGTCGATCTGGCCGGCGCCCCGCAGCAGCGGCACCTCCTCGTCGTCGCAGCCCAGCCCGAGTGCGAGCGCAACCCAGAGCCACAGCACCCATGTAAATCGCGCGGTACGCATCAGATCCGTCGAGTCCCCGAGACTGGAAAATTATGCGGGCGCCATTGAAAGAGCGCAATGACTAGCCTACTTTTACGGATAATCTCTGGTTTCGTCGTTATCCGCGACGGGGGGCCAGCGAGGGCGCGTCAGGTCTGAATTTGGTGGCCGCGAAGGTCGCCCAGACGACAATTGGCGCGTTGCATGAGTTCTAGTCCTGGCGTAAAATAACAGTGTGACCATGATTCGGTCGATAGTCCTCGGGGTGGGAGTGCTCGCCTTTTTGGCGGGGGGATGCACGGACGGACCGCCCTCGAAGCGGTACGGGCGTCAGATCACCGACGCGGTCGCCGGCTGTGAGGACAGGGACGGGGACCGGCGCGGCGTCGGCTGCATGGATGGCCCCGACTGCAACGACACGGACCCATCCATCTGGGAGGGCTGCGGCCACTGCGCGGATCCGGCCGTCGACTGCGCCTGCGAGCCCGGCACCCTGCCCGAGTCGTGCTTCCTGGAGCCCACCGAGGCACCCGACGGCCAGCTGACTTGCCACCAGGGCACCCGCTACTGCCGGCAGGGCGCGTGGTCGGCGTGCGAGGACATCGTGAGCTTCGCCGAGCCCGAGGCGCCCATCACCAACGCGGTCATCGACCCGGACGCGGGTCCGATCCAGTGCAGCCTCTGCAATCCGATCTGCTTCCGCATCACGGACAACCTCGGGCCGCTCGACGGCGGTCTCGGGTCCGGCAACTCCAGCCAGGTGAGCTGGGCGGATGGCGGCGGGCTGACGCTCGCCGAAAACCCGCTGGCGGACCCCCCGACACCGGATGCGGGCCCGCTGGACTGCATGCTCGGCACGGCACCCGACCGGGACTGCGACGGCATCGACGACGAGTTCGACCCCTACCCCGACGACCCGCCCTTCGCGACCGCCAACCCCGCCATCTTCCTCGACATCCCGCCGGGCGAGACCGGCGTGGGCCAGATCGACCTCGAGTTCTTCCTCAACTCCGCGGACATCTACTTCCTGGTCGACCAGTCGGCGTCGATGACGGACGAGCGCGACGCCCTCAAGGCGGACCTGACGATGGGCGACTTCATCCAAGACCCGGACTACGAGTGCGCCGATCACGACTTCGACGGGGTGCCGGACAACGACCTGAAGGACGACGGCATCATCGGGGCCATCCGCTGCTTCATCCGCGACAGCAACTTCGGCGTCGGCTTCTTCCGCGAGATCCCGTTCACGAACTACGCCGACAGCAAGCAGATCACGTACGACAACTACAGCGACATCACGGACGACTACGCCGCGGTGCAGCTCGCGGTCAGCAGGCTCGACACCATCGGAAACTACGAGTGGCCGGAGGCGTCACCGCTGGCGCTGCACAACCTGGTCACCGGTGATGGCATGTACTTCGGCATCGACAAGCGAGGCATTCCCCCGCGCGTCGACTGCTCAGCCGGGCGATGGGGCTATCCGTGCTTCCGCGAGTCCGCCATCCCGATCGTGCTCATGTTCACCGACGCGATGATGCACAACGGGCCGCCCAGCAACAACTACGCCTACAACAGCTCGTACCTCGGGATGAGCGTCGGGACCGACAGCGAGTACGTCCCGATCCCCGACGGCCACGAGACCTTCGCCACCGCCTACCCGGTGGGCGATGTGACCGACAGCCTGCTGACGTTCACCGGCAGCTCGACGAACATGAGCGAGGACATCCGGTCCGAGTCGCTCTCGTGTCTCTCGGTCGACGGCGGCACCGACGCGGTCTTCGCGTTCAAGCTCTCCCAGGCGCGCGACGTCCTGCTGAGCACGCGCGGGACGCGCTACGACACGGTGCTCGGCCTGTTCAGCGGCGTGCCGACCAGCGGGACCATGCTGCCGGACTCGGACGGCAGCAACGAGACCACCGGCTCGGCCTACGACCTCGACGAGGTCGACAACGAGGTGCTGTTCGTCGATGGCGACACGGCCGGAATGGATGCCGACTACGACAGCGACACCGTCTCCTGCGGCGCTGCCACCGACTCGCCCGACGCGGTCTACGAGTTCACGATCGACAGCAACGCGACGATCGACATCGACACGGATGGCTCGGCGCTCGACACCGTGATCGCGCTCTACGCCACGGCCCCGGGCACCACCCCGACGTACACGCCCGTGGTGAACACCAACGACGACCTTCCCACCGCCAACGACCTCGGCGAGATCTACAAGGCCTTCGCCCACGTCAGCGGTGACACGAGCGCTGTCGGCGTCACCAACGCCTTCAACTCGGCCAACATCGGCTGCGGCGCCGACACCGCCGCCGACGACGCGGTCCACAAGTTCACGCTCTCGCAGGGCACACGTGTGCGCATCTCGACGTCCGGCTCCGACTACGACACCGTGGTTGCGCTCGTGGGTGACAGCTGCCAGGGCGGCGGCGGCGGCGGCATGGGCCAGGCCCCCCTGAGCGAGAATGTGGGCGGCGGCAGCAGCACAGCAGCGAGCGGATCCGTCCACACGTTCGGCACCGGCTCCTACATCATCCCGATGGACACGACCTATCAGGACGACGGCATGCTGAGCGCCTACGGCCTGGTCAACGCGCTGCTGCTGGAGGACGTGCCGGTCAGCTGGGTCATCCAGAAGGGCAAGGACCCGGGGGACTCGGACTTCACCGCCAGCTCGCTGGACCACCGCACCGGGGGTGCGATCGGAAGCCACGACTACCGCGGGGGCCCGTTCGTGGTCGACGTGCTCGACGCGAATGAGGCGCTGCCGATCATCGACACGTGGCAGGCGCAGATCGGCGACGCAACCGAGATCCACGAGACGACCGCAGACTTCGATGGCTACGTCCGCAAGCAGCTGATCGCCGCACCGAAGATCGCCATGCTCGCGGACGGCTTCCAGGCCGTGGCACGCGGCTACATGGAGGCGGCGGGCATCCCGGACGACGAGGACACGGGCTGGGACGACACGTGTGTCGACATGCTCACCCCGGCCGAGGTCGCCGGGCCCACGACCATCTCCAGCGACGATGGGGAGCTCTTCGACGCGGACGGCGTTCCCGCGTTCTGCCAGCTCGTCACCGCGAACTGGGCGGAGGCCGACGCGCTCACGCTCACTGGCCTGGAGGCGATCTCCGAGATTCGCGAGTTCCTCGAGGAGCCCGTGCACCTCTTTGCGGCCTCCGAGTCGGTGATCGCGATCGAGAACAGCGTCAACGGCCGCTTCCTGACCGCCAGTGGACTCGACGTCGGGGCGGAGCCGACCGCCTGGACGCTCAACCAGGCGGAGCTTCCCTTTGCCCAGCTCGATGGCAGCTTCGTCTCCGCCAGCGGCTCCTTCCCCTCCTACTCGCTGCCGCCGGGCGACATGTACCGCGACGAGGACGGCATCCTGATCGCCGACAGCGGCACCGGGCTGGGCATCAACGACGTGTGGCTGACCGCCTTCCGCGACGGCGGCTGCTCGGTGCTCAACGAGAACTGCGACCCCGACGGCGCGCTGGGACTCGCGCAGGGCAAGGTCAGCTACCTGGGGGGCGCGACGTATGGCGTCGCCACCCCGATCTCGAGTAATCCTGGAACACAGGGTGCACGGCTGTTCCTCAACAGCCTGTTCGACGCCGACTGCACGACGGACTTCGGCATGCCCGATGTGGACCTGAGCATCGTGGGGCCTGCCACGACGATGACGTCGAGCGCTACCTACACGTTCACCTACCTCAACGACGGAAACGGCATCGGCCACGCCGCAGAGCTGACGTACGAGCCGCCGTCGGACGCCGACTTCGTCTCCGCAACCGGCGGCGCGGGCTGGGACGGAACCACGGTCCTGTGGGACTTCGGTAGCCTGTCGGTGGGCGAGACCGCCAGCGTGACGGTGACCGTCGACTTCCAGAACTCGGGTGCCTACGACCACTACGGCGTGCTCGACTACAAACAGGGACTCACGCAGCGGCGCGCGGTCACCGCCCTCTACACGACGGTCTACGCGGAGACCCCCGGGGACCTGTGCCAGGTGGTCGGAGAGACCACGGTCGCGGTACCGACCGGCTCCGAGAACGTCGCGAGCGCGATCGACCTCGGTGGCCTCGACGACAACATCTTCCAGCTCAGCGGCGACACCACCAGCATGGACGCGGACTTCACCGAGGCATACCTGGGCTGCAACGCCAACGATGCGGCCCGGGACGCGGTCTTTCGCTTCAGCCTCGCCGACACGACGGACGTGGAGATCTCCTCCGAGGGCACCTCCGACTTCGACACGGTCCTGGCACTGGTCGATGCGCCCGCCGGCGTGATCGAGACCCACACCAGCGACAACACCAACGAGGACACGGCCACCGCCCAGGACCTCGGCACGCTCGACGGCAAGATCTTCGAGGTCACGGGCAGCACGCTCGGGCGCACGCCCGACCACGACAGCGCAGAGATCACCTGCGGCCCCGGCAGCACGCTGTCGCCGGACGTGGCGTTCAAGTTCACCCTCGGCACCGCGACCCGCGTGCGGCTCGACACCTACGGCTCCAACTTCGACACCATCCTGTCGTTGCACGATGGGGAGATCGAGGGCTCCAACCCGGTCATCGAGCTGTCGATGGACCAGACCATCGAGGCGCCGCCGAGCGCCTATGACGTCGCCGCGACCCTCGACGGGCACGTGCAGGAGCTCACGGGCAGCACGTCGGGCATGGCGGCCAACTTCAACTTCCCCTGGTCGTGCAACAAGTGGAACGACGACTACGGCTCCGATGCGGTGGTCAAGTTCACGGTCGGCACCGCCGGCACCTACGAGCTCACCACCGACGGCTCCGACTTCGACACCGTGCTCGGCCTCTACCCCGATCCGGCCGGCACGGGCAGCGTGCCCGCCGTCGCGATCGGCAGCAGCACCACGCTGGCCACCGCCTACGACATCGGCGGCCTGGACTGGCGCTACGCGTTGAGCGGCTCGACGACCTCGAACAGCTTCAACGAGACCCACTGCAGCTCGACCGGCAGCGCGGATGACACGTTCATCGAATTCCAGCTGCCCGCGGACGACTCGGTCACGTTCGACACCTACTGGTCCTCGTTCGACACGGTCGTGTCGATCTACAAGTGGGACGACCCCGGGCACAGCACCTATACCTACGTCGACTGCGACAACGACGGCGGCTTCTGGGGCTCGTCCGCGAAGACCGTCGCCCTCACCGCCGGCGACTACTTCGCCGTGATCACCGGCGAGGACGCCGGCGACGACGGCAACTTCTACTTCAACATCCGCGGCTCGAGCGTCGGCGGCGACAACATTCTTGCCTGCGACAACAACTCGGGCACCAGTCCCGACTCGAGCATCTCCTACGCCTTCAGCGCCGGCAGCTATTACGCCGTCGTGAAGGGCTACGACAGCGGCGACTCGGGCAACTACCAGCTCAACCTGATCGACCCGAGCATCGTGCCGGGCAGCGGCAACAGCCACATCCTGGACTGCGACGACGACACCGGCGGCTCCCAGTCGGAGATCGACAGCGTGGTCGACCTGCCCGCGGGCGAGTACTGGGTGGTGGTCAAGGGCGCCGACCAGTTCGAGGACGGCGACTTCCAGCTGACGATCACCGACGAGGGCAACCTGCCGCCCGGCGCGGTGCTCGACTGCGACGACGACAGCGGCTCGGGCACGACCTCGGTCATCACCGCCGACGACCTGCCCGCCGGTGACTACTGGGTCGTGCTCAAGGGCAACGAGGACGCGGACGACGGCGCCTACGCGGTCACCATCCGCGACACCAGCGCGGCCGAGGCATCCGTCATCGAGTGCGACAACGACGACGGCGAGGGAGACACCTCCGTGATCGAGCGCAACCTCGCGGCCGGCACCTACTACGCCGTCGTCAAGGGCGACTCACCCTCCGATGAGGGCCCGTATCAGCTGTCCGTCCGCGACGTGACCAACGAGGGCTACGGCCTGATCGCCTGTGACGAGTCCAGCGGCCCGGGACAGACGTCCGCCATCACCGCCGACCTGACGGCGGGCGACTACTACATCGTCGTCAAGGGCGACGAGGCCGCCGATGCGGACGACTACACGCTGCGGGTGCGCGACAACTCGATCCCGTCGGGCGACCTGGCCTGCAACGACGACGGTGGCAGCTATGGGACCTCGGTCATCCAGCAGAACCTCGGCCCGGGCACCTATTACGCAACCGTGAAGGGCTACGACGCCAGCGAGAGCGGGATGTTCCAGTTCACCGTGGGCGGCGCCGATCCAACCACCGAGAAGTACGTCCCGCCCACCTGGCCCGAGACACTCACGGCCCTGCAGGCCAACGAGGCCAGGGTGATCAGCATCCTGTCCTGCCAGGACGACCCGTACCATGGCGACGCGGACGGTGACTGCATCGCTGCTCGCAAGCAGGCCACGGAGCTCGCCAACGGCACCGACACGCTCGGCTCCGCGCTCGAGCCGCTGGTATTCGACATCGACCGTGACGGCAGCGGCCTGTCCAAGACCGTCGTCGAGGGCATCGCGTCACTGTCGGAATACCTCGAGATGAACGTCGAGGTGCAGATCGTCTTCGAGTGGGATGAGAACCCGGCGGCCACACCCTTCCTCGTGAGCGTCGTGGCGATACCCGACCCGAGCGACGACTGCGTCGGCGTGATCGGCAACGTGTTCCAGAGCTGCAAGCCGGGCGCGAGCCCGCGGTTCCAGGTGCTGTTCACCAACCCGCTCGACAACCCCGTCCTGCTCAACCCGTCCGACCCGCTCGGCGGCTACAACTTCAAGGCGCAGCTGATCGGCAACGGGCAGTTCCTGATCGACGAGGTGCCGATCTACATCATCCCCGAGGATGTGATCGATGACGATCCGGACGTCCCCGTCTACGAAGAGGGGCAGTACTGGCAGGACATGCAGGCCGCCGGCTGCGACCCCGGGGACAACGAGCGGCCGGACTGGGATGCGATGACCTGGACCGGCGTCGTGCCCGAGGACGCGAACATCACCTTCAAGGCCTGCGGTGGCGACACACCCGAGGACCTCGACACCTGCACCGCGTACACGATCGCGCAGATCGACGGCCGGGGCGCGTGCGCCGACGACTCCGACTGCCCCCTGGGCTACTGCGACACCGGGATCAACATCTGCCAGATAGCGACCGCGAATGCCTGCACGGACGACACCGACTGCGCCTCCAACGCCACGTGTGCGGGCTCGGTGTGCGCGTTCAACAGCCAGCCGGTGTCCGTCGGCAAGGCGCTCGAGGGCCCCTCCGGGATGGCCCAGGACAACCTGAAGCCGTACCTGCGCATCTACGTGGAGATGAGCGTCGACGATCCGTACGACCCGCCGCCGGTGCTCTACGAGTGGTCGCTGACCTATCTGTGCACGACCACCGAGTAGGTGCCCACAGGTGCGCCCCTGTGGGTGACTAAATCGCCGTTCGACTCCCGCCCGCGCGTCTTTGGGTTAGACTGGAGGCATGCGGGGAACGCCTCTTTTCTTGGTAGCCCTCCTGTCGCTCGGCCTGCTGGGCCTCGGCTGCGGGGATGACTCGGGTAGCAACGCTGGAACGCCTCCACCTCCCGGTGACGGCGACGGCGACGGCGACGGGAACGGCGACGGCGACGGTGACGGCGACGGTGACGGCGACGGCGACGGCGACGGCGACGGCGATGGCGATGGCGACGGTGACGGCGACAGCACGGAGCACCCCTGCGTAAGCCAGCCCAGCCTCTGCGATGCAGGCCCGCCCGAGCCGGACTACGACGCGGGCCCGGTGGATCCGGACTGGCTCTGCGGTGACGACCTCTGGGGCGACCTGCACTGCGACTGCGGCTGCGGCGCGATCGATCCCGACTGCACCTACGTCGCCGGCGTGTCCGGCTGCAAGACCCCGGGCTGCATGGAGGATGGCTGCAACGCCTGCTTCACGGAGGAGCTTGCGCTGCGCCCGGGCGAGCCCAACGGCGAGGAGTTCCTGTGCGTGGAGCCGATCGACGAGGGCGCCTGGAACTGCGCCGACGACAAGCTCGACGATGGCAACAACATCTGCGACTGCGGCTGTGGCGCACCCGACCCCGACTGCGGCAACTCCGGCTGCCACGAGGCCGGCTGCTGGACGCCCTCCTGCAACCGTCGCCACGTGCTGGCGGACCCGAACGACGTGGGCGAGCGCTTGCAGACGAACGCGACACCGTTCAACAGCGGCTGGGACTGCGCGCCGGGGTACTTCGGCGACGGCAAGTGCGACTGCGGCTGCGGCGCACCAGACCCCGACTGCGACGGCGGCGGCTGCGAGGGACCGCTGTGCAATGCCCCGGCGTGCCGGGTGTGCCACAGCAGCGACGGTCGCGTGATCCAGTGCGACAACGCGTACCAGGCCGCCGGCCAGGTGTGGTGCCCGGCCTATCGACTGTTCGAGCAGGACGGCGTGTGCGACTGCGGCTGCGGCGTACCCGACCCCGACTGCGGCAACGGCGGCTGCGCGGAGCCCGGCTGCGAAGACGACCGCTGCGACCGCTGCACCGACCCGATGACCAACGTCAGCGGCTGCTCGGTGCCCGTCGGCTTCACCTGCGGCGCCCAGCACTACGGCACCGGCGACGGCTGCGACTGCGGCTGCGGCGTGCCGGACCCGGACTGCGACCCCGGCTGCGTCGGCGACGGCTGCGCGGTCGACAGCTGCGACTTCTGCCACGACCAGGGCGGTAGCGTCTACACGCAGTGCGGCGACTGGACCTGCGACGACGCGTTCTTCAACCAGGGCGGGCTGTCCAACTGCGACTGCGGCTGCGGCGAGGGCGACCCCGACTGCAGACAGGGCATCGTCTACGACAAGTTCAAGCCCTTCTGCACCGAGGACGGCTGCGAGGTCGGTAGCTGCGATCGCTGCCGCGACGGTGGCGACACACCCACGGACTGCGGCGGCTGGGACACGGCCCGCTGCCCCGCGGAGCTGCTCAACAACGGCGCCTGCGACTGCGGCTGCGGCGCGCTCGACCCGGAGTGCGAGCCCGACATGGGCTGTGCAGAGGGCACGTCCTGCGGCAGCCCGGGCTGCGAGCTGTGCTGGAGCGCGCAGGGCGCCCCGGTCGACTGCAACGAGTGGCACTGCGACTTCGACGCCTACGGCGACGGCGTGTGCGACTGCGGCTGCGGCGCGCGCGACCCCGACTGCGCGGGTGGCTGCATCGAGGCCGGCTGCGAGGATGTGCGACCACCGGGACAGGTGAGCGCCTGCGTGGTCTGTCACGACTACTACGGCCGGGTGGTCGAGTGCCCGTGAGGCGCGCGGGAGCCCTTCCGCTCGCATGCCTGCTGTGCGGCGTGTTGCTGGCCTGCGGTGACGACTCGAAGGACACGACGTTCGACGCCTCCGTCGACGCCGCCGTCGACGCCGGGTTCGACGCGGCCTTCTTCTACGAGCTGCCGGACTACGGCGACGCCAGCCTCCCGGTGCGCGAGCCGACCTGCGACGACCAGGACTGCGACCGCATGTCCGGCGAGTGCAGCAGCGGCTGGTGCAACGAGGACACGGGCCGCTGCGAGTTCGACGACGTCGACGACACGACGCCCTGCGGCAGCCCGGACAACGACGACTGCTCGCAGCCGGACCAGTGCTTCGAAGGCGTCTGTGAGCCCAACCACTACGACGAGGACAGCCCCTGCGGCGTCGAGCGCATCTGCCACGAGCGCGACCTTTGCAGTGCGGCGGGCGTCTGCGTGAGCATGGGCTTCTCATCAGCCGGCACCGCCTGCGGGGACCCGGAAGACGGCGAGTGCGACGATCCCGACAGCTGCGACGGCATGGGCGCCTGCGCGCACAACAACGCGGACCCCGGCGCCGCGTGTAACCTCGGCAAGGACGTCGACTGCGGCGGCGAGGCGTGGCCCGACGAGTGCAGCAACGGCGTGTGCATCGGCCAGGGCCTGTACTCGTCCAACGACTGCCCGCGCGGTAACGACGGCTTCGGCAACTGCCTGTGCGGCGACACGGGCATCTCGCCCGGCCACATCTGCCCCGACGAGTGTGACCCAAGCGGGCTGTGCATGGTCGTCGGCGACGACTGCTGAAACACCTTCCCCCGCCGCAGCCGATTCGTGCATCATCGAGTGCATGGACAAGTGGGACATACGGTTCGTGTTGCTCGCGCAGCACCTGGCGGGGTGGAGCAAGGACCCCTCGACGAAGGTCGGCTGCGTCGTGGTCGGGCCGGACCGGGAGATCCGCAGCACCGGCTTCAACGGCTTCCCGCGCGGCATCGAGGACACGGCCTCGCGCCTCGACGACCGCGACCAGAAGTACCCGCTGATCTGCCACGCGGAGGAGAACGCGATCATGCATGCGGCGCGCATCGGCGTCGCGCTCAAGGGCTGCACCGCCTACGTCACCTGGCCACCCTGCACGCGCTGCGCGCGCTCGCTGATCCAGGCGGGCGTCAACGAGGTGATCTACCCCGACGGCCTCGAGATCCCGGAGCGCTGGATGACCGACTTCGAGCTGAGCAGCACGATGTTCAAGGAAGCGAAGGTGCGCGTGCGGCCGGTCAGCGTGGAGAGCCCAGAGACTCCATGAGCTCCCTGCTCTACGACGAGCTGGTGCCGTACTACCGCCTGATCGATCCGGTCGCCGACCACGAGGTCGAGGCGGCCACCTACCACGAGGCCCTCACCGGAGCGATCGCCGGGCGCGCCGAGAGCCTGCTCGAGCTGGGCTCCGGCGGCGGCCACAACGCCCACTACCTGCGCCAGCACTACAACTGCACGCTGTCGGACATCTCGGAGCCGATGCTGGCGCTCAGCCGCGACCTCAACCCGGACTGCGAGCACGAGGTGGGGGACATGCGCAGCCTGCGGCTCGACCGCACGTTCGACGCGGTACTGCTCCACGATGCGGTCGTCTACATGACGGACGAGACCCAGCTACGCGAGGCGCTCGAGACAGCCTTCGTACACACGCGCCCGGGGGGCGCGGCGATCGTCGCGCCCGACTACTTCCGCGAGACCTTCAAGGAAGAGACACAGCTGATCCAGGGCAACGACCGCCGCCGCCACCTGCGCTGCATCGAGTGGACCTGGGACCCGGACCCGAACGACACCACCTACACGGTGGACTACGCCCTGCTGCTGCGCGAGGACAACGATGCCATGCAGTCGTTCCACGACGTGCACGTGGAGGGCCTGTTCCCGCGCGACACCTGGACGGGGCTGCTCGCGGACATCGGCTACGAAGTCGAGATCATCCCCGGCACGGTGGGCGACGCGATGACCATCGAGCTACTGCGCTGCCGCAGGCCTGCGTAGGCGGGTGAGCCCTGCCATCCACTCCTCGCCGCTCTCGGCGTACGGCAGGTGGGGGTGGGGTGCGGCGGCTCAGACAGTCCTCGGGTTGACGTGTGATGACCTCGGTGGCGAGTGCTTGCGAATGAAAGTCTAGAAGCGCGCGGGCTTCTGCCGACACCCCTGCGGGGAACTCGCCGGCGCACCCCACCCCCACCCGCCTCGGACAGGCCGGCTATGGACTGAGAGCCAAGGGCGCGGCGATCAGACCGCGTAGCCAAATGCGCGGCGTCCACGCGGTCGCGCGCGACTACGACGCAGGCCCGGCCCCCAGTCCGCCAACTGGAGTGCCGAAGGCGCGACCCGCTGGGTCGAGATCATCCCCGGCATCGCCGGTGACTCGATGACTATCGAGCTGCTGCGCTGCCGCAGGCCTGCGTAAGCAGGGTGAGGCCTGCCATCCACTCCTCGCCGCTCTCGGCGTACGGCAGGTGGGGGTGGGGTGCGGCGGCTCAGACAGTCCTCGGGTTGACGTGTGATGACCTCGGTGGCGAGTGCTTGCGAATGAAAGTCTAGAAGCGCGCGGGCTTCCGCCGACACCCCTGCGGGGAACTCGCCGGCGCACCCCACCCCCACCCGCCACGGACAGGCCGGCTATGGACTGAGAGCCAA
>Ga0315336_1003040_pt1 | contig 23502 bp, 20 predicted proteins | sample ASW5metaG_FD_204512 | JGI IMG/M metagenome (GOLD analysis project Ga0315336, IMG submission 204512) | Ammonia-oxidizing marine archaeal communities from Monterey Bay, California, United States - ASW #5 | ecosystem: Environmental > Aquatic > Marine > Intertidal zone | place: USA: California... | reverse complement strand
AATAAGCAAATCAAGATTCTCGAAGCACGGAAAGGTCGGCTGACCATTGAAGCTCCAATTGAAGGGGTTGTAGCCACTTTTCAGGTCGAACAGTTGCTCAAGAACCGGCCGGTGCAACGCGGTGATGTTCTCCTGGAAGTGATGGACGGCAGCGGCCCCTGGCAGCTCGAGCTGGAAATCGAAGAGCACCGCATGGGCCACATTCTGCGCGCGCAGGAGCAACTCGGCACCGAGAAACTTCCGATTGAGTTCATCCTCCTCACGGCCCCCGAATCGACCTTCTCGGGGACGCTGGAAAGTATTGCGACCCGCTCGGCAACGTCGGCGGAAGAAGGGACCGTGGTCGAAGTCGTCGTCTCTATCGATGCAGACAGCGATGAAAATAACCAGTTGAAGGCAAAGGGACACTTACGCATCGGGGCCGAAGTCCGCGCCAAGATTTTGTGCGGCCAGCGAAGCCTGGGCTACGTCCTTTTCGGCGATGTTATCGAATTCGTGCAGAAGTACTTTTGGCTGTAAGGCCAACGCGCCCGACGGGCGCAAGGCGAGGGGTTTTCGCGCGATCTTCCAGCAGATGCCGGTGTGCACATGATGGATCCGCGGTCGTTTCTACAAGAGCTGGTGAGCTTGTTCGGCCAGCCTGTTGCTGAGAATCCGACGCAGTTCATGATCGAACGTGCGTTCGTGACTCATGAGCTTCCGTGGCGGTATCTCACGATCGAGGTGGCGCCCGAGAATCTGGCTGACGCCGTGCGCGGGATGCGCGCAATGGGGTTTCGCGGTGGCAACGTAACGCTTCCGCATAAGATGGCCGTTATCGAGCACCTCGACCGTACCACCGCAGCAGCAGGCCTGATCGGTGCCGTCAATTGCATTATCCGTGAGGGTGACGAACTGGTCGGAGAGAACACCGACGGCAAAGGTTTCGTGGAGTCACTTCGCGACGTGAGTGATCCCGCCGGGAAACGCATCGTAATATTGGGTGCCGGCGGGGCGGCGCGGGCGATCGCCGTGGAAACTGCGTTGGCTGGGGCAGCCGAGATTACCGTCGTCAACCGTTCTGAGAAGCGGGGACGGGATCTCGTCGATCTGTTGAACGAGAAAACAGAGGCAGCGGCCCGGTTCGTCCAGTGGGATTGCGACCTCGACACCCCTGATGGAACCGACATCTTGGTTCAAGCAACTTCGATCGGACTGTTCCCTGACGTGGATGCACGCGTTCCGCTCTCTGTCGACACGCTCACATCGGAGACAATTGTCGCCGACGTCATCCCCAACCCACCGACAACCCGTCTGGTTCGCGATGCGCGAGCGCGGGGTTGTCCGGTACTCGATGGATTGGGCATGCTGGTCAACCAGGGCGTATTCGGCTTTAAGCTTTGGACCGGCATCGCTCCCGATCCACAGGTGATGCGACAAGCACTGGAAGAGGTGTTCGGATCGTAGCCGAGGGTCGGCCGTTCAGGCGCTGTTGACGCGGCACGAAACAGCTTAGGACGCTATCGGGGCGTCTGTCCGGTCAATATGCCAGCAACTGCCCTCCCCTCCAGGAACGCTCAAAGGAACCTTGCCGTTGTCGGCGAAAGTTCGCGCGGGCATCCCCGCCGTATCGGCGGGATGCTGGTGCGTCCGCCTCATCGCTGCCCGCTGCTATTCCGCATTGCCATCCGTTGAACCGCTGCCCGCTGCCTCTTTTTGTACGTCGCCGCTTTCCTGGGAGCCCTCTTCGATCTGCTCATTTCCTTCCTCCGCTCTTCTTCCTTTCTTGTCGATGTATTTGAATTCGCGAAATGCTCCCTGCGGTCCGACCACGTCTTCGATTGAACGGTCTTTTCCCAATCCGAGATAAACGTGAACGTGATAGTCTTGCACGAGTCCTTTCCAGGAATACGTCCTCACAATTTTCGTAACTCGAGCCACGTCTGTGCGGGGGGGATAGCGCGTGTCATCCGGTGATAACGCACTGAGTTCGACCTCGTCGACTTCCGGGGCCCCTTTTATACTCGCATCCAGGTCGGACTCGAGAAGATCACCCTCCCTCGGGTCGGCGTTGGAAAACTGATCCCGCCAGGCATTGCCTGTTTGCTCCGCGTCCGTCTTGGCGCGAATCTCCATAATCGCCACGACTGCGAAGATAGCGACTGCCGCCCAGACAACAATCCGCGTCCCCTGTCCCCCCGACTTTTTTGATGCGGTCGGCTCACTGCTGATGACCGGCTTTTCGGCACCTGCGCCTGCTTCGGCCGGCTGTTCTGCACCGCCTGCAGACTGTTGGTCGTCCGCGCTGTTGTCCTGCTGCTCTGCCATGGTTGTCTGTCCTTTCTGGTGTGGGTCTACTTCACTGTCTCCAGGTTCGGAGTCACATGATGCAACGTTGTCAACGAACTCGTACGCCTCGCGTCACGTTTCGCCGACTATTTTTCCCAGGGTTCTATCCGCAACGCATCGGGAGCCCCGCCCGTTGATTCTCAACTGTTTTCATCCTGAGTAAAGTCTTGTGGCTTGGCGAAATACTCGCTGAGGTCGAATTCTCCTTTTGCTTCCGATTCAAGAAGTTTTAGACGTCTTTCCATTCTCATCAAACGCTGTTCGAGCACCGGGGGCAAAACGGAACCAGGCGGTTTCGGTTCGGCGCGGGGAACCGAGGGGTATCCGAGTTGCCGCTGCAAGGCCGCAAACAAAAAAAGTGGGTCTTTGCCGCGATTCGCCTTGGCAATTCTCCCCTCCGGCACTCCAAAAAAAACTGGATACGCCGGCTCGTAGTCGCTCTGGCCGGTCCGCCGCCGCGCCTCCTCGACGTGAAACTGCGAACGGAAGTAAACCAGATCCGCAAAGTCGGTCGACCCAAGCCGCAAGCGCGTTTTAAGAATCCATTCACGCCAGTCCGCGTCGTAAAAGGGGTCCACCGCCATCGCCGTCATTCCGCGATCATAGCCAAGCCGGTTGCGGGCCACGCACTCAAATTGGTAGATGAAGAATCCAGGCGCCGTGGGTGATCCTGCCAGATACTCAGCATGCCGCTGGAGTACCTCCAGAGCAATTTTTTGATCGAATCGCGACTTGTCCTCGTCAGCTTTTGCCATAATAAACGATTGATACGGCGTGAAATAGTGTGGCAGCAAGGCCATTGCATCGCTCAAACGGCCGGTGAGCAGAATCTCTCCTATGAGAAAATCGAGTGCCAGCGGCAGCTTGGTTGTGGCGAGCACTTCCTCCCGGATCCCGCGCAGAATCTCTTGCGACGGCAGATTTTCGTTCAGCCGCTCGCGATAGACACGAAACAGGTATGCCTGCTCGATATACTCTTCGCGGTCGAGAAGTTTGGTCATTCTCGATCAACTTGCTCTTGTGAGCCGGGGCGACAGACCGGTCTCTACGGCGACACCGATGCACCACATCCGATTCCTGCAATCGACCGCCCGCGACGCGACCTCAGCCTCGGGCCGCAACCGGGTGTTTGCCGCGTCGACCGAATGAGGCCGACCTGCCGGGAACATAGTCCGCGTCGCAACGGTTACGAATCCAGTCGGGCGGGAACTCCCGAACATGGCCGAACAACCTGCCACACATCATAAAGGACTAGTTGCGGAAAATACAGAAGCAGTCGCCAACTCGTGCGCCCCTTTAGTTCCGGTGCGCCAGCAGCCGGCGTGCCTCATTGAGGTGAGACTCCAATTGTCCCCGTTCCTCCTCCGGACAGTTGCGCAGGCATTCGTTGAGCAAGTCCGTGGCGCGGCCAGGACGATCCGCACGTAGCGTAATAACCGCCAAATCGCGCCGTTCGTCGAACGACGCAGGATTGAGTAACGTGAGTCGCTGCTGCACCTTCCACGCGCTATCCCAGTTTTTTTGCAAAGCGTGTTGAACTTTCAGGTTACGGAGCATGCGGATGACGATCGTGCGCGGATCCGTCGGCTTGAGCAACGGTTCGACACGCTTGTGGGGCTGTCCCGTGAGATCACTGATCCATGCCAGCGACTGATCGAAAGTGAGAATCCGACCTGCCGAATAGCCGTCCACAAACAATGGGCCGTCACATGATTCGTAGCGAGCCAAGAAGTGCCCCGGCGAGTTGACACCCGCCAATTCGAGGCCGACACGTGCCCCCACGGCCATGTACAACAGCGAAATGCTAATCGGAATCCCGCGGCGTGTGGCGATCACACGCGGTAGGTAGCTGCTCTCGGCATTATCGCCGCACTCCAAGTCGCCGCGGATCCCGTGACGGCCGCCGAGGCAACGGCCGAGTTCCGCAAGCGCGTCGCGTTCATTTTTCGCCAGCGCAACGGGGCCGGAAAGTTCATCCGCCCGTCGCGCGATCCAATCGAGCGTTTCCCGAATGTTGATCTCTGGGTACGCATCGCGGGACAGCTCGAGTGCCGCAACCGTAACATCCACATCGCGACGCCGAGAAAGCAGTTTCGCGAATTCGCGGTCATTCTCCAAATTCTGCCCAAGAGACATTCATCAACCCCGATAATTTTTCTTCTTAACGATCCGCTGCCGGGCACCAGGGCCGATTTGATCCGAATGGTGCTCCCCGGAAACTTCCTTCTTGACGGCCCAATATACTGTATCGATAACAGATCGCAGCCGAGTCCCGAACAGCAGTTTCCCGAAAACCATCAAGGTGCCAGTCTCTATCTCGGTGCTGGAAACGGTATACTGGAAGTTGATATCCTGCAGCTGGGCAGCGCGCGTTGCGCCGACCGATCGGGCGAGTTATCACGACGTCGGCCGCAATTGTGGATCCCGAGCACTCAGCGAATGGAATTCTAGCGGAAGAAATCCCTCGTGGAAGCGTTGTCGAGGATATGGCGTCCGGGCGCCGTTGCGCTTTTCAGTAAATGCTGTGAGCACTACGGCCTAACGCGAGCATACAGAGTTTCACGATCCTCGCCCATCGATTTGAAGGAGTGACACCATGCGAACTTTCGTCTTCGGTCTGCTCGTCTTCTGGATGTCCTTCCCTGCCTCTAATGTGGCTTTTGGTCAAGAGGTGGAGACGGCTCCAGCACCAGAGGCGGAGACAGCGCCAGCTTCACCTGCGGAGAGTGCTCCGCCACCAGAAGGGGTCCCCACAGATTCCGCTGTCAAGACTTTGCCGGACATTCCGCCGGAGAAGTTGGAAGTTGTTAAGGAGCGGTATCCTGACGGGAAGATCCGCGTCGAACGGCACGCCTTTCAGGACGAAAAGGGCAATTACGTGAAGCATGGCCTCTGGACGATGTGGTATCCCGACGGCCGCAAGATCGGCAGCGGATCGTTTTTCCACGGTAAGCGTCACGGGAAGTGGACCCGTTGGTTCGCACCGGGAGAAGGCGAGCTTTTTCAAAGCCCGCTCTACAGAGGCTATCGCGGCCCGTATCTCTCGGAAGCGATCTTCGAACATGGCCAGCTACACGGTCCTTGGATCATCCTCGACTCCGAAAAGACGAAAATCAGCGAGTGGCATTTTCAGCAGGGCAAGCAGCATGGCCCCTGGATTTGGTGGTATCCCAGTGGACAGAAACGGCGCGAGGCGATTTATGCTGGCGGCACGCTTAACGGAGTCGTCCGCGAATGGGACCCGATGGGAAAACTCGTCGCCGATGAGAAATACATTGACGGCAGAAAGCGGTATCAAAAAGTATGGTGGTTTTCGCCGGGCCAAAAAGAGGCGGAGGGTTGGTATCTCTCGGGTAAGCCACTCTTGAAGACCAGGTATGATTGGTGGGAGGGATTCGCCCGAACCGATCCGGTGGGCCCGGTACCGCCGGATATCAAGGTGGGAAAGTGGACCTGGTGGTATCCGAACGGACAGAAATCGGTTGAAGGGGATTTCCACGACGGCGCCCGCGCGGGGAAGTGGACCTGGTGGGGACCGGAAGGGACCGTGCGCACAGTCAAGGATTTCCCCGCACCCCAAGCACCACCACAGCAGAAGCCGTAAAGACCGATCCTCGGCATTGTCCCAATCTTCAGACTGCTGTCTCAACAGCGTAGAGATGCTGATTGCTAGAACTGGTCCGATAACCCGGTTGGCCGCCAAAAAACCACTTGAATTTCAGGGGCAACTCCGCAGTCCAGAGGGTTTTCGGACTGCATCTAGAGATCCATCTTGGCAGACTGCACGAAGCGGCGTAATTCATCGCGCACTTTGTCGACGGATTCGTGCGGTCCTGTGAGCTTCAGATAGAAGTCGCGATTCCTTCTGGGAATGGCGACCCCAAGCATTCGCCAGTCTTGCTTCGCTCCACCGTTACCGGAGACAGCCGAATGAAAAGTGCCGCGAAGGTCGACCCATGTTGCAGACGTTGGGCCGATCGAGAACTTCTCAATGTTCGGCCGGTCACCGGGCGGCAGCTGGAACTGTCCTACCCATCGCTGCACATTGAGGTCGATCCCACCTCCCATCGATGAGAGCGTTAATTGCAGTTGGTCATCATCGACCGGGATGAGAAAACGGGCATCGATGAAACCAAGTTGTGCGGGTGTCAAATCAACGTCTTGCCAATGTCCGGGAACCGTGAAATGAATGCCGTCAAACTCTTTGACGCTCGTTCCGGCGAAAGGATCTTTTTCGGATACGGCCACATCGTCATTGGGAGCGGATTCCGATTTCGCGTAGCGGAGTGGTCGGTCGGTCAGCTCCGCAGCAGGATCGCTCGTACCGCAGCCAATGCTCAGGAGCAGGATGGCCGGTACAAAGGTGAATGGAACGGTCTTGGCAAAGGACATGGGCAGAGGTCACCGTACAAGCTGGCGCATCGAAGTGAAATCAATGCATACACGGTTGTGGATTCAGCAGGAAAAAAGGGGACGGCCAACAATGCGAGGCCGGCGGTCCGATGAGAATTTGAGCGTTTCCTAATGTTTTGAAGTGTCGGTTGAAGCAGAATCTTCGGGGACCTACGCCCTATTGAGACGACAGCTTTATCGAATGTGCGACAGAATAGCACACACTGGTCGTGAATGCACCGAAGCGAACCGGCACGATCTTTATCCGAGCGATGGTGAGATTGGCGTTTAGGTAACCGGCAAGGCAACGGACTTATTCGTCGCCTTTAGTTCGGTCACGATAGCGGGCGCTCGCGCGATTGAGATGCCGGCGCTCGGCGTCGGAGAGTGCTCCTATGCCATGCACGTGAACCTTTTCGAGCAGCTCATCGAGTCGTGTCTCGGCCTGCGCCTTTTTTTCCTGTGAACGTCGCTGTCTGCCTTCGCGCCGTCTGGTTCTCCAGCGGTCCAAGAGACCTGGCTGTTGCTGCGGTTGCGATTCGTCAGATCGTTCCAGGCTGGTATATCCTTGCGAGAAATCGTAGCCCATGAACGATTCCTCGTACCCGTCCGCCGATCGGATCTGTTGAGATTCCTGCATGTTCAACAGCAACACGAACGCGCCGAGGGCAACAATCCACGCGCTCCCTAAGAAAAGACCAGTGAACAGTGCAATAGAACCGGCTAGAAAACCGATCCTCACACAGAGATCGGTTGCCATCTCGCTGCCCAGGCGCGGCATCAGGCATGCCTGGACCATGCGGCCACCATCCAATGGGTAGACGGGAATCAAATTGACGAGCAGCAGGATCCAATTGACCCAAAACGTCAGGATATAAAGTTGCGGCAACAGTTCGTCGGATAACTGCGCGAGCGGAAACCGCAACGGATTCAAGATCTCGGTGGCTTGCCCAGAATGGAGTACCGCCAGAAACGTCAGTCCACAAACCACGAGATTGAACAAAGGCCCGGCTGCCGCTGTAAGGAACCGGGATTGAAAACTTGCCGCCGGCTGGACAACCGCAAGCCCTCCCAACGGCCAGATGAGAATTTCGCGACCGTTGCCGTTGGTCAAACGCGCTGCGACGACATGAGCGAATTCGTGGCCAAGTACGCTCACGAACAAAATGCCGCTGAAGATCAATCCGAGGCGCAAACTGTCAAGCTGGTGGCATACCAGCAGTACGACCAACGGAAAATAGACGCTCACCCGGACCCGTGTCAGGAACCAGGTACCGCACGGAAACGACCAATAAAAAGGGCTAATGCGGCTGTTCATGGGATTCGGTGAAATGCGGCCAGCGCGAGCCTCTTCCGCAGCGTGCGACACGCAGTGGGGGCCTGTCGGCCCGACTACTCGCCCGGTGATCTAGTTTAACAAGCCTGGATACCGGTCGCAATTCCGGTATGGCAGGTTACAGATGCCGATCTTTCTGAAACGCACCTTCGTTGTGCGCCGGCTGAGGAATCGGACTTCTTGAGGCAGGTTGGTGATCGTCCGCTGCTTGCCAAGAAGGGGGTTGGATCGGCTGCAACCATCAAACGAGGCTGTGACCAGCCGTCTCTCTCGCATCATCAAAGCGGGAGAGAAACCATCTCTGCGATCCGATTGCATTCCTTCAAACTCGTCCGGAGCGTTCTGCTGCAATTCCCCGGATTCAAACGAATCTTCCGATTGTACTGAAGGGAGGCGAGCATGGGCGGGATCCAGGGTTCGAGCAAATGCGAGCTTTCAGCGACTCCGTAACATGGGGGAGTTTCCCGCTCTAAGCACCCGACGAATAGCAGCGCGACGGACATGAAAGAAAGATCGAAGAGTGCCGCCTTCGCGCCAAGCAACTCATTGAACGAGCCGATGATCGGCTGCCCCAATTGAAGACAGTTTTGGCTCGACTCGGAGATTGGCGCTGCTTGAAAATTGCCACCATGCATCGCGCGGTCGCTCGACGAACCACCCGCGACGGCTTATCAGCACTGGCCGGGACCGCAGCAGTCGCCCTCGGGCAGGATCGTCAGGTCGCCCGTATCGCCTTTGGTGACGCGGGCTGCCCGCGTTGCCGGGCCGCTGCAAGGAAATTCCTTCGCTTCTTCCACCGGAACAAGCTGATGCGGAGGAACGGCGGTTATCTGACCCTGGTACGGTGCGCGCGTGTAAATTTTGAACGCCTTGTCACAGACCGCCATGCGCTGACCGCGCAGCAGCTTGTGTCCGTCATCATCGAGAACGGCCTTCCACGGTCCGTTGTAGATCACGGCCTGGTTTCTTTCGAGACACTCTCCCTGTTTTCCCTTAAACGCCTGCACGGTCAGACTGCGAAACTCGATTCCTTCCACAACGGCCCATGGTTCGCTCTCCCGTGCGACTATCTCAATGCCATAAAAACCAGCATCTTCGAAAGCCGCGAGAAGACGGTCTTCCCGAAAGGCACCGCTGATGCATCCACTCCACAAATCGGCATCGCCCTGTAAACGGAGTGGTACGGCTTCGTCCGACACGATATCGGCGATCACAGCGCGGCCTCCGCGTTTCAATACACGAAAAACTTCGCGAAACAATTGGTTGCGATCCTCTGAGTGCACGAGATTGAGCACACAATTTGAGATGACCACATCGATTGAATCATCGGAAATCAGCGGCGACTTTTGTCGCAATTGCAGCGAGTGCTCCTGAAGCTTCAGAAATTCGCCGCTGTTGCCGACCGGATTCTCGGCCAGATAGTCGTCAAGAAGTTCCAAATCAAGCTGCAAGTCCTGAATCTTGCCCTTGCGGAATTCGACGTTGGCGTAACCCAGTTTTTTCGCTACCGAGGACTGATGCTTTCGGGCGAGAGCCAGCATGTCGTCGTTGCAATCTACTCCCAATACCTTGCCGGATTCGCCGACGATTTGAGCTGCGATGTAACAGATTTTTCCAGCCCCGGCTCCCAAGTCGAGGACGACTTCGCCTTCGCAGACATATTTGGATGGATCGCCACAGCCGTAGTCACGCTCGAGGATTTCGATCGGCAGGACGTCGAGGAGTTTCGGGTCGTACGTCACCGGACAACATAACTGCTGTTCAGTTTCAACAGCCGCGCGACTGTATCGATGCCGGACCGCTTCGTCCACATTCAAATGTCCGCCTGCGATCGGCGGGGTGGTGATGCTCGACACGTCACAAGTCTCCTGTCTTCTCGGTACAAACTGCCATTCCATTTTCGGTCTGGGTGAATCATCGATAATCGACGGATTCAGCAGACCGCTTGCCTAAAACTCGGACGCTGCGCTGTTACAGAGATATCTTGATCACAAACTGTCTCACGTCTCGACGGCTCAACCATGGCGCAGCCCATCTTAGCGGTTCGCCGCCGCATGTTAAGAGCCTGTCTGCACAGGGTCAACGTATCGGCGTACGGCACAGGTCTGCTGCGAATTATTCCGTGAAATGTGGGGCGCGTCTGTGAAATACCATACGCGAACGCTAGAATCGGCGTGAATTGGCTCGATCCCTGAGCAATCAATAGGGGATATCACACCATGGAACTCTTGTTGGCAGTTGACAAGTCAGACGCTTCGATCAAGGCGGTCCGATTCGTCGGCAACATGTTCGGCGGCGACACGCGAAACGATGTTTCGGTGACAATCCTGCACGTGATCGAATCGCTGCCCGATTTTCTCGTGCAACGCTGTGCCGACACCGAAGCGGCGAGTGCCTATCGCGAAGTGGCCCAGGAATGGACGGCAAATGACCGGGAGGCTGCCGAACGGCTGCTGGCCGAACAAAAGCAGGTTCTTGTCGATGCGGGTCTTGCGGAAGCGTCTGTCCAGACCCTGGTCGTGGAGAAAGAAGCGAGGCCAAATACAGAGAAGGTTGTTGCGGCCTTGGCGATCATCGAAGAGATGCAGCGGGGTTCGTACGCGGTTGTCTGTCTCGGGCGACGGAGTACCTCTCCCGTGGGAAGCGTGTTCCTCGGCAGCGTCGCGGAAAAAGTCCTGCGCGAAGCGCATGGAAAAACCGTCTGGGTCGTCGATTGAAGCGGAACGTTTGGCGGATTCGCTCCTCAAGTTGAGATGATTGCCCGGCAATCCAGAAGCCTATTGTGAACAGCATCGGATTCACCTGTCGAAAGCCGGGAACCGACACACACAATACTGAACGCTCTGGTCAGACGTATTGAGAAAATGCTATCCTCAATTTGCGGCCAGGCCACGTCATATAAAGGTCGCTTGATCCCACGGCTTCCAGTTTCGGGTGCGTTGAACGATGGATCTCCCCACATGTCCCTCCTGCGGTCAGTCCGTCTTGGACGAAGACGTGGAGGATTGCCCCTTCTGCGGTGCGTCGATGACCGGCAAAGGGGGCAAGCCGGCCGTAAAAGCGGCGTCGGTTGCGGCGAGAAAGCCGCCACCCGTGAAGCAGCCTCCCGCGAAACCGTCTACCGCGAAGCAACGGGAGTCATCTCCCGCTCGGAAAACTGCGCCGCAGCCCTCTGCCGAGCAAGCGTTTGACGAGAACAACCCCTTCGACTCTGATACGAAAACTGCGTCAAAGGCCATCCCTTCCACCCCCAACCGCACAAAGGGACGGTCGTACCAAGTGGCTTGTCCGATGTGCGATACCGCTGCGTATGTTCCACGCAGCGCTGCCGGCAAGGATGTGCGTTGCGCGAACAAGGAATGCCTCGTACCAATTTTTGTTGCTCCGAAGATCGAGAAAAAGGCACCGGCCCCGGCAACTCAAGAAGCCCGCTTTCAGGTCAATTGGCTCGTGCTGGCGGCTCTCGTACTAATTGCGTCAGGGTTTGGCGTTTGGTTCTTCATCTTTTTTGAGGGTGACGATCCTGTAATTACCAACGACGTTACGGCTAACGGACCTCTCGTGAAGGGGACCGACCCGAAAGAGCCCGAACCGAAGGGAAATGATGGTGAGAGCACTCCCCCCGACACCGGCGGTAAACCGGAAATACCACCGCTGAACATGGTGGACTTGCGCGAGCAGGTTCTTCCGCTGATGCATCGGACTGCACTCGAGCGTTCGAAAGTTCCCTCGAAGCCGCGCCGCCGCCGATTGACAGCCGAGGCTTTCGCTTACTGCGGCGACCCGGAGGGCGCCCGAAACCAGATCGAAGATCTGACGTCGGTTGGGCGACGTGTGCCCTTTTTTCGTATTTCTCCACTTGTTGCCCTCGCGTGGAAAGAGTTGGAAGCGAATGATTCCGATGCCGCGCAACAATCTGTTGACCGAGCCTGGAGCAGTTCCGCCAGGCTTCCACGATTCGGACGCTACACGCTGGATGTGACGTCGGCATTGGGTGGTATTCTTGTCGCAGTCGGTCGAGCGGGGGACGCACGATCGCTCGTGCAAGAGCACGAGACTAGTAGCGGCTTGGGTCAATTGTCAGCTCAAATCCAAGCAGCTCGGGATTTCGGAACGTTCGACCTCGATACCGTTGTTGCCGATGGGCCGCTCGTTCCTTGGACGGCTCCGCAGAGCGTGGCAGTAACAAACGGATTAGCTGCCCGTCAACTTTGGGATGCCGCGCTGAACTGGGCCAGAGAAAATCAGGAACCATCAGGACGCGCAGAATGTTTGGTCGCTTGGGCAGAGGCATTCACGGTGGACGCCCTAAATCACGAGCAAACGCTCGACCAAACTCGTATGGAGGCAGCTTCATCAGAACTTTCGGCCGCGGGCAAGGCGAGCTTGTTCTCCCGCGTAGCGATACGTTTACTCGCGGGCGGAAAAAAATCGGAAGCTGCCCAGATGCTGGAGCTAGCACGCAATCATTTGAATTCCGTGGAAGTTCCCGATCCGTTCCTCATACCGGGAATTCGAGGAATCATTGACTTGCAGTTGCCGGATACGATTCCTCTGAAGATAGGGGCGCTCGCCGCTCTTGACGTGGCACATGCGGATACCAAGATGGAGCAACCCGAAGCGGCTGCTGATGCGTTTTCCCGTACCATGTCGTTCGTACGGGCCATGGCGCCGGGACCGCTGGCAATACAAGCCCGCCTCGATGAAATTGGCGCGATCGGTGCCAATGCCATGCGCAAACGTATCCGTAACGAGCTATCGCTCGAAAGCGACGCCGCTGCCGAAAGCAAGCTGAGAACCTACGGAAAGCAGTGCCGTCGAATTCGTGAAGCTTCCAGAGCAAGATTCGACCTGCAAACGGCGCTGCTTGGCAAGGCGGCGGACTTTGGCATGTTGGACGAAGTCACCCGAGAAATTCGTGGACGGATCGATCATCCCGACCCCGAACAGATTGAGGCGTTCGATGCATCCTCACTTCCTTGGATTCTGGTCGACCTCTACCGTGAACGCGGCGACGACGCAACGGCACGTCGCATCGAAAAGAACATGCAGGCCCGCAATCGCACACCCGATCCTCAACGCGGGCTCATGCGCACGACGATCCGGTTGACATCCGCAGAAAGCTTCGAGCAAGCGGCCGACCAGATCAACAGATCATCGGCTGAGAAGACATTTCGCGAACAATGGCCATTGCGTCTGGCATGCCGGATAGCACGGGAACAAGGAATCTCCGCTTCTTTCCGATTCATCAAGGCGCTCGGCAGCCCCACCCTGAGGGAGGATGCCTTCGAAATGGCATCGGCACTCTCAAGCCGCCTTGGGCAGGGGACGGAAGTTTGGGAGCTGATCCAGGTCGAGTCCCTCATGCCGAGCGAGCGCGTTGCAGCGTGTTGCGGACTTGTGAGAGGGGTCGCCTCGTTAACCGAAGCTTCGGCACGAGACGCTGCTGCTAATGATTCTGCCCCTCGCAGCGATTAGGCCGCACCTTTGTCAGGCTGCGACCCAAGAAAACGAACCGTAAACAGACGGATGCTCTCTACGGCCGACCATGTCGGCGGTCCCGTTTCTTCCAATACCTTCGGTCGCGCGGGAACCGACAGCCGCCGCGCTGAGCGCTCTTGCAGCATCGACCGAGAGAACCGGTAGGACTAACGCGGTATCACCGGCAGAGTCGCGCTCGGATCGAACGCTTGTGGAGAATGGGCAAGCATCGGTGCTTGTAGCCAGCTCTCCGTTTCTGTTTGTTGCGTCAGTCCTCGATGCGGTAGACGTGATTCTCAAGCCAACGGAATGCACCTGCCGAATTGGAACGAATGTCCGAACAGCGGAAACGCGAGCCAAACTGGAAACGCATCCGTCAACGACGAAACACTCGACGAGGAATCCGGTGTTTGCAGAGAGACTTCCACACGGAGGCTTCCCCAGTGGGAATGGTGACTTTGGGAGTCTTTACCAGCGAGTTAACTTCACTAAATCTCCCAATCCGTATAGAATAACGGAGCAAATCAAGACGAATCGCAAGCACGCTTGCCAATCATGCCGTCCGCAAATGCTTGACTGCCGCAATGTCGGTTCTTTCGAGCCGCCGGCGCGGTCAGTTCCGCCTTTCCCCGGTGTGATAGTCAGAAACTGCCAGTGGAATCAGACCGTTTGAAATAGTGGTTGCTTGAGAGCTTGAGCACAACTGAGCTCGGGCGCTGAACTTCGTTTTCGACAGTCACGTTGGTCGAGAGACCAAGCGGCCGAAAGAACTGGCTAAGTAGAATTGAAGACGAAACGGTATGGACGTCGTCTTGCGATCAACTTCCAACATTGAAGGAGTTGGCTGTGTATAAATCGGTTGTTTTGCTGGCAGTTGTGTCAGCCGTTGCCGGAACCTCGTCGGCCGCCGTCGCCCAAACCTCGCCGGCGGAAAAGTCTGCGCCCAGCGTGACGATCATGCAGAATGGCGCGAATGAACTCTATCGAGACCTCGAGTTCATCATGAAGCTCACGAACTCGACAGAGCAGAAGCAGTGGTCGGTGCTCCAGGAGTACCTGGATATTTTCCTAATCGGCATCGATCGCACGCGACCGATGCGGGTGGACTTGATCCTGGGTGGCGAAATGGAACGTTACATTTCGAGCTTTCCCATTACGAATATGAAGGAGTTCAGGGACGATAACCTGGAGTCGCTCGGCATCGAGAGTAGGAAAAGGAGGACCTTGTACCAGTTGAAGGGAGCGTTTATTGGCTACATGCGGCACAAGCATGAGTACGCCATCATCGCCGAACGGAAAGACGAAGTTCCCCTAGATATCGCCGACCCCCGCGAAGCGATCGCTCCGCTACTTGCGGCGGAATACGATCTTGCGTTGGAGGGCTACAACCATCTCGAAGGGCAAATCCATCAGGACCAGCGTCGCAAGTCGTTTGCAGACACCCGAAAGGAGTTGCTCGCGGTCCTGAAGAAGACGAAGGAAGAAACTGCCGACGACTTCGCCTTACGGAAGTCGCTTTATGACCACCAGCTCGACGAGCTTGAGCGGTTCTTCGTCGAGGCCTCGAGGATGGTGCTCGGCTGGACCACGGATATCGTCGCCCAGAAGGGCCGTCTCGACATCGAACTCGACCCGATCGAAGGGACCTCGTTGGAGGCGACCATCGACAATCTTGGGAAATCGATCAGCTATTTCGCCAATATCGAACGAAGTGAGAACCCGATTTTCAGCGCCCATCTCAATCATCCGTTGGATGAATTGCGAAAGACGAATATTCTCGAAACGATTACGCTGCTCCGCACCAGAACTAACAATAATTTGAATGCACGGGAAGACGTGTCGGACGCCGAACGGGATGCCCGCAAAGAAATTGCCGAAAAGACGTTTGGCCTCTTGGAAGCGGGAGCAAAGCAAGGCCTGGCGGACGGGTTTTTCGAGGTGCACGCGAACGAATCGGATAAAAATACCATCGTCTGTGGATTCCGCACCGTCGATGGAACCTCCGTTGTTGATATCCTCAAGCTCGTTCCGAAAGCCCGCGAAGGCCAAGTGATGAAGCTTGACGTCGACAGCGAAGGAGACGTGCGGATTCACAAAGTTGTTATCTCCGGGGATCGCCACGCGAACTTTCTGAACTTCTTCGGCACCGGCGATCTGTTCATCGGGTCGACAGCGGATGCGGTCTGGTTGTCTTCCGGCGAGAACGCGCTCGCGGAAGTAAAGGCGGCGATTGCCAAGGTCGCTGGACCGAAGCCGGAAAAACCAAGCCCTGTTTTTCTTGACGTATTCGTCAAGATGGCACCGTGGATCAACCTGCGAAACGCGCGGGCGGGTGACAAGGGTGACGTTGCGTTGCGTAAACTGGCCATGGCTGCGTTTGAACTTGGGGATGACACCTTCTCGCTGCAGCTTCGACGGACTGACAAGAACGACGTCGAAGGCGAGCTTGTCGCCAATCCTGGTATTCTTCGACTCGCTGGCAAAATGATCGCCGACTTTTCCAAGGAGAACCTCGACGACCAGTAAGCGGTTCCCGCCGGAAGTTAGAGACTTTGAGTATTCACGCAGCTTCAGCTAACCGTGAACGTCTCGCAGTTGCCGGTCCAATCGAGAAAGAAGTTACCCACCCGCCGCGTGCTGTGCGCGCACAAGGCGGGTGTGTTACGTTGTGGGCTAACGATTCTTCCTGGGAAGACCGTCATCGCCGTGTCGAGCTAGTTTACGTGGTGGGGAGCAGCAGGAATCCCTTGGGCACGAAGTTCTCTCCTATCAACTCCGCCGTTGACCGCACGTAAGCCAGCGGGATTGGCATTCCGTCAACAATTGCTCACGGGCACAATCATCTGGGAATGCGCGGGTGTGCGGGCCGGCGATTGCGAAGACGCTCTTCCCGCCTTGCCGAACCATTCTTTGGCGAGATGGTTCAGTCTCAGTACCTGGGCCTTTGCTGCAACCGAAGCGAAGTGCGTGTAGCGGTAGCTTGTCGCCACAGTGGTTTTCCAGGGTGTGGCGAACTCTGTGTTGCGGATCGGAAAGACGTAAGTTTCATCGCCTCGATCGCAACTGTCTCGCAGCATCCTGCCAATGAGGACACTGCCTGCCGCCGGCAGGGCGTCGCCATTGCTCACCAGCGTCACGCCTTCCACCCGACCGCTGCTGCAATACCCATAGGCTGCGCAAACCGGTTTTCCGTCGACGTACAGCAGACTCAGGTCTGCCGCTCCCGCGCGGGCCGCGGCTGCGTGGGCGCTACTGAGAAATTCTTGGGAGCGATGGCCGTTTCGGGCCACAGTGCCGGAAACCACGCCGCGCGATACAGGGGTTTTCTCCCGGCCGTGCATTTGCAGAAATTCTTCGAAGAGATCCCATCGTTCGACTCTGTCGACGCTGCCGGTCAATTCGCGACGATTTCTCACGAATTCGACCCTCCCCTGTTGGGAAAGCTCGTATTCACTTCGACGGTAGTTCTCACGATGCTCCGCATTTCGACCGGCAAAGTAGTCGGACCAGTTGCCCTCCAGTTCCACGACGGCGCTGTCTCGCCATGACCTTGTGTACGTCTGAAATCCGCTGCCGCGCATCGCGTTGCGGGTGCGGCCGTGATCGGCTCCCTCCGCGTCGATGTACCGCAGATCGAGCAAGTCCCAGTCCCGGCGAGTTTGCTTCACGTGCCGGAGAGCCGCCGAGAGCGTCGCCGCTGGGTGGGGTCCCACTGGTCCGTAAAAGGCCCCCCAATCGTCCAGCGGATAGGTGAGTACGCGCACGTTGCCCAGCCGCGATTCGGCGTTTTTCACAACGAAAGGAACGATTCCGAAATGGCGGCCGTTCAAAGAGACAACGAGGACACGCAAGAATTGCTCGTCGCCGAAATGTTGATAGTAACTTTCCAACCACTCCAAAGTCTGAAAGAACGTTGCGCACCGAGTCTTCAGCCAAAGATCTCTCCATAGCAAGCGAATGCTGTCGAGGCGCTCGAGGCTGTTGATTTCAGCAACACTGATCATCAAGTCCCCTCCGGGCGAACGGTGCGAACGACTGATCAAGAAACGAAACAGAATGTTCAAACTGCAATTGCCGTGCCGGTGGTCCGATCGCTCCGTATCACTTGGCACGCCGCCGGACTGTGCGCCGAAAATCATCATGATGTTGCATAATGGCAACATCGCCCGCTGTGCCAGCATACCCGCATCGCTCCCGGCCGGTGGACAAAAGGGGATGCCTCGCTGATTCCTCTGTACCGCGTCAGGTGACTGGAACAATCACGACATCAGCATTCCGCCGCAGACATTGAAGGCCTGGCCGGTCACCATGCGCGCTTCGTCGCCCGCCAGGTAGACAGCCATCGGGGCAATGTCGTCGGGAATCAGGCGGCCACCAATTGGAGTCTGCGACTGTTCAAATTCATCGAGGTCACGGCCGAGACGTTGAGCATCGTATTGAATGCGAAGATCGTTCATTCGTGTCTGGACCGGTCCGGGGCAAATCGAGTTGACCGTAATACCCTCCGCTGCGGATTCCAGCGCAAGCGTGCGCATCAGACCGAGCACACCGTGCTTGCTGGCGGCGTACGCCGCCCCGTGCAAACTTCCAATCCGCCCGGCAATCGACGCGACAGTAATGATCCGCCCCCGTTTCGCGGCCAGCATCTCCGGCAGCACGGCCTTGCTAAGCAAATACGGGACCGTCAAATTGACCCAAAGACTGAGATCCCAAAAGTCATCGTCGAAATCGCGAATTGGCTTCGGATTCGCGCTGCTCCCCACGCCCGCGTTATTCACCAACACCTCGATCGGTCCCCATTCCTCCCGCACCGTTGAGACAAGCCCTGCGATGGCGTGCCGGTCGGTCAGGTCCACGGCGACGGCCATCGCGGTTCCACTCCGCTCGGCAATCGATGCGACGACTTCGTCAAGTTCCGCTTTGCTCCGGGCAGCGACCGCCACGCGCGCCCCTTCTTTCGCAAATGCCAAGGCGATGGCACGTCCGATACCGCGTCCGCCGCCGGTTACAAGAGCCACTCGATTCTGTAGTTTTCCCATGAGACAGTTCATCCTCTCCGCTTAGGTCGCATTGACTGGGATCTCTCGTCCGTGAGCAAAGTGGGGCACTTAACAAAATATGCGAATTGGCAGCCGGGAGCATCAAGCCGATGCTGTGTCGGGACTGCATTGCTCACAACGGATCACCACGGCTGTCTTGCGGGCTCACGTCGACTCGAAGTACGCCGCTGCTCTCGCTTTTCGCTCGCAACAGTTGATGTCGTCCGATGGCCCAGTTACAACGGTTTCGTATGTTGTTTAAGTCTTCATGCGATCGACCCAAGCGTTTTGTCCTCCATGCGGCCGGCCGATCTCAATTCTCTCCATTCAACGCCTCAAGACACGAGGATGCGCGTTTAATCCGTCCGAGCAGCGATTGTGTGGAGAACGCGCAGGAACGATGTGGTCCCACGACCGGGGATGGATATTTTAGACGACATCTGACCGCTGACGCCACTTGTGGCTCGAGCATCTAGAAGGCAGCTAACTGGTTTTTCGATATGCCGTTGGTCATCACGCTGAACGAGACGACGTCGATTCCGCTTGAGGTGGATAACCTCCGGCTGGAAACGGTACGCACACAGTCCCCCGATGAAGTGCAGCGTACATCGATTCAATATGGAAACCGGCAGGTGCCGGCGGGTGAATTCTTCAGCGTGACGGGGTCGGCTGCGGACGACAACGAAATGGTGTGGGAAGGGGATTGCGCCAAGGTGAAGCTGATAGGCACCAAATTGACGGAGGGCCGCATCCGCGTCGAAGGAAACGCCGGCATGCATCTTGGAGCAGAGATGTCCGGTGGTGAAATTGTCGTTAACGGCAACGCCGCCGACTGGCTTGGAGCCGAGATGCATGGTGGACGCATCACTGTCCGAGGCAATGCGGGTCATCTGGTGGGAGCGGTCTATCGCGGCGGCCGTCGGGGCATGACAGGAGGCGAGATTCTTGTCGAAGGGAATGCGGGAAACGAAATCGGGCACACGATGCGCCGTGGGCTAATCGCCATCGGAGGCCAAGCAGGCGATGCCGTGGGCTTTGGGATGATCGCCGGAACCGTGCTCGTGTTCGGTGAAGCGGGGATCCGGCCGGGCGCTGGCATGCGGCGTGGGACGATTGGCCTATTGGGCAAAAATGATCACCCGCCACTTCTGCCGACGTTTCAGTTGGCAACCGTTTGCCGTCCGGTGTTTCTGCGGATTTACCTGCGCTATTTGCAGTCGCATGGTTTTTCGATTCCCGAGGACGGCGTGCAGGCAGAATACCGCCGGTTTTGCGGTGATTGCCTTGAGTTTGGCAAGGGGGAGATTCTCATCCGGTCAGAAGCCTAGTGGCATCACCGCTTTTATTGTCGGTTTTCATTGTCCTTTGCGCACTGGCATCCAAGCCGCTCCCGCGTCAGGAGCGGGACATCACAGAATTGGCGTAGCAGATCGAACGGGCACGAGATTTCTCGACGAAGGCTGCAGCACCGAGATTCGTTGGTTCGACAGATATGCAGTGGAACATTGCCGAACGGCTGGGCGAATTCGCGGATCGTTTTCCACACGAGCGCGCGGTCGTGTATCCCGCCGGGCGTGATCGCGCCGGCCGCGTTGCGTACGCACATCTTACGTTCGCCGAACTCGATCAAGAAAGCGATCGACTTGCCCGTGGATTACGTGAGATGGGCGTCGCTGCGGGCACACGCATGGTGCTGATGGTTCGTCCGGGCCGCGAGTTCATCGCGCTGACCTACGCATTGCTCAAGGCCGGGGCCGTAACCATCTTGATCGACCCGGGAATGGGACGATCGAACATTTTCCGTTGTTTGAAGGAGGTTGAACCGGAGGGATTTATCGCCATCCCCTTGGTCCATGTCGTACGGCGGCTGCGATCGAAGCTTTTTCCACGAGCCCGTCTCAATGTCACCGTGGGGCGGCGGTTTTGGAGTGGCCCCGATTACGCAACCTTGCTGGGGGGTGCGTGGTCTCGGTTTGAAACAGACAGAGCGAACGCGACCGATCCGGCGGCGATCATATTTACAAGCGGCAGTACGGGACCGCCAAAGGGCGTGCTGTATGAACATGGTATGTTCAGCGCACAGGTTGATTTGCTGCGAGATTTTTATCGGATCCAGCCGGGTGAGGTCAATCTGGCGGCATTCCCGTTGTTTGCGTTGTTTAACTCGGCCATGGGTGTCACAACCGTCATCCCGGAGATGGATCCAACTCGCCCGGCACAGGTCGATCCAAAGAAGATTATCGACGTCATGCGAGAGGAAGGCGCCACACAAGCCTTTGGCTCACCAGCCCTGTGGAACCGAGTTGGCAGGTATGCCGAGCAGGAGGGAGTGACGCTTCCCTCGCTGCAGCGAGTTTTTTCGGCCGGCGCACCAGTGCCCGTGCATGTTCTGGAGCGAATGTCGCGGATACTCGTCGGCGAAGGGGCCGACATGCACACGCCGTACGGCGCCACCGAATCGCTCCCGGTTTGCTCGATTTCCGGTCGGGAAGTGTTGGCAGAAACGGCCGCACGGTCACGCCAAGGCGCGGGCACGTGTGTCGGTCACCCCTTTCCGGGAGTGACGTCCAAGGTGATCGAAATCACCGACGGGCCGATTGGTGCCCTTAACGAAGTGCGCGAGTTGCCGGCGGGTGAGATTGGGGAAATCATCGTGCAGGGTCCCTCCGTCACCAGGGAATACTACCGGCGACCCGAAGCAACCCGGTTTGCAAAAATTCCGGACGCGGGGCAATTCTGGCACCGTATGGGGGACGTCGGTTATCTTGACGATGAAGGAATACTTTGGTTCTGTGGCCGCAAAGCGCACATTGTGGAGACCGACGAGGGCAGGATGTTCAGCGTCCCTTCCGAGGCGATCTTTAACGAGCATCCACGCGTTTACCGGACCGCGTTGGTGGGAGTTGGTGAGAAGCATTCGCAGGAACCGGTCGTCGTCGTCGAACCTGAGCAGGGTTGCTTTCCGCGTACCGCGTCTGAGAGGGAGCGGTTCCGGCGCGAACTGATTGAGTTGGGAGCGTCCAGCACGTCGACTGCGAAGATTCACTCGTTTCTCTTTCACACCTCATTGCCGGTAGACATTCGACACAATGTAAAGATACATCGTGAGAAGCTGGCACTGTGGGCCGAGAAGAAGCATTCGTGATGGCAGACTACTGGGGCAGAGCGTTCGTGAGATGCCGGGAAGACGCAGGCGCCGTGCACCGCACGCCCTTTGGATTTCCGTCGATGATCCTGCTCGTGACACAAGATTGCATTGAGCGGGGCAGACGGAACGCGGGTATCGGCGTACATTGCCGACTGTTGTAGCCTGGAAGCAAACAGTGACGGAACACGAATCCCGTAAAGTTTCGTGCGGTCGACAGCCAAATCGACAGGAAAAAACATCGTGCCGACGGCACTTGTGACCGGGGGGGGCGGCTTCCTCGGGCTTTACATCACCGAACAGCTTCGCGAGCGTGGTATCAACGTTCGTGTGTACTGTCGCCGGAGACACCCACAGCTGGAAAAGCTTGGCGTCGAATGGTCGGCCGGCGACGTGCGCGATGCGGAGCAGGTTATTCGCGCCTGCGAAGGCGTCGACGTCGTTTTTCACACCGCGGGACTTCCCGGGATCTGGGGACCCTGGCGGCTCTATCACGAAACCAACACACAGGGAACGCTGAATGTCATCGAAGGATGCCGGAAACATGCCATCCCGAAACTTGTCTTCACAAGTTCGGCCAGCGTTGTCTTCGATGGCAGTCCCCACAATCATCTTTTCGATCAGCAGAGCTACCCTCCAAGATACCTCTGCCACTATTCCCATTCGAAGGCGATTGCCGAAAGAGCAGTGCTCGCTGCCAACGGAAACGAGGGAATGACGACCGTTGCACTGCGGCCCCATTTGATTTGGGGACCGCGGGACAATCACCTGGTTCCGCGCCTGATAGCACGGGCCCGTGCGGGGCGCCTGCGTCGCGTCGGCGACGGCACTAACCTCATTTCGATTGTCTATGTTGAGAACGCGGCGGCGGCTCATTTGCAGGCGGCCGATGTGCTTGCACCCGATTCACCTGCCGCCGGCCAGGCCTACTTCGTCAACGAGCCGGCACCCGTCAACCTTTGGGAGTGGATCAACGAATTGCTTAAACGCGCCGGCTTGCCGCCTGTCACCAAGACGATGTCTCTAAACGCCGCTTGGCGCGGCGGCGCATTGCTCGAGGCGCTTCACTGGCTTTTCCGCCGCTCGGGTGAGCCGACGATGACGCGATTCCTGGCACTGCAACTCGCCACAACCCACTACTACGATCACGCCAAAGCCGAGCGAGACTTCGGGTATAAGACGCTGGTCGACGTCAACGAAGGTCTCCGTCGTCTCGAGCCGGAGCTAAGACGTCTGGGGACGCAGTGACTGATTGGGAGCGTGCCGGCTCCTTCGCGGCCAAATCGGTCATTCAGTCAGCGACGCCATCGCTTCGCCGCGCGTTTCGTAATAGGGCAGCACAACATCCAGCCGTGTTATCTTAATGATGTCGTACATCGCCTCCGAGGCATTGCAAATCACAGCATGGCCGCCGGTGTCGCGCACTTTGACTGCGAGCGTCATTAACGCACTGATTATAATGGAACCGAGGTATGTGGCGCCGCTGAGATCCACGACAAGGTGGTTGATGACGGGATCCTCAATGCGCTGGTGAAGCTTGTTGATTCCCACGACGATTTGCGATTCTTGAAATCCAAGCGAATCGCCCAGAGGAACGACAATCAGCGTGCCGCCTTCGACCTCGATTTCAAACACTTTGCCTGAACTGCCCATGAGCCACCGATGCACGCAGGACTAGCGAAAGAACGGATCAACGTCTTATTTCATTGTCACCTGGTGGCGTGAGGAAATCCAGAAAATCCCAGTTGAGAATGCCGGCGCGAGTGCAAACATCCGAAGTT
>Ga0315336_1003039_pt1 | contig 23504 bp, 17 predicted proteins | sample ASW5metaG_FD_204512 | JGI IMG/M metagenome (GOLD analysis project Ga0315336, IMG submission 204512) | Ammonia-oxidizing marine archaeal communities from Monterey Bay, California, United States - ASW #5 | ecosystem: Environmental > Aquatic > Marine > Intertidal zone | place: USA: California... | reverse complement strand
GCCAGTCACGATTGTGCAACCATCCAGGGGCTGGCCCGCACGGAGAGTCTGGGAGCGGTCCAGAATGTGGGCGTCGTTCCCGAACATCGCGGCTTCGGTCTGGGACGGGCGTTGACGCTGAAGGCCTTGCAGGGCTTTCGCGACTCGGGACTGAGTCGCGTCTATCTGGAGGTCACCGCCGGAAACATACCCGCCGTTGAACTCTACAAGTCCGTTGGTTTTCACCTGACACGGACCATGTACAAAGCCGTTGAAATCGCGGCCAATGTCTACCAGGTCACCAACTGACACGCGCGGCTGAGCCGACCGGATTGCCGACCCATATTCTCAGACCCGTGTCATTTCGCGCAGCTCCAATTGCTCGACAAAGTCCGCGATCTCCCGCCGCTGCGGATCAGCGAATCGGGAATACGGTGGCAGCACAAAGTCGTCGCAGATGCCCATCGCCGCCAAACCGCATTTGGTGCCTTTGATGAACCGGGAGTCGCCCTCGCCGACCGCATAAATGGTCTCGGCGATCCGCTGCGCCTGACGTTGCAATTCGGAACAACGATCGATGTCACCCGACGTGGCGGCCTGAAACAACTCAACGAACAACTGCGGCGCCAGATTCGCCCCACCCGTGACTCCGCCATCCGCGCCGCAAGCGATGGCCTCGACCAAGTGGGCTTCGGGACCGATCAGCAAAGCGAAATCGGCAAGGTCCCGCGTCAAGTGGCCGAGTTCTCGAAAATAGTCCATGTTGCCTGAGCTGTCTTTCATCCCAGCCACGTTGGGTATATCGATCAGCTCGCGCACGGTGTCCAATTCAAACATGACATGCGTACAGGACGGCATGTTGTACAACACAACAGGCAATGGGCTTTCGACGGCCAGCAATTCAATCGCAGCGAACAGTTCGGATTGCGACATGGGAGAATAATAGGGACCCGTGGTCACCACCGCCGCCGCGCCCGCAGCGTGGGCGTGCTGTGCCAACTCCAACGACTCGGTAAACGCAGGATCACTCACTCCCACCAGCACCGGCACGCGACCGGCAACCTGATCGCACACCATCTCCACGAATTGGTAACGCAAATGGTGGCCCAACACGGGTCCTTCACCCGTCGTTCCCAACACGAACAAGCCCCGCACACCACCCGCCAGCACGTGTTCCACCAACCGCTCCAATCCGACCACATCCAACGTGTCGCGATCGGTCAGCGGTGTCACCAACGGGGGGACAATTCCACGCAGCAGGCCAACCACATGCGGCGAAGTTTCCATGACTTGAACTCCTCAGACAGGTCATCAGGACGAGCCGTCGGCGGCCGAAAAAACAGCGGCCGGCCCCGGTGGGATGGCGAATGCACCCAGTCCGGAGCATGAACAGTCGTCTTCCGTGGAGCATCATTAGACCCAACATCCGACTAGCAAATCAAGACCCGAAACCGGATTCCCGTGGCGAGCCCAATATCCTCGGGAAATATCCCGAACAGATTCACTGAGATGCGCAGTCGTTCGCGTCCATCACGTGGATATCCCTGGATTTACGGGCGTTTCACGATCCGGCTCCAGCCTGCGGCGAGATACCGCAGCCGGTAGGCCCAACGGCAGCCGGCGGACCAGGGATGGCCGGAATCACCCGAGCCAACGGCGGTTCAGGCCGACGCGCGGCACGGAATCGCCCAATCGGAATCGAGCCGCGATGCCGGATCGGGCCAGACGCTGGTCACGGATCACTGAATCATGACGGCCGCGGTTCGAGAAACACTCCGGGAGACGCGTGCGATCAATACGACCCCACGCGCATCACCGCCGGTTCGTAGAGATGCCACCGGCTGGGATTTGGATCGCCGGCGGTCCGCAGTATGATGGAATGCGGACCATTGACTCACACCAACGGGCCAATCCACCTGGCAACGACGACACCGGTTGTTTGACATCGGTTGTTTGACACCGTGGCAGCATGGCACCGCGCCGAAAACATGTCGCAATCCCCATCATCACCATCACCAACGGGCCGGCCCACCAACGGTCGCGTTTCTGGAACATGGGCCCAGTGCCTGGCGCTGACGGTGGGAGTCTTGATCGCGGTCGGTTTTGAAATCGTGCGTCTTCAGGATGGTACGTCGCGAACTCAGAACTGGCTGGCCGACATCAACATCGACACCAGCCCGTTCCTGATTCTCTTCGCTCTGCTACCGGTGTGCTGGTGGCCCTTCCATGTGGGTCGGTCGCGGGCCGGCCGGCAACAGCCAGAACCGGGACGGAGATCCCAACGGGAGATCGGCATCGCCTGGAGCCAATGTCTGGTGATCGGCATCGTCTCGTTGTGGGTCAGTCACTCGATCGGCCACATGACGGTGGGATCCACGGGCCGGACATTCGGCAATCTGCCACCGGCCTATCACGACGAATACAGCTACCTGTTTCAGGCCCACACGTTCGCCGACGGCCGACTGGCTTACCCCAGTCATCCACGGCAGCCGCAGTTGTTCGATCAAATGCACGTGATCAACGAGGGCCAATTCGCCAGTCGCTATTTTCCATCCACGGGTCTCTGGATGTGGCCTTTTTTGAGGTGGGGGCACCCCGTCTGGGGTCACTGGCTGGCTGGCGCGGTGTCGGCCATGCTGCTGTTCTGGACGGGCCGCTGCCTGGGCGGACCGTTGGTGGGACTGGTGAGCGGCATGCTGTGTGCCATCTCACCGGGAATCGGGTTGTTCAGCAATCTGTTGCTGGCCCACCATCCGACACTGATGGGCCTGTCCCTGTTTCTGTGGGGGATGACCCGAGTGATTCGCCGCCCGCATCCCGGCTGGGCACTTGTGGCCGGCAGCGGTTTGAGCTTCGCGATGCTGGCCCGCCCGATGGCAGCCGCCGGATGCGGTTTACCATTCGGCATCTGGACGGTGATCTGGCTTGTGCGTGGCCGCAGTCAAGCGGAACCAGCGGCCGCGAGTTCTCGGCAGGCCGGCCGGCCTGACTCGCTCCAGCGGCGGCTGGTCGTGGTCGCGGCGCTGGGCCTGCCGCTGATCGCCGGCCTGGGTTTTCAATTCCACTACAACCAGCGGATCACGGGAGACGGGTGGATCACGCCCTACCAGCTATATACCGACATCTACACTCCGCGCCACGTCTATGGCTTCAACAATGTTGTCCGCGGCGAACGACACCTGGGGCCGAAAGTGATCGATGACTACGATCGCTGGGCCGAGAATCTCACGCCATCACTCGCAGCCCGCAACGTCGCCTGGCGGCTGATTGCCAGTTGGCAATGGACACTGGGGATCATCCCGTTGGCGATGGGCAGCGTGGTGTTTGTGTTACGGACGCCGCGGAGCGATACATCCTGGTGGCTGATCGCGGCAGCGCTGCTCTGCCTGCACCTGGTCCACATCCCCTATTGGTATGTGGGCATCATGAACTGGCACTATGTCTTGGAAACGTCCTTGCTGTGGTGCCTGGTGTTTGCCGGGGCCACGCAGCGGGTGTGGAATGACTGGCGGCGTCAGGGACGCTCCTTGATGCAGGTCTGGTGGTGTGGGTTGGTGTCCGCCGCATTGTTGCCTGGATTCGTGGCCCTGCCGCCGTTCTGGTCCAGCAGCCGACTGCGCGTTGCCGTGGAGATGGTGTCGTTTTCCAGGATGCAATACGACCGTTTCCAACGCGCACTGGAACCCGTGCGACGTGAAGTTCAGCACACGCGCACTCGGGCGCTGGTTCTGGTCGACACGGATCATGCCGACACGCACATCGACTATGTGAATAACCACCCGGCGTTGACGGCGGATATTCTGATCGGCCGCTACGATCCCGCGGGGAGCGACATAGCCCAACTGCGCCGCGGCTTTCCGCAACGCTCGATCTATGTCTATCAGCCCGGTACGGGGCGATTGCGGAGCCTGACGGCCACGTCGAATTCGGATTGACCGCCAGCGGCGGTTCAGATATTTCCTGCGGGCGATTCACAGCCTGGAGGACCCAAACCGTGTCGGCCGAATACACAGCGACAAGACGGGCGGCAACGACCGCCCCCGCCCGGTGCCGCGTGACATTGTGGATCGTGGCGTTGTTGAGCCTGATCCTTCTGGCTGACAACGGGCCGTTGCGGGGCAGCGACCTCCCGATGCAGCCGCGGGGATATTATGTGGGAACCATCGGCGAGCGGTTGAGAATCCAGATGACTCTGGATCGCGACGAGCAACACGCCAGCGGCAGCTATTACTACGAGCACGTGGGGCAACCGCTCAAACTCAAAGGACGATTGGACGATGCTGGCAAGCTGACGCTGCGGGAACAGGATGAGCGTCAGCGGGTGACGGGGACTTTCACGGGCGAATTTGTCGACGGTGGCCTGCAATTCTCGGGCCTCTGGTCGTCAGCCGACGGTCGTCGTCAACTCAAGTGCCAATTACGACAAGTCGCAGAATTCGATCTGCTGCGGCTCCGCCACGGAGACCGTGTCGAGGCCAGCTGCCGCGTGCCACAACTGATGGGTGATGCGGATGGCTTGCGGCAGGTCAATCTCGGGCTCCGCCGCGCGGCCTACAAGTCCACGCTGGAGTTCGTCGACTCGGCGCGTCCGTTGTTTCGGGAGCTGCCGGCCCACGCCCCGCATCGTTACGAACGCCGATTGCATCACAGCATCACCTATTACAGTCCGACATTTCTGAGTGTGCTCGTGGCGGATTGGCAGTACACAGGCGGAGCGCATGGCAACGTGGAATTTCGATCACGCAACCTGTCCATTCGCGACGGCCGGCTGGTCGCGGTGAGTTGGCAGGATTTGTTCCGCAGTCCGGAGGATGCGGAACGGCGGATCTCCGACTTTTGTCTGGCCGATCTGAAGCGACAGCAGGCGGAATGGGTCGTCGACGGTTCGATTCAACAGTTCGACCGCGGCAGTCTGGTGCTGACCGCATCCCCTCGGGGACTCCAGGCCATTTTTGCACCGTACGCGGTCGGCCCGTATTCCAGCGGCGTGCACGAGGTGCTGATTCCGTATCGCGCATTGCGTCCGGTGCTGCGACCCGAGGGACCGCTGGAACGGATGGCGGCCACTGCGGGCGTGGCCGGCCGACGCGCCAGCGACCGCCGCTAAGTTCGGATCAGACCGCGTCCGGATCAGACCGCGTCCGGATCAGACCGCAGTGTTCAGGGACCACGGTACCGTGCGGGTTCCCTGCACCGCGTCTTCAGCTGCACGGTTATCTATGCGCCGGCCGGTTCGGGAGATTCCCAAGAACTGTCAATCTCTTCGACAATGGGATCGTCAGCACCCAGTCCGTAATAAATCGTCACGGAATAGTCGCGAAACGGTCCGCTCCAGGTGTACGTGGTCATCGACCGGGCAAAGCGGTGTTCTTTTCCTGGCTTGCCACTTTTGGTTGCCGGATTGCCCTGAATCCATGCCTCGATGTCCGACTTCCGCATATCCTTACCGGTCTCGACGATTTCGTGCAGCTTGTCGTCCCAGAGTTTGAATGTCCCTACGGCCGCACTTTTTTGACGATAGTCAAATGCCGCTAGAATCAGCAGAACGATCAGTGCGCCGCCAACCACGATGCGCACCACAAGACGGACGGTGCTGCCGCCTTGTTTGGGCTTCGCGGATGGCGCATCTTCTTGAGTGGTGTCGTCGTCGATTTCCAGGTCATCGTCATTGAGGTCATTCATTATCGCTGGCTCTTTCTGGTGATCTCTCCGGGGCTGGAAAGTAGAACTGGCTGAGATCGGTATCTCCCTTGACTTCCGATTCGACCAGTTTGAGGCGCATTTCGAGTCGATGCAAGCGCTGTTCCAGCATCGGGTGGATTATCGGACCTGTTTCAGCTCGCACGGCCTTGGGAATTCGCGGGTAGCCCAGCTGTCGTTGCAAGGCGGCGAACATCAGCAGCGGATCCCGTCCGCGGTTGGCTTTAGCGATGCGACCTTCCGCATGACCGAACAAGACGTGCTCGTCATTCTGGTTCGGTTCGCGACGGCGTTTATGTCGATCCTCAATCCATTGTTCGGAACGGTAGTAGATCAGGTCGCAGAAATCGGTGGCTCCCAGACGCAGCCGCGCCTTGCGAATCCAAGCACTCCATTGTGCGTCGTAAGCGGGATCGTCAGCCATGGCCAGCATCCCGGCCTCGTATCCCAGACGGTTGCGGGCAATGCACTCGAACTGGTAGACGAACAACCCGGCCTGCGTGGGTGTTTCGCTACGGTATTTGGCTTCGCGTTCCAGGACTTCCAGTGCCGTGCGCTGGTCGAATTTCGAGCGATCCTCTTCGGCCTGCGACATCACGAACGACTGAAATCCGGTGAAGTAGTGCCCGAGATGAAGCATGGCATCTGAAATTCTGCCGGTCAGCAACATTTCTCCGCGCAGAAACTCGATGGCGATCGGCAACTTGGTGGTCGCCAAGACCTCTTCGTGCAACAGTGTGAGGATCTCCTGCGAAGGAATGCCGTCTTCCAGGCGTTCGCGGTACACACGAAAGAAGTACGTCTGCTCAATGTACTCTTCTCGTTCCAGCGCCGAATTCAGCATCGCGGGTCCACCACTCTCAAATTCAGTTCAGCAAGCTCCTGCGCAAGACATCGCGTGCGTCGTCAAAATGCGGCTGCCACTCGATTTCCGGTGCTCCTGTCTTCAGACAATTGCGGACTTTTTGCAGCGAGTTCAGCGCCATGTGAGGGCAGCGGTTGCAAGCACAGGTCTCACCGGTCGATGTCATGATGCCGGGCACCGGAAGATACGTGTGCCGCGGAGCGATCTTCTCCAGGGGATGGATCATCATCGCCTCGGTCGCCACCAGGAAGGTGGTTGGCCGTTCGATCGCTGCGACATATTGCCTCATCTTTTCGGTGCCCCCGACAAAGTCGCTGACTTCCAGAATATTACGCGGGCACTCGGGATGCGCCAGCACCAGGCTTCCGTCATGCGCGCGCTTGGCACGCAGCAAATCCTGGATGCTGAACACCTCGTGCACCATGCATGCGCCGGGCCACAACAACATTTCCCGTCCGGTGACGTCGATCAGGTACCGTCCCAGGTGCTGGTCCGGAACGAACAGGATTTCGCGATCGGCCGGAATGCGTTGAATGATCTCCTGAGCGTTACCGCTGGTCACGATCCAATCACTGAGGCTCTTCACCGCGGCCGATGTGTTGATATAGGCCACGGTGAGAACGTCGTGGCCGTCCGCGCGAAGCTGGCGCTGATAGGCCGCCAATTTGTCGGGTGGGCAACTGTCGGCCAGTGAACAACCGGCCCGCAGATCGGGAATCAAAACGGTTTTTTCAGGACTCAGAATCTTGGCGGATTCGCCCATGAAATGCACGCCGCTGAACACGATCGTTGAAGCCGCGCTCGAGGCGGCGTCGCGGGCCAGTTTCAAGCTGTCACCGGTGTAATCGGCCACATCCTGGATCTCACCATCCACATAAAAATGGGCCAGAATGGCGGCATCTTTTTCGCGTTTCAGCTCGTCAATCTCGTGTATCAGATCCAGGGGATCTTCGTAGATTTCCGCATCGGTCTCCGGGACGAACATCCGCCTTCCTCTCTCTCGCGCACCGTTTTGCCGCCGATGCGGTGCCTGTTTCACTGCCCACAACCGGAATTTCCAACATCCGTTCGCGGAATGCCTGTCGACAGACGGCCCGGGTGTCGACGGCACGTGTCGGTCCGTCAATCGGCATCCTGCCGCGGCGACCAGAACGGCCGGCTGGGGCACGATCCGACGCTGCGGCGTCACAATCCTCACGGTTCTTCCTATTGTGGCAGTCTGGCAACGGAATGCAAATTCAACGCACCGGCGAAACGTCGTGCTGCAGTAGAAAATTCACGAGGACCGGCAGCATGGATCCCGGCAACATCCGCGCGGCGGAAGCAGGATGACGACCATCCGTCGGACGGCCGACGGCTGTGCCGCCGCACCCGAAAACAGCCGCGGCGCGGTGCTCGACCGCTGGATTCTGTCAAACCACATGGAGTCTTGCGGGGGATTCCATGTTATCATTTGCTGACGTGGGCGGCGGGCCAGCTGGAACAGTCCTTTTCCACCATTGCGAGGTGTGTCATGTTTCCAGAATCGCGCCTGATTCCACTTCTGACCCTGACCGTTGCGTTGAGTCCTCCGGCGACGCATGCCGTACTGGGCGACCCCTGCGGGATGGTGCCGCCGATTATCATCGCCACCAAGCAACCCATACTGATCCGACAGGGCTTGCAGAAAACCTACGTGTTCTACAAGAACGGCATCGAGACGTTTGTCATCCGCCCGGGATACCGAGGCAACGCGGACGAATTCGGGATGCTGGTCCCGTTTCCCACGCCGCCGGCGATCCGCAAAGTGCCCGACGCGGTGTTCCAACACCTGGCGGCTGCCATCGATCCTCCCGAAGTCAAGATCGACCTCCGACCGAAACCCAAGTCCGGTTTCTTCGGTGGATGGATGGGAGGAGGAGGAGGAGGCGCTGGGGGCATGGGAGACGGTAGAGGCGGATCGCTTGGCTTCCAACCGGAACCCGATGTCGTCAATGTCATCCGGGAGGAGGCGGTGGGCATGTACGAAGTGGTGGTGCTGCAAGCCGGCAGCGCTGCTGCGTTGAAAAAATGGATGCGAGGTCACAAGTATCGTTTTCCTCAAGGCATGGAACCGGTGTGCCAGGATTACGTGCAGCGACGCTGGTGTTTTGTCGCCGTCCGCACTCGGATTGGCAGCCGCAAGTCTGTGGATCCCAAACCGGGCATGCGTTCGATCAACAGCCAGCTTCCCCCGGGTTCCGAGTTCGATGGCCACATCCAGGCCATGGGGTTCCGATTTCGCTGTCACCGTCTGGAAGTTCCGATGCGGCTATCGGTTCACAATGGCAGCGATTTGCGCAACGTGATCTACCTGTTGCACGATCATCCACTGGCTGTCAATTCGGTATCGCCCCAGTTTGTTGTCCGCCAGGTTGCCGGCCGGCAACTGTTTGCGAACCTCACACAATTGCGACCGATACGCGTCCTGGGAGCCAAGCTGATCAACGGACGCATCCAAGTCCCCAGAAAAATTCTGCAGGTGGTCAAACAACAACGGAATCCGGCACCTGTCAACGGTCTGGCCCGATCGTTGATTGCATCCGACCTGTTAGCGGTCCGCTTCAACCGCTTGAACCACCCACACGAAGTCGTTGAAAAACAGCTGACGGCCATCAACGAGCGTCTGGGACTGCGGGATGAACAGATCGATCGGCTGACCGCGGACGTCGCCGATGGGACTCACCGCAAGAACGAGCCTCATCCACTGGCTTATCTGAAACACATGACGCTGACGGTGATTGACGGTAATTTTCCCCGCGCGGTTCTGGCCGACGCCAACTTGACCTTTTCCAAATTCCAGATGAACGCCCTGCGCAATACTCCCATCCACTATCACGCGCCGACGGCTGGTCCGGCCAGTCCTCGACCCGGCATGCGGCTGCAATCGTCGATGGACGTTCGACAGCCAGCGGTCGCGGCCAACGCGGTGGTCGCTGATGTGGTCTCCACCATCCAGCGTCAGCCGCCACTGCGAAACGGAAAACGGCATAGGGCCTGGGCGATCGTGGGCGTGTGTGCGGCCCTGATTTGTGGAAGGTGGCGCGGCTGGCCACGTCGGCTGCCGCCGGCACCGCCTGCCGGTTAGCCGCCCTGGGAGTCCTGGGCAAAGGGCAGGGGTCTCTGTTGGCGATCGGCCATCCCCTGTTTGAAGTGCTTGCGACAAACCGATGTGTACTGCGCATTGCCCCCGATCAGAATCTGGGTCCCTCCACGAATCACCTGGCCGTCGGCATCAATTCTCAACACCATGTTGGCCTTGCGGCCGCAGTGGCAGATGGTCTTGATCTCCACCAGGTTGTCGGCCCAGGCCAAAAGCTGTTTGCTGCCGTCGAACAACTTGCCCTGAAAGTCGGTACGCAGGCCATAGGCCAGCACGGGCAATTCGAGTTGATCGACCACATCGCTCAGTTGCCGCACCTGCAACTCGGTCAGAAACTGTGCCTCGTCCACCAGAACGCAGTCGGCCGCACTGCGTTCGTGGAGTCTGTGGACTCGGTCAAACAAGTCGTCTCGTGTACAGAACGTGCAGGCATCCATTTCCAATCCAATCCGGGACGTCACCGAACCTCGCTGCTGACGATTGTCGACTTCGGGAGTCATCACGATCGTGTGCATGCCGCGTTCGCGGTAGTTGTAGCTGGCCTGCAGCAATGCGGTCGACTTGCCCGCGTTCATCGCTGAGTAATAGAAATAGAGTTTGGCCATGTGTCCCAACCTTACACACCAGTCCCTACGCTGCCAGGGTTCCGCCGCGCGGACCCGGACGGCATGAGTTGAGCGTCCGCGGCCCATCGCAACATCGGCCCTGCAACGCACTGCGCAGCAACGAATGTAGCCGGTCAGGCCCGACATTCCCACTCCGAAATTGGGCCATCCCTTGCCGCGCGAACCCAGAATTCGAGCCGTTCCCTGTGAACCATTATGGCTTCGTGATACGGATTGGAGTATGTTAGTGCCGGTGTCGGTAACCGACACCGGCCGCAGATCCTCAGTTGACTGACAGCGGGCCAGTTGCGTCCCATCCCACTCGACCGACAGAAGAGACGACGATGTCGATTCTCAAGAACATTGCCGCTCTGATTGATTCCGCGAAGTCACTGCGACAGATCGCTGAAGAAGTCGAGAATCTGGAAATCAAGTCGAGAATCGTTGACGAAATCTCGAAGCTGCAGGAAATCCGCGAGCAAGTGCATGCCGGCGATACGACAACGGCCACTTCCAGCCTTGCCGCCAGCGAACCCGGGGAACAACGATCTTCGAGCCTGCTGGATAACCAGTCGCCGACCGTACGGCTCGAACCTGCAAAAGACGCGGATACCTATTCGATCGCAGCCAACGAAGAGACGACTCCATCCGGAGAAACCAACGGACCGACGTCAGCCAAGGGCACTTCCGACACCGATGTCGATATTCCAGTTTCCACGGGCGCCCAGGATACAGAAGAGCTGACCGAGCAGCAGCGATTCATGCTGGCTGAAAGCCGCATCGCCGAATTGGAACCGCTGCATCAGTCGATTCTGCGAAAAATGAACGACGTATTGACGGAGGAACAATTGCAGACAAAATCCACCGCCGCCAAGTCCGGACGTAAAGCGGGACTGAAGGGCAAGGAACTCCAAAAATCCGTGATGGACGCTCTGCAGCTTACCGAAGAACAGCAAACGCATATGGCCGAAGCCCGCAAAGAACTGCAACGCGTACGCATGGCGATCGCCAAACAGGTTGAGGGGCTGCTGGACAAAGGGCAACTCGACGACATGCTGCGAAGCGGTACGCCATCTTCCAAGAACTGAACGACCGGCACCGTGGTTGGTATCACGCGCGATCCGGGTCCCCCGGCGGCCGAAGTGCTCAGGGCCGCGGAAATCAGTTTTCCGGAAATCTGGGATCTTCGGCGTGATGTTCTCACGGATCTGTCGCCCATCCGCATGGCACTGTGCAAGCACTCTCTGGTTGCAACCGGCCAGCAGAACTCCATGCACCAGAAACGCATTCACCAGAAACTCATTCGTTGTCCGGGAGTCACGGCATGATGCGAGAACTGTTCACGTTGGCTACGGTCGCTGTCTTGATCAGCGTGTCGCCGCTCCCGGCTCAAGATGCGGGCGGCCCGCCTGATCGTGGAGCGAACACAGCGCCGCGAACCCGCGGAGCCTGGACCTACGATCAAGCCCGCAGCCAGCTGGCCTTGAATCCCCGCGATGCCTATCTGCAATACGTCACGTTGCAGCTTGGCGAAACTCGGGAAGATAGCGCGGCGGAGAACACGACGGCCGCATTGCGCCGCGCCGGACTTGGCAGGCGTCAGCAGGCCGACCTGTTCCGAATTTTCAGCGGAGCACTCGCCGTACAGGAGAGCCTGCAATTGGACACGATGGTCGGGCGCCGCGACACGCCAGGGCAGCCAGGCTTGATCGACGTCAACACGTTGCAGGGCCCAACGGTCAAGAGCCATCCGTGGAAAGAAATGCTCGGTGATCGCAACAATGTCCCCGTTTCGCGATTGTCGCTGTGTGTTCCCGACGACCAGTATTTCGTCCGCTTTCAGTCGCTGAACCGGATGTTGGACATTCTGGACCTGAACGACAAGTGGGGCGCACATATCATCGTGCAAACAGGGCGCGAAGCCCGCAACCAGCAGGTCTCACAGCGGCTGAAACGTCAATTGGCCGTGGTCACCGACGCCTTGACTCGACCGTTTTACGATCTGATGGTCAACGAAGTTGCCGTTACCGGAAGCGACCTGTATGTCCGCGAGGGCAGTGATGTGACGTTGCTGTTCGGAGTCCGGCAGCCTCGGTTGTTCCGGGTGCGGATGGATGGATTCCTGACCCGTTTTGAAAAATCGACGCCGGGAGCGGTCCGCAGCCAGGGCGAACACCGAGGTGTCAAATACACGCACCTGACCTCTCCCGACCGAGTGGTTCACGTGTACTCCGCCTACCCCAAACCCGATCTGCACGTCCGCAGCAACTCGCTTCCGGGATTGTTGCGCGTGCTGGATGCCATTCACGGCAAGCGGATCGACGGGTCGCAGGTCGTGCGTTTGGGCGAGACCAATGAATTCCGCTATATCCGCACGCTGATGCCACTGGGTGCGGATGAGGAGCAGGGATTGGTCTACCTGTCGGATCCCTTCATTCGCTACCTGACGGGCCCGGTTCTCAAACTCACCGAACGCCGGCGGATGTTGTCGTACAATCATCTGCGGATGATCGGTCACGCGTCTTTGTTATACCGCACGCAATATGGCCGCCAGGCCACGTCACTCCAGCAATTGGCCGACGGGGACTGCAGTCCGGGGGTGTTCGGCCAGGGACGCTGGGCCTGCCCTTCCGGTGGCGACTACCGATTGTCGGCCGACGGCACCCATGGAACCTCGTCCATCTTCGGTCACCCTTTGCACATGACTCCCTGCTGCGAAGTGGCTGTCACGCACGTCTCGGAATACGAAGCCAAAGAATATCAGGAATTCGTGCAACGTTACGAGCAGTACTGGCGCACGTTTTTTGATCCGATCGCGATTCGCATCCAGGCGACACCGCAACAGTATCGATTCGAGACCATCGTCCTGCCGTTGATCAACAACTCGATCTACAGCGGCTTGTCACAGACGCTGGGTGGAGAAACCGAACCGTTGGATGCGTTGCCCGTGCCGCAGCGCAACATCTTCACCCTGGCCGGCAAGTTCAACAAATCTCGGCTGTTGCCTCTTGTCCCCGACGTCGACAAGGACATCAATCAGAACCTGTCGCGGGAATTCGGGATCACGTTGGCTCCCGGTGCCGTGACGGTTTCCGATTTCCTGACCAAGGGCATCGGCAACCAACTGGCGATGCACGTGTACGATACGACTCCCACATTCGATTTCAACCTCACCCAGTTTCTGGGGCAGAGTCTGGGATCCTTCAACCGCAGCGGCGGATTGGACGACGATATGCTGGCCATCAGCATGATGGTGGCCTCGCTCAATTCTCCGGTCTACCTGTCGCTGCCGGTCCAGGACACTCAAGTGGTCGACGGCTTTCTGGACGGTCTCGACACGCCGCTGGCGATTGCCGGCCGGCGACCGCCCCAGGGAGGTTTCCTGGAATTCGACCAGGACTTCTACCGCGTGCCTCTGGGGGATACGGGCCGCATGGCGCGGGGCGTGTCGTTTCGTATCGGACCACTGAAATGGCGGTTCTTTTTCGCGCGGATCGGCCAGGGGCTGTACATCACCAGCAAACGCGAGATCCTGGATGATCTCTTGCAGGCGGACAACCAGAAACAACAGCCGGCAAACGGCCCACGGGGACATGCGATGGTGCGGGTTCGTGCTGACCACTGGAAGCAGATCCTGGACCACTTCCAGTTGGGCTGGTCGGAATCCAGCCGGGAAGCCGGACTGAACAATTTGAGCATGTTGTCCAATGTGGCTCGTGCCGAATCGGCATCGAACCCGGATTGGAAGACGATGACTGAGGCCCAGCGAATGACCCGCGTGCGCCGCGCGGCCGAAGCGGTGTACGGCTGCCGATTTTTCTGCCCGGACGGTGGCCACTATCACACGTTGCAGGACGGCCGCGTTGTGGCCTGCAGCATCCACGGCACGGCGATCAGCCCCCGTCAACTGATCCGTCCATCGCAGGATGGGCCACTGGGCCAGGCCTTGCAGGACTTTCGCGGCGCCACGGCTACCCTCAGTTTTCTCGAGGATGGACTGCGGGCGGTTGTCACAATCCGACGCAACGCGGACTGATGCGGCACGGGTGCTGGCGGCCTAACGGCCGGCGTGCCCAATGCAGTACAAGTGGCCGGTTGTCCTCAAATAGATCCGCCCCTCAACGATTGCCGGGGTGGCATAGGCCTCTTCTGCGAAATCGGCTGTGGCCAGCACGCTCCAATTCGCCTGTTGACTGAGCACGGTCAGCCCACCGCGCTGGCTCAAGAGAAACACGCGTCCATCGCCGGCCACGGGGGAACTGTAGTAGGCCGACGTATGCGGTACACGTCCTCGTTTCACGGTCTGGCCGGTGAGGGCATCGCGCGTGACCACGATGCCTCCATCTTTGACGGTCAGCAAGAAACCGTTGGCGTACAGGGGCGATGGAACATAGGGCAGGTACTTGCGTTCGCGCCACACGACGTGCGTGTCGGTCACATCTCCTCGGCCACCCAGCTTGATGGCCACCGCCGCATTTTGAGCGGTATTGAAGATCTCCCGCATCCACACGTATTCGGCCTCCACGATTTTTTCGTCCTTGTCCCGATCGATCTGTGGAAAGCGGGCTTTGAGCGGGCCGTTGGGCAGTTCAGACACTTCCAGCGCCTGCGTGCCATTCTGATCCAGTCGCTCAACCATGACCTTCCACGGCTCGGCGCTGATGCGATCCGTTGCATCGCCTCCCGGAGCCCATTCGGTGATGTACAACATGTCATTGTCGCCCAGGACCGGCGTCTGGTTACTGATCCTGGCCAACCCGCGCACGGTCCACACTTCCCGACCAGTCGCGGCGTCATAGCCGATGACCCGCAACGCTCCGACCACGATCACTTGTTTCGACTTGCCGTTGTCCCAGACGATGGGCGTGCAGTAACCGCGGGGGAATTCCGAGCGATCGGTTCGCCAGGCAGTGCGGCCGGTTTCCAGATCGACGGCCAGCAAGTGCGAGTCGATGTCGTGATCCTGGTTCAGAATCACTCGGCCATCAACGATGATCGGCGAACAGGCGGCTCCATAGGTATTGCTGTAGGGTCCCATGCGCCGCTGCCAGAGCAACCGGCCCTGCAGGTCATAACAAAACAGACCGGCCGAGCCGAAGAAACTGACGATCCGTCCCCCGTGGGCCGCTGGACTCGGTTGCGCGTGACTGCCAATGCGATGGATCGTTTCCAGTTCGGCGTGCGGGGCTTCCTGGGTCCACAACAGGCGACCGGAGTTGCGATCGAGCGTCATGGTCACCAGTCGTGACTTGCTGACGGCGGTCAACACCACATGGTCTCCAATCACAATCGGGGACGAATGCCCGGGCGGCACGGACACTTTCCAGAGTACGTTTTTGTCCGGTCCGATCTGATTGGGAAGCGACGTCGCGGATCGTCCGTGCCCCGCGGCATTGGCGCCGCGAAACTGCGTCCACGCATCCGGCCCGGCAGCGAAAGCGTCTCCGATCGCCAGCACGGCGGCGAGCACCACACAGGCGGTTTGTAAAACATATGGCATGGCCGACATGTCGGTTTCGCTCCGGCGTGTTGCGGGAATTCGCTGGATCGCGGCGCTGGTTTTCAGCGAGCAACGCACAGCTTAGCATGCCGGGTGCCTGCGCGGTACGCCCATCGGACCGTTGGACTGGCGGCCATCGACCCGGCCCGCATGCCACATTCCACCAGAATGCGATTGACAGTCGTTGGCAGTCTGCTAGGATGAGCGTCGTAAAGTTGATGTTGACCCTCAACCTCAGAACTGACGGCCACGCGAACGCCGCTCGGACCCCGGGCGGCGAACGCTCCGCATGGCGCACGGCCTCGCTGGCGGCGGGCCGATGCATTGATACGGCCGACCGTTGTTGGTCACACGGATCTTGTAATCACACGGAAACGATGCCAGACGCATGAAATCCACCGACCATCATTGGCAGTTTCAGGCGCTGCTGCGGGAGTTCTACCTGCTGCGCGGCTTTTTGCCGCCGCCCCATTCCGGACGCGGGTCCGTCAGCCCGTAGTCCGCTGCCGGAACCCGCTGGCTGAGTGTCTGCTCGGCGCATGTGCTCAGGTCGCGTGTGAACTGTCCGGATTGGTTGCTTGAGGGAGTTGAAGATGCTTGTGCTGTCCCGCAGAGTTCAGGAAGAGATTCAAGTTGGTGACGAGATCGTGGTCAAGATCCTGCAAACGGGCCGCAACACGGTCAAAATCGGAATCGAAGCTCCGAAACGGCTGTCGGTCGTGCGCGGTGAGTTGTTGCCCTGCGGAGAAATCCGTGGGGAATCGTCCTCGCAGCGGTTGCGCGTGGTGACCTGAGCGTTATGAGGGGAGGCCTTAGGAATGCCAGTGCGTGTCGGTGCATTGATCCGCAAGCTGCGTCAACAAAACGGCATCACACAGCGCCGGTTGGCGCAGCGGATCGGCATGAACCCCACGTACCTCTCCAAAATCGAGAACGACCGCATGGGCACGACTCCGAGTGCGGCCACGCTCACCAGCATGGCCGATGTTCTGGGCGTCGATCGTGACTGGTTGTTAACACAATGTGGGCGGCCCCCGGAGCGGATGGCCGAAGCGATCATTGAGAACCCGGAGTTCTTTCAGCGTCTGGGTCAAATGGCCACTGCCGAAACCCCATCGTCGCCGTTTCCATTGTTGGGTCGGATCGCGGCCGGCCTGCCGATCGAAGCGGTTGAAGATGCCGAGTCCTTCGATCTCTCCCATGTGTTTGCTCCGCAGGATCATTTTCTGCTGCGCATTTGTGGGGACTCGATGTTGGAAGACGGAATCCTGGACGGCGACATTGCGATTGTGCGACCACAGGCGACCTGTGAAAACGGCGAGATCGTCGTGGCCTTGGTGGACGGCCAGGATGCCACGTTGAAGCGACTGTATCGCGAGGGACGCCGCGTGCGGCTGCAGCCAGCCAATGCCCACATGCAGCCGCTTGTTGTCGATCGTGGTTCGGTCGAAATTCGCGGGCTGGTGGTGGGAGTGATCCGGACCCGGATTTGATCCGGGCGGCGCACGGTGACGCCGCCCCTCAGGCGATTCCCAAGCGGGCAACTTAAGCGAGCGGGCAACTCAAGCGAGCGGGCAACTCAAGCGGGCGGGCAACTCAAGCGGGCGGGCGATGGCCGCTGCCTCAGGCCACGAGTTCGTCGATCACGCGGCCGTGCACGTCGGTGAAACGAAAATCCCGTCCGGCGAAGCGATACGTGAGTCGTTCGTGATCGAATCCCATCAGATGCAGCATCGTGGCATGCAGATCATGCACATGCACGGGATTCTCCGCAGCACGAAATCCGAACTCATCTGTGGCTCCGTAGACGGTCCCTCCGCGGACGCCGCCGCCAGCCAGCCAGCAAGTGAATCCATAGTGGTTGTGGTCGCGGCCATTCGAGGCCGGAAGTTCGGCCACCGGCGTTCTGCCGAATTCGCCCCCCCATTGAACCAGAGTGGAAGCCAACAGGCCCCTTTGTTTCAAGTCGCCCAAGAACGCTGCGATCGGGCCATCCCATTCCCCGGCCAGTTTCCTGTGCTGTTTCTCAAGATCGTTGTGATTATCCCACGGCTGACCCGCTCCACTCCAGACCTGTATGAACCGCACTCCCCGCTCCAACAACCGTCGCGTGATCAGCAATTGCCGTCCGTGAATCCCCGAACCATAGGCCTCCTGGATGTGCCGTGGTTCCCGGCTGATGTCAAACGCGTCGGTGGCTTCCAACTGCATGCGGAACGCGAGTTCAAACGTGGCAATCCGCGATTCGAGTCGCGCGTCCTGGCGTTGCTTGAGCTGTTGCAGATTCAATTGGCGTACGAGATCCAGTTGCCGTCTTTGTTGTTCACGTGACAACGACCGGTTGTGAATGTTGGCAATCAACCGTTCCACGTCCGTATGCTTGGAGTCGATATAGGTTCCTTGAAAGGAACCGGGCAGAAAGGCGGACCTCCAGTTGCGTGTGGCGACAATGGGATAGCCGCCGGGACACATCACAATGAAACCGGGCAGATTCTGATTTTCGGTACCCAGCCCGTACATGGTCCAGGCCCCGAAGCTAGGACGAGGAAGTCGTCCGTCGCCGCAATTCATCAGCATCAGCGATGGTTCATGATTGGGCACATCGGCATGCATCGAGCGAATCACGGCGAGTTCGTCGATGAACTCCGCCGTCTGCTCGAACAACTCACTGACGGGAATTCCAGATTCTCCACGGCGTACGAAGCGAAATGGAGACCGCATCGCCGTTCCCGTGCGTCGCTCGGTCCTGAGTGCGTGCACGGGCAGCGTCTTGCCGTGCAGACGGTCGAGCGCCGGTTTGGGATCAAACGTGTCCACGTGTGATGGACCGCCGTTCATGAACAGGTGCACTACGCGTTGAGCGGTGGCGGGAAAATGGGAGCGACGCGGAGCCAACGGCAACCGCTGCGTTGCAGCGGCCGTCGATCCGCTCGCGGCGTCACACTGCAAGGCGTCGGCCAGTCCCAGCAAGCCGAATCCCGTTCCGCAACGCGCCAAAAGTTGCCGTCGGCTGAATTGCGGGTGGGGCTCCGCAATCAGCGGACGGGTATTCAGGGGACGGACACTCAGCGGATCACTCCCCTGGGCTCCGATCACATGTTGTTCGACACATGCCGCGCGGCCAGTTGTTTTCACGCCGTCGTTCTCCGGATCGCGTTGAGCGTTCGTCGGGCTGTGCAGTCACCGCAGTACTCGACCATCAATTCCCGCTGTTCTCACGGCCAGCCGCGTTCGCCGCAAGATTGACGCGTACGATTTCGCGATCATTCCTTGCGAATACGCTCTTCATCGCGAACGCGGGATGCGACCAGATTGTCATGCGACGTTTGACGGGACGTGTGGGTTCGACCAGTTGCGAGCGACTGATCTCTTCGTAGCCCGAGGGCGACAGTTTCGCGATGATCAAGTCTCCCTGCTCGTTGTGCACAAAAAACCGATCTTCATGTGGGATGATGAACGCGTTCCACCAGCGACCCTGGCCTGTGGCATCCAGAGTTTGCCACAGTCTCTGGCCCGTGTTGGCGTCCAGGCATCGCAACTGACCATAACTGCACACTCCATAAATGTGCGTGCTGTTCACAACGGGAGTGGAGATGATGGAGTGCAAGCCATCCGTGCGAATTTCACTGTCGCTCTTGCCCTTCCAGACGACAGCGGCTTTCCGCCCGCTGTCGCTGACTTCGATCATCATTGGACCGTTATAGAAAGCGGTGACAAACAGTCGATTGCCGATTTTCCTGGGAGTAGAAATCGACAGGCCGGCTCGAATCGAAAATGGAATCTCCCACAGCGATGAACCGTTTTGCGGATTGATGGCCGACACGGCGTCCGGATGCCAGACAATCAATTGTCGCGTGCTTCCAAACTTAAAGATCATCGGCGGGCAGTACCCGACCTGTTCATCGTTCAGGGAGCGCCACAGTTCTTTACCGGTCAATTTGTCGAAACTGACGACCAGTGCCCCGTTGCCGCCACCGACCAGTGTGATCAACTGGCCTGCATCGACCAGCGGCGCTGCCACCATACCCCAGATCGGAAGTTTCGTTGCAAACCGTTCCACAAAATTCGTGTTCCAGACGACTTCACCGGTAGCCACCTTGAAACAGAACATGTCCCCCATGGCTCCGATTGTGTACACACGGTCGCCGTCGATCACGGGAGTGGATCGAGGCCCGGCGGGATAGCTGATCGTGTAGCCGGTGGGATACGTGTGAGTCCACTGCACCTCTCCGTTCTCGGCATCGAGGCAGAGCACGCGTTCACTGCGTTGCTGCCGCAGATAATCGGTGATGAACACACGGCCGTCAGCAACGGCGGGTCCCGAGTATCCCTCGGCGATCGGAGTCGACCACACGCGCGGCAACCGTTTGCCCGCCGGCAATCGCTCAACGATGCCGGTCTCGCGCCACACCAGGTCACGCTGGGGGCCGCCCCATTGTGGCCAGTCGTCCGCACAAAGCGTCTGACTGGTGGACAGCAAGCCGATCATCCACATAAGGCCTGTCATCGCGAACGATTTGAACCATGCCGTCTCCTGTCGCCAATCAGTCGTTGTGCGGGTCATCATCGCTCTCCCAGAATTCCATACGTTGCTCATGCACATGATCCCAACCACAGGCACACATCACAACTCGCGAAACGGTCCTGGAATTCTTATACTATTCTGATTGAGGTCATCGCAAACCAGGCCAGCCGGCTGTGGACCGAATCGATCCACCACCGCGCAGCTGCGTCCGAGGGGGCGAGTGGCACTCAAGCTGACACATTGGAATCGTCAAGAATTCAGAATCTTCAAGAAATAAGGACTGCCGTCATGCGTGCCTGCATCACTCTGGCAACGGTTTTGGCATCTGCCATGGCATTCGCCGAAGACCCCAAGGCGAAATCCGCCCAGCCCGCGGAACAAGAAAGCCGGTTCCTGTCCAAAATCCGCCAGGTGAGCTTCGGTCTGCCTCGAGCCGGCGAAGGCTACTTCTCGCCGGACGGCCAGTGGATAGTGTACCAAGCCTATCCTGTGGGATACCCATTCTACCAGATTTATGTGCAGCGTCTGGACGAAAGGACGCCACGTCGTGTCAGTCCCGGCCGCGGCCGGACGACCTGTAGCTTCTTCTCCATGGACGGCAAGTCCATTCTGTTTGCTTCGGGGCACACCGATCCCGATACGGAACAGACGGAGTTGAAAGCCCGCGAACTTGCTGCTCAAGGCGGCCGCAGGCGTTACCAGTGGGATTTCGACCGGCACATGGACATCTATGTCTGCGATTTCAACGGCACCGGATTGCGGCGTTTGACAGATGCGCCCGGATACGACGCCGAGGGCAGCTATTCCTCGGATGGTCGGCACATCGTTTTCACGTCAACCCGCGACGGCGACCCCGACCTGTACATCATGCGCGCCGACGGCAGTCACGTTCGTCAACTGACCAACACGGATGGCTACGACGGCGGCCCGTTTTTTTCGCCCGACAATCGTTGGGTAATTTTTCGCAGCGATCGCAAGAAGGAACACATGCTGCAACTGTATGCCATCTCGGTCGATGGAAAACACGAAGTGCAGCTGACCGACAATCTGAACCAGGTCAACTGGTGTCCCTACTTTCATCCCAGCGGTAAATACCTGATCTGGTCGGGAGCGGACTACGCGCGCGGACCACGGGGTGCGACATTCAACCTGTTCACGATGGAAATCAGCTCCAGCGCCGACAGTTTTTCCGGAGGCAAGGTCACTCAAATCACGTTCGACAAGTCCGCCGACGTGTTGCCGGTTTTCAGTCCGGATGGCACGCGCCTGATGTGGACATCCACCCGCACCGAAGGTGGCAGCAGCCAGCTTTGGATTGCCGACTGGCTGCGGGCCAAAAGCAAACCCGCATCCTCGACCAAATGATCGCGACGCTGTGACGGTGATGTCGAGTCGGCCGCCGGCTGCGGCGGAGCACTGGCGTTCACAATCGCAACGACGGTAGCTGGCGAGGCACACTCGCCAATACACCGCGTTCGACCAACCGCCGGCACAGTTCCGGCATGTGTCGATCCAGGTAGTCAATCAACGGACTGTTACCACCGGAATTCCAGCCGTAGGTCATCATCTCTCGACGCGCCACACCGGAATCCCACCCCTGAAACAGCGTCCGGTAGCAGAACACCACGCCGCCGGTTCGTTCCGAGCCTCCATGGCAATGCACCAACACGGGCTCTTCCGCTTGCTGGCACTTCATGATGGCTTCCAGCGCGGCAACGTAATTTGCCACATCGCCGGTACCATCGCCGAACAACTTGAACCGCTTGACTTCCACCCCCAGACGTTGGGCCGCCGCGACCTCGGCAACGTGGTCGGGATTGTGTTGGTCAAAGGCGGTCATGTCCACAATGGTCGCAATGTTGTACTTCTGAAGTTGATCGGCGATCAACCACTGCGAAATCTGGCCACTGCGATAGATCTGTTGCGGTACGACTGTCCCCCAGCGTTTGACGACAAACCGGTACTTGATGTCCTTGCGAAACCAGATCAGACAACCGGCCAGCCCGAGCACCAGCACACAGACGATCGGACGCTTCCACCTCATCGCGCGACGGTTCACGCTGTGAGCAAACTGACGGACGTATCCCGAATCACCAGGACTGGTCCCGCTGTTCCGAGAATGTGACTCCACGTGAGTGGCTGGCATTTCAGAGCCTTGTATTGATGACGTCCTGGAGAGTGTGGCCTACACGATGTGGATCACGACTGCAGGCCACGGGTGAAGAGGGCGGAATCTTAGATGGAGCCAGCAGACGATACAAGTGCGATTCGTGGTGGCCGTCGCGGGCAATCCGGGTCGGATTTGCGTTGTCAGCCGAGCGTCAGTAAGTTGGAAGAACTCAGACGCGGGTTTCCAACGGCCCGCGGTCGACACTCGCGAACTCAAATATGCGGAGAACCCCCAGATGCGCGTGCGGACAGGTGTTTTGGTGTTGCTCAATCTGTTGCTGTGCTGCAGCTGCCGAAACGATTCCGATTCGACAACTTCCCACTCAACGAACCCGGTCCAACAGCCTGACGACCAACACAGCGTTGCCGCCGTAGAGACGTTGGGAGGCCGACTGATCAAGAACTCCGCGGGCCAAATCACACAGGCGTTTTTGACCGAATGCGAGAACCCGGTAACCGATGAGGATTTGAAATCGCTCAACGGGCTGCACGCACTGCAACGTCTGGATGTCACGGGTCCCGAAGTGACGGATACGGGAATCGCCTATCTGCAACACAACTCGAATTTGACCACGCTGGTATTGAGCAAGACGGGTTGTGCCGACGGTGGCCTGGAGGCCATTGGCAATTTGACCCAGCTGAAACTGCTGCACCTGCGTCAGACCGAAGTCACAGACGACGGACTCCGCTTCCTGTCCAAATTGGCGAAACTCAAGGATCTCGACCTGAGATTCACCAACGTGACCGACGACGGCCTGGCGCATCTGGCGGATCTGACCAGTTTGCGAACATTGAAGTTCGAGGGCTCGCCGTACATCAGCGAAGCCGGACTCGACCATTTGTCCAAGATCACCGAACTGGAACACCTGAACCTGTGGGGCGTGTCTTACGGTGATGGCGCTTTGGAGCGGGCTGCCAAATTCAAACATCTCAAATCCCTGGAATTGGATGATTCGCTGATCACCGATGCCGGCATGGTTCACATCAAGGATCTGAAAAATTTGGAACGTCTGCATGTCCGACGGACCGCGATCGGAGAC
>Ga0315336_1003037_pt1 | contig 23507 bp, 11 predicted proteins | sample ASW5metaG_FD_204512 | JGI IMG/M metagenome (GOLD analysis project Ga0315336, IMG submission 204512) | Ammonia-oxidizing marine archaeal communities from Monterey Bay, California, United States - ASW #5 | ecosystem: Environmental > Aquatic > Marine > Intertidal zone | place: USA: California... | reverse complement strand
GAAGCTCGTCGGCCAGTTCGCCCCCAACTTCCGCAAAGTTGTTCACGAAGTTGAGTGGGTTCTTGATCTCATGCGCAATGCCCGCGGTAAGCGAGCCCAACGACGCCAACTTCTCCTGCTCGATTAGCTGGGCTTGAGTTGCTTTGAGCTCGGCAGTTCGCTCTTCGACCAGGCCCTCCATCTCGTTATTGTAAGTCCTTAGTGACCCAGACATCAGATTGAACGAATTGGTCAGCTGCCCGACTTCATCCTGACTAAAAACTCGAATGTCATGATCCAGATCTCCAGCGTTTACACGGTCAAGTCCGCCCATGAGCATTGAGAGTCGTTTTCTGATGCTGAAACGGTAATACAGGGGCACCAAAAATAGAATCAGAAGGGCGATCATTAGAGCGTTTCTCAAGAGCTCAAATGAAGCTTGGCGTGCCCACGCTTGATATTTGAGCATATTTCGCTCTGAATAGTACACGATCTCGTTGTTACCAATTCCCAACGGAAATTGCGTTGGTATCAATCCGCCGCGAGAGCCTCTCCATGCAGAAGTATCCGGCTCAAATCCTTGCTGTTCCAAAATCGTTAGGCCCGGTGTTATTCCAATGCTCCAGTTGAGCGGTAAAAAAGGAATCGATCCTCGATTCATCAGGACGGAGCCGTCACGACGAAGAACCATCTGAGCATTCATCAATCTCTTGTCAACAGGAAAACTTCCCGTATTGTCGCTATCGTCGTGTAGTAGGGGAACGTCAACCCACGTCACGACTACGCTGTCTTCTGAACTGTGAAACAGAACATGCCCACTTTCAGATGGATCAAAATCGATGTCAAACACAGCCATTGAAGCCAGTGGTTGTCTCTCAAGATTGGTATGCCAGATGATGCTATCCGGATTGGCCTCGAAATGGAATTTCCCGTTCGCCGAAACGTACAATGAGTCGACTTCACTACCGTAGAAAAGCACGGGGAAATCTGGTTTCGTCGCAAACCAAAAGTCATCTTCTGCGGCTAGTGTATCTCCCACCAGATCGAAAAATACTGGAACGCGTCCTTCCGCTATGTAACCCCCAGATTCTGTAGGTGTCAGTGTGATGCTCTCGGGCTCCAGCGTTGGCGCGTAAACGAATTTTAATTCGTGATTGGAATTGATTGGAATCGTGTAAAACTGCGTCATCACGATCACTGCCAAAAACGCAACACCCACAAACTTGGACCCTAGCGAAGTGGCTTCCGGCGCGAATTGAAGAAAGAGAAGTCCCACCATAATTGGACCTGCTACCTGAGCGATTTCTGTCAGGTATTCCATATAAACGACGGCGTCAATAAAGAAAAAAAGCAACGCTAGTGGCAGGAGCAATAACGGCCAGCAAAACACCGCTGCGTAAGCCAGATAACTCGTCGCAGATTCATCCTGCCGGTTTTTCGAGGCAAACCATTTCCGAATCAGCACGGCCCCGTTCCAAAGCATCAAAATCATACCGAAACCCGCAAAAACCCAAACCCATTCGTCCCAATCCACGAAGTAAGGAATGATAATCAGGGCTAAGGCAATCGGTGCGACGAATCGAATTACCTTTTTCTGTTCGGACTCAAAACGAACGCGACCAACCTGATAACAAAACACCAATAACAGGCTTGGACCGACAACATTCGTCATGTTGACAATGCCTGACCACACTTCTTGCGAGAATAGCACATTTTCCCACTGAGAATTTCCAGAAATGATCTGGAGTGTCGATGACAATTGACCAACCAATCCCACAAACACCCATGCTACCAATATTTTGGAAGCTCCGCTCTTGTTGGGAATCATCAACATGTAGCCGAAAAGCAGCAGGAACAGACCTGCTGTTATGAGCGGAAGCACATTCCACGGATAAATGACCCAATCACTCATGCGCTACCTCCCGGAAGTGTGATGGTAAACTCAGCGCCGCCCTCTTTGGATGTCCCAACCGTCATGGATCCTTCGTGTACTTTTGTGATAATGTCGTAGCTGAGCGACAGCCCAAGTCCCGTGCCTTCGCCCGTGGCTTTTGTCGTGAAAAACGGCTCGAAGATCTTATCGCGGATGTCGTCTGGGATTCCCGGACCGTTGTCCGCCACACAGATGACCGTTTTTTCGCCTTCAACTCGAGTTGAAACTGTTACAACTCCGTCATCCTGGGCTTTCACCGCATCGAATGCGTTGTTCAGCAAGTTCAGAATGACACGCCCAAGTTCTTGAGGCTGTGCCTGAAGTGAACCAACACCTTCGCTGAAGTCACGGGCGATCTCCGCCTGGAAGCCGTGATCCCTCGCGCGCATTCCGTGCCACGCCAGATTGGCATACTCTTCGAGGAACTCGTTTACATCGATCGTCTCTTTGTCTGACGTTCCTCCTCGCGCGTGCTGCATCATTGAGCGAACAATCGAGTCGGCACGCTTGCCGTGCTTGGCGATTTGTTCAGCGTTGTCTTTGAGATCCGTCAGCAGTTCTGTTATCTCGTCCTGATCTCCTTGTGAAACTGCATCGGCTAGTTCGTCCATCAACTCACTGCTCACTTCGGCAAAGTTGTTGACAAAATTGAGTGGGTTTTTGATTTCATGGGCGATCCCCGCGGTCAACGCTCCGAGAGAAGCCAGCTTTTCCTGTTCGACTAGCTGCTTCTGAGTAGACTGAAGATCCGTGAGGGCCCTTTCTGTTCTTGATTTTTCTTGAAGCAACAACTGGTAATCTTCTTCTGCCTTGGTCAACTCGTGATATCGTTGGTAGGCAAGGCCGAATACTTTTGCGAAACGCGAATACACACCGACCTGAGCCTCATCTATCTGATCATGCGTGAACGTATACAACCAGCCCTCAGCGAAGGGAAAAGTCGCAAATCCTTCCTCTGCTGTGGCCCCAGTTTTCATGCGTTCCTTCCAGTCCGGAAGGGGCATCGTATCAAAGACAGCATGATAGTATTCCAGCAAATCCTCCCCTTCGAGAAGTTGCTGTTGAAATTCCTCTTGCGCCTTCCATCCATCGTACGCTCTACGAATGATGGGGTGAACATTTATCGACTCTTTCCCTTTGACGAGCGTAGTTAATCCGGCTGAAGATTTAGTAGCTGCTTGAAATTCATAGTGTTCCTCGTCGATAGGGAGTGAGATTCCAGATCTCAGAGACTCGATTCCCAAGCCCGCCAATTCGTCAAACATCAAGATTGATACGTCTCCCAAATCTTCAGGCTTCTGCATCCCCATCGCGTTTCCACGAACGCGCTCGAGAGCCGCTTCAATTTGGGCCTCACGCGCCGCCTGCTCGGCCTCCTGTAAGTCCACAAATCGTCGGTGGGCCAGGTCAAACACGCTGGCGAAACGACTCAGGACATTTAGGGCTTCCTCGCTGGGGTCTGTTTCTCCCCATAGGTTGTATCCCAGCTCGCCGTGAGTGGTACGCGCCTGTACGAAAGTCCATCCATTGTTTTCGCGCAGCATCTCCTCTGTCAAGGCATCTGGCATGATCTCCGAGAATTGACCTTTGTTGATCATATGGTTCAGGTAGGCGACGGCAGCGTCTGCACCGAATTTGAACACACCAATCTTTTCGGAGCCGCGCTCCCACTCGGCCAACTCGGGGATCATCGAAAAATCGCGAGGCAACTCCATGATGGCCGTCACAACGGTGCCTTCCATGCTGGTCACCGCTTTTTCGTAGTGCTCCGGCATGTATCTCGAATTCCAGAATGACCCGCAAGGAAAACCCAGGGCCGAAAACTCCTGATGAATGACCATCATAACCTTAAGCAGCTCTTCCGAATCCCGCATGGCTGTTGCTCGTGCACGGACTCGTTCCAAGGCGACTTCGATCAGGGCCTCACGTGCCTGTGATTCGGCGCGCTGGATATCCTGAAATCTTGTGTATGCATTCCGGAATTCGGCAGCGAAACGATTGAGGATCTGGCAATCCGCGTCGCTAAATTCTTCCGTGCCGCCCATGCCGATGACGCCATGCCCGGTTGATGCGTCTATCATTGTCAAGTCACCTTCGAAATGGGACCGGTACTCATCTGATGTGTATCCCATCTCCTCGAAATAGGGAGCAAGAATTGCAGCCCATCCGGGATACAACTCGGGCGTCACTATGCTCTTGACCCACGGTTCATCGATGGACTCGGAAAACAGATAATTTGTGTCTGGGTAAATGTGCTCGAATCCGGCTCGTGGCATCCGAATTACAACAGATTTACCTCGAATTCGCTCAATCGGATGATAAACGGATTTGGTGACGTGCAATTCTACTTCATCGCTTCCCGGGCGGAAGATGAAGACGTATCCGTGGTGAATCTGCAGACCCAACCCCACCAACTGCTCTGTGATCGCAAATGAGACATTGCTGAGATCCTCAGACTTCTGCATCGCCATGGCGGCGGAACGTACACGTTCGAGGGAGGCTTCGATCTGGGCCTCGCGTGTCTGAGCTTCTGCCTTCTTCAGGTCCAAAAATCTTTGGTAACTCCGCTCAAATTCCTTGGCGAAGCGGACCTGGATCTCGACTTCTTCTTCGGTGAACCGGTAGGCGCGTCCTGCTGCAAAAAGTCCATGATTGAAAAAGGCATCGATCCGGTGATATCCGTCTGGGAGGTATTCAATGAGCTCCTCGGCTGTCTGCCCCGTTATATCCCAGATGCCTTGATAGGTCGTTATCCACTCCGGTAGATCTTCTTTGGAGATGAATGTCTCCCTGTGTGAATCTCCGCTGCGCCAGGCTTCGACGGTAGCATCTTCCTCCACTTCCGGCAGGTCGATCTTGAAACTCTTTCCCCTCATGCGCTCTGTCGGGTGCACACTGGACATCCCTATCCACAACGTCCACGAGTCTTCTTCCGGATCGTTCATCAGGAACATGGCTGCATCGTTATCCATGCCCAGCTCGGCAAGCTGTTCGGAGTAAGCTATCGAAACTTCCTCCTGTTCTTCAGACCGCTGCATGGCCATGGTGCGGGCGCGAACTCGCTCAAGAGAAGCTTCGACCTGTGCCTCACGCGCCTGAGCTTCTGCTTTTTCCAGATCCAAGAAACGGGTATATGCCTGTTCGAAAACCTTCGCAAAGCGGGGATACAGTGCCTCAGCTTCCGGTTGCGGCTCGGTTGTTATGACAGAAACATATCCGTGCCGGAAATTTGCTTGGTAATTGTACGAGCCGGGGGGTACCTCTTTGCCCGCTGCCTCATGGAATTTGTTGATCGGCTTCCCGGACATTTTTGTCAGATAGTCCAGATGCTCAGGCAACTGGTCGCCAACGAGGTGAACCATCTCGATCGGCTTCCCTTTTTCCCATGCAGCGAAGTGTTCTCTCGTCGCGCGGTCCCCCCCGTATTTGGCACTGAATGTATATGCCAATGGCGATCCATCTAGCTGGGTCAGGAACGTATCTCCGATCCGGGTACCTTCCCGGAAAATCACAAACCCACATGTCTCGAAGACCTCAGGATCCATGCCCAGTTCAACCAATTGCTGGAACAGAACCTGCGCCACATCCATCAACTCGTCCGATTGATGCATCGCCATCGAACGAGCGCGAACGCGCTCAAGTGAGGCTTCAATTTTCGCTTCTCGAGTACTGTTTTCGGCCTCTTGGAGATCATGAAATCGTGTGTAGGCCAGATCCACGATGCGACTGAATCGCTCCAGAAGATGCTCAGAGTCAGCATCGAGAGGTTCGGGTTGCCATGAGAATACAACGCCATGTGTGGTCGAAAACATCGTTGAAAACAGATGATCCTGTGACCGGATGGATTCTTCTACTTCCTCTGGATGAGAATCTTCCAAACCAAAAACATGGTCATCAAAACTTTGCTTTTCTTTCCCTTTGATTTCGTACCGCAGCGACTTGCCTGGATTTCTACCAACATCCCACATGGCTTCCATGAGAGGATGGTCAAATCGAGGGATTCTGACATTGGATAGTGCGAGTCCTTCCGGCGTTCGCGTGCACCCCCAGTCAATCATTACGTCGTCTTCGAGGATGCCGATATCGACGTAATTGGGTTCAACCCCCAGCTCCTCAAGACTCTCAAACAACAGTTGAACTACTTCCAATAGTTCGTCCGAACCTTGCATGGCCATCGCACGGGATCTTATGCGCTCAAGCACCAACTCAATTTGCGAGTCGCGAGCCGCAGCTTCCGATTCTTGGAGATCCTTAAACCTGCGATAGGCGAGATCGAAAACCTTTGCAGCCCGTCCCAGCAGATTGAGGGACTCCTCATCGGCTGGCTGAAAGGTGACAGTCACAATGGATCCACCATCAAAATCAGCAAACGACCAAAATGCTTTCATTTCAGACGGTTTCATTCCAGGAGGCATTTGCTTCAGCATGGCCTCATAGGGCTCCGGAGCACGGACCTTGAGCATGTCGAAGAATTCTGCGGCCCCGTCTCCTTCGTTCACAATGACGTATTGCTGTTCATCGGAATGGTACTTGACCAGAGCTTCCTCCAGCGCCGCTACTCCTTTCCTGGGAAACAGCCGGATTTCATTCGAGATGGACTGTTCGCCTTTCGGGTCGCGAATGGCTCCCCAGGACTCAAAATCCTCTCCTTGGATGTCGTAGATGTGGATGGCGCAAGCTTCGAGATGCTGTTGGCCCAGCAATCCCATTTGACGTCGGAGTTCATCGGCCACCTCAATCATCTCTGTAGACGAACGCATCGCCAGCGCCCTTCCTCGAATTCGCTCCAATGCGGATTCAATCTGGGCTTCGCGTGTTCTGGATTCTGCCTCCTGAAGTTCATCTGACCGGTTCATAGCCAAGCTCAACACAGAGGCCATTTTTGTAAGAACGGATTCGATATCTCGCGGAGGGGTCGTAAGGAACTGCAATGTTAACCAGCCACGATTTATGGCTGCTATACAAGTGTGTTCAAAATCAAACGTTCCAGTCTCAAACCACTCCCGCAAGACAGTTCCGTATTCCGGGTAATAATGTTCAATTGAGACAAGGCATCGCTCAATGCCATCGCGGTCTAAGATGATTTCCTGATAGGACTTACCGGAATGGGCAAACTCTTCCATCCACGGATGTGGCGGATCAGCCTTTTTGGGATAGATGATCCCTGCAAGATCAATTCTCTCTTTTTCTTCATCCGGCACATCGGCGATGTTCCATACGCGAAGATTGTCCTGGCTATCGTTCAGAAAGATGGTCGCTTCCCAGACATCACCATCACTCAGACCATTGATTTCATGTTTGATGGCCACAATGAGGTCGGAAAGCTCATTAGAATCTCGCATGGCCAAGGCCTGACCGCGCACACGTTCGATGGCGGCTTCAATCTGGGCTTCACGCGCCCCAGCCTCAGCTTTTTGTAGATCGAGGTAGCGGGTATACGTCAGGTCAAACATCGGGACAAATCGCTCCAATAGAGCAGGAGCACCGGGACCCAGAGGTTCCGTGGTTGCTGTTTGCAATAGACTGTTTCGATAGACGGCATTGCTGGATACAATCGACTTCATGTCGAGCATCTTCTGCCGCATCCCATCGGGTACATTTTTGTAGTCTGACTCAGTAAAAAGCACCGCATCGTATGCAGCTTTGCTTTCATATTCCAAGCGGCAGCTGTAGTAGGGGATCTGGTTCTCAAACGCCTCTATGTAGCGGTCATGGAATGGATGATCGATGCGAGGTAAACTGAAAGGTCGAAGTGTCTCCTGGCCCGGCACCTCCGGCCACGATGTCATTTCTTGCGTTTTTGGATCGTACGTGTAGTAACTCACAAAAAACAGCGACTCATTCAGCTTCTTCAATTCGTCGTAGGTCATACGAATCACTTCGCGGACATCATCTGATGTTCGCATGGCCATCGCCTGGCCCCGGACGCGCTCCAAAACCGCTTCTATTTGGGCCTCGTGGGCCTGCTCTTCTGCTAATTGTACGTCGAGAAATCGAGTGTAAGACTGCTCGAATATCTCACCGAACCGTTGCACAATCTGGTGATTTTTATTCGAGATCGACTTTTCACTGGCAGCCATGACAGTACCGAACTTTCCGATGCTACTTGAAAGGTACACCGCATCAGGTGCGCGCATTCCTTCTTGTGCTTCTGGAGATAGCTGACCTACTTCTGTTTCCCCAAATATGTAGTCGTCATACTCCTGTTTTGCTTCTCCATCATGTACATAGACGGAGTCTCCAATCTGGTCCTGCCAAGCTTCAACAAAGTGCTGGGTGATGGGATAATCATTGAAGGGCATCTTGTAGCTGGATGCACTCCCCTCAGCTTCAGGATTTGCCATCCACCAATGAATGATTTTTGCGTCCTCCTCAAAAATCCAGATGATCGCACGGGAGAGTTCCAGGTCTAGAGATGTCAACTCGGTAAATATTACGCCTACAATTGGCGCCAATTCACTCGACTCCCGCATGGCCATCGTACGACTTCGAACGCGCTCCAAAGCAGCTTCGATTTGGGCTTCTCGGGCCTGAGCTTCGGCAAGCTTCAGATCTTCAAACCGGCGGTACGCTAGGTCAAACGCTGAGGCCATTTGAGGCAAAATGTGCGCTACCTCATCCGGTGGAGGCTCAATCCAATCCAATGATAGTTTTCCGTTTTCCAAACGCGCTGCCGTAATCCAGGCTTCCGACCAAGCTCCGTTTTCTACCAACGTTGTGAGAGAATCCGCACTTTCAGGATCGTGACCTCTCAACCAATCAATCGCGATGGCCAAATCATCAGTGTCCAAATCGAACACCTTGTATGACTCCTCCATTTTCAGCACGTCCAGCACGAAGAAGTCAGGATCCAATTTTTCGGGATCCAGAATCTGGTCAATTAAAATCGGATCACTATCAACATCATCATCTTTGCTTGTCAGATCCCACATGCGCGACGTTCCGTCATCGAGATGAAGGTAGATAGATCCAGCAGTAACACCGGACATTCCCAATCCGAGCATTTCCTCTCTCACGGCAATGGCCACATTCAGAAGCTCTTCTGACCTGTGCATGGCCGTTGCTTTCGCTCGAATTCGCTCAACTGCTAGACCAATCTGTGCCTCTCGGGTTTGGGCCTCGGCCAACTGGACGTCTTTGAAACGGGTGTACGCTTGCTGGAAGACTTTAGCGAAACGTCCGACGATTTGATGACTCTCATCCGAAACAGGCGTCGGGGAAGCGGCGATGAGCAATCCGAAGTCTTCAGTGGCACAGTACAAGCGAATTGTCTCGAGTCCACGCATACCTTCCTGAGCGGGCACGGGCATATTTTTCAGCCCTGTTTCGCCGAACAGGTATTCGTCATAAGCGGCTTTGATGTCACCATCCAACACGTGGACGGGCTGCGGTCTTTTCGAGCGCCACGCATCCAAATGAAATAGTGTTGTCGGATGGTCATTGAATGGCATTTCATAACTCGAAGACGTGCCTTCGATATTAGGATCAGCTTGCAACCACTCTACTTTTTCAGAAGCCTCATCTACGATCCACATGATGCAATGAGCCAACTCGACGTCCAATTGGGTCAGTTCTGAAAAAATAGTCCCGATCACCTCTTTCAGCTCACTGGATTCGTGCATCGCCATCGCCCGACCGCGGATGCGTTCCATCGCGGCCTCGATTTGGGCTTCTCGAGCCTGCGCCTCTGCCAACTGGACGTCCAAAAAACGGGTGTAGGACTGTTGAAAGACCTTGCCGAATCGCAATACGATTGCGTGATTCTCATCCGATACTGGTGCACCCGCCGTCGCAAATAAAAGACCGAAATCGCCAATAGCACTGTGCAGATGAACTGCGTCTGGCTCACGCATGGCCTGTTGGGCGATTTCGGGTAGCTCGGCCATTCCCGTCTCAGCAAAGATGTAGTCGTCAAACTCGACCTTGAGCTGCCCTTCGTGCACATATGTGGCCTGTGCATCTCTTCTGCGCCACGCATCCAAATGGAATTGCGTATTCGGGAGGTCATTGAACGGCATTGCATAGCTGACCGAATCTCCTTCCACTTCGGGATTGGCCATCCACCAGTGAATCGTTTCTGTGTCTTCGTCGACGATCCACATGATGCATCGCAATAGCTCGACATCCAGTCGAGTGAGTTCATTCAGGATCACACCAACGACTGACTCCAGCTCACTGGATTCGTGCATCGCCATTGTGGAAGCGCGTACGCGTTCAATGGCTGCTTCAATTTGGGCTTCTCGCGCCTGGGCTTCGGCATTCTCGAGATCTTCGAAACGCTTAAATGCGAGATCAAAAGCTACCGCCATTCTGGAGAGAACACCCTCAACGGACGCTTCCGGTTTTTCAAGAAAGTCAGCACTTAGAAAACCTGAACTGAAGCTGGAAACTGCTGTCCAGAGATGTTTGACATGCCCCCGATCAACAACATTCTTGAAATAGGCTCCACTTTCTTGATCCAAGGCCACCATCTGCTCCGCAATGACGGGCAACTCTTCCGAATCAAAGTCAACAACGAAATAGTTCTCGCCTGCATCCCAGCCCTGTTTCATCCGAACGATCCAGTCCCAATCAGAAGCTCTGAACTCAAGTACGGCGCGCATGGGGGCCGCTTCACCTTTAATCGAAACGCTTGAAAGATCCCATACTTTTACACGATCTCCGGGCCCCACGATTGTAATCGTGGAAGCAACAGAATTATTCAGATCGAGATTGACGATTTCGTCTCGCATCGCCAGAACGACGTCCAGCAGATCGGACGAACTATGCATCGACATTGCAACCGCCCGTACTCGAGCGACGGCAGCCTCGATCTGAAGCTCGCGTTTCGCTGCTACAAGCTCATCTTGAATGTTCGATATCTCTTTGGCAGAGAGGGCCATAAGGTGATGGTGGGGATCGGGTATGGTGGCGTCTTCTGCTTACAATACGACATTTCGCACACCATCGGCTCACGAAAAATGACGTTTTTCTGATGATGCATTTATGCTACATCCTGCTATCTTTTGCCTTCTCCCAACCCACAGGTCCCATGAAAATCAGATTTCTCTTCTTCCTTGCGCTGCTCGCGCTCCCTTCTCAGGCCCAAAATGCAGTTATTAGAGCTGGAACGCTCATTCACGCCGAAAACGGAACGACCTCCAGTGATCAAAAAATCACTGTCATAGATGGAAAGATCTCATCTATCGAAGACTGGTCTGGTCGAGTGAATGACGATGTGATTGACCTGTCGGACAGCTACGTGATGGCCGGAATGATCGATGCTCATGCCCATATGGCGCTCGAAGTTGATCCCTTGAAAGACGGCGGAAATTATTTCTTTACCGGCATTCTCAACACCACGGCTTATCGCGCTGTGCAGGGCGTGCGAAACTCGAAGGACATGCTGGAAGCCGGGTTTACGGCCATAAGGGACATCGGAAATAACGGCAATTACGCCGACGTAGCCATCAAGCAGGGGATTGATGAAGGACTCGTTCCGGGTCCCCACATGGAAGTTTCTGGTCGCATCATCGCTCCTTTCGGCGCCCAGTTTCACCTTCAGCCAGAAAAGCGGGGCGTCGGTGAGCCGGAGTACTTCTTCGCTGACGGAGAAGTCGAGGTCATGAAAGCTGTGCGCGAAAACCTCCACTTCGGCGCGACATTTATCAAACTTGTCATTGATGATCAACGATATATCTATTCTGTCGATGAAATCCGTGCAGCCGTGCGCGAAGCAGAAGTAGCGGGCACGTACGTGGCAGCTCACTGCTGGACTGAACAAGGAGCTCGAAACGCTATCGAAGCTGGAGTACACACGATTGAACACGGACCCAACATGTCCAACGAAACGCTGCAGATGGCAAAAGACGCCGGCGTGTATTTGGTAGGCACTGAGTTCACTCTTGCCGGTCTTGCCTGGGCGGATCCATCTGCGGATATTTCGGCGTTCCAGCCCGAGCACGACATGTTTGTCGATCGCCTGCGGCGCTCGTACGAAATTGGCGTCATGAACGTGTACGGATCTGATGCTGTTTTCCGCAATGCTGAGCAAGGTAGGGGCATTGAGTCCTTGGATGTACTGAGCAGCTGGCGCGAGGCAGGAGTCTCAAACGACTACACACTGAGAGCCATCACGGCAACTGCCGCTGAAATGATGGGGATCGATTCGCAGCGAGGAATTCTTGCTCCGGGTCTCGCGGCTGATATTGTGGCAATGCCCAACAATCCTCTTGACGACACATCTGCCCTTCACGGCATCAACTGGGTGATGCAAAACGGACGATTGATTCGTTTTCCGCATCCTCGCAATTAATTCAGCTTTTCGGTTTATATGAAAGCATTTTTCGTTCTTCTGCTTCTTTTTGTTGTTTCGTTCGCAAGTGGTCAAGAATTGATGGTCGGAACTGAACTGTCCGGCACACTTGAACCAACCTCCAAAGACGTCTATACCCTGGAGTCTTCTGCCGATTATTATGTCTATGGATATGCCGACCAGCTAACAGTAGATGTGGTCGTTACTGTATTCGGCCCGGATGGAAGGCGAGTCGGGGCGTATGATGGTCCTTCTCGAGGTCCTGGAGCTTTTCAGTTCACCGCTACGATGGATGGGACGTATAGGCTCGAAGTAGAATCCTATCAGGGTGCCGAAGGTGACTACAAGATTCTCGTTGTAGCAAATGAACCAAAGGCGGAAGGCCCCGAGGCGTATGTCGATCAGATGATGACTCCGTTCTCTGGCGAAGACCAGCCGGGCGTCTCGATTGCCGTTCTGAAAAACGGCGAACTTGTGCTGGCCAGAGGGTACGGAATGGCGAATCTTGCATACGGTGTTCCGTTGACAGAGAATACAGGAATGAGCATCGCATCGGCCTCCAAGCAATTCACCGCGATGGCCATTCTACTGCTGCAAAACGACGGGCTGTTGTCACTGGATGATGATGTGCGCCAACACATTCCGGAGCTGAAGGATTTTGGGACACCGGTCACGCTGCGCCACATGCTGAATCACACCAGTGGCTACCGCGACATCCTCAACCTTCGCCATCTTGCCGGGCGACAATATGCCGACGTGGCAAGTCCGGACGAGTCGATCCGAATTGTACAGCGACAGGCGGAACTGCAGAGCGCTCCGGGCACCTTATACAGTTACAACAACACAACGTTTGGGCTGTTGACGCATGTGGTCGAACGAGTGAGTGGGGTTGATTTCAAATCGTTTATGGAGCAGCGAGTCTTCGAGCCGCTGGGCATGAATGACACGACAATAAAGATGCGGCAAGGTCAGGTCATCCCGAATAGTTCTCAGGGGTACGAATTGACCTCCGATGGCGAGTACCGCGCCATACCAGATTTTGACAGCATGCAGGGTGCCAGTGGTGTGAATACGACGGCCGTCGATATGACCAAGTGGATGTTGAATTATCGGGATGCGTTAGTGGGGGGAGAAGATGCAATTCGTGATCTCACGACGAGAGGAGTTTTGGCAAGCGGAGACACGCTGAGTTATGCGCTCGGTTTGCGAATTGGTCCCTGGAGGGGACAACCCCGATATCATCACTCTGGAGGCGAAAATTCGCACGCATCGTACGTGGCGTATTTCCCCGAAATCGAATCCGGTGTTTTCGTGTCGAGTGCAAATCCCGGATTCAATCGTGGTGTATGGAGCGAGATTGCAGATGCCTTTTTTGGCGAGTACTTCGACCCGATCCCTGAACCCGGCGATTCTCCTGCGTCAGCAGAATCAGAAGAGGAGCCTGAGATTCCCGAGTTGACCGACGAAGAGAAGGAATCATTTGTCGGTCGATATTTCAGCGAGGAGCTTGAAACGATGTACACCATCAAGCTAGAAGAAGGCGAGTTTAAGCTTCATCACCGCTGGTACGAGCCGTTCAGCATGACCCATGTCGAGGGTGATGAGTTTCTCGGCGGGCGTTGGTTCATCGGCAGCATCAAATTCCAGCGCGACGAGGCCGGATCCGTTTCTGGATTTATGGCAGGCAACAGCCGCGTTAAAAACCTGTTGTTCGAAAAGGTCAAATAACAGTCTGGGGGATGTGGCAGCGCCTTCGCTTAAGAAAGTTTTGAAGACAAAACTTTCAATCCGCTCAGTCCCCACCCAATCCCCTTTCAATCCGCTCAGTCCCCTCCCAATCCCCCACGTCACAAATAGATATTGATCGAACTGTTGGGTTACGTGGTTGACGATTGCGGGTCATGGGTGGTGGTAGGATTAGGAACAAACTCCGTCTTTTATCTTTACCCGTACAGATACCACGTACAAGTAGGGATGAGATGATGACTAAAGTGACGTATTCAGAAGGCAGGGCAAACCTTGCAAAATTGTGGGATCAAACTGTTTCGAATGGTGAGCCTGTATACATGACGCGTCGGGGTAAACCAGACGTGGCTCTAATATCAGCAGCGGAATTATCCAGCCTTCTGGAGACCGTACACCTGTTCAGTTCCCCTGCCAATGCTAAACGCTTGTTCGAGGCTATGGCCAGAGCAGATGAGAACCCGGGCAAGACAGAAACCATGGAGGAACTGCGTAAGTCCCTCAATTTCTATGACACCGAATGAGGAGTCGCGAAGCATTTTTCGATGACCAGTTCAGAAAGGATCTGGCATTTTGGGTAAAAATAGACCGAAAAATAGCGCTAAGAGCCTTGTTGATCGTTGAGTCGACTATTCGCGACCCGTACACCGGGCTAGGAAAACCAGAACCCCTGAGACACACAGGACAGAAGACCTGGTCCCGAAGATTGACTCAAGTGCACAGGATTGTATATCGGGTGCAAGAAGACCGCGTCGAATTCATCCAAGCCCGGTACCACTACCGCTAAACGTGCCTGACTGAAGTGTCGGTGCCTGCCTTTAAAACTCTTTAGCGCCGTGTGGGGAATCGAGAGTGGGCTTCGAACGATTTAAAGATTTGCGCAGCAAATATTTTCTAGTGAGAAGTCTGCGCTCGATTTCCCCCTACAAAGCCCAGGTTACCAGCTCAGGCCAGATGATAATCAGCATGAGCCCTATCGCCTGAATGGCGATAAAGGGAATAGCGCCACGGTAGATTTGCGCCGTCGTGATTTCAGGAGGTGCGACTCCGCGCAGGTAGAAAAGGGCGAATCCGAAGGGTGGCGTGAGGAACGACATCTGCAAGTTCATCCCGAGCATGACGCCGAACCACACCAGATCAATACCGAGAAAAGCAGCGGCGGGCACGAGAAGCGGAATCACGATGAACGCGATCTCGAAGAAGTCGATAAAGAACCCAAGTATAAAAACGGTCAGGTTAGCTACGATGAGCAGGCCGATCACGCCGCCGGGTAGATTTGTCAGCAAGCCCTCGATCCACAGATCGCCGTTGAGTCCTCTGAAGACAAGTGCGAATGCCGTAGATCCTATCAACAGAAACAGTACCATCGCGGTGAGCTTCGTCGTGTTATCCATCGTCTCGCGGAGGGCCTTCCACGAAAGGCGTTTGTTCGCAGCTGCCAGACCCATCGCGCCGAGCGCTCCCAATGCGCCAGCTTCTGTCGGAGTTGCGATGCCGGCAAAGATGCTTCCGAGAACCAGGAGGATTAGCACGAGGGGTGGCAAAAGGACCAGAAAGACGCGCTTCGTCAATTCTCCAGAGCTGATATTTCGGGTTTCGGCGGGCAGTGCAGGGGCTTTCTCCGGCTGAAAAAACGCTACGCTGGCGCAGTAGAGGGCGTAAAGACCTGCCAGTACGATGCCAGGGACGAGTGCGCCCATGAAGAGGTCGCCGACGGATATACCCATCTGATCGGCCAATACGATCAGCACGACGCTGGGTGGAATGATCTGCCCCAGCGTTCCAGAGGCCGCGATCACTCCGACCGATAGTTCTTTCGAATAGCCATATCGCAGCATAACGGGAAGCGATATCATTCCCATCGCAACGACACTCGCTCCGACCACACCAGTGGCTGCAGCCAAAAGGGCGCCCACAAATACAACGGCCAGCGCGAGACCACCTCGAAGGGGACCAAACACCTGGCCCACGGTGGTCAGCAGGTCCTCTGCTAACTTGGACTTCTCCAGCATCGTGCCCATGAAGATGAAAAAGGGCACTGCCAACAATACAAAGTTGGACATGATGCCGAATGTTCGGTCCGGCATCGCCAACAATAGCGGCCAGTCAAACATACCCAGCTCGACGCCGACGAATGCAAAAACGAGAGCGGTGCCACCAAGCGCAAAAGCCACCGGAAATCCGGTGAAAATCAGAAGCAGGGCACCGATAAACATTAGCGGTGCAAGCCAATCACCTTCCATCAGCTTTCCTCCGCGTGTTCAAACGAAGTGAATCCGATGACGACGGCCAGCTTGCGTATAAAAATGGACACGCCCTGCGCGAGCACCATCAAAAACGCGATCGGAAGGACCGTCTTGATGGGATACCTCGGGAGGCCTCCAGGATCGGGGGACATTTCCAGAACAGCCCACGAATTATGTACGGCGGGCCAGGACACCCACAGCATCATGACGCAAAACGGAAAAAGGAAAAGAATCGTGCCTCCAAGGTCGATCCAAGCCTTGCCCTTTTCGGAAAGTTTGGAATAGAGGATATCGACGCGTACATGGGCATCATGGCGAAGTGTGTAGGCCGCTCCTAGTAGGAATAACAGGCTGAATAGATACCACTGAAGCTCCAAGTATGTGTTGGAGCTCAACGACATACCGGTGAATTTGTCCAAGTAGCGCACGACAGCGTTATAACCACCGATCACCACCATGGCGAGTGTCAGCCAGTAGAGCCATTTACCGAATCGGTCCTGAAAACGGTCAATCGCTTCGGCGATGTTCAGAAGTTTGTGCATTCTCATTTGTGGCGTTGCCACATAATACTATTTCGGGTCGGGATCTGCGTCGTCCGGCTTATCGACATACTTTTCAATACGGCGCTTGATGTCTGTTTCATCGTCGCGCGAACGCCAGTAGTCGAGCCGCTCTTTGATTGTTCGCTCGTACCCCACATCGCTCGGCTCATAAAAATAAGTGCCTTGCATGTCCTCGGGCAGATATTGCTGAGGTGTGTAATGGTTGCGATATGCATGGGGATAAAGATAGCCTTCTCCGTGCCCGAGCCCTTTTGCGTCGCGGCTGCCGTCTTTCAAGTGGTTTGGAATATCGCCGCTCTGTTCTTCTTCCACGTACTTCAGCGCATCGAAAAATGTGTAGGTCGAATTGCTTTTTGGAGCAGTGGCTAGATAAATGCAGCATTCTGCCAGATGAAATCGGCCTTCTGGTAGGCCCACGTATTCGAATGCCTGCGCGCAAGAGACGGCGACCTGGACGGCCCGTGGGTCGGCGAGACCAATATCTTCAGCGGCAAAAATCATCATACGCCGAATTATAAATCTGGGATCTTCGCCAGCATAAAGCATTCTCCCCATCCAATACATCGACGCATCCGGATCCGATCCGCGGAGGCTTTTTATAAAGGCACTAACCGTGTCGTAATGTGCGTCACCCTCCTTGTCGTAGAGCACGGCTCGCCTCTGAATCGACTCGGCTGCAATCTCAAGAGAAATCGTGGATCCATCTTCGGTCGTCTCGACAGCCAGTTCCAGGGCGTTCAGCAATGACCGCGCGTCTCCGTTGGATGTAGAGACCAAATGTGCGAGGGCATCCTCATCGATTTTCACATCCCGACGACCATATCCACGCTCTTCGTTTTCGAGAGCTGCCTGCGCAACTCGGGCGAGGTCTTCCTGAGTCAGAGACTGAAGCTCAAAGATCCGAGACCTCGAGACGAGCGCCTTGATCACCTCGAAGTAGGGGTTCTCTGTTGTCGCCCCAATTAATGTCACCGTTCCGTTTTCAACGTGCGGCAAGAGCGCATCTTGTTGCGCTTTGTTGAAACGATGGACTTCGTCTATGAAGAGAATTGTACGCTGCTGGTGATGCTTGAGCCTGTCTTCGGCCACAGCAATCGAGGAACGTATATCCTTCACGCCCGCCAGTACGGCATTCAGCGTTACAAAGTGGGACCTCGTCGAGCCGGCGATGATGCGCGCCAGCGTGGTCTTTCCTGTACCAGGTGGCCCGTAAAAAATCAACGAAGTCAGCCGATCCGCTTCGATCGAACGGCGCAATAATCGTCCGGGACCGAGAATGTGTTCCTGTCCGATGTATTCGTCGAGGGTTCGCGGCCGCATCCTGTCCGCGAGCGGAGCCCGGCTGGATCTGAAATCCTTCGCTCCCGAATCAAAAAGATCGTCATTACTCATGCGAAGCATCCAGATTAAGAGATGCCATTACCTCACGAACGCCCTGTTCAAAAAGTATTGCGCCGCCTTGTGAAGGATGGCGGACATAAATCGATTCCACCTCCAAGAGAGTAAGAGCTTTTTCCGCTTTACGCCCTACTGCAATAACAGCCTTGGGCTGCATCGCGTTTATGATTCCCGCGACGAGCGGAAGAAATCGTTTGATCTCAGACATGCGTGGCGTTCGAATCGTCAACGGCTTTTCGATAAAGTGGGGATGGAACGGTACGGTATTCCATGTAAAGATGTGCTTATAAAATGGCACAAGAATTCGCCAGTATATCGATGCGCTGTATTCTTTGTGAGGGCTTGCCTCCTTGCTCGACTGTTGTCCAGAAAGGGGAAAGTCGGGATCGAGAAGCTGCTGCTCACTCGTAATCGGGACACCTGAAAAGCGACATCCCCAGGGGCCGGGAGCTTCTGCAAGCAACAACACACCCGGTGAAGTGTCTCGGTCGCAGATGTAGTGCTTGAGATTATTCTGCCGGATATCACAGGCATTCGAAAGATCCAGATCAGCGTTAATCGTCGAGTACGGATTGAACAAGTCTTCCGATGAGGCTTCTTCAAACAAGCTCGATGCGATGAGTTGATGTAGGTCGGCAAGCATAAATGCAAAAATATGGTCAATTAACGCGTAAAATCAGGCCTTATTCTGGGCCAATTTGAAGGACTCGAAGAAGCTCAGCGAATTTTCGTTGTAGACTGCTATTAAAAGGCTCCATAAACGTTTTTCGGCGTTAAAATCTACTACTTTTCCCAGTCCCAGACCGCAACAGTGCCGCAACAGTGCAAGGGATTCCTCTATCGGACAAGCTCATGGATGTAGATACAGCAAAACTTAGTGTTCAGGACCACCAAATCGATCTTCCAATAACGGTCGGTACGGAAAACGAAGTCGGGATGGATATCCGCAAGTTACGTGGTACAACTGGCGCCATCACGATGGATCCGGGATTTGCCAACACTGGGTCGTGCGAAAGTACGATAACGTACATCGATGGCGAGAAGGGGGTCTTGCGCTATCGTGGGTACACGATTGAAGATCTCGCCGAGCATTCTTCCTTTTTGGATGTGTCCTACCTGCTGATTCACGGAGAGCTTCCAACTCGACCTATGTTGGACGATTTTCACGAGGAGATCGCACATCACAGCCTTCTTCACGAGGACATGAAAAAGTTCTTCGAAGGCTATCCGGCCAGTGCCCCTCCGATGAGCGTGTTGTCCACGATCGTTTCGTCGCTGTCTGCCTACTACCCTTCCGGAAACTCCGAGGAAGAAGTCAATCTGAACATCGTCCGGTTGATTGCCAAGCTGAATACAATCGCCGCGTTCTCCTACAAAAAGTCAATCGGGCAACCCTACATCTATCCTCGCAATGAACTCGGGTACGCTTCCGATTTCTTGCACATGATGTTTGCTGTTCCATCTGAGGAGTATGAACTGGATCCGTTGATCGTTCGCACACTCGACATGCTGCTTATCCTTCACGCGGATCACGAACAGAATTGTTCGACATCCACTGTTAGAATGGTCGGTAGTTCAGGAGCCGACCTGTTCTCTTCCATCTCAGCCGGAATTAGCGCCCTGTCTGGGCCGCTTCATGGAGGAGCGAACACAGCCGTCATCGCAATGCTCGAAATGATTGGGCAGGACGGCGGCAATTTCCAGAAGTATGTTGACAAGGCGAAAGACAAGAGTGACCCGTTTCGCCTCATGGGTTTTGGGCACCGCGTCTACAAGAATTTTGATCCACGCGCTCGCGTAATCAAGCGCATCGCTGACGAGGTCCTCGGCAAACTTGGTATTGACGATCCGTTGCTGGACCTTGCGAAACAGTTGGAACGTATCGCGTTGGAAGACGAATATTTCGCTTCACGTGGACTCTATCCGAATGTCGATTTCTACTCAGGAATACTCTACCGCGCAATGGGTATTCCGACCAATATGTTCACCGTCATGTTTGCACTCGGTCGACTTCCAGGTTGGATAGCCCAATGGATGGAGCTTAAAAAAGACCCGGCAACTCGCATATATCGCCCCAGACAGATCTATATGGGGCATAATCAGAGAGATTATGTTCAAATTGGAAGCAGACAGCACTTGCACCAATAAATCTCCTTCGCGACTGGACAACGAATCAACGATTTTGTACCGTTTAAGCTAGACGTAACGTCTCAATGAGGACCACAATGAAGAAACTTGTACTGCTCTTTCTGTTCACCGCCCTGGCAATCGTCGGAATAATGCCGAATGTTGCCTCTGCTCAGGTTGAGCGCGGTGCGGAATCGGTTTACATCCGCCCCCACGTTGGACTCTCCTATTACATGGGAGATAACGAAAAATCACCGTTCAATTTTGACGGCGATATGTTCGACGAATTTCCTTACAGTGCTGGAGCTGAAATCGGCTACCAGTTCACCTCACAGTACAGCCTTGGTATTGCTTTTCGTACTGGGAATTTTACCCAGATAACGGACTTCGAAGCAGCCACGCTTACTGAAGGTCATCCGAACACACGATGGGCTGTTGGCCTGATGGCTCGCAAGCTTATCTCGAACGGTAAAATTGCACCGTACTGGCAGGCAGGTCTGAACTACGGCGGCGGAAAATCCAACGTTTTTAGTGTTGGATGTGCTGCAAACATTGCCGGATCCTGCGTAGAGCAGGACGAAACGACGTTTGGTGGATCACTCGGATTCGGCCTGGACTTCTACATTAACGACGGCACGTCGTTTTTCATCTCGACCGGCGTTGATATCGTTACACCTGACGATGCAGCTGACGGACGCGATGACAATGGATTCTCCGGACTCGACTTCCTCGGGACGCACGCTGCGGGTATCAAATTCAATTTGAAACGTGTTACGCCTGTAGAGATTACGGATCTCATCTGCCCAGTGGATGTGGTCGATGCAGGTACTCCGATAACATTTACCGGATCGACGAACGATAACGCCACGCAGCCAGTTAATTATCTCTGGACGTTTGGCGATGGTTCTTCTGCTCAGGGTATGACTGCTTCTCACACATTCGCTCGCGCGGGTGATTATGAGGTTGGCCTCACGGCATCGAACGGAAATGGCAAACATTCCTCGACGATGACTTGTCCGGTATCGGTCAAAAATCCATGCATTCCTGCTGCGATCACATCGATGCGCGCCTCAAACATGAGCCCTGATACTGAAACGAGCGTTTCTTTCTCGGCCAATGTGACGGGTTCTGAAGGTGAATTGAGATGGGACTTTGGAGACGGTAGCTCCGCTACTGGTTCAAGCCCGAGCCATACGTACAGCGAAGCTGGTACCTACACCGTTACACTCGAAGTTGAAAATTGCAACGGTGTTACGCGTCGTACGATGACGATTACAGTTTCTCCTTACGAAGCTGCAATTTGCCGCGAGATCACAGAGATGAACTCAGCGTTCTTCGATCGTAATTCCTCAGCGCTCACAGACGAAGGTCGTGCTGCACTGCAGGAAAACCTCGAGATTCTTCTGGAATGCCCAAATCTCAACGTCCGCGTTGAAGGCTGGTCATCACCAGGCGAGCGTCGTCCTCAGCAGTTGTCTGAAGACCGCGCGAACGCTGTAGAACAATTCTACATTGACAACGGCGTCACGGCCGGACGCATCATGTCGACCGGAATGGGTCGTAGCGAAAGCGGAAGCAAGAAAGAAGGCCTTGCTCAGTTCCGTCGCGCAGACACGATTCCCGTTCGCTAGAGCGAATCGCATCACATGTTGATGATTAAGGGGGCGGCCTAACAGGCCGCCCCCTTTTTTTTGTGCGCGACGGCTGCCCTGTTATCTAATTCGTGCTGCCACAAGTCAACGCAACGTCTGGCCAATCTGTTTAGAGCGCGTTACTTAGGCAGATCATCGAACGGCTTATCTACCACACACCTACCAGTGAACATTAAATAAACCGTTAACAGAACAATGAAAAAGAGCTACCTACTGCTCCTGGCAGTCCTCTTTCTGGCAGGATGTGTCCAAACTCAAGCAACACTCCTCGACGACAGCTATTACGAACCACTAGATGCTCAGGATGTAGTCCTATACCTGAATGAAGCAGATATCGAAAGCGAATGGAAAAACGTGGCAATAATCCACGCTCAGGGAGATTCTCAGTGGACGAGGGAAAGCAAGATGCTTCGCAAGGCAAGAGAACGCGCTGCTGAACTCGGCGCAAATGGCATCCTGATCGAAGAAATAAAAGAGCCAAGCGCGGCTGCCCAAATTGCTGGTGAAGTTCTTGGAACGGGATCAACCCGGCGCGGCCGCATCATTGCGATCTACGTATTCGATTCTTGATCTGATGCGTTGGGGATCAGTCTACAACTAACGTCCCTTGCGCATACAATTCGTCCATCAGTTCGGCAAACTCTGCATCTTCAGCAATATCATCGGAATTCAATCCGGGACCTTCGACCAGTTTTTTTACCAGGGGTAGAAATATAGGATCGAGCTGAATTGCTTCGCCTGAAGCAAAAAGCCAGAGTTTGTCGGACGATGATGTTTCATAGAGCAATTGCGATGCCGAGGCTCCTCTAGCGCGACTCCCACTTAATAGCGCTTGTTTCAGCGAGTCTTCCGGGAGAGCGTCTTCGTCTACGAAACGCCGTGGCTGAGAGATGATGCTACCTACGAGTTCGGTCATGGCGTCCTCACTCTTACTGATATCGTTGATTAAGGACCGAACCCAGGCTACGCTATTGGCTCCCAAGCGACCAGGCTCTTTGGAGACCGCTAAGTCAGGGTCCAGGTATCGCTCGTCGGGATCTGTTTCGATTAGGACATTTTCCAAAATTGCTGACAAGATCTCTTGTTTGGATGGCGCGCGACAGCCGATCGAATAGGTCATGCACGGACCGAGAGCCACACCAAAGTGAGCGACTCGCGGCGGAAGATAGACTAGATCTCCCGGCTGCACGACCCAGTCACGATCCGGCACGAAATCAGAGAGAATCGAAATGTCGATGTCTTCGACCAGGTTTTCTTCAACAACGGGCGTGGTGTTGATCTGCCAACGTCGCTCGCCGTAGCCCTGCAACAGAAATACGTCATAATTGTCGATGTGGGCGCCCACTCCACCGCCGTTCGCGGCGTAGCTGATCATCACGTCGTCGAGACGCCATTTCGGTAGAAAGGAAACAAGACCGAGCATGTCCCGAACATCAGAGACCAACCGATCCACTTCCTGAATAAGCAACGTCCAATGCGTTTGCGGCATCGAATCAAATAGGTCTCGGGTAAATGGCCCTTCGCTGACCTCCCAATTTTTCTCGTCGGGCTTTTCCACTATGAGGCGGCTGA
>Ga0315336_1003036_pt1 | contig 23524 bp, 15 predicted proteins | sample ASW5metaG_FD_204512 | JGI IMG/M metagenome (GOLD analysis project Ga0315336, IMG submission 204512) | Ammonia-oxidizing marine archaeal communities from Monterey Bay, California, United States - ASW #5 | ecosystem: Environmental > Aquatic > Marine > Intertidal zone | place: USA: California... | reverse complement strand
TTTTCTTCTTAGCAGCAGCCTTTTTCTTCTTAGGTGCGGCTTTTTTCTTCGCGGCTGGTTTTTTCTTCTTAGCAGCCTTCTTCTTCTTTTTTGCAGCGGCCATCAGTGTTCTCCTAGTTGCCACTCCATTCCACATGCGACGCGATGGTGAACTCACAGCAACAGGCTGTGTCCATTCGTGCCAGTCATGGCGTACATAAACAACGAGACTTTCCTAAAGCAACGTTGTATGTAATGGTGTTATCCTCGCAGAAGAAAACGGGCAGAGGAGAGGAAAGAATAAAATACTTGAAATACAGAAGAGTTGTTTTTCGCGAATTCGCCAAAAATAAGCTCTGATTCCTCACCACCGTTTTACGCAAGGTCGTTCCCCAGAATTCGATTTACTGTTTATCAAATGCTTGTCAACCAATAGCTACGTTCATCACTCGAACTGCAATTTGCGCGACGTTCGCATACCCCCAAAACAGAAAATCCAGGAACAAATTAGTTTTATTCAACTGTGCACTAATACTCGTTTATCAAAAAAAATGGAAAAACGCAAGTACTTTTTTTTAAAAAGTTTTTGTTTCCAAATGGTTTTGGAAAAAATCTTGGACGTGATCGGGTATATTTTTTTCATTTTGGATCACATTTTTGATCTCGAAAAATGATTTCACAGTTCGAAAATGATCGGACTTCGATCGCTGGAACACGCGTTGAAAAAAAATTAACGTAGATGGTGATGTTGGAGTGCGCTAAAGCCGCTTAGTTGAGTTTTTACTATTGAAGATCACGATGATCCATGAGAAAATATGAACGACCTTTATTTATAAGGCTTTCGTCATTGGTTAATATGTGAACAAGATTGAACTCTATCCCCATTTCCTTTACAATACCCCATTACTTAAATCACAACTGAGGTGCTTTAATACCTCGAGATAGTCAGGAGGAAAAATGGCTGAAACGGCAAAAGAATTCTTTGATGGATTGGCAGACGGTGTGGAACCTGATAAATTGAAGGGCATCAATGCGACGTTTCAATGGGACATCACCGACGCGGGAAAATGGAATGCCATTATCAATGATGGTGACATTACCGTATCTGAAGGAGAAGCTGAATCTCCTGGCGTGACCATATCTGTTGACGAAGAAAACTGGTTGGCCATTGTTGACGGCTCGTTGAATGCGCAGATGGCATTCTTGACAGGAAAACTCAAAATCGCGGGCGATATGACGTTAGCGATGAAATTACAAAGCCTGACCGGTTGATGAATCGTCGGTTCGCATTTAATTCGGAGTGGAATTATCCACTCCGTTTTTTTTTGCCTTGCCTTCTCGCATGCGTGTTGTTCCTTACGATGTTCAACAACATTTCGTGTAAACGAACCCCAACCACTAGCAATACCGCCCGTTTTAGCGATATTCGTATAGAATCGATAGAGGGGGAGGCACTACTTGGTCATCTCTTTTCGCCCCAAACTACCGAAACAAAACCGGCCGGATTAATTTTGCTTCATATGGAAGGCAACGAATCGGCTTCATGGAGTTCTTTCGCGCAGTTGGCATCAAACGAAGGCTTCATGTCCGTCGCCTACGACCAACCCACTCCTTGGCACGAAGCCGTTTCCCACGTCCGGGCTGCGAAGGAATTCTTGATTCAAAACGGTGCAAATCCGTCCAATTTATTCATCATCGGTGCAGGTGCCGGTGCGAACGTCGCCATCACGTATGCCCAACAAGATCCAGCTATCCAAGGCACTGTTTTAGTCTCCGCCGGGGTGACCCTCCAGGAGTTAACGATCGATAAGATCGTCGCAGAAATGACCGCGCGTCCGGTTTTATTCCTTGCATCCGAGGGCGATAGTTACGCCCACAGTTCGGCCTTGGCTCTCAAAGAAACGGCACCTGTGTATTCGGAATTGAAGATATTTTCCGGTTCGATGCGAGGCACCGATCTATTGGATGCCCATCCGTCCGCAGCGCTCGGAATCCTGCGGTGGCTTGCTCCTATCGTTGCTGACTAGAATTTATAAGCTCTTATATATCAGGTGGATAGAGAAATGGATTTTGACGAATTCCCAGAATAAGGGTATAATTTATTCGAATGACATCACGAGCCTGTTTCGCGTGTCATTGAAGGTAAATAGGGGGAAATACCATGTCTGAAAACGTACCAGATTTAGTGCCGGAAGGCTATTACCGAGATCATCACGGTAATCTACATAAAGATCGTCGCCAAACCGTTGAAAATCGTCGCGTATCCCGAAGTGAAGATACAGCCGACGGAGATCGAAGAAATCAGTTGCGACGTCAATGCGATCGTGAAAATCTCGACCGCGAACACCACTCCATGATCGAAGATGCGCTAGAAGATTTTGCTGCCAACCATTAATTCCTTTGTTTGGAAATGATTGCGTCAGCATCCTTTTTTAACCGTATTGCGGCATCTTGACCAGTTGACATAGAACTGATCACCTCGGTCGCGGCCCGAGCGACTCTGTTCCGAATCTGCTGCCACCCGGATATATTTGGTTCCGGCACGGCATATTCCAGGCAGTCAAAGGCGACGCGATTATCCGGCCAACTCTCCCAAAAAGCCTGCATCTTGGGATCGTTTGCGGCGGACCGTCGTACCGGCAAATACCCGGTGCCCAGCGCCCATTGAACCGTCGCTTCGGTCGAAGTGAAATATCGGACAAATTTCCAAGCTGCTTCCTGTTGTTCCGGTGTCGTGTTGAAAAGACAAATACTTCCTCCATATAAGACCGTTTTCGGATTGTCCAGATCGGATTGAGGCAAAGGCGCAATCCCCCATGCATCATGATCGTTGAACAAATCCTCGAGGTAAGGGCGGTTCGAGCTGGTTCGAAGGATAAAACCAATTTTGTCATTCCCGAAATCCGTCTCGTCATTAAACGTTCCCGGCGGATTCTGATATGCCAACTTTTCTTTGAAGAGGTACTCGATTAGCTCAAACGTTTCGATGGATTCCGTAGAGTCGTATTGAGTTTTCCCGTCCTTCATGACTTGCCCACCCATGCTGAACAAGATACCGTCGATCGTCGAACAATCGACGTCGAACGAAAGGGCAAATTTCCCCGTACGTTCTTTTATCTGTTTCGATTGAGTTATAAATTCCTCCCATGTTTTCGGGGGAGTCGTCAAGCCCGCCGCCTTCAATACGCGTTTGTTGTAGTACAAGACCAGAACGCTCTTCGTGAAAGGTAAGGAGAGTAACGCGCCGTCGTATTCCGTGAAACGATTCGTATCGAGCATGGCTGGAAAAAAATCGTTGATGTCATCTTCACTTAATCCAAACTCGGGATGGTCGACCCAGGAATCTAGTTCGACAACTGCGTTTGACTGGGCATACTCGGCGGTCATATTTTCGTACGCAACTGCCAATGCGGGGAGTGTTTTCGCTTTAATACTGGTCGTTACTTTTCGATAAATCTCACCATAATTTCCGGCATAGATTGGTTCGATTGGAAGACTGGGATTTTCCGCGTTAAATTGGGCGACGATCGTCTCCATCAGTTCGGCCGTCACAGTGGTTTGGCGATGCCAGAACTCGGCATTTTCCGTTTGAATAGGCCGAAATGTCGCGGTATCGCTGTTGTCTTTCGCCCCACAACCAACGCCAAAGGAAAAGAGACATAGAATCCAAATTGAACTGAAACTAAAGCGCACGTGTTTACCCCCGAATGCCGGCCTGCCCGGCCCCTTCCATCAAAAATTTCTGAGTGATTAAGTATAGGAGGGCGGTCGGAAGAATTACAATTGTCGATGCGGCCATGAGTAGATTTACGCGCACACCGGTTTCACCCGAAAAAACGGTCAATCCTACTTGGATGACCCGTAGCGATTCGCTACTCGTGACGATCAGCGGCCAGATTAAAGAATTGTAACTACCAAGAAACGCAAATAGGGCAACCGTTATCAACATGGGGCGTACCAAAAAAACGCCCAACGTAAAAATAAATCGGAATTCTCCGCATCCATCGATCCGAGCCGCGTCGAAATAGTCATTGGGCACAGAACGAAACGCCTGACGAACGAGAAAAATGGAGAATGCGTTCGCGCACCAGGGGACGATCAACGCGGCGTACGTGTTGTACCACCCGAGTTTCGAAATGATGACAAAATTGGGAATTATGGATGCTTCGAACGGAACCATCATCGTCGAAAGAATGAGCGCGAAAAGAATCCCTCTCCCCTTGAACGGAATTTTTGCCAACGCGTAACCCGCCAGTAAAGACGTGAGTACCACTGAAACAGTTACTGTAATCGAGATGGCCAATGTGTTTATGAAATATTGGCCGAACGGCGCAGCGTTCCACGCGTCCAAATAATTTTTCCAATTCCACGTTTCCGGCCAAATCCCGTGTTTGTTTTTGGTGGCCTGCTCCAGCGGCATGAGGGAAGTCAACATCATCCAAAGAAATGGATAGTTCATTAAGATTGCGCCGACCCAAAGTGCGCTATGAAGTATTCGCTGCTTCATGAGACGTCGAACACCCGGCGCTTCGCGAGTTGCCATTGAATAATCGTTAGCAATATAAGAGCCAACGTTAACAGGACCGCGACAGCAGCGCCGTAACCAATCAACCCATTGTCATAAAATTGTGTAAAAATGTAGACCGTCAATGTTTGCGTCGTATCCAGGGGGCCGCGCCCATCTCCCGTCAATGCGTAAATACTACTGAAGGCCTGAAACGATCCAATCACGCCCACGATGGTCAAAAATAAAAGAGTGGGAGAGATAAATGGAATCACAACGTGACGGGTCACTGTCCATTCCGTGCCCCCTTCCAATCGAACGGCTTCTTCCAATTCCTTTGGAATCACCGACAGGGCCGCAAGAAAGATAACGATCATGAATCCGGTCGAATGCCAGATCTCGAACACCATCACGCACGCCAGCGATAGGCTAGGGCCGGTCGTTGGCGAAAACATGTCAGGAAGAAACAAGTGGAGTACACCCCGGGGTTCCAACAACCACTGCTGCGGTTCCCAGCCCCGTTGCGCGAAAAATTCATTGGCGAACCCCTGCGTCGGATCCAGAAAAGCCCTCCACACGAGTGCAGCGGCCACAATGGAGGTCACGTACGGGAGAAAGTACAAAGTGTTTAAAATTTTTTTGAATTTGGTGGCACGATGCAGCCCCAACGCAATCGTCAAACTAAAAAACAGGACGGGAAACAACGTACCGCAGGAGAACCACAACGTGATCGTTACACTCTGGATAAAGGACTCGTCGCGCAACGCGTCTGAATAATAAGCCAACCCGTTGGAAACATTGGCAGGCGACGATTCGTCAACCGTACTCAAATGGACAGCGTATAAAAATGGAAAAGTTCCAAATACGGCGATAATGGCAATCGCGGGAAAAAGCATGATCCACGGAGTCATCAAGGGTCGAAATTTTCCAGAATGATTGAGCATGAGGGCTTTCGCGATTCAAAAGAAGTGGATTTGGTCCCATATCATAGGGGATTAGGCGATAAGTTTACACATTCCCAAACGATGTGCGGAGGTCCGTGCGCCTTGAATCGGCCTCACATAAAAAAACCATATCCAAGTTTACGTAAATACTTGCATAATTCGTTTACATTTGCTAGGATCGAAATGGACTTTTCCATTTTTATCACTAACTTTGCGTCATACTCCATTGATATGGAAGAGGTTAGCCTCAAACATTTAGTTGACGGAATCAATCAAAGGCGGTATGATAGGCGGAACGATAGTCGAGTACTGTCTCTGAAATTTTGGCTGCTAACCGATCGTTCCTACATCGGTTTGTAAATAATTTATGTCATGCTGCGAATACGGACCGTCCGGGAGTTCAACATGTGTTTTAAGAATTGTATTAAGAATCAGCTCACTTATTCTTTTGTAGCTTTGTTCGGCATTGCTGCATTCGTCAGCGGTTGCGGCGGCGGCGGAGGAAGCGGAAGCACTCCCAGTCCTCAACCTCCTGGCGTCCCGATTACGGATTTACATTCGGACACGCAATTCAATGCGACGCGATTTTTCGTTGACAACGGTTCTATCATTGGGTCTATTAACACTCCAGGCGATATAGACGTTTTTACGTTCAATCTAACCGAAGGAAATATTTACGCGCTTCAATTGGTAGGATGGCCGACGACACCGAGCCAATGGGATCTAGTGAATGGCGGCGGTTCGCGTTACTTTTTGACCGATGCCAGTGGAGCAACGACATTGGGGACCACCTCAACTCCGCCAGGGGGAGATGTTACCGCGCTCAACACCATACCATTCGTTGGATCGGGGCCACTTTCAAGCGGATTGGTATTCGCCGGTGACCGGAGAGTCATGTTTGAAGCTCCGTATACGGGCAGTTATTTCATGCACGTTTACCACAATTCGGTCATCGGTATCGGGAATTACCGACTCAACGTTGCCAGTTCCAGATTCGGCGGTGCCGCGAACTCTTATACCTACCGATACGGTCGCAGGGACAATATTCGAATTGTTAGTAATGACATTCCGCCTGAGACCCTCGTGCAGGCGAACAGTGTCCACGGGTTTGTAGCGGTGCGGTTTGTGGGTATCGACACCAACGAAAGTGTTGAACCCTCCATGGGATTTGATTTCGGGATTACGCGTTCGATTCAAATGAGTGACGGTTCCGCGGGCGATCAGACCGCTGACCCCCCTGAACTGCCAACGCCGCCGATATTATTTGAATTTTTTGATGGAGTCCATCCTCCCGATGAGTTTTCCGATGTTGAGGGCGAAGAAGACAATATTCTTTTGTTTTCCACGGATCCGTTCGTGGATGAAATGCACATTCACATTGGCATACCGCCGGCAAGCCCGCTGAGTGTTGACGGCACTGTCGATAACCTAAGTATTAACCATGGGGACAACGCTACGATCACCACTCCGACAGACCCTCATCCTTTTGCCATCGCAATCGACGCGGAAGGTGGCGTAAGCAGGGGTTCCCAGTTCAGCCAAATCGCAGGGGATCGGTATCAGGAATTGGTGCTTGAAGACGAAACCGGTGAAGCGATGAGAATTCCGGTGAAAGTGGTGGAACATGAAATCCAGAACCCCGATGGGGGAATGGAAAAAATAAAAGGGTACCGTGTTGAGCTGGGCGCCGAACGGATATTCGGAAGCGCGGATATCTCCCGTGAACAACTTCGCACGTTGGTCGGTCTTAGATGGTACGCGGACGTCCACTATTGGGACGATTTCATGGCCGATAATCTGCCTGTGGCCTACTCCCATCCGAATGGGGGAACAGCCCTCACACAATATCACAACAATTTTAGTATGTCAGGTTTTGGTGCAGGGGTCTCTCAAACGATCACATACGATGGTTCGATGAATACGTTTCAAATTGCGAATACGGTGTATAATGGATTGGATGTTTTCTTTGACGAAACGGACGACACGCCGGTGCAAACCTCGCCCACAAACAATGTGGGATTCAACTTGGCCATCTATGAAGGCGCCCCAGGCGTGACAGGGCCGAAATTATTTGATGTGGGAATCGTACCAGCGTCATCAATCGAAGCCAAATATGAACCCTTTTTACGGGGTGAGTCCGGTACCATCATTGCCCAATTGACCGATGAGCAGGCGCAGATTCTCAGAGAACATTTTTACAACGGTAATTTCTATGTCGCACTGGAAGCCGGAGGCGCAGTAGTTAAGCGAGCAGAGTGGCACGAGCTTGGGTTCCAATTGGAGCCCAACGACGTGATTCAACCCTTCGGAAGGTCTGGTAGCGCATATACTCGCGGTAAGGCCTATTTCGTATCCGAATATTCTGACGGTGGCACAATTACGGTTATCGCCAATGGCAAAAATCTTGGCAATTTAACGTCTACTGTCGCCAAGGATTTCGTCGCGTGCGGTTCCGAAAATTCAGGCGCTGTCGCCTCGGCGAAATTCATACCTCAAGAGTATTACTATAAAGCTTTCGCGGAAGATGGCACCGAATGGGACGGGTTCTTTACCGTAGAAGATGACGGCTGCACGACAGTCGTGTTGGAAAAGCCTTAGAAAAACAGTTCGCTTCAGGACAACAAAAGTATATGCGCTAAGCCCCTTCGGGAATCCGTCCCGAAGGGTTTTTTTATATTCATCGAGGTTTTGTGAAGACGCCTTCGACGCGTATTCATTCAGCGGCGGGCTCGTCACCAACAAGCGTCCGAATAAGGTCCAACGTTTTTTCTGTAGCTCCTTGGTTCGATTCTATTACGCTTCTACCCTTTGCACCAACTGTAGATCGAAGGTCTGGGGCGTTGAGTAGCTTGCGGAGCGTACCGGGTAAGTCCTCCGGCAATGCTAATTGTAGTGCGCCTTCGTTCAAAATTAATTTTTCGGCGACCCCTTTGAAATTTTTCATATAAGGGCCGAAGATTGTTGGGATTCCCAAAGCCGCAGGCTCGATTGGATTGTGGCCTTCAACTCCGGGGTACCAGCTGCCGCCGACCACAGCAATATCGGCCAACGCATACACCGTCCGGAGAATCCCCAATTCGTCGATCAATACGACAACCGCGGCTTCACTCCCCGTTGAGTTCGCCGATTTCAGGGTGCTGTAATGATCGACCGCCGTATCTTTGAAAGGCAGTATGGCTTCGTTTAGACGATTCAAATGTCGTGGTACGATAATGAATCGCAGTGTCGCGAAATCGTTCCGAAGAGTTTTCCAACATTCGTATGCTAAAGCCTCATCACCGGGTCGGGTACTTCCGTATACAACCACCATGGAATCAGGAGCGATTCCCAAACGCTTCCGCATGTCATCTAAGACTGAAGACTTAGGAAGCGTGGGGGCACCGTCAAATTTTATGTTCCCCGTGACGGTGATCCGTTCGGCTTTGATACCCAGAGACTCAAACCGCAGGGAGTCATCTTCACTCTGGACCGCAGCGATGTTCATGGGTTCCAGGTAAGCGCTTAGCCAACCGGCAATCTTTTCGTAGCGGGAAAAATGTTTTTCGCTTAGACGGCCATTGACGATGGCCACCGGAATATTTCCACGGTGACATTGAAGCAAGACGTTTGGCCATAGCTCAGTTTCGACCAGTAGCAATGCTTTGGGCGTTATCGCCCGAATAAATTCTTGAACCGAGTGGGGATGATCAAAAGGAAACCAGGAGATTTGCGCCTTATCGCAAAGCTGCGCTGTGGCAAGTTCCATTCCGGTTTGGGTGGAAACAGTCAATAAGAGACGAGTCTTCGGGTAGTGTTTATTGATATTCTCGATGAGAGGCTGGACCGTTTGGACTTCGCCCACGCTGCAGGCGTGGATCCAAATCGGCGCAGCCAAATTCGTGAGACCTGAGCAATCAGGCGAAAATCGTTGGAGGAGGGGTTTGTGCTTCGACGCTCCCAACCAAAGTTTCGCAGGAGGCGAAATTGTTCTCCACAATGTATTGTAAATGTGATGAAAAAGCATCATGACAAAAAAGAAGGGCGGCTCCCTCTACGAGAGAACCGCCCTTGAGTGTCCTATAATGGATTAATAATCCGAATGGAAGTACCGTGAACCTGACCGGTCGATTATCGTCGGCGTCACGAATATCAGCAAGCTCTGTTGTCGAACGACCGAGGAATTACCACGGAAGAGATTTCCGATAATCGGGATGTTATGCAGGTACGGGAATCTGTTTTCGTTTTTCGTGCTGGTATCACGAATTGTACCACCCAATACCACCGTTTCCCCATCCAAGACAATCAGATTGGTCCATACTGCTTGTACGGAAGTCGTCGGGAATGAGTTAAAGTTGGTTACCGGTGCTCCGGCGATGATGTTGGTTATCGGAAATGTCTTCAAACCAACCAAATTGGTCACCTGCGGGTTAAGCCAAAGGCGGATTTGATTGTCCGATATTTGCGGAGTAACCGAAAGTGTTATCCCGAAGATGAATACCTCGTACGTGGCCGTTTGAAGAAGGTTGATCACGTCGCTGTCGGTATCACCGGGCGCAGTACCTGCGTCCTGATCGGCCTCGGTGATTAAATTCGTCTGGAAAAATTCCTGAGTAATGTCCGCAATCATTGCTGGCTTCTGGTTCATCGTCGTGACCCGAGGAGCGGAAAGTAGTTCAGTTTCCTGTAGAGAATTCAGGTACTCAAATGTGGCCAGAATTCCATCGCCATCAGCCGTATCGAATATGTTGAGAAATCCCGTAACGTCGGGTGCGGGGCCAGGGGATAGGAGCGAATTAACGAACCCCTGATTGAAGACTTTGTTGTTGATAATTGGGTTGCCATCCGGGTCCAGATTTCCAGGAATACTTTCGGGTATGCCGTCGCCATTCAGATCCTGTAATCGGTCCCCCGTAATTGGAGGAAAAATCGCGGTCGGATCAAGTCTCTCATTCAGATCGGATGCGCCTGCTTGTAAGCCGACTCCTTTTTTGTCGGAGTCATCGATGGAAATCGTGATAAATTTCGCCTCGATGGCGACCATTTTTGGAGTTTCGTCCAAATGCTCGATGTTTTTAAGGAGGATATCGTGATTTGCAGGCGTATTATGGACTACCAGTTGGTTGGTCGCGATGTTATAGAACATGAACGATAATTCACGTCCCGTTACCGGTTCCAAAACACCCGGCACTAATGTTCGTAGTACATACATCACGCGAGGTTCTCCGGCAATCCCAGATGATGAACCCAATCCCGGGCCGATGTCTTGGTTGCCTTGGCCTTGTGCTCCGCCTTGCTGGCCTCCTTGCTGTTGGCCACCGACTCCGCCTTGACCGGTTTGGTCGCTAAACGGGTTCGGGAATTCACCCACTTCTGTATCATCGTACTGGCCACCAAATAATTGACTGATGTTGGTGATTTGGGCGCCGCCTTGGCCACCGCCGCCCTGGCCGCCACCGCCCTGGCCACCGCCGCCTTGGCCGCCGCCGCCTTGGCCGCCGCCGCCACCGCCGCCGCCACCGCCGCCACCACCGCCGCCGCCAGTATTACCGCCGCCGCCGCCGCCGCCGCCTTGGCCACCACCTTGATTATTCTGCGAGATGATCGGTGTCTGCATTATGACTTTAAACAGCGTTTCAGCGCCTGCGTTCTTCAGTTCGTAATATCGGGTTTCTAATTCCTCGAACGATTCCGTACGAATATTCTCGTGCGTACTAATCCAAATGAAGCTGGATTGAATGGAATAATCAAGATTCAACGGGCGCAGGATGGCTTTCAGAGCCACTTTTAACGTGACTTCCTTCAAGTTTACATACGTAATCATTCCATCTGTAACAATGAAGTCCTGACCTTCTCCCTGGTTTTGCTGAGGGCCGCCTCGTTGGTTCTGTTGTTGCTGGCCGAAATTAATTTGTTGTTGCTGGCCTCGTCCCGGCGGCGCGCCGATTTGACCGGGCCCTCCGGTACTGACTTCGTCGACCGGACCCGCCAGGACCCGATTATCCACCATAATATTGATATCGTAGTTGTCCGTTATGAATGCGAGGATATCCAATAAATGGATGTCTTCAAAAACGACGCCCACAGGATTTTCAAGGGTTTCTTCGATTAGGGAACGAATCGGGATTTCTTCAACTCGTTCATTGATTTGATTAATCGGAATGGTAAGTGACTTGATACCTGTTGGATCAGCGCCGGTTGGAAGTTGTTTCATCTCCTCGACATGGCGGCGCAGGCGTTCGTGCTGCTCTTTGCCTTTGTCTTCGAATTCCATTCGTTGTTTTTCGAATAATCCAATGCTGGCGAGGTTGACCCCTTTGCGAGCCCTGTTGTTGTCCGGAGCAATCAAAATGGCTTGTTCAAATTTCGCCAAGGCTTCTTTATATAAAGCGTATTCCAAGTATTGTTCGCCGGCTTCGACCAGTTCACGGACTCGTTGTATTTTGAATTCTTCAGGATTGAGTTGCGGAGTTTCTCCCTCCAGGCCGGAAAGAGAGGGATCAAACGTTTCGTAATCCACATCGCTGGAAGCGGGGGTTCCAGTCGCGGCCAAATCCAATTGCGTTTCGCTATCTGTCTTAAACTTTGCGGCGTCTCTGTATCCATCGTCCAGAGCGAGTACACGGTTAAATTCGCTCAATGCTTCGCGAAATTTACCTTCGTTAAACAGATTGATTCCTGCACGATAAAATCGTTCGACATCGGATAATTCAGTATCTGAAGAAGCAGAATCGTCTTGACTGTATGCCGTTGGTAAAAAAATGCTATTCATTCCGACCATAACAAGAATCGCTATGGTGAAAAATGTAGCTCGGCGTAACAGCGTAATAGCCATAAAAATCAATCCTCCCGCAGTTCCACCCGAACTGCATTTAGGGACAGCCTACTTACATCCATGCCCATGAAGTCACACTTCTTAAACATGAATGATGCCCAATCAAACGGATATACAAAATTGCAAATCCGAATTTATTCACATATCTGCCTGTGGCAGAACACTTTACTAATCTTCAATTAACTTCGCTATTGTATCAATAGTTACTCTGAATTGGTAACATTTTTTTGTCTTTTTACAGCATTATTATCAGTTTCGTTCCAGCGTCAACGGCCTGTTCGTTTCTTCGGAGTATACTTGAACCGTTTCTTCGTCTGGATCGATGAAAACGATCTCATAACTTTCGAAACGATCGCCTTCTTCATACCAACGGGGTCTACCTTGACCCGTAAATATTTGGACTCGATACCCGTCGCCGGATTTCTTAATGTCGCGTAATTCCAAGTTACTCGTATCGGGGCCGCCTGGGTTGGTCGGATCTGTTGGTCGTCTTGGCTGAACGAAAAGCGTCGGGGGCCGTTTATGCAATAATGTCCAGGACTCGGGAAGTAAGTCTTGGGGGATCTGGGGTGGATTCTTGGGAATGTCTACATTCGATTCGTCCCGAAAAGGCATGTGAGGGATAGGGTCTGCTTCGCCCAAACCCTTCGGATTCATGACATCGTAAACCCGCTGACAAAGAACCGCCACCATGATGGCAAGAATCAAGCGTTCCTTAACATTCCAAACCCAAGAGGTTAGTTTTCGTATTTTTTCGCCCAAAATATATTCCTGTGAGTGACCGGTTAGAACGGCATCAACTTAAACCATAAAGACCGGAAGAAACCTTCGCTATCGGCTTTCGGGGCACTGATTCTGCCGCCAGTGCGACCGCCGCCACCTCCTTGTTTACCGAATAATTCAGTCATCATAGAGGAAGCTTCGCTGTCACCGCCAACATTGGCAGCGACAACCGTCGTTGATTTAGTGGCCTCGTACCATGCTTGCGCTACCACCATACTCACCGTTAGAGGAGCACCCTCATTTTTCATTTGCGATTGAGTAACCTTAATCGTTTCGATGGTATAATGCTGAGTCTCAGTTCGAAGAGACTCAAGCAGACTAACCAGGTTTTTCCACGTAATCGTGAATTCATAGCCGGTTGTGGATTTCATGATTTTGCCGGTGCGTCCTTTCGAAAGCTCCCGCGGAGCCCACATCACTAGGCTGTCAATGGTGTTTGCTTTATGGTCAATGAGAAGCTTTGTCATCTCAATACCATATTGATATAACTCTATGTTGCCTTTGATCTCGCCACGTTTCGGGTCCGAACCCAAACCGTAATCGTCCGGCGTCTTGATATTGAATTGCACGGCGGCCGTGTTTAATACGGTCCCGCTATCGAATGCCATATCTTCCAACTTCTTTTTCAGCTTAGGAAAGTGTTCACTGTACCAAAAACGCCAAACGGCTTTTTCAGGCATTTCAACTTCTTCGATTTCACGCAATTGAAAATAGTCCGTACGCAAGGTGATGGCATTGAACCACGGCTGTTTCTTTTGTTTCCAAATGTCCAAAACAATTTCCGGTTTTGTTCCATAGAATTTGCTATCCAAGTCCGATATCTTCGACCGCAATGCCGCCTCTTGAGTTTTGTGGTCCTTAAGCTCGGTGTAACGGACCTTTACATAAAGCTGATACACGGCAATCGTTCCAATGATTGACGCCAACAGTACAAGGGTGATAGTTATCTGGCTTTTTTTCATCGGTCACTCCTCACATTCGGTCCTGGCCAACCGGTTTCGCAATCGGTTCACCGTTAAATTGAACGTCAATTCTGAAGAATATTAATTTCACGCCCCAAGCGACATTCGGGAGGGCCGCGGTCGTGCGTTGAGCCGTGCGGTTGGTCGTCGCAGTCGGTGTACCGCCTGTAGCCACATCGAAACTCGGTCCTCCGCCCTTGCGTTTGCTTCCTCCTCCGCCTCCGCCTCCCATTGAGCCGGCCGAACCGGCATTCGCCTTATCCAATTCCGTATCATCGATATCTCCATCGGCCAAGGTAACATGAAAATATACGCCGTCTTTCATGAAAAGTTCTTGGTCTTGAAGGTTTTCGATAAATTCTCGAATATATTCAAGTTCCCAGGCGTAGCCGAACATAATGATCCCATTCGGTTCAATCAGACCAGCTTGTTCGGAACCCTTTTTTTTCTTTATCGGGTTTGGTGTCCCGGTCTTATTTTTTTTGGCCGCGGGTGTTGGGTCGTTGATGCCCGGATGCCCGTCGGCAGTATACACTTTCACCTTGCTGGCACTGGCCTTGGGTTTAACGAATCTACTCATCGGCTCTTCCTCTGCCGGAGCTTCTTCTTCTACTTGTTCTTCTTCTTCCTCTTGGCCAGCGGAGTTTTGTTTTTTTAAGTACAATTTCTTTTTTTGTTGCCCCTTGATTCCCGTGTTACCCGGCCCGCCGATTACGGCCGATTGAAGGGAGCTCAATGCAAGCCCGTCACGATTTCTCGGCCGCGCATCGTTGATCGCTTGAAAGTAGTCCAACCAGAAGTTCCGGTTTTTCTTTAGGTCGTCTAAAGCAAGCACTTCTTTTCGGTACCCGCTAACGTCCTTATCATCAATTTCGAATTCATCTTCGTATTCCGAGACGATGGCTGGGTTGTTGATTAGGTTTGAATCATATTCTCCCAAAACCGCTTTTAAGTCCTTGATTCGGCCTTGTACTTGCTCGTCTTCCCTAGCTGTCTTGGGGATAGTTGATGCCATGATCAAGTAAACGGTGAGGAGGGTCAATACCCAATAAAGGGCTTGTTCCTTCTGCTTGGCAACTTGTTGGACCCGGGGAGGAATCAGATTAATCTGAATCGGAACTTCCTGCGCGCATCGAAGCGCCAAGCCCAAAGCAACACACGATTGTTCAGGGTATTCACTGGCTTCATTGGCATTCGGAGAAATGGCCAACCCGGCCAGAGGCTGGGCAATTCGAACTTCTACATTTAATTGGCGCTGTAAGTAGGGGATAATATTTCTGAGGCAGGCACCCCCGCCGGTTACGATGACCTTATTGACTGCAGCGCCACCCGGCTGGGAACGAAAATAGGAAAAAGATCGATTGATTTCGTTGACCAATCGGCCCGTGATACGTCCGATTGTTTCCCCGCCTTTTCCATCTCGTTGCGGGTCCCCTGTAGGAGCGAAGCCTTTTTCACGTTTCAGTTTTTCAGCATCTTCCCAAGACATTCCAAACCCTGAAGAAATAGCTGCAGTAATATCATTTCCACCCGTGTGCAGACTTCGCGTAAATTTAAACTGATTGTCTTTTTGGATCACGATATCGGTTGTCGTGGCACCCATGTCGACCAGCGCAACGCATTGGCCGTCATCGCCAAACTCGCCGGTGTGACGCAACCAGTTGTAGGCCGCCAATGGGGAAACGTCAACGGTGTCGATTGTGCGTTTTACCTGCTTCAAGATCGATACGTGTTTGTCTACCACGTCTACCTTGATGGCCGCCATCATGACATCGTATCCGCCAACTTCAGTGCGATCGAGTACTTGATAGTCTAACGCGATTTCATCTAAAGAAAACGGGATCTGCTGTTGGATTTCATATTTGACGATTTGGGTAACTTTAGATTCAGGAACTGGAGGCAATGGCCTGTTTCGAGTAAAAACAGATTGTCCCGGTACAGCGATCACCGTTTTTTTTGTACGGATTTTGGCTTCTTTCAGAAGAGTCTCAAGGACTTCTTTTCGATTCTCGCTTTTTTCATCTTCGTCGAGAGCGGGATCGGTATTGAGTTCACGTTGAAAATATTTTGTGAGCTGAAACCCCGCTTTTGTCTGCGAAAGTTCACAAATTCTGATAGCACTGGTACCAAGATCCAGTACCAACCGTTTTGATTGGCCTCGTTTAAATAATGCCATAACGACCACCTTCCTCACGTCCAAAGCGTGACCCATTAAGAGTCAACAATTACATACTAAATAGCTAACTTCGTTGAATTAATCAAATTAACAATTGTGATAATTCTTCGTAAGAGCTAGATATACATAAACTTATGGTCGTATTGTAAAGGAAGGGAGAAAAGTTGTCAAGGACCAGAATCGAGTTGACAAGAATTTTCTAGAATTTGGCGGAAGGTACAATTTTCACATAAATCTAACTTTGGACGAATTTAGAGAGCATCCATTACACAGCGGAAGCCGTAATCCTCTTTGGCTTCGTCTGGTTTGGCAAAATGACGTTTCGTGCTACGGCTGTCAAACGCGTCGGTCATATAGGAACCTCCACGTAAAACACGGTAAATGTTTCCATACTCTATAGTTACGTCGTTGTTTCCATCATAAATCCGATACCAATCGTGGGTCCATTCGAGAGCGTTTCCAGACATATCCATCGCGCCGTAAATCGAGACACCCTTCCGGAATTGTCCCACCTTGGAGAGCTGGGTTCCGAGGCCTTTTTCTATATTGGCAAATTTCGGGTCGAACGCATTGCCCCATGGGTACAGGTTTCCCTTGCTGCCGCGCGCGGCCTTTTCCCATTCCTGTTCGGTAGGCAAACGTTTGTTGACTGCGGCTGCATATTCGGCGGCCTGATGCCAGGTGACACCGGTGACCGGGAAGTCGGCTTTTGGTGCGGCGAAAATGTGATCCGGAAAAACTTCCTTGAACTGGGCGTTGCTTACCTCAAACTTATCGATGTAAAAACTTTTTAACGAGATCTTCTTTTGTGGTCGTTCATCGGGGGGGCCATTGTCGAGGCCGAAGGTGAATTCTCCTTCGGGAACCAACACCATTCCCAGTGGCATATTCCCCTTCTCTAAAACGGTTTCCAATTTATGCTGCGTATTCGCTGAAATCTCCACCGTTTCTTCTTTTAACATATAGCCCTTTTGATGAATTCCTAAGGTGTAGATGCCGGGGTTAAGATTGAACACGGCCGGGGTAGATTCTTTTTGTGGGGAATCATTGATGAATACTTTGGCACCTGACGGACGACTAAATACCTGAAGAGTTCCCTGAATCGCCTTTAAAGCATGGGTAAAGGAATAAAAATTTTCCGCTTCGACTTCGGTGGATTCTTCAATTTCGAAATGGTCTTTCAATTCGATTTTATATTCGTGTTCACCCGCTACCACTTCAATATTTTTCAGTGGAGTCACGCCGGCGTATTCGTCATTCAAAAATACGGAAGCGCCCGGTGGCGTTGTCTCAAAGCTGATGTTCGCGGTCTTAAATTCTAATTCGACCTTGAAGTCTAACGGTTTTCCGGCTTCGACTGGGAGGTGCAAGTTGTGTCTCGTATAACCGGCTTTAGTGAACACGAAATAATGGTCGCCCGCACTTACGTCTTCAATCGTCAGGGGCGTCATTCCGACCGGTTCGCCGTCGAGTTTGACCAATGCGCCGGATTCGGGAACGGTGTCTATGGTGATTGAGACCGTGTCTGGTTCACTGCTGCAACCGGCGAAGAGGAGCGGTGTGGCAACAAAAACGGCCAGAAAGTACGAGCCTATTTTCAAGCAAGTCCGCATCATGAAGAAAATCCAATCAGTCTATTATCGGCGATGTTAGTGAAGCGCCTCACCAAGCTAATACTACAGTACCTTGGCAACACGTATTATTTAACATCTTTTCTTACGGAAGTGCAAATTTAAGGTCGTTCGAACTCTTTGAATATTTCGGGCTCACTTTTGCGTTGGCGGATAAATTCTTCGACGTTCGGTACCACGACAAAGCGGATTTGGGCCGGCGTCAGATCCCGGCCATCATCAGTCTGTGCGGCTGCCCGGAAAATGTAGTTGACGGGGATCTGGCGATCGGAATCGCCCAACTCTCTGAACGCGAAATGAGTAAATGCGCCTATAATCGCATCTTGTGTCGCGGGTTGTGATATGACGCCCTGGGACAAAATATCTCCTTCTCTTTCCAATGACCAAGCGTATTCCAATAAAACGTTTTCAGTTTCCTGATTGGAATTCAGCGTAAATTCAGCGGAAACAATGGTCTCGAATATTCCATTCTGGGGATTGTATCGCGTTACTGACGGCAGCGGAATGATGAGCTTGTCGGTGAACACGTGACCGTCGTGCGTCTGGCTATTCCCGTAGTCGGCGTTGTCGTGCCAGATTCTCGGAGAAATCGTTGTTTCTATCTGACTCTCCCGCGGTTCCACATAAAAGCGGTGCCAATTGCTGCCCTGCAAATCGATATCCACATCGTCATTATTGTCCCGTCTCGGACCAACCAAGTCGTTCACGGAATCATACTCCCATTCTTCCGGGAATCGTTCAGTATTTCCAGCTTCATCCACAGAATTGACGATGAGCAAATACCAATAGTTCGGCTGAAGTCCATCGGCAACGCCTGCGTTCAGAGAATTCACTCTCGACCAACCGGTCCACAAATCGGACGCATTAGTGCCCGCCGGGGCATACAGTTGATAATTACCGTTGAAATTTTCATCCGAGTCGGTACTTCGTGCAGATTGCCAAAGGGAATATCGGTGTAGAGGGTGTGGGTTGTCTACGTGATTTCCTAATTCCGGACGATCGCCTGTGATTTCCCATTCAAACCGAGGACTGGTTACGATGCCACTCGTCGGTACGTTGGTGTATGAGAACTCTGTATTCACTTCGCGCATCCACCAGATTTGGAGTGGATCCAGAAGTAGGTCATCATCGGTATAATTGCCTTTCGGTTCTCTGTCGATTTCGCCGCGAGGGTGGTAGACATTGGCACGATCGGCGCCCGAGAACTTGATAATCAGGCGCATCACTTCATCGATTTCTTCGTTAGGAATCCCTTCGATGCGCCAATGGACTTCCATCGTGTCGGTTGGTTCGATGTTCTTCAGTGAATACACGAATCCGCCCAGGGTATCGAAGGATATATTTGCCGGAGTACTATCGTACGTTACCGTAGATTCCAGGATGTCGCGCGGCAATTGTGTCGAACCGGGTTGTAATTCCCAACGTGCCAGAAGTAGCCGCTCGTTGTCAGCATCTTCCGGATCATTGAGGGGGTCGTCTAATGGATTGTCGTCCGGATTGCTTCTGGTCAGCAGTGGAAGATTTGATTCGGTCACGAATCTGGTACCCAGAAATCCTGCAACTTGCCTGATTCGTGAATTGTTAAATGGATCAATATCCATATCGGTGGTCAAATCGTCGTCCGCGGGAGCATAGGGATTAAATTCGCCCGCAATGGTTTTTTGAGCATACGTGTGTACATCGTAATCTTTGAACCATACCCGTACCTCGAATGCCAGATGTTGATCATATAAATCGTTCGTCAAATTGGGATTGTCCACGAAATTACTGTGGGAACCAACGTTAAAGAATCGTTGCGTACCTTCAGGATTTGTATCGGGATAAACATTTATCAGTCCGCTGGTGGGTGGTGTGGTCAGCGGCACGGTAAATGGGAAGTTATGTGTGAATTGCGCGAATGTTGGATCGGGTAAATCAACATTGTCCGGGTGCGTCGACGAGTCCGCATTAGGCGGCTCAAAGATAAAGGGGGCATAATCTCCATAGATGAGCAAGCCGCCATCGATGCCCGACGGGCCTGCGCTTAGATAGTTCGCATCGCCGAGGCCGGTTGATTGCTGTGTATCACTAATGAACATAACGGGTGGAATGGTGTCGATGATGAAATGCCGGCCCAGTAGGGCTCCGTCCGAGATTAGCGAGCCATCGGTATATGGGGGATCATAATCGTCGCCGATGATTACGTCGCCTGGTTCGCGGATATAGACGGCGGCATGTCCGTCCATGTAGAGGATATCCGTGGCATTCTCAAAACCGGGCATAATCGTATCGATGTTGATCGTATTGACCCATTCAGAAATTATGTTCCCTCCGTCGGTTGAGGCGACGGAAATGGCTCGCAGCGGAATCCGGTGATTTTCGTTCCGTGGATTTCCGCCTTGGGGCACGATGAACGGAGCGACGTCGTCGTTGGAATCGCCATTGTCATCTACGAATGCGTTTAGAGAAGTAATGATCGTAACTTTCAAGTCGCCGGCGTCCAATTTGCCGACAGGGCTCGGTGTCACGTCGCAGTCGATCCACGTGCCGATAGCGGCGCCCGGTCCGTACAGGAATCCGTCATTGAGTTTTACGGCGGCATCAGTGAGGGATAGATCGATGGCGGCAATATCGACGTAACCGGGTGCGAAGCCGGGGGGGCTGCGCATGTGGAGGACGTCGTACACGCCACTGTACCCTGCGTAAATTTGATCTATTTCGATTAGGGGCAGCGGGTCACGGCCAATATCCCACGAGGCATCGTATATGTCGAATAGGACTCGATACGTGTTGTAGATCGAGATGAAATTATCATTGAACACGGGATTCAGATACATGTTGGCAGCAACCGGGAAGGATCCATAAATATCGACTTGGGTATCTCCGCTGAGGGGGCCTTCGGGAGGGATGACGAAGTCGATTTTCATTTCGGTGAAGTAGGTGTATTGATTGTTTTCCGGTTCTCGGGCGAAGGAGACAAGGCCGTTTCGGTCATAAATATCTACGGTTACGACGTAGGGGTTGAAATAGGTCGGTACGACTGAAGCTCTAGGTGCGACGACATAGATGTCGTTGGCAGAGACGAGTGGATCGGGGGAGACCGAGAGATCGTAGTCGGCCAAATTGTCTCCGAAGTATACTGAATAGGTGGAGCGTGCGGAGGCGAGATCGTAGATGCCATTTGCGACGAGGAAGTCGCCGAGTATGTGGACGGGGTTTCCTCCGTAGTAATGTCCTCTGTCCGGATCGAGGGAGAAGATTTCAGAACCGTAGCGGAAACCGTCGGAGTAAATTCGGGACGTGGCGCCGATTAGGTCGATGACTTCGACGTCGACGATGCCGGGTAGACCTCCAAGAATGGTCGCGGAGGAAGGGGGAGAGGTTACGTAGATGGACCCGGCGGAAATAATGGGGACCCCGACGTTGTCGATACGGAACGGCGCGGTGGCTCCACCGAAGGTTACTTCGTAGAGCGCGTTGGCAGTGGCCAGATCATGGATAGGTGCGGAAACGGGGAAGCGGCCTTCGACATGGACCTCGGTACCGCCGATGAGGAGGCCCTGACTTGGAATAATGTCGGTAATGACGAAGGGATCGAGATACTCGTAGCCGAGGGGTTCGAAGGCATACACGTCGTAGATGTCGTAGATACTGGCGGCGACAGAGACGAGGGCTACGTCGACCAGGCCGATGGCATCGCCCGGAGGCGCGACGACATAGATGTCATTGATGGTAAACACATCGGGGATGAGTGCATCGTAGGGGGCCACGTTGTAGCCGAAATAGACGGTGTAAATCTGGTCGGCATTGGCGATGGCCGGAAACACGCCAGTGAGATGGACGCGGGTGCCCCCACTTAAAGGTCCTTCATCGGGGTCGACGGTGTAGATGTCGTAGGACAAGAACCCACGAGCCATGTTGTCGAATGCGGGCTGGAAGAACGGTCCTGAAAAGGGCGTGCGTCGATCCAGATCGACAAAGAATTCATCCGGAAGCGTCGTCGTTGGATCTGGTTGTGATGCTCCCCGGGTTTCCTGTGGAGCTGTGATCACGGGTTCAGACGGAGATTTAGGCGGATCGGGAGTATCGGAACCAAACAAGCCGCAGCCACTGAGTACGGTTGCCCCTACGAGCAAAACGGCCCATGCCTTGTGCAGATGTTTTCTGTCCATACTGTACTCCTTTCAACACACCACTACATTCCCGTTTGGGAATCGTGTGTACATCATTCACTCCGACGAATTAGCGTTCGTAAATGGCTCGCGCGTCTTTTTCGCCGGTGATCGTGAATTCTTTATCGTCCCGGTAATTGAGGATTCCGTCATCATTTTCATCGGTGACGTATCCGGTCTGTACCTTTACGATTATTTCAAACACGTTGGAACGTGTCGTGATTAAATTGGCTGTCCGTCGGAACCGCTCATAGGTTTCGTCGAAGTTGAGCGAGTCGTTGTTATCGCTCCGAAGAGGCGGCGTTTGAAATACTGGCCGCTGAATATTCGAATGATTACTTGCGTTGGTATATTCGCTCAATTTGTTCGCCTGACGCGTCAAGACCGTACCGTCATCTGGATCCAAGTACTTATATGGCGTGACCAGGTCAGAAATGTGTTCGTAGTATCGGCCGTCCGGGTGCTCGGGACGTCCTACGGTTAACAAGTGCGCACGGAAGGCCGCGGGAATGGCGCCCCATCTACTCCGTAAATTAAAATCGAGACCCGCATCCCACGCGTTTTGAAAATTGCCGTCACCGGTTTCCCAATCGGCAATGATATTGTGATAGAAGGTTCTTTGGGGGGGACCGATATCGTTTTGGATATCCTGGAAGTGGGTTCCCATTTGCAGATAGTTTGGTTGCAGATCGAAGAGGATTCCCGGTAATCCGGTCAGGGGGTTGAATACAATCCCTTCTTCTCGTTCAAATGGGTCTTCTATGTCGAATTGTCTTGACGCGCCCACCACGTTGCTCATCGTGGTATTGATGTTGAGCCGTCCAGCGGTTTTGTTGCGGGGTGTCAATACGACGCGACTAAAACGATTGATGATGTCGGTCGTCGCTCTATTTCTGATGAACACACCCAAATGATTATTTTCGATGCGGACCGGCCCATAATGTACGAACCCGTCTATGTCCGGGACGACATCCTGGATTTGCCCCAGAGACTCATTTCTCGTTTCCGTATTCGTGTCGTCATCGACGTTGGAGCCGGAGTTCAATTGACGATAGGTCACAGGCACGTCAAACGTGGAATTCCCCCACGTGGTACCGTTGCCGTCCTTATCGGTAAAGATTTCGATGTCCACGAGCATTTCGCTATGGTCAGACCGGATAGCCTGGTTCACGTAGTTCGTTCCGAAGCTGGTGTCGTCATCATCGATGTCCACATGATCAATGCCGTGTTGATCTCCGAAATAGAGCGACCTATAGGTGCGCTGTATTTGGTCCAATGCATACAAGGGTTCGGCAATACCGACGAAGAGATCGTATTCGCCGTTTTCTAAGCCATCGTTTGCATCCCAAACGAAGTACGCGCCCGCCCCGTTTCGTGTCGCCGCGTTGAAATTGCTTCTGTCGAAATTGTCATCCGGGTCGTATCCCCATGTTCTGGAGTCCCCTTGGGCCCTTGGGATATTTCTCGACGTGAACAACACCGCGCGTTGATTCTGAGGCCAACGTACAGGGTCAATGATGTCCGGTAGTGACGCCGTGAACAACAGGTCGTTAAACAAGAAGGGATTGAATCTATCATGAATG
>Ga0315336_1003035_pt1 | contig 23526 bp, 23 predicted proteins | sample ASW5metaG_FD_204512 | JGI IMG/M metagenome (GOLD analysis project Ga0315336, IMG submission 204512) | Ammonia-oxidizing marine archaeal communities from Monterey Bay, California, United States - ASW #5 | ecosystem: Environmental > Aquatic > Marine > Intertidal zone | place: USA: California... | reverse complement strand
GCAGCACCATAGAGCGGGTCGCTGAGGTTGCCTGTGGAGTTGACCAGCGGGTTGGTCGTGTAGTCGGTGTACCAGGTCAAGGCGACGGCGGACCCATGCTGGACCGTCCAACCCGTCTCGATCTCGATGTAGTCGCCCTGCTGGAAGGGATTGACACCCCACTGGTAGATCTCGCCCGCGACCTGCGCTTCTCCAGCGAGCTTTCCACCCACCGGGAACCGGACGGCAGCGTCGCTGTGGAGGTGACGATCGGAGTCGTCCGGACCCGGGAGGGCGCCTCGGGTGCGTCGATTCTTGCCATCGTCGCGCAGATCGACTCGGTAGCCAGCGTTGATGAGGGCGGAGAACTCGTCCTTGATGTACTCGACACCGATCAACGTGTGGGCGACGGTCTCTGGCGTCTCGTTGAAGTGGAGACCGCCGAGTTGTTGATCGCGGAACAGCGCCTGGGAAACGTAGGGAATCAACTCGCCGGGCTTGAGGGTGTAGTCCATGCGAACGCGCCCACCCCAGATGTCATTCGAATTGACGGTCGCGCTGCTGTCCTCGGTGATCTGGCGCTCGTACTCGAGAGTTGGCGCGACGACGATCTCATAGAGCTCCGGGGTGAGCAGCCCGTTGACCCGTTCGGCCTGAAAGTAGCGCTTACCCTCGACGAGCCACGTAGTCTTGCCAGGGTAGAACGCGGTGGAGAGGTATGTGGCGTACCCGGGTTGGTCCGCGCTCTTTCGGGTGCTCGATGGCAGCTGGTCCGACGTGAATCCGAATACGTCCTGTTCGAGGTACCAGTCGATACCGCCCACGCCCAATACCTCGGCTGTCGCCCCGCCAATGACGGCATCGGGCGCCGTCCCCAGCTCCTGGAATCCGGCATTCCAGCCCGGTTCCTCTACAAAGTCGTAGGCGACGCCATGAACGCCGATGTTCGCCGGACCGAGGCCAAAGCGCTCGGCCCTCACTCCACCTACGGCATGGCGAAGGTCGCCGTAGATTTCAGTGTTCGGATTGTCCTGGAAGATCTGCTGCCGGTTCAACTGACCCGCGACCATCGTGATGTCCCACGCGCCCGGCCGAAACAGCGCCTTGACACCCTGGATTGATGTGTCGATGTCGATGTCGACGTTGCGGTTGGCGTTCAGGGCAATGCCCCGCCCAAACGCCGCATAGGTGTCGCCGACCGTAAACACCACCGATGGCTTTTCATATTTGGCGCGGAGTTTTTCGACCGTCGCGTAGCTGAAGCCAGGCAGCGGCGAGAAGATGTCTTCGGTGACCAGCGTCCGCTCTGAGCGAAGTTCGTCATCGAGAACGTACTGGTTGGCGAACAGCGCCACTTCGTCGACCTGGGTCTCGATGGCCCAGGAACCGAACGCGACCGTTGCGTTGAGGCGATTGACCTGCTCGACGTAGTTGAACACCGCCACATCGTCCGGATCGGGCAGACGATCGTCCAAGACGTAGTAGCGAACCTCAAAGTCCTCGTTGAAGGTCGTGGTGACCTTCATTGCGTCGCCGTCGGCGGCGTGGGCAATGGACAGAGGGGCGGCGAGGATGAGGAGGGCGGCAATACGCATGAGCCGAAAGTCATACCAGGTGAGAGGGCCCTCGGCGTCGCCGTGACATCCTCTCGACGTTTAAGCAGTGCAACCGTTTCGGGCTGCGGTGAGCTAGCCCTCTTTGGCCAGCAATCCGACGACCAACTCTTCCAGAGCTTTCTCGTCGCCCGGATTGAAGCCCTGGGTCTGCTTGGCGACATCCCCGGCGCGATCGACGACGACGGTAAACGGAAGCGTCTTTGCCGGGTTGTACGTACCGATCACGCTGCTGTCTCGATCGAGGAGGACTGTGAAGTCGTAGCCATTCTTCTTGATGTAGGGCTTCACTTTCGAGGCCGAGCGCGCGTCGTCCGTCGAGATGGAGAGGACCACGAGGCCCTCTTCCTTCTTTTCTGTGTACAGCTTCTGCAGATGGGGCATTTCCTCTTTGCAGGGACCACACCAGGTCGCCCAGAAGGAGACGACGACAACTTTGCCAGCCTGTTCGGACAGGGTGACGCTCTTGCCGTCAATATCGCGCAGCGTGAAGTCCGCGGCCTTGTCACCGGCCACGGCGGAAGTCGCCATAACGGCGGCGAAAGCGGCGGCGGCGAGGGTGCGCAGGATCATCTAGACCTCCAAACGGTATGACTGAGTCTACTCGACACCTGAGATAGCGCATGCATTTCGGTGTTTTGTGGGATTCTGGTTAGCTGTTAGCGTCCGCAGCCGCCACGCCCGAGGGTTTTCGGCAATGTCCAAACGCATATTGATCGTCGACGACGAACCGTCTATTCGCAAGGTTCTCAGTGCCCACTTGCGCAAATTCGGGTACGAGATCGACACGGCAGAAGATGGCGCAATAGCCATGGAGATGCTGGGCAGCGAGCCGTTTCATCTCGTCGTCTCCGACCTGCGAATGCCCAATGTCGACGGGCTCGACCTGCTCGGCTGGGCCGGTGAGAACTTCCCTGGCTTGCCCGTCATCTTGATCACCGCCCACGGCACCGTCGATACCGCCGTCGAAGCGCTCAAGCGGGGCGCCTTCGACTACATCACCAAACCCTTCGATCGCGACGAGCTCCATGGGATCATCCGCAAGGCGCTGGCGACCGAAGCGCGAAATGCGCAGCGACTCACACCTGAGCCCGGCAATCGCTTCGACATCATTGGCACCGCCGCACCGATGCGGGAGGTCTACCGACTGATCGAGAAGGTGGCACCCTCTCCCACAACCGTCCTGGTGACCGGCGAATCTGGCACTGGAAAGGAGCTCGTGGCGCGAGCGCTCCACGTACACAGCGATCGCAGCGCCGGCGCCTTCATCCAGATCAACTGCGGCGCGATCCCGGAGAACCTCTTCGAGGCCGAGCTGTTCGGATACGAGAAGGGCGCGTTCACAGGCGCCATCGGCAGCAAGCCCGGTCGGTTCGAGCTCGCCTCCGGCGGTACGCTTTTTCTCGACGAGGTCGGTGAGCTCCCGCGCGAAATGCAGGTGAAGATCCTCCGCGCCTTGCAAGAACGACGAATCGATCGCGTCGGCGGCATCCGCTCCATCGATGTCGATGTACGGGTGGTCGCCGCCACGAATGTGGATCTCGCCAAGGCTGTCGAAATGGGGGCCTTCCGAGAGGATCTGTACTACCGGCTCAACGTGATCCCCATCCACCTGCCGCCCCTTCGCGAGCGCATCGACGACATTCCCCTGCTGGTGGAGCACTTCCTCGCGAAGTTCAACAACCGCCTGTCCAAAACCGTCAAGCGCGTCGATCCCGAAGCGCTCGCGGCGCTGCTGGAGCACCAATGGCCCGGCAATATCCGCGAGCTCGAAAACATGATGGAACGCTCGGTGCTCCTCGCCGACAGCGAGGTGATCGGCGTCGCAGACCTTCCCGGAATCCGCAAGGGCGGCGTGAGTATGGCGGACGCAGGCGAGCTCGAGGAGCTCGGACTCAAGGAATATGTGCGCGTGCACACCGCCAAGCTGGAGCGGGCGCGGATCCAGCGGGTACTGGACTCAGAAGAGGGCAACGTCACCCGCGCCGCCCGCCGCCTCGGCATCTCCAGAAAGTCCCTGCAGACGAAGATGAAGGACTACGGGCTTCGCGACGGTTGACGGTGGGGGCGTCCGTCACCTAACGTTCCCCGTGCAGAACCCCTCTTGGAGACCCCCTTTGCGCGCCTGCGTAGCCTGCCTAGCGGCCCTCATTCCCCTTAGTGCCCTTTCCGCTGAAGTGACGGAGATGCCGAAGGAACTGGTCGGCCTCGGCTCGCTGACCTACGGCGGTTTCGCCGAGTTCGGTGCCCTGTCGGAGGACGGGGTCAAGGTGGGTAAACGTCGTATTTCCCGCCACGACCTGAGCTACAAGCTGCAGTTCTCGCCGATCACGGGTGTGGCGATTCTCCTCGATATCGACCACACGCCGAGTCTCAAGTACACGTACCCAGATTCGAACAACATGCTCATCGAGCCCGTTGATGGCGGTGGAACCTACCTGGGGGGCGAGCCCTCCAACAACGTGCCGACCGTCAGCGCCGGCGGATTGAATGGCGTGTGGATCGGAGCGGCTTTCCAGCCTTTCAACGAACGTTATGAGAAGTTCGATCAACAATCCACATGGCGTCTCGACTTCGCCTTCCGAACCGGAAGCTCGAACCGAAATCTGTGGACCGCACCCAACGGCTCCCGAGGCAGCGCCCCGGGAGGATCCGCTGTGCGCCTCACGGGCGCCGTCTCCACCGAGATGGGCATCGGCAATCCGTACGTGCAGACCACCTATGTCAAAGAGAACAAAGTCACCGTAGACCTCACCGACGAGGACGGCGTGACCCATGCCAAGGGCGTCGACCTCAGCCCTGCATCGAGCGTCAACTTCCGAGGCGGCATCGAGGTCATCGGCTACGACGAACCGAGCACCGAGACCCGAGCCGCCGTCGATTTCTTCGTCGGCATGGGCTACCGCTCATGGGAGGACATCGGGTCGGGTGTCTACTTGCCCGATGTGCTGCCAGGCTCCAAGCGGATCGCGGTCACCGCCGGCGAACACATCAACGTGATGACGGGTATCAACGTGGACTACCACGTGAATGACAAGGTGCGAGCGAGGGTCGGGCCCGACTTCCGCTTCCACACGCCGTTCCGACCCGAGCACGTCTACAACGCCCAGACAACCCCGGACCACATCGGCATCGGCTGGGTGTTCCGGATCGAGGGTGTGCTCGACGCCTCGCCCAAAGAAGTGATGGCCGAGCTCGAAGACACGATCGAGAACCTCGACGAACCGTAGTCCTGGCCGGGTATCCACGTACGCCACCCCGCCGCTCCAGGGCGTTGCTCGAGGCTCGCAGCAGGCTGCTCAGCCGTCGAAGGCGTCGTCCAGTAGGGCGACCTGCCATCCCGATGGGTCGAAGGTCACGACCGCTACAGTGAAGGCCATCTCCTCGAAGTCGTCGCCGTGAGCGAGCAACCAGGCCTCGGCGGTTCTACGCAGCTTGTTTTGCTTGGACGCGGTGATCGCCTCCAGCGCGTCCTCTCCGAGAAACCGGCCCTTGACCTCGATAAATCGCAGAACGTTATTGCGGACCGCCACGATGTCGAGCTCACCGCCCACACCGTGCCAGTTCTGATCCAGTACGGTCCAACCCAGACCGATCAGGTGCTCGGCAACGAGCGCCTCAGCCTGCTGGCCTCGCTGCAGCGCCGCCCGTCGATCGTCAGCCGACCGCACAGATCTCAGACGCTAAGCGCCCTTGTTCCCTTTCTTGTTCTTCTTTCTCTTGCGCACCCGGACGCGCTTGGACTTCGTGAAGTCGCGGATGGGCTTGAGGCGCGCGGCCTTGCCCGTTCGGGTCCGGAGGAAGTGGAGCTTGGCCCGACGCACCTTGTGGCGACCGACAATCTCGATACTGGCGATGTTCGGGGAGCAGGCCGGGAAGATTCGCTCGACACCGACGCCGGAGCTGACCTTGCGAACGGTCAGGGTCGTGCGGGGACCGCCGCGTTTGATGCGGATGACGGTGCCCTCGTAGACCTGAACGCGCATTTTCTCGCCCTCTTTGATGCGGACGTGGACGCGAACGGTGTCGCCGGGGCGCACATCGGTGGTGGCCCGCTCTCTGGCCGCGACAATCTCGGCTTCGATGTTCTGTAGGAGGTTCATTCGGTATCCCTGGTTCCGCCATCGACCGGGGATCCCGCGAGGCACAATGGCCCGACATCTATTCGTCCGAAGCGTCCCCGTCAACGCCGTCATCGCGCTCAGCGAGCCATGTTTTCCACAGATCTGGGCGGCGATCGCGAGTCTTCGCCTTGGACTGGGCCAATCGCCAGGCCTCGATCTTGCCATGATGTCCGGACAAGAGAATCTCTGGAACCTCCTCTCCTCGCCACTCGCGCGGCCGCGTGTACTGGGGGTACTCCAACAGCCCCGCGGAGAACGATTCCTCCTCGGGTGAGGCGCTGTTGCCGAGCACCCCGGGGCGGAGCCTGGCAACGGCGTCGACGATGGCCACTGCGGCGATCTCCCCCCCGGTGACAACAAAGTCGCCAAGGGAGATCTCCTCGTCGACCAGCCCCTCGATGCGGGCGTCGATTCCCTCGTAGTGACCACAGACGATGACGAGGTGACTCTGATCGGACAGGCGCCGCGCGTCGGCCTGGGTGAATGGGCGGCCAGCAGGAGACGTCAGGATGACCCTGGACTCTGACGTCCTCACCGCCTCTATGGCAGCGGCGACGATATCGACCTTGAGCACCATGCCCGCACCGCCGCCGTAGGGGGCGTCATCGACCGTCCGATGCCGATTGGTAGCGTGTTCGCGCATGTCGTGGACGTGCACTGCGATGTCCCCTCGATTGGCGGCACGGCCGATCACCGAGACGCCTAGAGGCACGCGGACCATCTCTGGGTGGAGCGTGAGCACGTCGAAGCGGCTCATGGGGCTATGCCCCTTCGACCAGGGCGTCGGCGGCGAGCTCGATCCGCCCGGCCTCGATGTCGACTGTGAGGGCGTCTTTGAGCGCCGGCACGAAACGAGGCCCATCATCGGTCCGGATCTCGAAGATGTCGACCGGACCCGAAGAGTGCACTTCGGTGACCGTGCCGACACGTTCGCCGCCGATCATCGCCGGAAGGCCAATGACTCTCCAGACGTAGAACTCTCCGTCCTCGAGAGCGGGCAAGGCATCGCTGGGGACAACGATCTTCCAGCCCTTGAGGGCTGAGGCGTCCTCCCGGTTGCCCACGTGCGGCAAATGGCCGAGCACCCGCTTGCCGGCGCCGGGGCGACATTTGAGCTTGGCAGCTACCCGCTCTCCGGCGGGGCCGACCAAGGTCACCCGACGGGACCGATTCAGAAAATCGGACTCGCGGTTGTGTAGGTGAACCCGAACCTCTCCCCGGACACCGAAGGTGCCAGAGATGTAGCCGAGCTCGACCTCGCTACTCTTCGGACTCGGAGCCATGCTCTTCGACGAGGTCGACGCTGGCCTTCTTCTTTCCGGCGGCCGCGGAGACAATCTGGCGGATCGAACGAAGGGTACGACCCTTCTCGCCCTCGAGGACCTCGCGGTCATCGGGGTGTACGAGCAGCTCGAGCAGGACCACCGACTCGCCATCGACCTGGCGGATGGAGATGGCGTCCTTGTGCTGGACGATGGGCTCGACAATGTGGCGAATGAGATCTTCCATCAGGCTTCGGCTCCATCTGCGGCAGTCTTGCGGTAGCGCTCGATGAGACGACCCGCCGTCTCGCTTGGCTGGGCACCCTTGCTGAGCCAGTAATCGACGCGTTCGAGGTCGAGCTTGATCAGGAACGGCTCTTTCATCGGGTCGTAGTAGCCGAGCTGCTCGATGAAACGGCCATCGCGAGGGGCGCGCTGATCGGCCGCGACTACGCGATAAAAGGGCTTCTTCTTGGAACCCTTGCGGGTGAGGCGAATGCGAACCATGTGATTCTTCCAGAGTCGATTTTCAGGTTGGGCGAATTAGCTCTCCGCGGGCGCTACGTCAAGGCGCACTACTCCGGCCAGCCGCCGGTGAGCAGGTAGTTCCCAGGATCCGTCGTGTTCGTGCTGGTCAGGTACTCGGCCATCAGATCGTTCAGCTCGGACAACTCGAGGTAGCCACTTCCATCGAGATCGAGCTTGCCGAAAGCGGTGGCCGCGTTCATCTGGGACCCGATGGCGGTGAGGTAGTTGCCGTACTCGGTCGGGTCGATCTTGCCGTCTCCATCCGCGTCGACGGAGGCGATCAACGTATCGACGAGCGCCTGCGCCCACGGCGGCGCCTCGCCGAACTCCTCAGTCTCCTCGATCATCAGCCTGTGGAAGAGCAAGTACTCGTCCAGATCGATGTCACCGGATCCGTCGTTGTCCGTGAGCATGCACAGCATCTCCCAGTAGTCCAGGAGCTCGTTTCGCATGGTCTCCGCGCGGGGGTCCCCCTTGGCCCAACCGTGGAATTTCTTGAGATCTCTGGACAGGCGGAGAAAGTCGTCGGCTTCGATCGTTCCGTTGCTGTTGGTGTCCAGGCATTGGAAGGCGTAGGTGAATTTGGCGATCGAGATCGGGGCGAGTTCGGCGGGCATCAGATACTCACGCTGCACTGGAGTTTTGAGGGATTCATACTGTTATACGGCTGTTTTCGGCCGAGATTGCGGCGGTCTATCTCCGCGGACAGATCGCCGAGACGGACCCTATAAGCCTCGAGGATCGCCACCGCCGTCTCGCGCCGATCCGAAGGGAGCAGGTGGCTGAAGTCCGAGATCAAATCGGGCTGCGACAGCCCGGAGCCCGCAACGAGGAGCCCCAGCAGGAACGTGCCCTGAACGTCGTTCATGACCGCGCCCGGGCGCAGCCGCCCGGCGGCGAATCCCGGATCGCGGACGTATTCCGCCAGCTCACCCATGTGTTCGTGAAGGGCGACCACCGAGAAGATGAAGGCGCTCACCGCGTCGGTGAGCTGGGCGCGGGTCCGAAGCGACCGGTCGTCGTCCCTCACCTCAGCGAGCGCCTCCCACCACCTGGCCAGCTCGACGTCGGCGCACACGTGGTCGTTCGAGGGCAGATACAGGTGGATGTATTCCCGCACGTATTGGTGGATGACCGCGTAGAGATCGAGGCCGTCCTCGGCGAACGGGAAGTCCTCGAGATCCTCGGTTCGGCGCTCGGCGAGAACGTCGGGGAACGGTCGCAACTTCGCGTCGCGTTCTCCATCGAGGAGCAGCGCGCTCAGCCCCTCGAACGTCAACGCCAGCGCGCGATGTGTGAGCCCTCGCTCGCCGATCAGCACGTTGGCGGCGCGATGATTTACGGCCACGGTTCGAAAACAATACGGCTTCAGGAGGAGCCGTACCGGGTGTTCGACCCCCAGCCGCTCTCGCGTCGCCGTGATCACCGTGTTCCCGAGACGCATGTGCAGTCCCCATTGATGGTCAGAGACCGTCAATCCGACCAGAACCGCAGATCTCCAAGCCAGCTTTGCGTGAGGCCAATCTGGGTCGCCGGGCCGGATGTCGTGGCCCACATGGCTCCAGTGGATCCGGAGGATCTTCCGATCCTCGCCAAAGTAAGCCGCGGCGCCAAATCGTTCGAAACCCGGCCGCACATCGTGTTTCTCCATGTGCGTCATGTCGACGACGAAGCGCGCGTCCTCGTTGTCGAGGGCTGGCATCTGCCGCAAGTGAAAGGCCCCGAGACCGGAAAAGGCGAAGTGGGACTGCGCCTCGTCGGAGAGCAGATCGTGCCAGTGGGCGTTCTCGTCCGGCATGATTTGATCGGGCAGGAGTTCCCGCATTTCACGACGGGCATCCTCGCGGCTGTGCCACACCTCTTCATCGTCCCGGAGTGGGTACACCGGGCTCCGAAAGAGCGCGTGAATGGCCCGTTCCGCAAACGTTCGTGACGGCCAGTCCTCGTCTTCGACGGGCAATGAGATCCCGTGAACGGAGTCGATCTTGCGCAGTGGGCCGGCCACCGCGGGACGCTTGATGTCGGCTGCGACGGGATGACTGGCGTGCCACTCCGCATAGCGCCGCTTGGTGAGTTTGAGCAGGGATGCGGCGTATCGGTCGAGCTTCACGTCCTCACCCGTAGAAGGCGACCAACCTACCACCGGCTATTTCGCGAAGACCGGCGAGAAATAGAAGATGTCGGAGTCGCCCCGCATGCTTCCCCAGTGGTGCCTCTCGAGGAGCACCGCCCGCGAACCCTCGACGAAAGCCCGATCGATGGAAAACTCGTAAGTACCGGCCATCGCCCGCTGCCACTCGATCTGGAACGACAGCTCGGTCTCGCCGTTCTTGTAGCCGACGGTGGTCATCATGCCGCCCATGCCGTCTTCCTCGTCCGCGACGTCCTTTCGGGTCCAGGAGACACGGGCCGCCGCAAATGACGTGTCTTTGGGCCCTACGGCCACCGCCTTGGGCTTCTTGGCGATGTCGAGTCCAGCCTTCTCGAAGGCTGCCTTCGCCGCGTTCAACCGCTTTGTCGACTCCTCGTGGGATGTGCACTCCTCGGCGACCATGGCGATGTCGTAGACCATCCAGTTGCCTTGGACTTTGCTGGCTTTCAAGTCCCAGATCCCGAGCATGACACCGCTGACGGGCAGCGCCTGCATGCCGGCGTATTTGCACGCGTAGGGCTCTTCCTCCATCGGCAATGCGTGGGCGACCAATTTGAACGCCACCAGCCCCTTCGAGAACGAGATGTCGAGGACCTCGAACTTGTCGGTCACTTCGCCAAGGCTGATCCCGGCCCGGAACCCTCGGTCGAGCGTCGCGCCCTGTGCAGCGGTGAGCAGGGCCAGGGCAGTGAGCATCGACGCCTCCAGGTCGGAGGATACCCCTCTACAGCGTCGCGAGAGTCATGCGGGTCTCGGCGTGAGCCTCCATGCCCATGAGGATGCCGGGGAGGATGCGGCGGGTGGCCCAGTTGACCAGGGGTTCCGGGATCCAGAAGCCGAGATCGACAAAGGCTTCGTAGCGAACGAGCGTCTGACCAGCGCCGGCGCGCTGAAGCAGATAGCGACCGCGCAGCACGTCGAGATTGCCGGTTCCCTCTACGTAGTCGAAAGCCGCGACCCAGGTCTCGACGCCGTCGACGACTTCGAGGTGGGCTTCACTGTCGATCTGCCACGTGCGGTCTGGCACCGGCCAGGGCAGGTTCGTGGCGCCGGCGCAGCGGATCACGTCGCCATCGACGGAGACAACATCGGTATCGAGCATGTCGGGAAACCAGACATCGGCCTGGTCGCAGTCCATGACGATGGCCAGGGCCTCCTCGACCGGCACGTCAACCACCCCGACGATCTCGCCGCGGGACAGGCGGCCGACATCCACATCGACGGCGTAGGGGTGAGCCGCTGCGGCGGTAGAGGCGAAGAGAGCGAAGATTGTGAGGGCGCGCATGGTGTGCTCCAAGGCAGACACCTGGTTGTGCAGCCACCTCGAAAAACGGATCACGACTCATTCACGACCGGAGAGATATTGTCGTCGCGAAGTCTGGAGGTCCGATGTTGATCCTGTTGGCCATGGCGTGCGGAACGCCCGATGTGTCCGTCGCAGCGGAGCCGCCCGAAGCGGCCCGTTCTCACTGCGCATCCAGCGACAAGACCTGGTACGAGTGCACGGTCAAAGGCGACAAGGTCGTGTCCCTGTGCGGCGACGAGAAACCGACCTGGCTCCAGTACAACTTTGGGCCCATCGGAAAGCCGGAGCTGATCTACCCAAAGGAGAAGGCGGGTATCGATCCGTTTGGATTCGCCCACGAGACCTGGATCCGCTCAGAGGCCGACGCCATTCGCTTCGTCAACGAAGGACACGTGTTCCTGCTGGTCGACAAGTCCTGCAGCGGCGCCAGGGGCGAGGGCGAGATGAACAACTTCCAGGGCGTCGTGGTCAGCAAGGACGCCAAGGAACTGGCCCGGCTTCGCTGCGAAGGGAGCCTGAAAGGTGCGCCATCGGCGTTGGGGGGAATGCTCGAGGCCGTCGGGTATTCGGAGTAGCCCCCTACTCAGCCGTCAGCATCGCGAGCATGATCGCATTCCCAATCCCACCGCCGGTCCGGAACCGACCGCCGACCGGGACCCCAAACACGTGGGCCGTGCGGTACATCCGTCGATACCCATCGCGATCGCCGTGAATCCGCGCTCCAGCCATTCCGAATCCGGTCGCCGACACACTCACTCCGAGCAACACGGGCCCGGAGTCCACATCCCCAAGGCCGCCTTGCCCCGCCGCATACTCGTAGATCCCGCCCAGGCCCCCATAGTTGGCGTGCCGGAGCGATCGGTACAGGTCCCGCGACAGATCCGGATCGGCGTCCTTGAGGAAATAGGCGGCAAATGCGGTCCCCGATGCCCTCGCAGCGTCTGTCGGCTGGCCCGTCTGCGGGCTCAAGGACTGAAACAACATGCCCGACGCCGGATCGACCGAGGCAGCCCGATATCGACCCAGGTAGTCCTCCAATACCACCGAGTGATCGACGCCGGTCGCACGCATGTGGAGCTCTACCGCCGCGATCGCGGTGGACTGATCGACTGGGTAGGTCTCCTGCGGGTACGTCTGGAACCGTCGCACGTGTCCCTCCAGCCCGCGCACCATCGCCATCGAGAGCTCGTCGTGCAGATCGTCGAAGCGGGGATCGTCCCCCAACAGACGCCGCGATCCCAGCGCCACCGCGATGTAGCCGGCGTAGGCATGGGTTCCAGATTTCGCCTCCAACGCGTCCGCGCCCCAGGCACGCGTCCCAAAGGCCCGGGCGGAAGGCGTGATCAACCAATCGAGACAGGCGTCGATAGCCGGCAGATAACGGTCGCGTGTGCCCGGATGCTGGCGAATCACCTGGGAGAGTCCAAGAACGGTCATCTGGCAGGTGCCGAGATCCCACTCGCCGTCGAAGCGCGCGCTCCCGGTCCCGATGCCAGCGTCACCACCGCGCTCCATCGCTCTAGCCGCAACGGCGTCCGCGAGAGCGAGCTGTGTGTTGGAATCTCCGTCGAACCAGCGGTCGCCGAGGTTGCCAGCGTAGAGCCAGCAAACGACCAGAGTGGCCAGGGCCAGGGCGAGCAGTCTTCGGATTCGTCTCATGCGCTGGATCTAGCGACTCCCTCCCGTGGCGAAGCCGAAGAGCGCGCCGAGTGGTCGCACATTGCGAGCGAGAGGTCGCGACGGCGCTACAAGCCGAGCTGCGGGTAGCAGATCCAGATGATGTAGCCGCCGCCGCCAATGGCGAAGAGGGACAGGAAGGGCCCAATCACGGTCACCAGCAGTCGCGTTCCCGACTTGCCCAGCAAGTTGGTCATGAACGATGGCGGGCCCTCGACCTGATTGCGCACCCACGTGGCGTCCGTGGCGCCCCAGATGACGTACAGGCCCCCGAGGATGAGGAATACGCCCAGGCCCGTGTAGATAGCTGCCTCTGTCTGGGACACGATCATGGGAAGAGTATACTCGCCCGCCGCGGTGCGATACCCTCCCGCGCGGAGGAATGATGCGGGTTCCCGAATCCCTGCAGCCGCTTTACGACCAGGGCGTCATCACAGAAGTCGTCCGCCCGCTGATGGCGGGCAAGGAAGCCGAGGTCTTTCTGATCGTCTCCGACGGAGAGCTCCGGGTCGCAAAGGTCTATAAAGAGGCGAACAACCGTAGTTTCAAGCACCGTGCTGATTACACCGAGGGTCGCAAGGTCCGCAACTCACGCCAGCAGCGCGCGATGAACAAGAAGTCGAAGTACGGCAAGGAGCAACTCGAGGCCGAGTGGCGATCGGCCGAAGTCGACGCCATCTACCGTCTGCAGGCCGCCGGCGTTCGCGTGCCGCGCGCCTTCGACTTCATCGACGGAGTGCTCGTCATGGAGCTCATCGCCGACGATCAGGGCGAGCCTGCTCCCCGCCTGGTGGATCTCGAATTCACCCGGGACGAGGCGATGGACATCTTCTACACCCTGCTCCGCGAGGTGGTGAAGATGCTCTGTGCGGGCGTGGTGCACGGCGATCTGTCCGACTTCAACGTGCTCATGACCCCCCACGGCCCCGTCATGATCGACTTTCCCCAGGCTGTGGACCCAGCCCACAATCGCGTCGCGCGCAAACTCCTGATCCGTGACGTCGACAACATCACTCAATTCATGGCTCGGTACGCACCGAATCTCCGCCGCAAGGATTATGGCCGCGAGATGTGGGACCTGTACGAACGAGGCGAGCTCAGCCCCGAGACGCGGCTCACCGGTCGATACCGCCCGCGAAAGGCTGCCCCGCAGACCAGCAGCCTGCTCGAGGAGATCGAGGAAATCGCCAAGGAAAACAAGGCCCGCCGCGAGGCGCTGGGCCTGCCTCCGCGCCGCCCGGCTCGCAAGCCGAAGGTGTTCGACTCGCCTCCGCCGGTTCCGGCCGATCAAAAACCGCCGGAAAAGAAGAAGCGCAAGCGCCGCCGCAAGAAGAAGAAACAACCTCAGGTGGCCGCCGACCCGTTCGCCGATCTGGACAGCCTGCTCTCATGAGCGGCTGGCGGCGCTCCAGAAGTCGGAGTGTCGCGCGAGCTCGCTGACGTATCGCTCGATGTCCTCGCGGGCGAGAACACCCAGGTCCCGGAGTGGTGTGATGTGCTCAGGAGGCACATAGCGCAAGGTGAAGTTCACCCTGCGAACCCTGAAATCGTCCAGATGAATGGGAAAGTTCCAGTCTCGCGAACGCTCGACGCGTGGCACCCGGTGGTACAGGTCCTTCTTCAGACGCTCGCCGGAGAAGACCAGCATCGAACCGTCCTCCAGCCACTGCTCCGCGACAACGGCGCGGTCTTCGGGGCCTCGATGCTCAGTCGAAAACTGGAATCTCGCCTTGGCCCCAAGGGACAGCGAACCGACCGGACCCGGCTCGAAGTCGCGGTGCCCACCCACCCGAGCCGTGTCGACCCACCGGCCGTTTTTCCAGGTCAATCCATAGAAGTTGATCAGACAGGTGTTGAGCGTCCAACCCGGTGGGACATCTTGGAGGCGCTCGTGGGCCACAGTCTCGATCCTCTCGACCAACCGGGCCAGAACGGGCGGGAAAGGCTCGGCGTCGACCACTTTGTCGCGCACGAATTCGGGAGGATGAAAGTAGTTCAGGCAGGCGAACTGCCACCCTCCCAGCCAGTAGACGGGACGAAGTAAGCGCCGGCCCGCCTGTCCCGGTCTCAGGGCGCGGCGGGCGGAGTGGCGGTCTTCCCAGATCGGGCGCACAGTCTGCAACCAGGAGGCGAGCTCCGCCCTGTCGTCGACCCCGATGAAATCGGCGTCGTAGTGAGCGCCGGCGATGTTCACAGCCGCTCCTCGCGCACCTTGCCGTTGTATTTCTCCACTCGAAAGGCGTTGGCCTCTGGCCGGGATCGAACCACGCTGGACAGCGCGGTGCCCTCGAAGTGCAGCGCAGCCCCATCCTCGACGGCGTAGCCACCGACCAGCCCCTCACCCACGACTTGCCGATAGCGGGGTCGGCGCCGTGCCTCGCCGTCATAGTGGGGGCAGAAACTTCCCTCGAGGAGGCCAAGGCCATCGTTCAACGGTGCGAGCGCCGGTCCGAAGGAGTCCGTCAGGCATGCCTCGAAGAGGCAACAGGCGCCCGCGCTTACACCAGCGAGGATGACGCCCGACGTCCAAGCCTCGCGAATCATGTCGTCGAACCCGTGCAAACGCCACAAGGCCAACAGGTTCGCCGTGCTCCCGCCTCCGATGTAGATCAGGTCGTTTTCGAGAAGGCGCGCGCGGAGATCTCCCCGCTGACGCTTGAACAGGGACAGGTGCGTCGCCCGCGCACGGTCATCCGGAAAAGCGGCGTAGAACGAATCGATATAGCCGTTGTCGTCGCCGGCGGCCGTCGCGACGAAACAGACTCTCGGGTGCCCGGCGCCGGTCAGATTCAGCGCGAAATCGTCCAGAGCTGGGTTGTCGGGTTCCATGGAGAAGCCCCCACCGCCCATAGCGACGATGTGGCTCGGAACGCCATTCACGACGGAGTGGGAGCCGGAACCGCGTCCTCTCCAAGCCCGCCTTCAACCAGATCGATCTCATAAGTTCGATAGGTTTTGTAGATCCGGGCGGTGAGCTTCTCGAGGGCGCCGCGCATGCGCACATTCGACTCCAGGATCAGCGACGCCTCGGCGCCGCGGATGTCGCGCTTCTTACCGTCCTCCCATGTCTGGAGGTACAGCGGCGCGCCGAGCGGGAGCTTCTGGAACTTCTTCTTGATGCCCAGGACCCAGACTCGCAATGCGTCGATCTTCTTTCGGCCCGTCAACCAATGCCACCAGCCCAACGGGAACAATCCGCCATTCATCTTCTTCACGATCTGGTTGTAGTCCGGAAGGGTGATCGAAGCGCCGGCCAGCTCGTCCCCCATGTAGAGGAAGTAGCAGAGCTCTGGATCGATGATCTGCTTGAGTCCCGCCGCGGCAAAGTAGAACTCCTCTTCGGTCATGTAGACGTGGGACCAGTTGTGCTCCCAGGCGTCGTTGTAGATCTCCCGGAAAAGTCGGGCTTCTTCATCGAAGTTGGACAGATCCATCTTCCGGATCCGAATGTCCGGATTCCGCTTCAAGAACCAATCGGCGATCTTCTTGATCTTGACGGGCACCTCGCCCTTGTCCATCCAGTAGGCGTACCAGTCCATGGCCTTGTGCATACCGGCGGCCTCGTAGTGGGAGGCGTAGTAGGGCCGGTTGTGGGGGTTGGCGATCATGGGGTCGGTGTCGAAACCGTCGACCAACAGCGCGAACTCGTGATTGGTGTTGAAGCTGAACGGGCCGCGGGCCACCTTCATGCCCTTTTCGCGAAGCCAACCCGAAGCGGCCTCGAACAGCGCGCCGGAGACCTCCTTGTCGTCGATGAACTCAAAGAAGCCGAACATGCCCACGCCGGGCTCGGCCTTCTGGAGCTCGTGATCGACCTGAGCAGAGATAGACCCCACCGGCTTGCCGTCGAGCCAGGCCATCCAGAACTGGACATCGGCGTGTTTGAAGTAGGGGTTCTTCTCAGGGTTCAAGAAGTCCTTCCGCTCGAAGATCAGCGGGGGCACCCAGTGCGGATCGTCGGCGTAGATCGGCCACCAGGACTTGCACATTTTGGCGACGTCGCCGGGAAGGCTGACCGGGCGGATTTCGATACGACTCATGTGTGTTTCTCGGGTTGCGCGACCCGATAACTCCTACTGCGGCTCCTTGATGTACTTGGCGACCACGTTGTGTAGCTGGCGCTCTCGGTACGCCGTCTTCTTCAGGAATTCGTCGGCGCCGAGGGCCATCGCCCGCTCACCATCCGTCGCTCCGCGCGTCGTAAACACCACGATCGGTATCTTCGATCCAGTCGAGCGAACACCGCGGATGAGCCCGAAGCCATCGAGCACCGGCATGTCGAGATCGGTGAAGATCAGATCGGGCGGGCTGTCCTCGAACCGGTCGAGCCCCTCCCGCCCGTCCATCGCGGCAATGACCTCGAAACCCAGCCGCTCGAAGACCTCGACCACCAACTCGAGGGTGAAAGCCGAATCATCGACGACGAGAATCCGGCCTCGCGGGGCGGAGAGTGGGACCTGGCTCGAAGTCACGCCCGTCGATTGTCGCTGGGGCTGGGATGCCACTGTCGTTGGCACCCGAAGCGTGAACGTCGTCGATTGGCCCTGTACCGTCGCTACGTTGACATAGCCGCCGAGCTGCCGAACCGTGTCGCGGACAATGGCCAGCCCCACACCACGGCCCGACAATGTCGTCACGTCAGTTCGGGTCGAAAACTCGGGATCGAAGATGCGATCGAGGACCTCCGGCACCGACAGCGCCATCGCCTCCCGTGGGGTCAATGCGCCGCGCCAGGCCACTGCTGCCCGCACCTCGGACACGTCGATACCGCGACCGTCATCGCTGACGACAACCTCGAGTTGCCCAGCGGATACCGAAGCCTGTAGAGAGATTATCGCTTTGACGGGTTTATCTGCGCGACCGCGGTCTTCGGGGAACTCGACGCCGTGATCCACTGCGTTGCAGACCAGGTGCAGCAAGGGCTCGCCGACGCGGTCGATGACGCGCTGGTCGAGCTCGATCTCCCCACCGGAGATCTCCAGGGACACGTACTTGCCCAGCTCTTCGGCAATGTCGGCCACCGCTATGGGGAAGCGAGCGAACATCGTCGAGAGCGGCACAAAGCGCAAGCTCGTGAGCCCGTCTTCCAGATCGGCAGCAGAGGCCGACAGGGCGCGGCTTTCATCGACGAGTCTGGCCAGCGCCGCATCGACCAACGGTCGGATCTCGCTCACGTCTCCTTCCCAGTGCCGCAGCTCATCCTGCAGCCGGGCCAGGGTCTCCTCGCTGCGCCGAATGCGGGCGACGAGATCTGCGGAGGCAGATGACACGCGATCCAGGCGTTCTACCTTGACCTCAAGCGCAGGCTCTCGCTTGTGGGTGTCCGGAGGTGCCATCGAGGCGACGGGCTCGGCCGCAAAGGGCATCAGTGGCGGTTCGAATCCCCCTTCGAGGGCGGCACCGGCGGTCTGTCGCCAGGCGACGACCAGCGGTTCGGTCTCTGGGATATCGGGAGCCATCGGCGCGAGCTGCTGGATGAGCCGAAAGCCCGCGAAGATGGCACCCACGTGCAAACGAGTCCGCGGATCGACGGCGAGCAGATCCTCGATCTCGTGGGCGACGTGGGCGATCACTCTGAACCCCGCGATTCGCGCCTCGCCCTTCACGGTGTGAATCTCGCGCTTGACCGCAATGGCGAGCTCAACATCCGCCGGGCGTTCCTGCATCTGCGCGAACAGCCGGTTCAGGCGCTCGAGCCGCTCCGCGGAAATCTCCCGAAAACGCCCGACGAGGCGCGCTCTCATCCCTAGCGCCATGGCGTCATTCCACCGTCACCGACTTCGCGAGATTTCGAGGCTTGTCGATGTCGCGGTCCAACGCCAGACCCGACTTGTAGGCGAGGAGCTGTAGTGGGAGCACCGTGATCAGCGGGCTCGCGTAGTCGGCGACCGCCGGAACGGGAATGGAGATGTCGGCCAGGTCGGCGATCTCGTCGTCTCCTTCGGTGTGAATGACGATGAGCCGGGCGCCGCGGGCCTCGACCTCCTTCATGTTGGAGATCGCCTTCTCCCGCTGGCTGTCGTTGGGCGCAATGGCGATGACTGGAGCGCCCTCGTCGAGCATCGCGATGGGACCGTGTTTCATCTCTCCCGACGGGTAGGCCTCGCAGGGGATGTAGGCGATCTCCTTGAGCTTGAGCGCGCCCTCGAGCGCGACTGCATAGCTGTAGCCGCGACCGAGGAAGAGCACGTAGCGCGCGTCGGTCACCGCCTTGACGGCCTCGTCAATCGGACCCGGATTCTCCAGGTATCGAGCCACCTTGTCTGGAACCGCCTCGAGTTCCGCAGCCATATCCTGGCCCTGCCGCAGGGACAGCGAACGGGTGCGCGCGAGCATGAGTGTGAACACCAGCAACGCCGAGACCTGGGACGTGAACGCCTTGGTCGAAGCCACGGCGATCTCTGGACCGGAATGTACGTACACGCCGCAGCCACAAGTGCGCGCGATCGTCGAGCCGACGACATTGACGCAACCCATCACCTGCCCGCCCTTGGTCTGGACTTCGTGGATGGCGCCGAGGGTGTCCGCGGTCTCTCCGGACTGCGAGATCGCGAAGAACATTGCGTCTCGCGGCACGATGGGGTGCCTGTAGCGGAACTCGCTGGCGATCTCGGCGCGGGCGGGGACCCGGGCCAGCGCCTCGATGGCCATCGCTCCAGCCATACCCGCGTGATAGCTCGTCCCACAACCAAGGTTGATTACCCGGTTTGTCGCAACAATATCACGAGGACTCATGTTCAGCCCTCCGAGCTTGGCGTTGCCCTCCTCGAGCTGAATGCGCCCACGGAGGCAGCGGCGGATGCTGCGGGGTTGCTCGTGAATCTCCTTGAGCATGAAGTGCGGGTATCCCTCCATCTCAGCCAGGGCGTAGTCGCCTTCCAGCATCGCTACCTGGGACTGGATGTTCCGACCCGACAGCGTAGAGACCTTGACCGTATCTGCGGTGATAACCGCCATCTCACCGTCTTCTAGATAGACCACGCGCCGGGTGTGCGCGACGACGGCTTGGGGATCGGAGGCGATGATGTTCTCGCCGTCGCCGATGCCGACGACCAGGGGCGAACCATTGCGAGCGGCGATGAGCATCTCTGGGTGGTCTGCAAAGGCCACCGCGATGCCGAAGGTACCGCGCACGTGCCCCAGGGCCTCGCGAACTGCGGCCACGGGATCGCCCGTGTACGCACGGCGAATCAGGTGGGGAATGACCTCGGTATCGGTCTGCGACGAAAACGCGACGCCCTCGTCCTTGAGCATGGCAACGAGCGCGGTCATGTTCTCGACGATGCCGTTGTGGACCACGGCAATGCGACTCTTGGCGTCGACGTGCGGGTGGGCGTTGTCGAGGCTGATGCCGCCGTGGGTAGCCCAACGCGTATGGGCAATGCCGATGGTCGCGGCCGGTCCATCCTCGACCTGGCCTGCGAGGGATGCCACCCTCCCGGTGTCCTTGCGGATCCATAGGTCGTCCTCAGAGATGAGGGCGACGCCCGCCGAGTCATAGCCCCGGTATTCGAGCCGGCGCAGCCCTTCGATCAGCTTGGGTAGGGCCGGGTCAGGCCCGATATACGCGATGATTCCACACATTCGACAGACTCCTTATTCGATGATGACCCGGCGGATCTGGCGCCCGAAGTGTCGGTTCGAGGTCCAGCTATCGACGAAGTACCGCACGTTTCCGTGGGCGTCTACAATCCATGTACTCGGGAGCGCCGCGACGCCCAATCGCACGGCGAGATCGGGGTCGTAGACCAACTCCCCCCAGCGCTGTCCGATGCGTTCCACGGTTTCGTAGGCCCCTCTGTCGTCATCCACCGAGACGCCGACCACTGCGACGTCGTGGCCTTCCCTTCGCAATTGCCGTGCCAGGGTGCTGAGCTCGGGGAGCATCTGCAGGCAGGTCTCGCAGTAACTGGCCCAGAAGGTGAGGATGATCGTCCGGCCCTGGAGGTTCTTCGAGGAGATGGTGCCACCCGTCTCCGTCTTGACCGACCAGGCGGGCATCAAACTGCCCACCTCTGGCGCAGTCACACCCGACGCCATCGCGGAACCGGAGTTCGGACGCGGTGGAATGGTCAGGCGATTTCGATAGACGACGGCCTTGTCGCTTCCCGCCACCGCCGGTTTCTCCATGACCTGCGCGACGACATCCGCCGCAGCGGACCACCGTCCGGGACCATCGTACGTGCGCTCGAGGGCGGTGTCGTAGTCGAATGGCTCGGCGTCGGCAGGGTGGAGTCCCCGCGCCGTCGCAAAAGCCGCAAAAGCCGCCTCCTCGTGGCCCGCCTCCTCGTGCAGAGCCGCCCGTTCTCGCCAGGCCCGCACATCGTTGCCGTCGTGAAGCAATGTGGCGAGCGTGGCGGCCACGCGGGCCTGATCGGGCATCGACAGTTTGTTGAACAACTGGCCCTGCAGAGCGTACGCCTCCGCCAGATCCGGCAACCAGGGCAGCAAGGTGAAGGCCGTCGCGTTGAGGTTCAAGGGCAGGCAATACAGAAACAGTGCGTCCCCCAGCGGCGCCATCGCCGCCTTGGGATCGACCCCGGCAATCTGCCTCGACTTGGCCATCGCCTCCACCGCCGGTTCCGGGGGTCCGTACTGTTCCTGAACCTGGTTTTTCAACGCGACTACTGCTGTTCGCACCCGCTCTTCGAGGACGTCGTCGATGATCTCCCCGACCAGCTGATTGGCGATGGTCAGGTCCACCATGGCCGATGCGGGGTGGCCGAGTCCCTCGAAGGCCCCGGCGCGGATGACCAGAGCGGCGGCGAGCTTCTCGCGAATCGGAGTGTCCTGGATGGCCGCGAGATCGGTCGCAGAGGGGTCGACGGCGAGCACAACGGCCCGATCGGCGACCTCCAGAGCGCCTTTGTAGTCCTTGATCTTCAGCAACACGGCGGCGTGGCCCACAGCGGCCGTCGCGGACTCGTGACGTGCCCGATGCAACACCCACATCGCTGCGGCCGCCTCGCCCTTTCCGTTGATCAAGAGGTTGGCCGACAGCCGCTCCGCCATATCGAGAACGTCGTCGGGTTGGCCCGGTGGAAGCTCGAGTTTCCCCTCTTTGGCCAGCTGCCTGGCCGTTTCGGAACGCTCGACCCGCCGCATCGGGCCATTCACCGGGGCGTATTCCTCTCCCATATCGGCGAGGGCCTTGGCGGCGGGCGCGACATCCTCACCGACATCTTTGAGAAATCGCCGGGCACGGTAGGCATAGACCGCCTTCTTCTTTTTGGTCACCTCGTACGAGACCAGTTCGATGAGGCGGGCGCGCTCCCGGGTCAGCTTGGCGTGCTCGACATCGGCGTCCCAGAGCACCGTGAGCAGATCGGGCCGGTTCGGCCATTTGGTCTGGATCTTGCGAACTCCCGCGACCGCGGTCTTCACATCTCCGGCTTTGAGAGCCAGGTTTACAGCAGTGACCTCCTCCTTGTGGGGAGCGTCGACCCAGGCCAGTGTCGCCGCATCGATGAGGCCCTTCGGACCGAGCCCACCCGCGAACATCACGTCGACGTAGAGGCGATAGCTCTCGTGGTTGGAGTCGTCTGCGGCGAGCGATTCCAGAGCGTGCTCACGGGCATCCTCGGTACGCTGGGCCTCGAGCGCCGCCCGACCCCGTTCCAGATCGAGCGAGCCGTCCCCGGCCAGTGCGGGATGGAGGATCAGAGCCCAGACAATCGCGATCAAATCTCCCCCATCAGTGGATGGCCTCGGTAGCCTGCCACAGCGCGGCGTAACGGCCTCCCGACGCGACGAGATTGTCGTGGGTACCTAGCTCCTGCAGGCGTCCCCGCTCGAGGAGTGCGATGCGATCGGCGCGGCGAACGGCAGCCAGATCGTGCGCGACGAAGACGATTGTCCGACCCGCGGCGACGGAGTGCAGCCGATCGAGGATCTCGGCGGAGGTCAGGGCGTCGACCTGATTGGTCGCCTCGTCCAGGAGCAGGATCGGCGATCGGGTCGCCAGTGCGCGGGCCAGACACAGTCGCTGACGCTCCCCTCCGGACAGCTCGACGCCGCGATCCTCGAGTTCGCTGTGCATGCCCTGGGGAAGGTCGAAGACGAAGTCAGCCCCTGCGGCACGCAACGCATCCGAGAGTTCGACGTCCGTGGCATCGGGCGCTCCAAGGCGGAGATTCTCCGCGATGGTCCGGCTGAACAAGAATCCGTCCTGATGCACGACGGCCACGGCGCGCCTCAGATCGGCCACGGTCAACTCCGAGACATCGACGCCGCCAATTCGGATCGCGCCGGAGTCTGGGAGCACTTGACGGCCCACCAGCCGCAGCAACGTGCTCTTCCCCACTCCAGTCGGTCCGACGACCGCCAGGATCTCCGACGGCTTGGCGACCAGATCCAGGCCCTCGAGCACCGGGCCGCGGCCGTAATCGACGACGACGCGCTCCCAGGCGATGGCGAGCGGGCCTGCGGGAAGCGGCTTCGGATGGATGGGATCGATGACGACGGGAAGCTCCTCGAGCGTCGCGTAGACCCGCTCGAGTGCGCCCAATGAGCGCTGGAGCAAGCTCCACACCTCCGCGAGTCCGCCGAGAGGTTTGTTCATGAGCGCGAGCGCGATCGCGAAGCCCACCAGCTGGCCTGGCGCCAAGATTCCGGCTCCGACCTGGTTTCCACCGAACCAGAGCAGCGCGCCCAGGACCGTGGCCGCCGCAGTCTGCGTGACGGCAGCAGGCAGGATCCGCTCGACTTCCAGCCGCAAGCGAGCGCGCCGATCCTGCTCCTCCACTACGGCAAACGCCTCGATCTCCCGCTCGATTGCGCCGTGCGCCTGGACCTCCTCGAGGCCCTCGAGCTGTTCGGTGGCGACATGGGTCAGGACCGAACGGGCGACGCGAAGGCCACGCGCGCGTCGGCGCAACAGGCGGCC
>Ga0315336_1003034_pt1 | contig 23533 bp, 18 predicted proteins | sample ASW5metaG_FD_204512 | JGI IMG/M metagenome (GOLD analysis project Ga0315336, IMG submission 204512) | Ammonia-oxidizing marine archaeal communities from Monterey Bay, California, United States - ASW #5 | ecosystem: Environmental > Aquatic > Marine > Intertidal zone | place: USA: California... | reverse complement strand
GATCGGGCCCCCTGCAGTCATCGCGGTTCGCAGGCTCCTGGAGACGCTACCCGATGACAGTGTCCACCTGTTTCACAACGCGCGAGGCGGGCGACTTTCTTCACGTTCAATGCGGAGAATAGTCGCCAATGCCGGGCAGTCGGTTGGTGTGACAGGGCTCCACCCTCATGCTCTGCGGCACTCATTCGCGACGCACTTGCTGGATGCGGGGGCCGATCTTCGGGGGATCCAGGAACTCCTCGGACATGCGAGTCTCGCGACGACACAGCGATACACTCATGTCTCGGTAGAAGCTCTACTCAACGTGTACCGGAACGCGCACCCGCACGCCCGACGCACGGAAACAGAGGACGACACGACCTGAATCCTATATAGGCGACGGTCCGGGCAGCCATGGAGGACAGGATGCCCAATGTAGTCGTGGTGGGGACCCAATGGGGCGATGAAGGCAAGGGCAAAGTCGTTGACGTGTTGTCTCGTCATGTAGACGCAGTTGTGCGCTTTCAAGGTGGAAACAACGCGGGTCATACGCTGGTCGTGGACGGCGAGCAGATGGTCTTGCACCTGCTTCCATCTGGGATCCTGCGGGACAACTGTACCTGCGTCGTTGGAAACGGCGTGGTGATCGATCCCCGGGTTCTGCTCGAAGAGCTTCGCGAACTCGAGGGACGCGGCCGACACATTGCGCCAGGTCAGCTCGTCATCAGCGCTCAGGCTCACATCATTCTTCCGTACCACCTCGCGCTGGATCGTCTCCGCGAAGAGGCCAAGGGCGACAAGCGGATTGGCACGACCTGTCGTGGCATTGGTCCAACCTACGAGGACAAGGTGGCGCGTCGCGGCGTCGTCATGCGCGATCTGCTCGATGCCGATCGTCTTCGCGCCCGGCTCGAGGACATCATTCCCGACAAGAATCGTATGTTGGTCGGCTGGTATGACGACGCGCCTGCAGATATCGACGAGATCTGTAGCGAATACGCGGCCATGGGTCAGACACTCGCCCCGTTTGTCGGCGACTCCGTCGGTCTTCTACACGGCGTTCAACGTCGTGGAGGCAGCATCCTCTTCGAGGGTGCGCAAGGCACTTTCCTCGACGTCGATCACGGCACCTACCCCTACGTGACCTCCAGCAACACCGTCGCCGGTGCCGCATGCGCCGGGTCCGGAGTGGGTCCAACGGCCATCGACGAGGTGGTCGGAATAGCCAAGGCCTACACGACGCGTGTGGGCTCGGGTGCCTTCCCGACCGAGGACCTGGGAGATCTCGGTGAGCGTCTCCGGCGTGTTGGCGGCGAATTCGGGGCGACCACCGGGCGCCCGCGTCGTTGCGGCTGGTTCGATGTTCCGTTGGTACGCCAGGCGGCACGAATCAATGGACTGACGCGCATCGCGCTCACCAAACTCGACATTCTCTCCGGCTTGGAGACCATCCCGGTTTGCGTCGACTACGAGGGCTCGGGTGATGGCTTCCCGGATTCCCTCGATCAAGTCACGCCCATCTACAAGGAACTTCCCGGTTGGGACGAGGAGATTCGGCATTGTCGTCAGATGTCTGAGCTCCCCGCTGCCTGCCTCCGCTACGTGGCCCATCTCGAAGAGCTCATCGGTGTACCCGTAGAGCTTGTCTCCGTCGGCCCCGGCCGCGAAGAGACCATTGTGCGAGGTGACCTCTTCACCCGCTGAACCGCCGTTGACAGCTTTGTGAACGGTGTTACCTGCCCGCAGGCTAGGGGTCGCTAGCTCAGTTGGCAGAGCACCGGCCTTTTAAGCCGAGGGTCATGGGTTCGAATCCCATGCGACCCACACCATCACCCCATCGTCTAGTCAGGTCCAGGACACTGGGTTTTCATCCCAGCAACACGGGTTCGAATCCCGTTGGGGTGACTTGCCTCCTTCCAATGCGGGTCCAGGTTTTGGATATGTCCACCGACGTCCGTTTGTTCGAGGTTGCGCCCCGCGACGGGCTTCAGAACGAGGACGCGATCCTCTCCACCCACGACAAGCTCGCGCTCGTTGATGGGTTGGTCCGCGCTGGGTATCGAGACATCGAGGTCACTTCGTTCGTTCGGGCCACCTACATTCCGCAACTCGCCGATGCGGAGGCGCTGATTCGAGCCCTCCCGAAGGTGGATGGCGTTCGATATTGGTGTTTGGTGCCTAATATGCGCGGTCTGGAGCGCGCGCTCTCTGCGGGTGTCACGCACGTTGCAACGTTCCTGTCCTCGAGCGAGACACACAACCGCAAGAACCTCAATCGCACCGTGCGTGAGTCCCTGGACGGCTTGCGGTCTGTGATCGCTACGGCACAGGCCGAGGATGTCCAGGTTCGCGCGTATATCTCCACAGTGTTTGGCTGCGTCTACGAGGGCGAGATCCCCATCGAGCGCACCGAGGACATCGCCTCCGAGCTCCTGTCGGCCGGCGCCAATGAACTCGCCCTGGGCGACACGGCCGGCATGGGGCATCCCGCGTTGGTCAAGGACTCCCTGGCGCACCTGCAGAACGCCGGCTTCGATCTCAATCAGATCTCCCTGCACTTCCACGACACGCTCGGAACGGCACTGGCGAATGTCTACGCCGCTTACGAGGTGGGTGCCCGCGCGTTCGACGGCGCCGTCTCTGGCACGGGAGGGTGTCCGTACGCTCCGGGTGCGGCTGGCAATGTGGCGAGCCAGGACATGGTGAACCTGTTCAATCGACTCGGCGTTCATACGGGTATCGACCTCGAAGTGCTCTCGGAGACCGGGCAGTTCCTCGAAGACGCTCTTGGCCACCCTCTGCCGGGGCGCTACCATGCCTACTGGCAGGGTCGGGAGGCCCGCAAGATTCGGAGCGCGTAGGCGATTGGAGCAGGCCTTCCTGAGAATTATTGCCGGCAGCAGGCGCGGACTGAACGTGCCTCTGCACCAGACCAAGCCGTTGGTGATCGGACGGAAGCGCGGCGATCTGATCTTTGACGACCCGTTGGTGAGTGGATCTCACTGCCGCATTGCGTTCACAGACGGCGGTTGGTTGTTGCAGGATCTCGGCAGCACGAACGGTACGCTGGTTGACGGTCGGCTGGTGCGAGAGACGGGCCTGCGAGCCGGCGTAGAGATCTCGGTCGGGAGCAGCCGGATGATCCTCTACATCGGAGAGGATTCCCCGAGCCTCGACGAGAGCGCCGAACCCAACCCCTCCCATCTCGAGATCGCCTGGCTCCTGGACGAAGAACTCGTGGAATTGCGGAGTGGGGATCAATCCCGCCAGGCGGACGTGATCGGCCAGGACCTTCGGCTCCCGCCGGGGTTGAATGCCGTCGTCGAAGTCGTCGCCGGTGTCGACGCTGGCAAGGTCTTTCGCTTCACGCGGGGCAACGTCTCCCTGGGGCGGTGTCAGGGCGAGGTGCCGCTGAGCGACGTCGAAGTCAGCCGTCATCATGCGGTGATCGAGGTCTTTGGGCGGGAGATGATCTTCCTACGTGATCTGGGCAGCACCAATGGCACCTACCACAACGGCCGCCGTATTTCGGTCTCGAAGCTGCAGCCCGGCGATACAATCGGCGTTGGAAAGACGGTGATGAAACTCCAGATCTCCGGTTGATTGTATCGGCCAGAGGTTATCGATCCTAGAGCTTGAGCGTGGATCTCACCGGTTGTTCGTAGGCGGCTTCGATGCGCTCGGCGGCTGCAAGGACCTCGGGGTCTTCCGACCTTGGCACCATCGGCCGAAGAATCAGATACAGGTGCCCGGGCGTTCTCTTTTGGATGCCGCGATTTCGGATCCTCAGCCTCGCGCCTGACTTTACGCCCGCGGGAACAGTGACTTTCACGTCTCCCGTGGGAGTCGGGACTGTGACCACGGCTCCGGCGATGGCCTCATGAATGGTGATGGGCACCTCCATCTCGAGGTTGTCCCCATTCCGGACGAGAACGGGGTGGGAGCGCACAGCGATGTTCACGAGCAGGTCCCCGCAGGGCCCGCCGCCTCGAGGAGGGAGTCCCTGGCCCTTGAGGCGGACGCGACCGCCATCCTTGGCTCCTGCCGGCACCGGGACTGCAAGCGTGTCGTTGCGCCCATCGGGTCGACGGATCTGGATGTTTGTCTCGCCGCCGTGCACGACCGTCATGAAATCGACGGTGATGGACGTTTGTTGGTCGCGACCCCGCCTGGGTCGGCGCGCGCCTCCGCCACCGAACATCGAGCCGAGCAGGTCGTCCATATCGACGCCGCCTCCGAAATTGAAGCCGCCGCCTCCGCCGAAAGGGGAGCCTCCGCTGAACGCACGCGCCTGGTTCGCGTCGAAGCCGGGGCGCAGGGACACGTCGCCGAACTCGTCGTAGAGCTTCCGCTTCTTGTCGTCACCGACCACGTCGTAGGCGGCGTTGATCTGCTTGAAGCGGTCTTCTGCGTTCGGTTCTTTGCTGATGTCGGGGTGGAACTTTCGCGCAAGCTTCTTGTAGGCCTTGCGGATGGTGTCAGCGTCGTCAGTTCGCTTGACCCCCAATTGCTGATAGAGGTTGGCCATGAAGTCCCTTTACGCCCATTGTGGGCTCGGGCAAGGGCTGACAGGTGTCCAAGCGGCAATGGAGTGAATCCAGGGGCTTGATCCGACGCCCCGATCCCGCCATCCGGGAGCGGCGCATCGCCGGGGTCTTGTTCTTCGCCACGTGCACGAGCGTCTTCCTGGTCTATCTGTTGAGTTGGGAGCGTGGCCCGATCATGGGAAGCCCCGACGCCACTGTGCGTGCCATGACGTTCACGCTGACCTTGATGGGCATCCTGCTCGCCCATGAGCTCGGCCATTTCGCAGTTGCCAGATTCCATGGGTTTCGCCTGACGATGCCCTGGTTCCTCCCGGCGCCGATATTGGTCGGCACCTTTGGAGCGATCATTCGCCTCGAGGAGCGACCCAGGGATCGGACGGGTCTGCTGGAAATGGGCGCGGCCGGCCCTCTGGCCGGACTCGTGGTCATCGCCCTGGTCATGTCGATCCGCTTGATCGCAGGCAGCCCGGTCGCCGCCGAACCCGAGTCGTGGAATCTCGCGCGTCCTGCGCTCTGGTGGATCCTCGGCCTGATCTTCACGGGGGGAGTGCCCCCCGAAATCTCAACGCAAGATCCGATGGCCTTCGCTGCCTGGATCGGCTGCCTTGTCACGGCCATGAATCTCATCCCCTTCGGCCAGCTGGACGGGGGGCACGTGCTTGCGGCGTGTTGGCCATCGGGCGCCCGTCCCGTGGGGTGGGTGGTGACGGGAATCCTGTTGCTCGCTGGATTGGCGTGGCCAGCCTGGGCTGTATGGGCGGCTTTGCTTCATGTGATGGGGGCTCGCCATCCCGTCGATCCCCGCGACGGGGAAACGGCGCCCACCTGGCGCGCTTCGGGAATTGCCGGCCTGACATCGATGGCCTTCTTGTTGTGTTTTACGCCGATCCCGGTGTCGCTCTAGTCGCGCGTCCAACCCACCAACACGGACGGATCGCGGATCACGTGGAGCACTTTTTCATCGTTCACCAGAACCCGTCCATCCGCGGCCCCGGGGATTGAGCGTACGTTGCGAATGCGGGTGTATTGAACGTCGGCGCGGGCACCCTCGGTGATTTTTGCGTGCACCAGAGCGATCTGCGCTGCAGCGAGGAGCAGCTCCAGGGGAGGGGAGTGGTCCTTCTCAAGGGGGATCAGGAGATGTGCCCCTGGCTTTCCACGGATATGCAGCCAGTAATGGTGGCCGCGCCCCCGTTGGAAGGTGAGTCGCCGATTTCCCTTGGCGTCTCGGCCAACGAGGACCGTTTCCTCGTGCGGCCCCAGCCAGGTCACCCACGGTCTGCGGACCTCGCGCTTTGCACCGCGATTCTGGCGGGGAGCGAGTGTCCGAAGATTCCTCAGCGCTTCGCTGTCGGCGGTCTCCACCTCCGCCATCGCTTCTCGAAGGCGCTCGAGTGCGGCCTCGACTTCGTCCAATCGTTCCAGAACCCGGTCGGCGACCCGGTCGAGTCGGCGGGCCTTCGCGTACAGGCGCTCCATGGTCGCAACCGGTGGTCGGGCCGGATCGAGTTCCAGTGAGACGATGCGGTCGGGATCCTCGAGGCTGCGCAGGTCGATTTTCGCGATGCCACGACGAATATTGTGCAGGTTTGCGGCGAGGAGATCGGCCATGCCGCGAAGCGTGGGGGCCTCTGATGCGCGCTCGAGATCTCCATGCAAATGGGCCAGCAGGCGCTGTTTTCGGGCGAGATGGCGCTTCAGGGCGCGACGGGTCGCTGTCCGGGTCTCCGCCAAACGCTTGCGCCGCTCCAGTTCGCCGAACCAACGATCTGCGGCGCGGTCCCACGTCTCGCCGTCCCGCGGTGCGAAACGGGGCTCGTCGTCGCGAAGCCTGCGGGGAATCAAGTTGGGAAGAGCATTCGGCGCGGGACCGTCGTAGGCGGCAGAGACAGTCTCCGCATCGAGAAGCCACAGCCCTCCGCTGCCACCGGTGAGTCGCAGGTGGAGTCGGCGCGCTCCGAAGCAGAGATCGACGATCCTCTCCCCCTTCACTTTGTCCACTGCGGTGATTGGCCCCATCAGGTGGGCTCGGCACGCGCCCTGGAAGCTGAACGGTTTGGGAGGATTCCGTGGACGCCCGCGAACGGTATGCAGCCGAGCGTGAGGTCCGCGCGGAACAATCAGGAGAAAACTGCCGTCGGACAAGCCGAGAACGACCCGGTCTCTAGAGGGTTGCCACGCGTTCTGGAGGCGGATCCCCACGCACCGTTGCAAGGCTTCGACAACCCTCTCGAGCTCGCGCTCGTTCATACCCATTGCACCCCTCCGCTTGTGGCATATAGGCCTCCGAGGAGGCGCGCGTGAGAGTTTGTGCTGTGTCAATGCTGGGTCTGGCGCTCTTTTGCAGCTCGGTCGCGTGGTCGGCTGACTTCTACGTCGAGGGTCCGGCCCTTGAGGATCGGGCGGATGCCGTCACGATGAGCCGGGCCGCCAGTCAGGCGGGGCACAAGGCCAGGGTGGAGCGCCACCACGTAGAGGACGGTTGGCGGTTCACGGTTCGAGTCGATGGCTTCTCGGACCGCGAATCTGCCGCGACGGCGGCTGGAGCCCTGACTGACAGTCTGGGTAAGGAGATGGCGGTCCGTCAGGGCGGGGAAGACGAGACGGCCGCGACAGTCGTCTCGGCACCGCGCACCGCCGAGCCCGTGCCCATGGACGCTGCAAGTCTGATCGCCAAGTCGGTGCGCGCTCACATGTCCACCAGCGAGAAGGTCGGTGACGCATCGTCGATGTTGTTCGAGTTTCAGCGGCGTTTACCCGATGGGGAGATCATCGATCACCGTTGGGCCCGTCGCAACGATGATCGCTACATCTCGCTGGTGGTGGTGGCTGGCGACGCAGTAAGCAGCGAAACTCGCGCGGTTGGTGATGTGGGCTGGCTCACCGTCGACGGCAGCAAGGGGACAAAGAGTGATCGCGTCCATGCACTCGAGGCGATCGAGCACTTCGAACCTACCGAGATCGTTCCTTTCATACTCACGTTTCCGTCCATTGCCGCCGATCGGCGGGAGATTCAGCTACTTCAGTTCGACGGCAAAGCTGACCTGGAGGGCACGGACACCCTGATGCTCAGGTACGAGGGCGATCGCGCCACTGGGCCCATTGCGCTCGAGCTCGACGCCGAGACGTTCCGCGTCCGTAGGGTCATCTTCGAGGGGGGCAAGCTGGTTCATCAGTTCGACGACTATCGGCCTCTTACCAAAGATTTGGTTGTACCGGTCCGGATTCGGACGTGGCGCGATGGGCTCCTGGCAGACGAAGTCGAGCTGAGAACACTCGACACCGATCCCAAGCTCGACGAGGCCTGGTTCGAGGTGCCCGGATCCCGGTGATGCGAACGCTTGACACGCCCCCTCGGGAGCCATAAGGACGGGACCGCTTCGTAGCCGATCAGGCTGGCGTAGCTCAATTGGTAGAGCAGCTGATTTGTAATCAGCAGGTTGCGGGTTCAAGTCCCTTCGCCAGCTCCACTCCTCGATCTGTCACATCGTCGATACCATCCTTTGGGGGATTGCCCGAGCGGTCAAAGGGAACGGGCTGTAAACCCGTCGGCTTCGCCTACGTTGGTTCAAATCCAGCATCCCCCACCATTTTCCACGTAAACGAGCGGGAATAGCTCAGTTGGTAGAGCATCAGCCTTCCAAGCTGAGGGTCGCGAGTTCGAGCCTCGTTTCCCGCTCCATGCCCACGTAGCTCAGTGGTAGAGCACCTCCTTGGTAAGGAGGAGGTCACCGGTTCAAATCCGGTCGTGGGCTCCACCAAAACCAAAAAATACAACCACTCTTCTGAACGGAGACGGCGCCATGGCCAAAGAGAAGTTCGAAAGGACCAAACCCCACGTAAACATCGGCACGATCGGTCACGTGGACCACGGAAAGACGACGCTGACTGCGGCGATCACAAAGGTGCTCGCTGAGGCAGCGGACGGCGGCGCTGCGACGTTCATGGACTACGCGGACATCGACAAGGCGCCTGAAGAGAAGGCCCGCGGGATCACGATCAATACGGCGCATGTCGAATACGAGACATCGAACCGTCACTATGCTCATGTGGATTGTCCGGGTCACGCGGACTACATCAAGAACATGATCACGGGTGCTGCGCAGATGGACGGTGCGATCCTTGTGGTTTCAGCGGCCGATGGCCCGATGCCGCAGACGCGAGAGCACGTGCTTCTGGCTCGTCAGGTTCAGGTTCCGTACATCGTTGTGTACCTGAACAAGTGCGACATGCTCGACGACGAAGAGCTGCTGGAGCTGGTGGACATGGAAGTCCGCGAGCTTCTGGACGAGTACGAGTTCCCGGGTGACGACACGCCGATCGTTCAGGGCTCCGCTCTGAAAGCGCTTGAGGGTGACGGTTCCGAGATCGGTGTCCCATCCGTCGTCAAACTGATGGCCGCGGTTGACGAGTACATCCCGACGCCGGCCCGCGCGATCGACAAGCCCTTCCTGATGCCCGTCGAGGACGTATTCACGATCTCTGGTCGTGGGACAGTAGCGACCGGTCGTGTCGAGCGTGGCGAAGTTCACATCGGTGACCCCATCGAGATCGTGGGCATCCGAGACACGACGAAGACGACGTGTACGGGTGTTGAGATGTTCCGCAAGCTCCTGGACTCCGGGATGGCCGGCGACAACATCGGTGCGCTGCTTCGTGGGATCAAGCGCGACGATGTAGAGCGCGGCCAGGTCTTGACGAAGCCGGGTGCGATCATGCCTTACACGAAGTTCAGCGGCGAGGTGTACATCCTCAAGAAGGAGGAAGGCGGCCGTCACAAGCCGTTCTTCGCCGGTTATCGTCCGCAGTTCTACTTCCGCACCACCGACGTGACGGGCAGCATTACGCTTCCCGAGGGCGTCGAGATGGTGATGCCTGGCGACCACGTCACCATCCAGGTTGAGCTCATCACCCCCATCGCGATGGAGCAGCAACTGCGCTTCGCCATCCGCGAGGGCGGCCGCACCGTCGGTGCCGGCGTCGTTTCGACCATCGAAGAGTAGTTTCAGCGAACGGCGGGCTTGACGAGGCGCTAATTCGTGCCCACAGAGGATGCGCACTTTGTGCTTGCATCACCATGGGTCTCGCGCTAGTTGGCACGTCGTTTGCTAGCGGTTCCCGAAAGCATTGGGGTCTGGTTTGACCAATAGACGCTATGTATTGCTGACTTTCATCGCCACCGCAATCCTTGCTGGATTGACGGTGCAGGCGGCGACTGTCTCCGGCTTTGCGCAGTTTGCCTACCCGGACAACCGCCTCTTTGGGCTCCTGAACACCAGCACGACTTTGGCGCTGGCCTCGGGTGCAGTCACGTTTGGCATTCTCATCCGTACCAAAAAGGCTCTGACCTTCACCGACGAGGTTGTCGGGGAACTCAAGCAAGTGATCTGGCCGACTCGTGACGAGACCATTCGAGCCTCGACGACAGTGGTGCTCACTACTATTTTTACCGCGGCATTGCTCGCGTTCTACGACCTCATCTGGAAGAACCTAGCGGACGTTATCCTCTTTACGGGATGAGTCTCAATATCTGGCTTCGGCCGGCAGGAGCTACACGCACCATGGCGATGCGATGGTATGCAATTCACACCCTCTCGGGTTCTGAAGACAAGGCGATGAAAGCGCTCCAGCAGCGCATCGCTATGCATGAACTTGACGACAGATTCGGTCAGATCCTGGTGCCGTCAGAGACGGTTGTGGATCCGAAGACGAAGCGAAAGATCACGCGTCGTTTCTATCCCGGCTACATGCTGGCCGAGATGGAGCTCGACAACGAGACCTGGCACCTTGTGAAGAACACGCCCAAAATCACAGGTTTTGTTGGTGGCAGTCGCAATCCGCCTCCGGTTCCGAACGCCGAGGTCGCGCGCATCACCGCCATGCTGAGCGACGAGGAAGAGCCGCGTCCAGTCATCGACTTTGTCGTTGGTGACGAGGTTCGCCTCACCGAAGGCCGCTACGCTTCGATGCGTGGCACCGTCGATGAGGTCAACGAGCAACGGGGTCGGCTCAGAGTCATCATCAACATGTTTGGTCGCCCGGTGCCCACCGAACTCGGGTTTCACCAGGTCGAGAAGCTCAGCTAGCGCGCTCAGCTACCTACTGTTTTCCAACGAAAGTATCGGAGATTCGTCATGGCCAAAAAGGTCACAGGCCAAATCAAGCTGCAGATTCCCGCAGGACAAGCTCGTCCGGCGCCGCCCGTCGGCCCCGCATTGGGCCAGGCAGGCGTGAACATCAAGCAGTTCTGCGATGAGTTCAACAACGCAACGAAGGCACAGGCGGGTGATGGCCTCATCATCCCGGTGGTCATTACGGTCTATGCCGACCGGTCCTTCACCTTCATCACAAAGACCCCGCCGGCAGCAATCCTGCTTCTGCGGGCGGCCAAGGTCGCCAAGGGCTCTGGTGAGCCGAACCGCGAAAAGGTTGGCAAGGTGACGCGGGCGCAGGTCGAGGAGATCGCGAAGATCAAGATGCCAGATTTAAATTGTACCAGTTTGGAGGCGGCAATGCTTCAAATTGAAGGTACAGCACGCTCGGCGGGGATTCGCGTCGTCTGAGTGTTTCGTCATTTCCCGCGAAAGCCACTGCGGGCGGTGATTCAACGGCACTTTCGAGTGCCAGTGTCGCAACTGGGGAAGGGTCGCCGTGACCCGCTCACCCCGGCCGACGCAGACCGACTCTTCGAGTTCGGTCAAAGGAGAAAGCAAAGGTGGCCAGCAACAAAGGAAAGCGACTGCGCACCGCGCGAGAGCACGTAAAGCTGGGTGAAAAGTACCCGCTTGATGTGGCTGTCGAGTTGGTTCGTAAGTGTGCGACCGCAAAGTTCGACGAATCAGTCGAGCTGGTTGTGCGACTTGGGGTCAATCCACGTCAGGCCGATCAGATGATTCGCGGTGCTGTCTCCCTGCCTCACGGTACGGGTAAGAAGGTTCGCGTGATCGTGTTCGCCGAAGGCGACGCGGCTCGCGCCGCCGAGGAGGCGGGGGCGGATTTCGTCGGTTCTGACGACCTCGTCAAGAAGATTCAGAGCGAAGGTTGGTTGGAGTTCGACAAGGCAATTGCCGTCCGTAGCCTCATGGCGAAGGTCGGTCGACTGGGCCGAGTACTCGGTCCACGTGGCCTGATGCCCAACCCCAAGACCGGAACGGTCGTGGCGCCCGATCAGGTCGCCGCTGTCGTGCGAGAGGTCAAGGGTGGACGCGTCGACTTCAGAGTCGAACGCGCCGGGATCATTCACGTCGCCATCGGTAAGGCCAGTATGGAGGCCGACCAGCTTCGCGCAAATGCTACGACATTGATGTCGACATTGATTCGGCTCAGACCTTCGACCGCCAAGGGCACCTACGTCCGCAGTGCAGCTCTCAGCTCCACCATGGGTCCGGGCATCCGACTGGACACCGCCGACTTTATTCGCGCCGCGACCGAAGTACAGGTCTGAGGTAGATCATGAATCAAGCACAGAAAGCAGAGTTTGTGGAAGAGATTCGCGGCCGTTTCACCGGAGCACCGCTGGTCATCCTCACGGATTTCAAGGGGTCTACCGTCGCCGAAATGGAGCGGCTTCGCCGCGCCTGTGAGCCGGCGGGAGTGAACTTCCGCGTTGTCAAGAATACGCTTTGTAAGCGCGCTCTAGCGGGTACGGAACTCGAGGTGCTCACCGAGCATTTTCGCGGAAACGTGGGCGTAGTCTTTGCCAGCGACGATCCTATCGCCGCGGCCAAGATGTTCAAGGCCCAGGTAAAGGCGAACAAGAAGCTCGAGGTCAGGGCCGGGTTCTTCGAGGGCGAAGTCCTCGATGCGGCGGGCGTCTCCGCCGTTGCCGAGCTACCCAGTCGGGAAGAGCTGTTGGTTTTGATGCTTCGCACGATCCAGGAGGGGCCGCGTCAGGTTCTGGGGATCTTGCAGGCGCCGGCACGCGACCTGCTGTACCTGCTCAAAAACTACCAAACCAAATTGGAAGAGGCCGGCGCCGAATAGCGCACACCTCACTGAATCACTTTTCTCTCATTTCTAGAAGAATCTCGCCGGGTTGGGCCCGGCATGGAGGACCAGATGTCCGTTTCCCAGCAGGACGTTGTCGACTACATCAAGAACCTGAAGCTCTCTGAGGTCAAAGGCCTCATTGACATTCTCGAGGAGGAGCTCGGTGTCGAGGCTTCCGCTCCCGTCATGGCCATTGCGGCCGGCGGCGGCGGTGCGGCCGAGGCTGCCGAAGAGCAGACCGAGTTCGATGTCGAGATGACGTCGTTTGGTGACCAGAAGATCAAGGTCATCAAGGCCATCCGCGCACTCACCGGCCTCGGCCTGAAGGAGGCGAAGGCTCTTGTCGAGTCCGCTCCCGTCAAGGTCAAAGAAGGTGTGTCCAAGGATGAGGCCGATGAGGTCGTCGCCAAGCTCCGCGAAGTCGGCGCCGTGCTCGAGATCAAGTAAAGATTGGGTCTGGCGTCGTCATACGGCGCCTCCCGGCCCCAGTGTTCTTCCGTCGACGGGGGACACATTATTGGGTTCAAACGTCGATTCCTTCAAAAGGGAATGACTGTACGTAGATGGTGAGGTCCCAGGTCCTTGTCCCCTCCGCTCGTGTCGTGTCCGCTGAATGCGGCGAGTGGAGAGGTGCGCCTGGAATCGGCCGTCTCGCAGACATTTCCAACATGGGGTTGCCCTGATGTCCAGGTTGTTGGCGAATAACTACCGCTACCGCCGGTCTTTCAACAAGACGCCGTCGGTTGTCGAGGTTTCGAATCTCATCGAGATTCAAAAGACTTCCTACCACCAGTTCCTGCAGCCGCAGCGAAGCCCGACTGATCGAGCTGAGCAGGGTTTGCAGGCCGTCTTCAAGAGCGTTTTCCCCATCGAGGATTTCTCGGGGCGGGCAAGCCTGCAATACGTGTCCTACGAGCTCGAGCCGACCAAATACGACGTCGGTGAGTGTCGAGAGCGCGGCATGACGTTCTCGGCGCCGATCAAAGTCGTGGTCCGGCTCATCGTCTGGGACGTTGACACTGAAACCGACGTGCGCACGGTTTCCAACATCAAGGAGCAGCCGGTCTACTTCGGCGAGATTCCGCTGATGACGGACAACGGCACCTTCATCATCAACGGCACCGAGCGTGTTGTTGTTTCCCAGCTTCACCGAAGCCCGGGCATCTTCTTCGATTCCAACCGCAGCAAGACGGGTGGTCAGAAGGAGATCTTCTCGGCACGCATCATTCCCAACCGCGGTTCATGGATCGACTTCGAGTTCGACAGCAAGGACATCCTCTACGTCCGGATCGACCGCCGTCGCAAACTTCCGGCCACAGTGCTCCTGCGGGCGCTTGGATACGACACCGAGGCGCTGCTCAACTACTTCTACGAGGGCGAGCAGATCTTTCGGAACGAAGAGGGCTGGTTCAAGAAGACGACGTCAGACCTGCTCTTCCAGCAGAAGGCAGTAGTCGATGTCGTGGGGCCCGAAGGCGAAGTCATCTGCCGTGCCGGGAAGAAATTCCTCAAGAACATCCTCCGCAAGATGCGGAAGGCCGGCATGCTCGACACAGAGACCCGCACCATTGATGGACGTGCGCGAGAGGTCGAGGTCGGCGTGATCCCGATTCGCGAAGAAGACGTGATCGGAAAAATCAGCGCCTACGACGTGGTCGACATGGACACCGGTCGCATTCTGGTCGAGTGCAATGAGGAGTTCACCGAAGAGAGCCTCGCCGCCATTCTCGGCCATGGCATCTCCGAGCTCGACGTGTTGTTCATTGACGGCTTGTTGGTGGGTTCGTTCCTTCGCGACACGCTGGTCGTCGACAAGATCGACAGTACCGAAGAGGCGGTCATCGAGATTTACCGCCGGCTGCGTTCCGGCGATCCGCCCACGTACGACACCGCACTTCAGCATTTCGAGAATCTGTTCTTCAACGCCGAGCGCTACGACCTTTCACGGGTCGGCCGCCACAAGCTCAACCATAAGTTGAATCTGAACATCGATCTCGAGAACACCACGCTGACTCGCGAGGACATCCTTCAGGTGGTCAAGTACCTGATCGACCTCAAGAACAACAAGGGCGTCGTCGACGACATCGACCATCTCGGCAACCGCCGTGTTCGCGCAGTCGGAGAACTCCTCGAGAATCAGTACCGCGTTGGTCTGGACCGTATGGGGAAGGCCATCAAGGAGCGGATGAGCTTGTCGGAGATCGAGGCCTTGATGCCGAACGATCTCATCAACTCCAAGCCCGTCTCGGCGGTGGTCAAGGAGTTCTTTGGCTCAAGCCAGCTCTCGCAATTCATGGACCAGACCAACCCGCTCTCCGAGATCACGCATAAGCGGCGTCTCTCGGCTCTCGGCCCAGGTGGACTGACCCGCGAGCGCGCTGGATTCGACGTTCGCGATGTGCATCCCACTCACTACGGACGCATCTGTCCAATCGAGACGCCGGAAGGACCGAACATCGGTCTCATCGCTTCGCTGTCAACCTTCGCCCGCGTCAACGAATTCGGCTTCATCGAGACGCCGTATCGACATGTAGAGGGTGGCAAGGTCGACTCTGCCGCTCCTGGATACTTCGACGCCCTCGACGAGGAACTCGACAATGGCGGCGAGCAGCATGTCATCGCGCAGGCGGCGGCACAGCTCGACAAGGATGGGCGCTTCATCGACGACCAGGTGCCCGCCCGTCGCGGCGGTGACTTTGTGCTGGTCAAGCCCGAAGAGGTCACGCTGATGGACGTTTCGTCCAATCAGCTGGTCAGCGTCGCAGCATCGCTGGTTCCGTTCCTCGAGAATGATGACGCCAACCGCGCGCTCATGGGCTCAAACATGCAGCGTCAGGCCGTTCCGGTCATCAAGACTTCGGCACCGCTGGTGGGGACGGGCATTGAGCGCGTCGTGGCCGGTGACTCTGGCGTCACAGTTACGGCACGCCGTGCGGGCACGGTTGAGACGGTTGATGCCTCGCGCATCGTCGTGAAGACCGAGGCCGCCGCCGATGACGAAATCGGCGCAGACGTGGACATCTACAACCTGACGAAGTTCATGCGTTCCAACCAGAACACATGCATCAATCAGCGCCCCGTCGTTCGGCCTGGTGACCAGATCGAAGCCGGTGATGTCATCGCCGATGGTGCGGCGACAGATACCGGTGAACTGGCTCTCGGCCAGAACGTGCTCGTCGCGTTCATGCCTTGGGGTGGGTACAACTTCGAGGACTCCATCCTCATCTCGCAGCGATTGGTGAAGGACGACTGGTTCACGACGATCCACATCGAGGAGTTCGAGATCGCCGCGCGCGACACCAAACTCGGAAAAGAGGAAATCACTCGCGACATTCCCAATGTGGGCGACGAGGCACTCGCCGACCTGGACGACTCGGGCATCGTGCGAATCGGTGCCGAGTGCAGGCAGGGCGATATTCTCGTCGGGAAGATCACGCCGAAGGGCGAGACGCAGCTATCCCCCGAGGAGAAACTGTTGCGTGCGATCTTCGGTGAGAAAGCTGGTGATGTGCGCGACACGTCACTTCGCGTACCGCCTGGAGTCGAAGGCACCGTCATCGGCGCGCAGGTGTTTAGCCGCGAGGGTGTCGAAAAGGACGCTCGCTCAATCGAGATCGAAGGCCAGGCCGTCCGCCAGATCGAACGCGATCGTGACGAGAAGGTCCGCACGATTCGCGAGTCGGCTCGACGCCAACTCGCGCGCGTACTCAAAGGACAGAAGGCCACGGCTCCCGTCGTCGATGCCGACACGGGCACCGAGTTGATTGCCGCCGGCGAGTTGTACACCATCGACAACCTGCGCAAGCTCACCGTCGATCTGTACGACCGCGTCGGCGTCGAGTCCCGTGAGGTCGAGGACGAGGTCTGGCGGGTCACCGACCAGATTCGGGCCAAGATCGACGAAATCCACGAGCGTTACCGCGCGAAAATCGAGCGTCTCAAGAAGGGCGACGAGCTGCCGCCAGGCGTCATCAAGATGGTGAAGATCTACGTGGCCATCAAGCGCAAGCTGTCGGTCGGCGACAAGATGGCGGGTCGCCATGGAAACAAGGGTGTCATCTCGAAGATTCACCCGGTCGAAGACATGCCATACCTGGCAGATGGGACCCCGGTCGACATCGTCCTGAATCCCCTCGGCGTCCCGAGTCGAATGAATGTCGGCCAGGTCCTCGAGACCCACCTCGGGTGGGCCGCGCGGGGCATGGGAGTCGCCATTGGAGACATGCTCGAGCAACACCAGGCCAAGGAACTTCGGAAGTTCCTGCTGGAGATCTTCGGAGAGAACGAAACCATTGCGAAGTTCCTCGAGGAGGCCACCGACGACGAGATCGAGACTTTCGGTGCAAAATACGCGGACGGTGTGCGCCTCGCGACGCCAGTCTTTTCTGGCGCCAAGGAGTCTGAAATCACCGAGTGCCTCAGGGTGGCCGGGCTCGACCTTGATGGCCAGTCGCTGGTCTTCGATGGCCGGACCGGTGAGGCCTTCCATCAGCGCGTGACCGTTGGCGTCATGTACATGCTGAAGTTGCATCACCTCGTCGACGACAAGATTCATGCGCGGTCGATTGGACCCTACTCTCTCGTCACACAGCAGCCACTGGGCGGAAAGGCCCAGTTTGGTGGACAGCGTCTCGGGGAGATGGAGGTCTGGGCCATGGAAGCCTACGGTGCCGCATATGGCCTGCAGGAGTTCCTGACCGTCAAATCGGACGATGTGGCCGGTCGCACTCGAATGTACGAATCGATCGTAAAGGGGGAGAACGTGCTCGAAGCCGGATTGCCGGAATCGTTCAATGTTCTCGTGAAGGAAATGCAGGCGCTCGCACTGGATGTCGAGCTCATCGAGGACAAAGAGGTCCTCCGCCACTAGTCGTACCGAATCAGCTTTCAGCAAATATCCAACAGTCAAATCAGGAGATCCACCGTGAGGGAGATCTACAACCTGTACGAAAAGCCGAAGAACCCCCTGAACTACGTGGCAGTTCGGATCAGCCTGGCCTCGCCAGAGAAGATCCGTTCGTGGTCACACGGCGAGGTCAAGAAGCCAGAGACCATCAACTACCGGACGTTCAAGCCGGAACGCGATGGCCTCTTTTGCGCCCGAATCTTCGGACCCGTGAAAGACTACGAGTGCCTCTGCGGGAAGTACAAGCGCATGAAGTACCGCGGGATCACCTGCGAGAAGTGCGGAGTCGAGGTCATTCAGGCTCGCGTTCGCCGCGAGCGCATGGGCCACATCGACCTGGCCACTCCGGTGGCCCACATCTGGTTCCTTAAGAGCCTGCCATCCCGCATTGGCAACCTCCTCGACATCTCTCTGAAGGATCTCGAGAAGGTGCTCTATTGCGAGAGCTATATCGTCACAGACCCGGGCGACACGACCCTCGAGCAGGGCAGCATCCTCTCCGAGGAAGACTATCAGGAGATGATCGACACCTTCGGGTACGGTTCCTTCGAAGTCGGCATGGGTGGTGAGGTCGTACGCGATTTGCTCGCCGATCTGGACGTTGTCGCACTGGCCGACGTTCTGCGAACGGAAATGAAGGAGACGAGCTCCGCGGCCCAACGCCGCCGCTACGCCAAGCGACTCAAGATTGTCGAGGCCTTCCGCGACAGCGGCAACCAGCCGGAGCACATGATGCTCGAGGTGACGCCGGTCCTCCCGCCGGACCTGCGTCCTCTCGTCCCCCTCGATGGGGGGCGATTCGCTACCTCTGACCTCAATGATCTGTACCGCCGGGTCATCAACCGGAACAACCGCCTCAAGCGCCTGCAGGACCTCAACGCTCCCGAGATCATCATCCGCAACGAGCGGCGCATGCTCCAGGAGGCGGTCGACGCCCTTTTCGACAACGGTCGCCGCGGCAAGGTCTTCACCGGTCCCAACAAGCGTCCGCTCCGTTCCCTCTCCGACATGTTGAAAGGCAAGCAGGGCCGGTTCCGGCAGAACCTGCTCGGAAAGCGCGTTGACTACTCCGGCCGCTCCGTGATTGTCGTTGGGCCCGATTTGCGTCTGCATCAGTGCGGTCTGCCCAAGAAGATGGCTCTGGAGCTCTTCAAGCCGTTCATCTACAACAAGCTCGAAGAGCGCGGTTTCGTCACGACGATCAAAGCCGCCAAGAAGATGGTGGAGCACGAGCGGGACGAGGTCTGGGACATCCTCGAAGATGTCATCAAGGAGCATCCCGTGATGCTCAACCGAGCACCGACTCTTCATCGCCTTGGAATCCAGGCGTTCGAGCCAGTGCTCATCGAAGGGCGCGCAATCCGTCTCCATCCGCTGGTATGCACGGCGTTCAATGCTGACTTCGACGGTGACCAGATGGCGGTTCACGTTCCGCTCTCCATTGAGGCGCAGATTGAAGCCCGCGTCTTGATGATGTCGACCAACAACATCCTCAGCCCGGCCAACGGAAAGCCGATCATCCAGCCTTCCCAAGATGTCGTTCTGGGTGCGTACTACATGACCAGAGAGCGCAAGTTCTCCCGTGGAGCTGGCCGGACGTTCTCTGGCCCCGAGGAAGTGGGCGTCGCCTACGACTCTGGCGAGGTCGCCCTGCACGCTCGGGTACGCGTTCGCATGCCAAGTCGGCCGCTAGAGAAGAGACTCATTGAGTCCCTGGTCGACTTGCTCGATGCGCACCTGGTCGTTGGTGTCGACGTTGCCGGACGGTCCGAAATCTGGCATGCCCATCGTACGCATGTCGCTCGGCATGTCGACGGTGGAGCCCCCATCAATCTCGGTGAATTTGCTGCCCTTGGCGGTGATGCGATCGCGTTCGTCGCCGGCGAGGGGCGCTCGTACGAGAAGGGTGACGCCGATCCGGCGGTCATTCTGGACCTCGCCCGCATCGAACAACCGAAGGGAAAGAGCAAATACAAGGGCCGGAAGAACGGCATCGGCGACCCCAATAAGCAAGGGAAGTCACTGGCTTTCCTCTGTGGCCAACACGAAGATTCAGTCGAAGGCTATGGGGCGACCTATGGTGGCGGCACCATCACGAACGTTCGCGAAGTCGTGATGGAAGGCGTTACGCTCTTCATCTACGACCTGCCCGAAATCCGTGGCGCCAACCGTACGGTCGCCAGCATCAACCCGTCTGTTGAGGTCAAGGGTGGCAACCCGGTAATCGACGCTCGGTTCAACGTCGCGTATCGGCTGCGTCAGCTTCGCGCCGCCGTCAGCTGGCTTCGGTCCGAGTACAAAGACAGCCTCACTCTGGTGATGGCACCCGCAGGATTCTTCGGGTTCGAGAATCTCCTGCCTGTCTGGACGGAGGACCACGACGACAACGTCGTTGAGGCGCGCGGCGAGGTGGTCGAGACCACCGTCGGTCGTGTCCTGTTCTACAACATCGTTCCGCCAGAGCTACCTTTTGCCCTGGTTGATCGCCCGTTGACCAAGAAGGCGCTTGGCGAGGTCATCGACCGCTGCTACCGAGTAGCTGGCCCAAAGAAGACAGTGCTCTTTGCCGATGCGCTCATGGCACTCGGTTTCCGCATGGCGGCCGAAGCTGGCATCTCAATCTGCATGAATGACATGAAGATTCCCGACGAAAAGCAAGAGATCCTCGAGCGCGCCTACGGGTCGGTCCGAGAGACGGAATCCCAGTACAACGAAGGGCTCATCACCCCGCGTGAGAAGTACAACAAGGTCGTCGACATCTGGACGAAGGTGACTGCGGACATTTCCGACTCGCTTCTCGAAGGCATCAGCACGGACGTGGTCGTCTCGCCGGAGGGTGTCGAGGAGACGCAGCCGTCGTTCAACTCGATCTTCATGATGGTGGACTCCGGTGCTCGAGGTTCGCCCACGCAGGTAAGGCAGCTCGCTGGCATGCGGGGTCTGATGGCCAAGCCCTCGGGCGAGATCATTGAGCAGCCCATCACCGCGAACTTCCGCGAGGGCCTCACGGTTCTGCAGTACTTCATCTCCACGCACGGTGCGCGTAAAGGCCTCGCCGATACCGCTCTGAAGACAGCCAACTCCGGCTATCTGACCCGGCGTCTCGTTGATGTTGTCCAGGACACGATCATCACTGCCGTCGATTGCGGCACGACAGAAGGTATGGAGGTCACCTCTCTCATCGAGGGTGGCGAGATCATCGAACACCTCGGTGAACGCGTGCTTGGTCGGGTGACCGGTGAAGACGTGCTCGACCCCTACTCCGACGAGATTCTGGCGCCGCTCGGCTCCCTGCTCGACGAAGCCGCGGTCGAACGCATCGTTCAGGCTGGTGTCGAGCGAGTCAAGATTCGCTCGGTGCTGTCCTGCGAGATGCGCTGGGGTGTTTGTGCGCACTGCTACGGACGAGACCTCGCCCGCGGTTCCGTCGTGAACATCGGTGAGGCTGTCGGCGTCATCGCCGCGCAGTCCATTGGCGAGCCCGGAACGCAGCTGACGATGCGGACCTTCCACATCGGTGGAACGGCTTCGTCGTCGGTCGCGCAGTCCTACCTCGAACTTCGCACGAGCGGCATCATTCGCTACAGCGACACGCTCACGACCGCGATGAACCGCGACAACCTCCAGATTGCGACCTCTCGCAACGGCGAGATCACGGTGGTCGACAACAAGGGTCGCGAGCGTGAGCGCTACGGCGTGCCTTACGGCGCGGAACTCCTGGTCAAGAATGGTCAGAAGGCAGGCGCCAAGATGCGTATCGCCCAATGGGACCCCTTCAACCTCCCCATCCTGGCGAACACCAGGGGCAAGGGTAAGTTCGAGGACATCGAAGAGGGCCGCTCCATGCGCGAGGAGATCGACGTGACGGGCTTGTCCCGCATGGTGGTCACCGACTACAAGGACACCGATCTCAAGCCTCGCGTGGTCGCCAAAGACCACGAGACGGGCAAAACCCTCGCCCGGTACTTCCTACCCGTCAGCGCCTACATCCTGGTGCAGGACGGCAAAGATATCGAAGTCGCCGACGTGCTGGCCAAGATCCCTCGCGAAACGACGAAGACCAAGGACATCACAGGTGGTTTGCCGCGTGTGGCCGAGCTCTTCGAGGCCCGCAAGCCTAAGGAGGTCGCCATCATCTCCGAGATCGACGGCGTGGTCTCCTTTGGCAAGGACACCAAGGGCAAGCGACGCATCGTCGTCACTCCCGAGGATGACGAGCCGCAAGAGTATCTGATCCCGAAGGGCAAGAACATCACCGTCAATGAGGGTGACTATGTTCGCGCCGGTGAGGGTCTGATGGACGGCGCCGCCAACCCCCATGACATCCTGAAAATTAAGGGTGAAGGCGCGCTAGCGAGGTATCTGGTCGACGAGGTGCAGGAGGTCTACCGACTGCAGGGCGTCAAGATCAACGATAAGCACATCGAAGTCATCGTCCGCATGATGTTGCGACGGGTAAAAGTACGGGATGTCGGCGATACCGACTTCCTCGTCGACGAAATGTGTGAGAAGCATAGGTTTGAGCAGGTTAACCGCCAGGTTATCGCCATGGGTGGTCTGCCCGCTCGAGCCGAGTCGCTCCTGCTGGGGATCACCAAGGCAAGTTTGTCCACAGATTCGTTCCTCTCCGCTGCCTCCTTCCAGGAGACCACGCGCGTCTTGACAGAGGCGTCCATCAAGGGCTCCACGGACGGATTGCGCGGCTGCAAGGAGAACGTGATCATGGGCCGTCTCATCCCAGCTGGTACCGGATTCGCCGCGTATCAGAAGCTCGGCATGAGCTTCAGGGACCATTCGGACATGGCCTTCGACGACCTGAGCAACGCCGGATAGCGCATACCGCTGCGGCCTGCTTGACACAGCGGCCGCGGACACATAAACGCGCCGGACTGTAAGCACCGTCCGGTGCCCCTGAGGAAGAAATGCCCACCATCAATCAGCTGGTCCGCAAAGGACGCAAGCGCGCCCGTCGCAAGTCCGCGGCCCCGGCCCTCAAGGGCTGCCCGCAGAAGCGCGGCGTCTGCACTCGCGTGTACGCGACCACCCCAAAGAAGCCGAACTCGGCTCTTCGCAAGGTCGCACGTGTGCGCCTCACCAACGGCATGGAGGTCACCTCCTACATCCCTGGCGAGGGTCACAACCTGCAGGAGCACAACTCGGTGCTCATTCGCGGCGGCCGCGTGAAGGACCTTCCCGGCGTTCGCTACCACATCATCCGCGGCACTCTCGATTCGCAGGGTGTCAATGATCGTCGCCAGGGCCGTTCCAAGTACGGCGCCAAGCGACCGAAGAAGTAGGAAGCAGATATGCCCCGTCGTCGCGAAGTACCCAAGCGTGAGATCCTGCCCGATCCGCGCTACCACGATCTTCTCATCAGTAAGTTCATGAACTGTTTGATGAAGGATGGAAAAAAGTCCAAGGCCGAGAGCATCGTCTACGGTGCCTTCGAGGTCATTCACACCCGGACCCGCGAAGATCCAGTCGGCGTGTTCCACAAGGCCATCGAGAACGTGAAGCCGATGGTCGAGGTCAAGTCTCGCCGTGTCGGTGGATCGACATACCAAGTGCCGATCGAAGTTCGCGATGGGCGTCAACAGGCGCTCGCCATTCGCTGGGTCATCGACTTTGCGCGCAAGCGTCCTGGTAAGCGTATGTCCGAGAAATTGGCGAACGAGCTCATCGAAGCGAGTCATGCTCGCGGCGGAGCTATCAAGAAAAAGGAGGACACCCACCGCATGGCAGAAGCCAACAAGGCTTTCGCGCACTACCGGTGGTAGGTCACTAGGAATTCGACCTCCGGCATGTTCGTCGGGGCTTTTGTTTATTTGCACCTGCGGTCTCTTTCACATAAGGGGCCGCGTTTCGCCTACCCACCGCTTTGGTGGGTGGCACACAGCGGCACCCAAGCTGCGACATCGGCGTTCACGAGTCCTCGTGGCGTCAGTCCAGAACCGGCCGCCGCCTCCCCGGAATCTCGTTCGACCAGCATTAAGCTGCGTCAACCCGGAGTCTCCCATGGCCAAAGAGAAGTTCGAAAGGACCAAACCCCACGTAAACATCGGCACGATCGGTCACGTGGACCACGGAAAGACGACGCTGACTGCGGCGATCA
>Ga0315336_1003033_pt1 | contig 23537 bp, 26 predicted proteins | sample ASW5metaG_FD_204512 | JGI IMG/M metagenome (GOLD analysis project Ga0315336, IMG submission 204512) | Ammonia-oxidizing marine archaeal communities from Monterey Bay, California, United States - ASW #5 | ecosystem: Environmental > Aquatic > Marine > Intertidal zone | place: USA: California... | reverse complement strand
GGCGACAGAATATCCGGAAATTTCGGCAGAAATGGTGGCCTTAGTTCCCCGACCACAAACCCTGAAAAGGTTCCGAAAAATGTGCAAAGCTGGTCGGGTAGAGAAAGTTACAAAGCTGATAGCTGCTGCAGGCATCACCGCTGATGACGCACGGCGTGGCGATGTTTACGCACTGCGGATCGCTTGTCAAAACGGATACGAGGGAATTGTCTATGCATTGATTGGTTTGGGCCTTACTGCGATGGACGCAATTTACTGGTCTACGGGCAACGCATTGCAAGATGCGTGTAAAAACGGACACTCCGAGATCATTCAGGCCCTCATCGAATTGGGACTTAAACTGGACGATGTAAGGGAAGTCGACGCACTATACTGGGTTTGTAAGTATGGGCTCACAAAAGTAATGCAATCCCTGATAGACATGGGACTTACTGTTGAGGATGCGCGCAAAATAAGATTAACCGAGACTAATGGCGGGCCATGGCCAAGACAGCGGTACACTGCATTAGAAATCGTTTTCGAATACAACCACCTAGATATGATTCCACTGCTCCTGAGCCTAGGTCTTAACTCGGAAGACACTAGAAAAGTGCGCAATTCCGCCAGATGTTATGACGACATAGAAGCACTTAAGCTCTTCCCAGAAGAGAAGCACCAAGCTGAAGATGAAAGACAGCGTCGAGCTGAGCAACCATTTGTGTGGCGAAAAAAATATATAGAGGATCAGACTAGACAATTTGTACAGCGAATGGAAGCCACAAGACAAAAAGCCTATCTGCTGCGCCTGGGGCTATTAACTATGTTCTCCAACGATGCAAACTTTATCGCGCAGGATGATGACGAAAAGGTACCATGGCTCTTCAACAATGCAAGCTTTACTGTGCAGGACATGGATTGAGTGTCAATGGTTCTTCGGAGACACAAGCTTCACCATGCAGGATATGGATTAAGTGATCATAGGCATACTGTCGCATTTTTGAACACATCTCATACTCCGTTATAAGACTGACACACGCACATGCAGGTGCTCCCACTTGTAGTTAGAAAACTAATCTGGGGCCATTTCTCTCCATACCAACTGCTTGATATTGCATTACATGCACCGCTAGATTGTGGAACATTGACAGAGATTGTGCGTCTAGTGCCTCGAAAGCATGTGTTAAAAAGATTCCGAAGACTGTGTACAATCAATCGGGCAGAGTTAGTTACAAAGTTAATAGCGACCACAAACATCACAACCGAAGAAGTCCAAAAAGACATTATCTACACAATAAGATTCGTATGTCAGAGAGGATATCTGGGCATTGTCCAAGTACTTATTAATCTAGGATTTACCGCAAATTACATATTTCGACTAATTATGTGCAAGAAACTAAAAAAGACTAGTGAGGACAACTGTGCAGATATCGTTTCACTTCTTATCAAAGCAGGACTCATAATACAAGATATACGGGCGACTAGTGCACTGCGCTGGATTTGCACATTTGGTCACGCTAAGACCATCCGGATGCTTGTTAAGATAGGTCTTACGATAAACGACATGAGAGCTGCCAATGTACTATACTGGGTATGCAAATATGGACCCGTGCAGGTGATGCAAATACTGATAAATTTGGGAATTACCGTTAAAGATGTACGATCCCTAAAACACCCAGAGAATAGTTCATGGAGTGCCAATGCATTAGAAGTCGCCTTCGACAACTCACATCTTGAAATTATGCAAATGCTTCTAAAATTGGGCCTTACAACAGAGGACACTAGGTATGTTCGTAAACGCGCCAGATGGCGTGCCAAAACACTTGGCGACATGCGGTGGTTGAAAATATTTCCAGAAGAAGCAACCATCTTGCACTGGATCCGTATCCAGCAAATGCGGCAACCAGAGTGGGATGCTATAAAAGAGAAGAAACGTCGAAACAAAGAAGCAAAAAAGAAACAAGCTGAAGAAGCAAAAAAAAGCCAAGCTGAAGAAAACCGGCGAACCGAGGACGCAAAGAATTGGGCAACTGGAGCATTTACATATCGCTGAAGTATGCCGCATTTTTGAACACACCTCATGCTTAGTTATACGAGCGAGCCATGCGATGGCAGCTTCCAGATGAGCTAGTAATCTTGATGTTCACATTGCTTAGTTACCACGAACGGTTCCGAATTCTAAGAGATGCACTAGTCTGCGGCCATCCAAAGCCGCCCCGGATGATATTGGCATCTTTCACGGAACAAGAATGCCAAATGGCTTTCCGCTACTTCTGTTACCATGGTTACGGCATAGAAGCAACTTTCTTCTCTCAACTGACCCCAACAGTGTTAGAGGATCCGATGCTAAAGTATGATGTGTTTGTAAGATCTATTTGTGCCGACAACCACATAGAGGTTATTATGCTTCTGATTAAGAAAGGTGTAATCCAAGATCTAACTTCGGTACTAATATGCGCGACACGCCACGCGCACATAGGGATAACAAAATTTGTTCTCAACCGATTAACACTTAACGGGATTCGCCCTGAAGCGATCAAAATATTCAGAAATGCATGCCGAAGCGGAGATGTCGAAACAATCGAGCAACTCCTAGATTTCGGAATTACAATCGATTATTTGCGGAATCTTGTCCACGAAGACAAGTCCAAATATGCATCAGAGAGTATATCAACGAGCGTAATACAAATTCTAGCTTATAAAGGGCATATCGATGCTACACGGCTCCTGCTCGGAAGGGGGATTACGCTGGAAGATCTTCGTCAGAACTATAACGACGTGTTAGCTATTGCAGTTGAGGAAGGATATCTTGGTATGGTCCAACTTCTGCTTCAGCATGGACTAACTGTGGACGACGTGCTTGACAAAAATCCGTATATAAATAGCGCCGAGTCGGCCGTATACCTTGCAAGCTATTATGTGGGTAGTGGCGAAGGTGATGAAATTCTCCTCTCCTTGTTACAGGTTGGAGTGCCTGTAAGCGAAATGAAGCGATTGCAAATAGCCAACCCCGCTTGCGAACATGGCTTCGCCAAATCACTTAAGTATATGTTCGATCAAGGTGTAACTCTCAATGATCTAGACAATATCCCTGCTTCAGTTCGTCGTATCTGTATACGCGATAATAATCGTAATCTACTTGAGGTACTTATTCACGCAGGTCTAACCTTGCACGAAGTAACCCAAGAAGATATTACGGAGATCTGTACGTTCGCTTGCGTGTCGATGATTACACGAATCCTTCAGCTAGCACCAACTCCGGAAGAAAAGTGGGACACTTATAGCACAGCCCTTTGGATGGCGCGTCAGAATGATGATTTCGAAGCTGTTGAAAAACTGCTGCTTGTGCACGAAAACTTGGAAGCAACACCGTAAATGGAGGCTCACATTTTTTTTGCGATTTGAAGCACTACTGCGTAGTAATATAAGAAAGTATGTTTATGAACCCGACGATTGCGCGGTCACGCAAATCGAGATCACGAGTACGCAGCTCTACTGCACGCGCAAGATCCCGATCATGGACACCACCACACGTCCGACCACGATCCAGCAAAAAGAAACGGGCAATTGCACGCGCCCAGCCGATTCTATACCGCTCAGTTACGCAGAAGCCGAAACGAAGCACGCCAGTATCTAGTTCAACCCCCCGTTCAGCTACGCCGAAGCGTGGGTTTAAAAGCACACGAAGGCCAAAGCGCGAGTCGAATGTGGAAAAGCCAAAGCGTACGCATACTTTAAAGCGATGCAAAGGCTGTCATAGAGGCGAATCGCCATGCGCCGGAAAGCTATTATTCCCGATAAGGAAAGATGGCTATCATCTTGGGTGTCACGAGTGTGACGCATGCGGACATGGTGATTCCAAACGTTGTCCGGTTGGGAGCGATCATCTTCATGAGTGGTGTCGTATGGAGAAACGAGGTGAAATCGAACAAGAAGCTAGTGAGCAAGACTCCAATGAGCAAGACTCCAGTGAAGAAACGAAGACAGGTCCGACGTGTTTCAGATGTTATGGCGGCGATATGCCAAGAGAGCCCGTGATCAAAATCGCCGAAGGAATGTATTCCCACCTGCGCTGTTCACCAATAGGACGCCCGGTTTGCGTTTCTTGCGGCCACCCCGGTGAAGATGGAACATCGCTTCATGAAGAGCAGCTACACAAAGCATGTCGCCGCTGCCGTTGCTGCGGACTTTTCCTACTTACTCCAGAAGAGCAAGAAATTTGGGTCCATCAAGTGTGTAGGCGCTGTATAACCTGCGGAAAAGGATATCGCGATGGTGTGATCGTTGACGCTAATGGCAGTTGCTGTGGATGCAGACGGTGCCTGTGTTGCGGCAATATTCTCGAATTTGGAGATGGAAGCCGCAAATGCCACAAATCATGTATTGTCTAGCAGGTACCCCCCCCTTCTTTTCTCAGAATTGAATGCGAAGAAATGGTTAAATACGCGATGCCGCCTAAACGCAAGCCTACCGAGACCGAGGTATCACCTCGACAAAAGCAAATCCATTTAAGCCCTGCAAGTACACTTGTGCATTTACGCTCTGTTGATCCAGAAGCATGTTCGGACAAAGTGGCTTCAAGTGCCCCGCAGACGGCGTCAAGCACTCAGACGACGTCAAGCACGCAGACAGCGTCAAGCACTCAGACAACGCCAAACACGCAGACAACACCACCCACTCAGTACGAGTATAAACAACCCCCGGACTCAGTCACCGCAGTCATTGTCGCCTCAGGTAGCCTGGGGAAGGTTATAAATATCAGCAGGTCTGTGATGGCACAATCAAGTGGTGGTTCCACCGCTAAGTGGCGTCAAATTGGCTGCAGTGTCGTGATTTGCGCTAACACAATAGGTGACGCCTATTTGTGGTTAAGCACATTTCATCCGGGCTACTCGTATCATGGCGAGATACAACCAATCACAATGGAGAATGCACCCATTGTAATGCCCCTACACGCTAAGTGGAAGATTACTGAAAAACTTGAAGAGTTTCAGACACTGCTGTCCCAGCAACCAAGAATTACTCGTCCAGTACTCAAGCTCGTAATGATGGACGAAAGCTTTGCGTCTTGCACTAGTTACGTCCGCAAAATCTTCTTCAGCGGAGGAGTGTCGTTTAATGACTACGATCTGATCCCGAGAACCTGGATCCGAGACAATGCAGTAATATTGAGTAAATCGTTTCTTTCCATGCACCAGAAGTATATTAAAATGCAAGAGCGGGCTGAGATGCTACAATCGGAACTGGACCAGAAGTACACCAAATTGCAAGAGCGGGCTGATATGCTACAATCGGAACTGGACGAGTTCCGCAAGACCACGCAATGAATTGCCACTGTGATCTTTTTTTCGTGTAAAGTATATTGAGTAGCCGCCATGGGTCGCTCAAAAGTCAAGAAAGCCACATCAACATTCCGCAAATGCGGATTGCACTTCCAAGCAGAAATCACGGCTGTGAACCGATCTCGCGCAAACAGGGCTAAGAGGAAGCTCAAGCTGCCTAAGAAGCTCAAGCTGTCAAAGAAACTCAAGCTGCCAAAGCTTCAACCGCGTGAACTCCCGCCCCGTGGAGGTCTTCGTCGCACCCCCGGCGGAGGCTTTCGTATCCGCCGCAAGATGAAACTCTACACGGCGTACCATGGACTCAGAGAAGTTAACGTCGTCGACATTGGTGGCGGTCGCGTTGAGCTTGAAGCAGAGCACTCGGGCCTCAATGGAGACAAAATTACGCTCAAGTGTATCGATGCTCAGGTTAACGGCCTTAAATGGGATCAGCACTACACAGCAAGGCAACTCGCCGGTTGTGCAGTCACCGTAGTCGATATTAAGAAAAACGCCGAATACGGCAAGCAGCTTGAGCAATATCGTCGCAAAGCACGCCTAACTGTGGATGATAAGAAGCGTCGCAACGTATTGCGGCGCCTGGTAAACGGAGTTGATATCCATTTCTTTACATGGCATCTTCTAGACTTTCTGCATGGAGTTCTCAAGTTCGAAAACGTTATTAAGAGTAATGTTCTCTTCTCCGTTCATCACGTAGCCAATCTCACGAATGCATTCTTTGATCGCGTGAAGATGCTATACGGCGACGGTGGCCAACGCGGTGACGATGCTGGCCCCCTTGGCACTGCTGATATCGGGGGGCATGAGCTTGGCCACGGGTGGGTCGCTATGCTGGCAGATCTTGTATATGAAGGCCATGCTGGTGCGCTGAATGAACATTTCGCCGATGTTCTTGGGCTTTGTCTGGAGTGGTATCTAGATCAAGTATTCAACCAGGACAGTGACAAAACCAATGACCTGCCTAACCCTGCAGAGTGGCTTGTTGGAGAAGATGCTGTTGGTCCTAATGGCCTCCGCAACTTTAAGAACCCGGAGGCAAACAGACAGCCATCAAAATATCGCGGCAAGAACTGGGTCAACCCTCGGGGCAAATACGACTACGGAGGAGTTCACTTCAACTCCGGAGTCGCGAACAAGTGCTTCTATGAGCTTTGCCAGCGAATTGGAATGCTCGAAGCATTGCTTCTCTCTTTCAGAGTGCTTCGAGACAAGCTTAATCGGCGTAGTACCTACATGGACTATCGCGATGGTATGCTCGCCTATGCACACAAGAGACATTTCACTGCAGTGAAACAATGTCTCGACCTTGTAGGGCTGACAAGCTCCGCAGTGTCTGACTGGTACTAAAGCACAGTCGGTGCTTCTTTTGCCCATATTTGAACAAATATTATGCTAGATATACCTCCAGGCATGTTTGCTCTTCCATCCCCGCTCATGAATGTAGCTTTCAGTTACACTACTATAAAAGATCAGTTGCAGCTGCTCGAATCTGTGAATGCGCCTGACGACCCAATAGTCGCGCTCTTTCGAGCAAAGCTGGAACAAAACCAGAACATCGTTCTATCCCGCATATTCCACCTGTGTGAGAATCACTTTGCAACTCGTGCACTAAACTTTGCAAAAAACACCAAAACTACACTTCAGGGCATAGCCGATGATGATCGCGACAAACTGATCAGTGATGTGTGTGCAAGAGGTACTCCTAGTGTGATAGACACATTGATTTCATTGGGGCTTACTTCCAAAATGGTGCAGACTCCGACCCGAGCGGCATCGAATCGCGCCTGGAACCGTATTCATAGGGATCGCCGAATGCAAACTGTACACAATACATGGCATAGGGGCTGTCTTCTGCCAATGCCTGATGTGGCGCAGGAAGACTTTCAAGTACCACCAATGATTGTTGCAAGAGCATTTAACAAATGGGCTGTAGCAAATCATCTTGCAGAGAAGCTATCGATTCCTCCAGTGACGGCCGACATGCAGTGGGACAGCGGTTCACACAAATACCGCCCTCGGCTGCCGTTTGAGGAAAAACTACCACCGTCGCCTGGTGGGATTGTCCAAGCGCCTGGTGGGCATGTCCGAATCACAATACCGCGGCATGGGGATTTTCACCCCTCCTATTACTACCCATCTAGCCTTTATCATAGGTATATAGATTCTGAACGCGCAGATGTGTTATCACATCCAAAACCAGGTAACGCCGGCCGAGCAAAGGCCTTAGAGAAGAAACTACGAGGCCAACACCGCTCGTTGTCCAAGGAGCGCCAAAAGAGAGCTCAACGCGATGCAGCGAGACGGGCACAACAGAAACGCCGGTAATGCACGCACACTTTTCCAGATTTGAACAGACGCACGCTTTTCCAGATTTGAACAAGTGCTTTATTTTACTTATAATTGCTTTATGCATCGAGTGGTGCAGTTTCGTCGTGCGGCCCGACAAGAGCGCGTAACTCGATTGGGCCGCGCAGCTAACTTTGCGCACGCCTGTGCAAAGACCCCGCAGAGAGTCCCAGTTCACTTGCCACACGATATTCTGAGGATAATATTTCAACTCGTCCCAGTAAGTCAACGGCGATCATCTCTGCAACAGAACTTGAAAACAAATGACGACGAACTTACATTCGCGCTTATATCGTCTCTTCCGCGAAAACATGTGAACAAAGTGCTACAAGAACTCTGCTACAACAATTGCGTGACCTCTGCGGCAAAGCTTGTAAATATCACAGGAGTTCCACGCCGAGACATCCTTGGATTCGCAGGAACTATCTTGCACCGCGCCTGCAAAAACGGCCACACAGACGTGATACAATTCTTGTTTGACATGGGAGCAGGTCTTAAACACATTCGAGGCCCCCTCAACGCATCATTGGGCCAGGCATGCGAAATGGGGCATGTTGATGCGATAAACCTGCTTCTCCTTAAAGGATTAACGAAAGAAGATGTTCTTCAAAGCAAGGGTATCGTTGCAGCATGTAAATGGGGTCATATTAATGTACTTGACTGTCTTCGAAAATTCGGCCTCTCCATTACAGAGATGGGTACGCAGGAAACACTACACGCTGCATCTCGGTATGGAGGGTATGGTGTTATCTGTTACTTTATTAAGTGGGGGATAACATCGGAAGAGCTCAGAAAAAACGATAACGCTCTGCTTTATGACTTGGTTCATTGGGAGAAAATTTCTGGACATAACCCAGAATTTACAGACACAATCCGTCTTCTCTTTGGGGTGGGCGGTCTTACCGCAGAAGATGCGCGCGCCCACGACCATTTGTTATACAATTGTGCGAAAGTATATGATCCTTCCATGGTAGAATTTGTTACAGAAAAAGCAGAGTACACATGGACAGAACTTGATAGAATCGATGCAGGCCTATGCGCGTCGCCATATGAAAGTATGTGTGAGGGTGATACGCCCTGGTGGTCAACAATATAAATACTCATTTCCGACGCCGGGATCGTTTCTTCTTTTTCCCTTTCGGGACATGGTATTCTTCAACCCATGAAGTGTTCTCAATCGGTGGTGGCGTGTTCGCGATCTGTGAAGCGCTACTCGCGTTCGCGATCTGCGGCGGCATGTCCGCCTTTGTCTGTACCCGACCGAGTTCCAAGTCCTTTAGCCCAGTGCTGAGCAGGCGAGCCCAATACAAGTTCCGAATATCCACAACATCAATATCATCGGAACCTTTGCAGGAACCGTAGTAATATGTGTATGCACAAGATAGTTTGTACATAGTGTTTGCATCGTAATCCGCTTTTGGAATAAGATCAAGTGTTGTTTTTCGAAGTTGAGCAATGTCAGCCCGTCGCACCGGATGAATATCGGGACTGACCGATAGATACGCTGTAAGGCGCAGCCAAAGATGCTCCTGCAACCAAATTCGACCACCATACCATTTGGTGACCGCAAAGAGCTCAAATCGTTCAGGGTATTCGAGCCCTTCGTTTCGGTCGCGGATCAGCTTTTCCAACCCTGGATGCACTGCGTTGAACACAGATGAGTAAACCCTCTCCGCGGCAGAATTCATTACTACACCCATATTTCCATTCATGCCTATAAAGAAATCGGACACATTGGTGATCCCAGCCACGGGCACTAGATCGGTTACATCATATAATTTAAATGCAGGGTTGTATGCACAGTTGATTTTCATCTGATGGTGAGCCTCGATATCAAACATTCGGGCATCGAGTTCTAAGTAATCGTCGCTGCGGATTTTGACAGTCTTTTCCACAGACCTATTCAGTAGTGTGTCTGTGAGCCCGTACATGTGAAGGAACAACTCTTTGCGAGTCATGTCATGCATGTACAGAGTATCTGGCTTGTCGCCAAGAGCTTGACGGCTCGGCTTGCCTTTGCGAAACCGCAGTTCAAACGATGGCTGCGGGGTTTCTAGGCGCTTTACTAACTTCTGTTGCAGGCGCTCGCGGATATTGGTGCGCGGCATCACTGCAGAATGTTTAAACGGAAAACTAAGTTCAATTATGACTATCTATGATTATTCGCTCGCAGCGGAGATAACCGCACCTGCGGAGCACATAAATATAATAGCGATGACCATGCATAACTTATCTGGCTCACATACTCTTTCTGGTAGCTCATCTGGCTGCGCCACAACTGGCTTAGTACTGGAGGAGAGCGAATTTTCCTCAGTATCGGCGTCATCTGCGCTGGGAATATGAACCCGTAAGTCCGCAGGAGCTATCGCGGTCGATACTGGTGTCGTTGGAGATGCGGGCGTCGTTGGAGGCGCTGATGTCGCTGGAGGTGGCGCGGCTGGCACCGAATGTTCTTTGATCACGGTTAACGTTCCGCCACGGCATTCTGGACATCTCCATCGAGTAGTATTTTGGGGCGAACAATAATAGCACCCCCAGTCCCCCTCAGGATCCTTAACAACAAAAATTCGCTCACAACACTTACACTCGTCGACGAGTTCATGATCCGCGGCTCGTTTTTCGGACTTAAACTGTTCTGCAGACTCTTTACTTGGAAAAACTTTTGTCTTGATTTCGCTATAAGTACTTTCGCGCCAACGTACAACGGACATCCTCCGTTGCGTGGCTGTATTTATGCGTGCAAGTTTGTGAGCTGCGACGTAATACTATAACCGGGTGCTACCTCTAGTTGGATTGTAAATGGAGTTCAAGTCGATGGAGTACGTTCTTTTCAGTCACTTCAAGGTACAGTTTGTCGGGTACTGTAGTCGTTCTAATTACTGTTATCAACTTTTCTGCAACATCGAGTGCAGCAGTTAGTACTCGTTTCTCAGCAACCAGTTTGTAAGCGTCAACGTTGTCGCCAAGATGCTCAGAACAGAACCAGGAATTATCTTCTCGAAATGCCTCGCCACAATGAATACAATCATTGCAGGGTCGATACACCTTAGTGGAATAGTAACTGGAATCTGGCAATGGCTCAAAGAAACATTGTATCACAAGTGAAGTCCCTGACTCGCTTTCTTTGCGAATATTAAGATGGTCAAAGTGTTTGCGATTTACCAGCTTCACCACATTCCCAGCGGGAGTTGCTTGCTCAAGAAGTTCTATGAGTCTTGCCGAGGGGATCTCTACTGGACGTTCTCGCAGAATATACTTGTGACGGCCATTGAACACAGGAAGCGCGGCAAACCGTTTCATCAGGTCAGTGTAGAATGCTGGCAATTCAAGTTCAGAAGGTGCACCACCATGCACAATAGCGTCGAACGCAAGGGTCTTATCTGCGGGAATAGGCGTCTCACGGTTCTCAAATACTGTTCGATAGTAAATACCGGATATTGTATTTGGACGTACCCTGCCAAGAACAAATGCATTGTAGGCTTCTGGCTCAAAGTTCACCAGGCGCGTGTCAGGAAACGCACTGCTTTCCCAGATAGCTGTATCAATCCAGGTTTCGTCATGTTCCCATACCTTGCCATATCCCGGGGCAACTTCCGGGCTAAACTCCCAGTCGCCCCAATCATACGAGACTCCTACGGCCGGGAACTCTGCAAATCGAGTAAGCTTCCATGATAGAATATCTTGCACAGTGAACACAGCGGGAACCTTCACAAGAATGGCAGTACTGCCACCGACATTGCCCCCATTGCCACCATCTGACACCGGGTCGAGGAGATTGTCTTTTTCATCATCGTCGCAGAATTCCAGTGGTCGTAGATCTTGTCCATTCCGCTGCACAAAGCAGGTGTAGTCGTGAACACCCATAACTACGGTATAATTACCACTATCCCCAATCTCAAATATGAAGACTACTAATCAGTATAATATCGCCCGGTTTTATAAGTATGCTCAGCCCGCCGGAACAGTCAAGAGCTGAAGGCCAGCCACTGGCCACAATTCATGTGGAGACTGTAGAGTTTCGGCGAGGGGAACGGCAATTGGGTCGCGAGTTAGATGCAGAAGAGGCCGAAGAAGAACGACGCAAGAGTAAGAAAAAAGATTCCAAAGCGATGAGAGCTAATCACGTGCGTACGAGAGAGTGCCTTAGACAATTGAAAAGAAAGCACGCCACAGAACTTAAGACAGCAGAAAAGAATCTTAGGAATGTGGAAAAGGCGCTTGAAGAAGACAGGGACTTTGAAGTGAAAACAGCAATTCGCGACCATGACGAGAGAATTAACTACATGAAAGGTCGAGACGAATACACGCAAAGTGTAGCTATGATGATGACAACAGATCCTTCGAAATACCAAGAGCATGCTGAAGAAGTATTGAGCATGCCTGCTTCAATGCCCTCAATTGCAAGAATTGCTGTACAGGCACACGAGAATGTATTTAGAGAGGCGGCCGTTCGAAGAAAACACAATATTGCCATCAATCGACGAATTGACGATGTTAATCAACGACTTGACGATGTTAATCAACGACTTGACAAGCTAGAATGGAGAGCAAAGTATTTGAACAGATGCCGTATGGCGATCATTATCATCGCGGCCTTCGTTTATAGCGGGAACGAAATACTGAGTGACAAGAACCTAACTCACGAACGGTACCTGATACTGGGCTTCTGGATCATAAACCTACCTGAGTTTCTCTACAACTAGAGCAAGGGCCAAGTTTTTCAATATCTCCCATGAACACATTACCGAAAACTGTGAGGGCGATCGTGTGGGGCTATACACCCCCAAAGGATTTGCTTCGACATCCAACTAAAGATATCGACCAAGGTCTAAACTTAGTTATTAGTGAGTACAATGATATTGTGATGTCTAAGTTTATGATGGAAATCGATCTACGTGTAGAGGACCTACTAGAAGATCTAGATACGCAGGCCCAAAAATAGCAGACGGTGTGGCCCGCCCCCCTTTACTTGCGTGCAGCACGGGCCGCTTTAAGTGTCCGGACACTTACTTCCAATGCTTTCAGATGAGTCTCTATCGTTTTCATCTTCTTTTGTCCTTTCTTGGACATCATTGCCAATGGCTGGCGAAGCAGATGATGCCGTTCAGAATGAAGATGGTGGATTTGCTTTTCAAGAGCCACAATATGGGCGTTAATTTGCTCTAATGCATGCTGTTTCGCCGCCGCTTGCAGCGCCGCTGCATGCAGCATCGCCACATGGTGTTTTGCTACTGCCGCGGCATGTGCGACCTGTGCGGCTTGCGCAGCCTGTTCTTGAGCTGCTTGCTTTTGCGCAGCTTTTGATTGAATCGACGCGATAACAATGATCACGATGAGTACCAAGACTCCAACAATAATTGGCTTGGCCATAGTTGCAGACTTATCCATAACGTGGAAAATACATTCTGTTTACAATAATTCGCCACTTACTTGCGAAATTGAGAAGGAATCGCTTTCAACTGAGATATTGCACGAAGACTATTAAGCAGTCTCTGATTCAACTCCGGCTCATCGAAGGGAGAACTACATGTTTCTCCTGAATGCCAATTGACCTGGCTAACCCCACCAAGAGGGATATGGTCATAATTTTGTTGTCCAGACCGTGCCTGAAGACGCACAGCCGGCCTGATCCTCATTTCTCTTGGCGTGTAGTCATTACCTGATCCTCGAATGGCGCAGCTATACCAGGGTACATTGTCTGGGTTGTCTCTCATTCGAGCCATAACTTTGTAGGAATCAACAATATTTGCACTTGAAGGTGCCCAGTAATTACCGTTCCCGACCCAGCGACAGTAGTCCGCCTTTATCCCATCAGGATTATTCAGAATATTACGCCACTGCCGGTCCTGGTAGTAGCCACATCCCTTAATAGGCCTAGTCCGAGGGAGCAACATCCATTTAGCCTTTTGAAGAGTCTGCAGGGTCAATTTTAGGCCAGATAGTTGAACTTCTATATCCTTCAGTCTCTTTTTCGCACTGTCGTTAAACCATGCTACTGGTGCAAGTTTTGTCTTCTCCTCTAAGAGAATTACTATCTGTCCTTTAGTAGTCTCAATTTGCCCCAATATTTGCTGTACCCTTCGCCTTTCCGCTTCTGCTTCTGCTTGCCTCTGAGCTTCTGCTCGTCGCTGCGCTTCTGCTTGTCGTTGCACCTCTGCTTGCCGCTGCGCCTCTGCTTCTGCTAGCCTTTGAGCTTCCGCTTGTCTCTGCGCCTCTGCTTGCCTCTGAGCTTCTGCTTGTCTCTGAGCTTCTGCTTGTCGCTGAACTTCAGCTAGTCGTTGGGCTTCCGCTTGTCGCTGAACTTCAGCTAGTCGTTGGGCTTCCGCTTGTCGTTGGGCTTCCGCTTGTCGCTGAGCTTCTGCTTGTCGTTGGGCTTCCGCTTCTGCTTGCCGCTGCGCTTCTGCTTGCCGCTGCGCTTCTGCGCGGCGCTGTTTTTGCGATCTTGCTCGCGCCGCCGCAATAATTACCGTAATAAGTGTTAAAACACCAATGAGTAACGCAATTTCATACATAGTGACGGGCGACTATATACCATGAATATAATACAAGAAGTAAGAAAACGATTAACCACCTAATAACTAGTATTATCCGCTTCTAGCAAATGTTTTATACAGTCGCTTTTTATAATTTACTATACATAACTCCGATGTCTGTGTTGATCGTGATACTGCTAATTCTCGTGGCAATCGGGTTGGCAATCGGCTTGTCACTTCGACATAACAGTACGTCAAAACCAACTGCCCCCCAACCCGTTGAACAACCACAATTAACCCCTCAACAGCTTAATTCACGAATCGCTAGTATCCAAGCAATTCAGGGTTAATCATGGGCGTAGTTGCAGATCTTTCGTTTAATGGTAACGAAATCATAAAGCCCGTAACCCCGGACTCCACGAAAAATATGGATACAATCCATATAAGACTTCATTGTGAAGGCAAAGTTATGCTTGAAGACGATTTGAAAATCAATCGTGAAAGTGATACAGAAATAGAACTCACACTCGAGGACTATATTTCGATCACCATTATCAATGAGGATGGTGAACTCAACTATGTTGAATCTATTCGAAATACCCCCAAGGTCCCTACAATCAATGGGTTAAAGCGTCTTGACGCAATTATGTATATCCTGAAACCACTGATATGTGCATTAGGCGTGACTAGCTACACGCTTACAGACATGGCGTCATTCGCTTGCGGTGTTGAGAAGGTTGACTCAAAAATTCTTCGAATTTATCAGCGGAAACCAGTTTCAATCTATATTAAGCATGGATTTGGTATAAGTAAAGCTGCCGAAAATTTCATATCTGAGAAGATTAAACTGCTCCAAAACTTCAGCATGAAAACGATCTACGAGCTCCTTGAGGTAGCCGCGCTAATGGGTGTGATAAGTGTTGAGAAACACAAACAGGAGCTAGAACTCGCAAAACAAGGTTCGACTGCAGGAAAATTACTTGCTGAGTTCTTGGCAGAATTATACGCCACAGATTGCGCGCAGTTCGTCAGTGTTCATGACATGCTGATAAAATCCGACGTTATGAACATTCGCATTCTCGAGAATGCGATATATGAGGTCTACGCATCACTTGACAATGATCAGATCTGCGACAATGAGTGCGATCCATTACCCAAAAACTAAAATAAACACGTGTTGCAATATCTGTTTATTAAGATCAACGATCGTTTGCCATTTTACACACTACAATAGCTCTGCCATATTTGAAACGTTTTAACTCCGTTCATACACTCTTTCAAAGAATCATGACATCTCATGGTGGTTTAACACTACCACTAGCGATTCGATCATTAATTTGGGAGAAAATACCTTCATCCTGTGTGCTAAATACAGTGTTAGTAGAAACCGCACTACTTGGTACCACAGAGCTTGAATTGGCGATAGAAATGTTTAATTCACTATCACCAGCAGCGGTCAAGGATACATTGCAATTGGCATGCTTGTGCAACAATTCGACCACGATTTCAAGGATGGTTGGGCTAGGTCTTAAACTAGCCGATGTGCGAAAAACTGGCAACTTTGTACTCAGACATGCTAGTCTCAACGGAAACACTAAAATCATTAAAATCCTACTTGGTTTAGGACTTACCGTAACAGATGTTCGGGCACATAACAATGCCCCGCTAAAACGTGCCAGCGAAGTTGGCCATACTGAGGTCGTTAAACTCCTTCTATCCACAGGACTTACTATGGAAGATATCCAGACAGACAATAACTGGGCAGTGCGCACTGCCCACACAAATGGACACGTTAATATTGTTAAACTACTTACAGAACATAGGTAGTAGCACTGTTTTCTGGGAAATTTCCAAGTGAGCACCCAAACATTAATATCTTTTTCGCATATCAGAAATATGAAAACAATAATAGCGCAAGCTTTGTTTGTGGGAAGTTATGCCTAGTATTAAACAAGCAGTACTAGCTGTTCTTATCGCTCTAGTGATCTACATTGCAGGTGGGTCGCTCTATTTTAACAATGCAACTCCCGGCGGCAAAGCGTTGAAAAAGCGCATCGGTGGCGCTGCCAGTTCAATGGCCTGGGTCGCGTCTGATTCGGTGCTTTCTGCGCCAGTGGGTTTGCTCGGGGGCGACATGATCTCCGCCGTGGTAGCCAAGCGGCCCTATGCGACGATGAAACAACTTGGCCTTCATGTTCGCAACATTAACCATCAAGCGAAATTCAGGGAAGTAAAGCGCCGCGAAATGAACACTCTCATCGTGAAAATCTTGAGCAATCACATTCAACGAGTGAAGGGTAAAGAAGGGTTTAGCTCGATGCCGATGAGTACGTCTGACTCAATAGGAATAGGTGCGTTGATTGTCACTGGAATTACTCTTAATGCGCTGACAATCATAAACGAACTGGCGAGAAGCGGTAAGGCCACTCCGCGCGACGCAAAAGTCGCGTCCCAAGTATCGGATGCCGATATAAAGTATTATAATAACGCTATTGTGCATGAAGAAAAGGACCTTGAAAATCTTAACAATAGAAGAAAATGGATTAACGATCCAAAAAACCCGCTGCACCCCGACGCCCGTGCACTAAAGGCTGCAAACGATAAACTTGATAAGGAGATCAAGAACTCGCTACAGAAAATTAGCAGTCTTAAAAAAGCCCGCGATGAAGCTACTCAATCCAGAGACAGCCTTAAATCAGCTGCTCAAGTGGTCGAGCAGCCCTTTGATCCAATTCAAGAAGTTGAAGGTGTCACGAAGATGACCTGGAGAAGGTATATTGAAGAACAGCATCAGGAACGGGAAGCGGCAACCGCTGCCGCCGAAGAAGAGGCCCAAAAAAGCAGCCCAACGGAAAAAGGAGAGGAGATGCAAGAAATCGACCCAGTCACGCCTGAAAAAGTAGAAGAACACCCTCTCGAGTTCGAACCCGTATAAGCCAATTAAGTATGGCATTTTTTCCTTCCCGCATTAATACACTTGGCTGAAGTCATGCCTAGTATTAAGCTAGCACTGCTAGCAATCCTTGTCGCATTAGTGATCTACATTGTAGGTGGCTCGCTCTACTTTAACAATGCAACTCCCGGCGGGGAAGCGTTGAAAATGCACATTGGTGGTACTGCCAGCTCAATGGCCTGGGTTGCATCTGATCCGGTACTATCGGTGCCGGTGGGGTTGCTCGGAGGTAACCTGATAGCGCCCGCAATGGCAAAAATGACATACCCCGCGGCGAAATTGCTCGGCCACCATGCTCGCCTAATTAACCAGCACCACAAACTTAGAGCCGCTCAACTCCGCGACCTGAATGCACTTATCGCGAAAGTCCTTTCTGATTACAAACACGCTCAAAAAGCGCCCACTCGAGAAACGTTTGACAAAGGTCTCGAGGCTGCATTAGGCACTACTGCCGCAGTAGGCGCCGCAGGTGCACTGGTAGCGAAATGGAAGTCGTACCAATCATCACTACCACCGCGGAAACCGGAATGGGTATCTGAACCGGTAACGGTATCTAAAGTCGGGGAGGCCGTTGTTCGCGCGGAAAATGGACGAGCAACTGTGGCTGACGCGAACCTCACCCATGAGGCATTAACCAACAACATAACAAACTTGGAACGAGAAATCAAAGTTGAAAGAGGAAATCTTGCTAGTATGAGGGGGGCAAGTCAACCTCGTAGTGAATGGAGACGTAATTTTAATGCTCGCAATATAAAAATGAAAGAAAACCAGATCACGAAACTAGAAGAGCAGAAAACCAAGTACGAAAGTCAACAAACATCACTCAGCACTACCGTTGAAGACACGGCCACGCCTTTGCCAAGCGCAGGTATTGCGACTGAAAAGGTCGTGAAGTTGGCACGAATGGAAGAAAAAGCTGGAACACTCAATTCGTTCGCAGAAGATATAGCGGCACAGGCTGCAGCTATCGAAGAGCAAGCAAGACTGAAATCCGAAGGGAAGGCAAAAAGCAAGTGGCGCCGCTGGCGCAAACAAGCACCCAAAGAAGAGGAAGAAACACCTTCTGCAGAGCCCGAAGTGCGGGAAATGCCGGAGTTTGCATAGTCAGGCAATGTCCGATTATGCGACAACACCTCATCATTTTGTGTTCAGTAATATACAAGGATGCCTCAGTTGCCAAGCCTCCAGACGGGGGTATTAATCGTTCTCGTCTTACTGCTAACCTATGTACTGGTTGGCTCTCTCTACTTTAACAATGCGACCCCTGGCGGCAAAGCACTGAAGACCGTAATTGGTGGATCGGGAAGTTCAATGGCCTGGATCGCATCGAGTCCCACACTTTCTGCCCCGATGAAGTTGCTAGGCGGCAACATGATGGCGGCCGCTGTGGCCAAGCGCTCCTATTCGGAACTGAAACAACTCGGGCAGCACGCGCGCCTGATGAACCATCAGACTAAAATTAGAGCACGTAAACGCCGCGAAGCAACTTCTCTTATGGAGAGTATCCTGAAAGATTACCTTCGGGACCTGAAACGGGCAAAAGCTGCAGCGATCAAAGAAGGCTACAACCGAGCGCAGAACCAAGCGCAGAAGCAGGAACAGAAGCAAGCGCAGAAGCAGGAACAAAAGCAGGCTAACCTCTTCTCGAAAATTGTTACCGGTGTTGGAACGCTATTAGCAGGGGCAACTGGCGTGATGGCAGTCAAAACATATCGCCTAGCGGGGATGAAGACTCCGCAGGAGAAAGCTCAAGCCGCGTTTGACCGAGTGAGGGATGGAACTGCCACCGTAGCTGACGCAAAGATCGTAAACGCGATTGTTGAGAATGAAAGACAGGCTGCCATGAAAGAAGCCAGGCGTTTGGACCATCAACGTTCAAAACCGATTGCACAGAAAAACGCACTGGAGGATTACTTAAGGAGGAGACCAAACCTACAATATACAGACCCGGAAGACTACAACATGAAAACAGGTCGTCTGGATAAACTGGGTGCCCAAATTCAGGACTTGACCACTGAGATCGACAAACTCGACAATCAGGTTGCAATGCTTAACCGTCAACAAGAAGCTCTTCAGAAGACTATTGGCAAAAACCTGTACCTTGAAAAGACCGAAGTCGAGCGTGCGTATACGATACGCAAGTTTGCAGAAGCAATCCATTCTGATCCGACAGTGGGATCACAGTTGGAAGAAGAACAGGCATATGGATCTGCAGCTGAGCATGAAGCGAAACCACAACCCGGAGAACCTTCGGCTGAGCCCGCGGAAGGACCCGTGGGTGAACCCGCTGCGGAAATCACGGGTGAGCCGACAATGGAGTTCGAACCTGTGTAAGTGAAGGATTCCAGCTTGAAATGCCTATTTTCGGTGCTAAATTTGAACATATTATTAGATTAATAACCGGTTATTAGATTAATAACCTGTGTAAAACCATGCCCCCGTCAGACAACAGCTTCGCCAAATTCACACTTGCTCCCTGTGTGCAGTCCCTGATTCTCCTTCTAGAAGATCTATTGCTCAAGCGCCCTTATGAGCAATTTGGCAAGAACAGCCAATCAGGCGAGCGCTACAACATTGTACACCCTTCAGACTTCGGCAGTGCCCGGCGCAAACCTGTAACCCCGGAGTTTCAGAACTATAGCGAACACTTCTGGAACGCAATGAATGTGCTTCTGTTCGGGGACGAGTACGAGACGATTGCCAAACACCTCCTGTCATTCAAGGTGAACACGATTAAAGTCAGTGAATGTGCACCGTACTATGGCACCAACGCTTACCACATGCACCTCGACAACCGAGTTGGACTCTTCGAGGAAAAGAACGAAACTCAGCGGCGAAAAATCAGAGTAGTGTTCTCGGTAGTTCATGGGTACAATGAATCATACCACCCAAAATATCGGTCAACAGTCTTTCTCAAAGAGCAGTCGCCGGCGCCGTTCAAGTCGCAACACGAATTCCACAAATACATGCAGTCGCGGTACACAGATACTGGAACAGAAAGTGGAAACTCTCGACCGATATACGCCATCCCACCGAAAGACCTCACGTGGTCGATGCCAGGAGACGTAACTGTGCATCATAGCCATTGCGAATCGGGAAGTCAAGAAATTCATGCCGAAGCTAACCCTGTGCCCGACGGCAGAGTGTTAATCGCCATTGACTTCCAAGACATTATTCACGGCAGGGAAAACAAGAAGCAGATCCCTGCAACGCGCATCCCGGAGAAGCTCATCATTCAGCAGATGGCTGTTCTTGCGGACCCGACAACGAAACAATTCAGGGACCGAATGGCACTATTCTGCCTTAAAAGTGGCTTAGCTACTTTGCGGCGATGAACCCCTCTACTGATTCATTAAGACAATAATAGTGATCACAACTATTAATCCAAAGCAGCCAACAGATGCTCTTAATATTTCAAACTCGGGTGGGTCGCGAGTCCGCAATCCACTATTGGGCACAACAACATGGACAGGTGCCACAACACGGACAGGCGCCACTTCGGGATCTTTGTCGCATTCAACTAAACCAGGAATATTAGTACAAGAGGGAGGACCAACCGCAATTTCCATGGCGGACGCTTTTCTTTGTGAACATCTTATTAGTGTTCATTTTTTACCTATATTTGAACCTACTTAAAAGAGTACATACACGCCCGATATGGCATATAGAGCTTTACAGGAGGAGGACAGGCTTCCTTTCCCAGTAAAGCGGCTAATTCTTGACTACACCGGACCCAGGGCCCAATGGATGGTGACTGCGAAAAAAGAGTGAATCACAATTGAGGGACCAACAAAACCTTGCCCGAGCTAAGAAAAACGCATCCGGTCACTAAGTGCATTTATGGCCAACAGTCTCTATCATAGTACTTGTGGTCCTCCTCAAAGATACAGTATACTTCTCCGGGTGTCAGATCTGCGACCAAAATCGCATCTTCATCATCGTCTTGCCCCTGGTCAATAAACAGACGGTAATTTCCGTCGCGCGCAATAACCTTGTATCTGTCCACCCCTTCTTTCACCTCGATATTAAGTTTGGTGCTCCAGCGGTAGCTATAACTGACCCCCCGGTCGTCTTCATCTGAATCAGGACCATCGGGATCATCATCGGGATCAATATTTTTTCGCAGCTCAGCAGCAAGGCTCTCCATTTGTTGATCGGCATTCTTCTTAGATTTGCAGAGAACAAGGTTGGTTGTACCCTCCCCCACTACGACGGTATAGCAGAACAGGTACATCGCGACGCAGTATATATTGCAGCATATGACATTCAATTTTCATAGACTCCGTCGACAAATATGGTTCAGAGCAATGATAAACGCGGGACATAATGCGTTACAACCCCCGGAGGACCCTGTGGAAAAAGCGCCGTTGGAAGATGTGGTAGCCGCGATTCTGGGCGGAGAGACGTAACTAAGTGCCACACTCTGCCCGGAACCTAAAAGTCTCTAGATAGAAACATTGATTGAATAACTGGCTGAGCAGCCCTAGAAGCTTAAAGTCCCACATTTTTTCTGTAATTGAATCGAACTACTGATATAGTATAACAGCATGGAATTTAAGCAGCAGATCCCATTCCCAGTAAGGAGAATAATCGCCTCGCTGGTGGGGCCTGTACACTTGCAGGATGAAACGGAAGACCCACTGGAAGAGTTAAAAACTATACAGGAGATACTGCCGCTGAGACCAGAACTGGGCTGGCTACACTATGCATTTCGATGGGCGGCGGCAAATGGTCATCAACACGTCCTTGAATGGCTCCACACAACGTATCAACTAACACAGGAAGACGTGCGCAGCTATAATAACGTAGCATTTCGGTCGGCGGCGAAGAACGGTCATCTAAAAGTCCTTAAATGGCTACACACAACGTATGGGCTAACAGTGGAAGACGCGCGCAGCAAAAATAACTACTCACTTGGCTATGCGGCGGAGAATGGTCATCTAAAAGTCCTTAAATGGCTCCACACAACGTATGGACTAACTGCGGAAGACGCGCACAGTTGCAATAACCATGCATTTCGTTTGGCGGCGGAGAATGGTCATCTACACGTCCTACAATGGCTACACACAACGTTTCATCTAACGGCGAAAGACGCGCGCAGTTGTAATAACTGTACATTTCAGTCTGCGGCGATGAATGGTCATCTACACGTCCTACAATGGCTCCACACAACGTATGGGCTAACTGTGGAAGACGCGCGCAGTAGTGATAACTGTGTATTTCGATCGGCGGCGGAGAAGGGTCATCTACACGTCCTTGAATGGCTCCACACAACGTATGGCCTAACTGTGGAAGACGCGTGCAGCGTAGATAACTGGGCATTTCTCTTTGCGACGGCGAATGGTCATCTACATGTCCTACAATGGCTCCACACAACGTTCCAACTAACAGCGAAAGACGTGCGCAGCAAAAATAACTGGGCATTTCGGTCGGCGGCGGAGAACGGTCATCTACATGTCCTACAATGGCTACACACAACGTTTCAACTAACTGTGGAAGACGCGCGCAGTGATGATAACTACTCACTTGGCTATGCGGCGGAGAATGGTCATCAACACGTCCTTGAATGGCTCCACACAACGTTTCACCTAACAGCAAAAGACGCGACCAGTGAAGATAACTGGGCATTTCGATGGGCGGCGGAGAAGGGTCATCAACAAGTCCTTGAATGGCTCCACACAACGTATGGAATAACAGGCTGAGCAGCACCACTTTATTTTTTTAGCCTCGGCAAAGGCCGCGAGCCCTGTGAAAGAAGTCTCCGATCACCAAATGCTAGCACTGTACACTATAGTTTTAATAAATATATTAACCTTCTTTTCCGTAATTGAATCGGGACACTATTATGGTATAACAGCATGGAATTTAAGCGGCAAATCCCACTCCCAATAAGGGGAATAATCGCCTCGCTGGTAGGGCTAGTAGAATTGCAGAGTGTAACGGATGAGTCACTGAGAGAGTTAAAAACCGTGCAGGAGTTACTCCCACTGAGACCAGAACTAAAATGGTTACACGGCGCATTTCGATGGGCGGCGGAGAAGGGTCATCTACATGTCCTACAATGGCTACACACAACGTATGGGCTAACTGTGGAAGACGCGAGCAGTGTAAATAATTACGCATTTCGTTATGCAGCGAAGGATGGTCATCTAGAAGTCCTTGAATGGCTCCACACAACGTATGGGCTAACTGCAAAAGACGCGCGCAGTAACAATAACTTTGCATTTCGTTTGGCGGCGGAGAACGGTCATCTGGAAGTCCTACAATGGCTACATACAACGTTCCACCTAACAGCGAAAGACGCACGTAGTGATGATAGTGGAGCATTTCGTTATGCAGCAAATAATGGTCATCAGGAAGTCCTTGAATGGCTCCACACAACGTATGGGCTAACTGTGAAAGACGCGCGCAGTAAAGATAACTACGCATTTATTTGTGCGGTGAGTA
>Ga0315336_1003032_pt1 | contig 23555 bp, 22 predicted proteins | sample ASW5metaG_FD_204512 | JGI IMG/M metagenome (GOLD analysis project Ga0315336, IMG submission 204512) | Ammonia-oxidizing marine archaeal communities from Monterey Bay, California, United States - ASW #5 | ecosystem: Environmental > Aquatic > Marine > Intertidal zone | place: USA: California... | reverse complement strand
TACTGGTTTCGGTAAAAGGTTGCACGTCGCCTGTTGGGTGGAAGTCACATTGTTCGGTGGTGACGATTCCCCAGCCGCCTTCGGCCTTCATACCGCGCATTTCTATCATGCTATCGGGGAACATGCGCCCCATGCCGTTACAGTGGGGGACCTGGTAAAACCTGTTTGGCGCCGTGACAGGGCCAATTTTCACGGGTTCGAACAGGATGTCGTATCGGGGGTCGCGCTGGTTGCTCATGACAATATTGCCTCAGGAATGCGTGTCGCGGAAAGATACCTCAATATCGGTGATTTTTGCGGTGACGTATTCATTCAGTGGTTCGGACTGATGACTGCCAAGAATTTACCGAAGGCCTTCGTCAAAACGTTCAAATAGATCGACATCCGCCAGTGCGCCGGAGCTGACGGGTAGATTCGCACCCAGGAATTTGGCGTTCCAGGAGTATAGGAAGAATAAACACCCTTTTCACTCAGGTCCAACAGCCGCTGGTTGGGTAGTTCAAGGATAATAATATAGAAGGCAATGGTATTTGGACTTTGCCAACGGAGACATCTACGAAGATTAATATAGAGCCAGCGAAATGCAAGGACAAGGTTCGTTTATTACTGCCGATGGTCAAAAGATGCGTGGTGAGTGGAAGGATGGCGAATTTTTGGAATGGCACAGTCTCTGATAAGGGAAAGGTTTATCGAATTTTCAAGAATGGAGAATACGAAGTTAGTCGCAACAATGATTGATATTGTTGGCCTAACTGGACCTGATAACATGTTTCGTACTACAGAACAGCCTAGTCCGGTGGATCCTATCTCGTGTATTTCGTGGTAAATTGTCGCGGGCTAACGGGCTGACTCCAGCTTACGATGGCCCCTGTACGTAACCAACCAAGTGCGCTTGATACCGTTTGTAAAAACGGAACGAACTTATGCAAACATCAGAAGAAAAAGGCAATTCTGTCACCGTCGATTGGCGACCTCATAGCAAGATCATCCAGACCCTAGGTGCACCACCTGCCTGTGATGTCAGCACTGATGCGATCGCTACGTTCCAGCGTGATGGCGTCGTGCTGCTACCCGGTGCGTTTGCAGATTGGGTTGATCGGCTACGGTCCGGGCTACAGCGCAATATGGATTACCCGGACAACTACGCTTTTCCGTGTGATAGCGTAGCGCCTGGCGGGAAAGGTCGATTTTTTGACAGTTACTGCAACTGGCATCGCATTCCAGAATACACGGAGTTTGTCGGTTCATCGGCTGCCGCATCAATGGCCTGCCAGTTTATGAGATCAACGTCCGCTCAGTTTTTTCATGAGCATGTTTTCTCTAAAGACCCGGGCACCCAAACCGCCACTCCCTGGCATCACGATTTACCCTACTACTGTGTAGACGGCTGGCGGAATGTCAGTATCTATGTCTCGCTGGACTTCACGCCGGCAGACACCGCTATTCGCTTTTTGGCCGGATCACATCGATCCGGGCAACTTTATTACCCACGTCATTTTCTCGACGGCTCCGATTTTGTTCAGGACGACCCAGCCATGACCTCGGTTACACCTCTTGAATGCCAGTTCAAAGACAAAGACCTACGCGCTTTCGAGCTGGAACCCGGTGATACCTTGCTTTTTGATTTTCGGACCTTGCACGGTACGACGGCAGCACCAATCAAACGCCAGCGCAGAGCGTTCTCGACACGCTGGCTCGGTGATGACATGGTCTACTTTGAGCGCCCAGGAGAAACTTCACCACCCCTGAAAGATCTGGGTGTGAAGCCAGGCATGCGTATGCCTGAGGACTTGTTCCCCGTTGTGTGGCCAGGCCGACATCCATAATAGTGTCATGGCCTACAACGAAGTTGCGAACACGGCTCCGAACGGTTATGGCCAGTTAACTGACAGGTGGAATATGAATTGGAGCGATTTTCAATTGTTCTCGATTTACGATGGAAACCCGGATGGCATACCAGAATCGTTGCCATACACCAATCCTCAATTGATTGCGGATGACAATGCTTCTGTACCCAATCTCTCACCGTGCGATACCATGGTGTATCCACCCGGTAGCTACGACTATCACCTTGCGCCGAATAGTCCGTTCATCGATGAAGGTGATCCCTTGGCGGGCGCTGACTGTGCTGATGGGACTCCAGCCGACATTGGATCCTATGGCGACCAGATGGGTGTCGGCAATAACTAATCCAATTTCCCCACCAAATACTCTGTCCTTAGATGCGTGTACCGCACCAGCCCGATGGCTTGCGGGTGTCAGAATTGCGGAGCCAGCATGCTAGCTAGACTTTGAAGGTCTTTCGCATATTTAAAGGGTGGTATTCTCAATCCTAATCATTTGACGGGCTCGGTCACCGAACCGGAAAAAGATGAAATTCCGCAGACGCTGACCTAGCGGCTTCACAACCTGCACCAATGGTATTATGGGATAATTCAGCGGTCTTCCATACAATTGCCGGTTCCGAATTATGAGATTTTTGATTGCCGACGCCTGGGCACAAGTAGGAGGGAGTGGCGGTAGTAGCCTGTTCAGTTTTCTGCCACTGGTCATAATTTTCGGACTGTTCTATTTTCTTTTGATCCGCCCCCAACAGAAAAAGAAAAAAGAACACAGGGACATGGTGGCGGCAATAAAGGTAGGCGACGAGATCGCCACCACCGACGGCTTGCTGGGTAAGGTGATAGATTTGAATGACAACTTTGTGACGATCGATGTGGCGCAGGGTGTCAGTATCAAAAGTGTCAATGCTCAGGTTCAGCGACATGCGATTGCATTGATGGTTCCTAAGGGTACGTTCAAAGAACTGGCTGGTGTTGGGGGGAAAAAATCGAGAGGCTCTGGAAAGAAATCTAAGACATCCGCTAACGATCTTTCAAGTCAGATTGTCGACACACAGTCCGATTATGCGACCGATGATGCCACGTTTGAGAACCCCTATACGGAAGACGCCACGTTAGAACTTAAAGAACTAGAAGCCGCAAAAAAGGAAATAGAAGAAAAAATTAAGAAAGTTTCTGTCAGGGAAGATGTAGATGCCATAGTACAAGGTGAAGATGAACCTTCAGGTCAGATTGCCGAGCGACAATCCGATAATGCGACCGATGGAGACCAATCTAAAAAATTGGCAATTAACGGCGTAGAATGGAAACAATGGATCAGGAACCTACTCCTCCCATTCAAGTAGGTGTTCGTCCATTAGTCCTCAGCGATGCTTGGTGGAGGCGGCGGAAGTCGCCTCAATTTCTAGCTGGTTGAATTGTAGGTGCAGGCTTACAAAGCTACCAGCAAAGTTACAGAAGAAAGCGCTGGATTTGATTGGACGTGAGCAGACCTCAGCACACTCAAATAATTGGATCTATACAATTGGAGGCAACATTAAGCCACAATTGCACCAGAAGATAAATCCGTTAAGACAGCATGAAAATGCCGCGAGTAGCATGAGTTTTGGGACCACGATACCTTGGGGCGGGTGTCATCGATGACCAGGGTCGATCAGTTCGAGAGTGCTTTTCGGCGCTAATCTCGGGGGAAACCTGACACCCATCGGATCAGCTTCGACCCTCGTCGCGGTCACAATCATCCATAAATATGAGCTAAACCTATCCTTTGCCGGCTTCGTGGCTCGGGCTCTGCCTTTTGCTGGGGTGCAGATTCTGCTCGCTGTGGTTTACGTCCTATTCTTTGTGTGACGGCTAAGAGTTACGTCACTAACGCGAGATTGGCGGCTTTTGCTGTGCTATCGAGGTACCACAAATGAAATACATCTACACATTCCTCTGTCTGTTCCTGACTAGTGGTGTAGTTAGTGCCGATATGTCCGGTACTGCGTTAATGAGTGACGGCGACACCATTACCATCAGCGGTATGAAGGTGCGCCTCAACGGTATCGATGCCCCAGAGAGAAACCAAACCTGCAGAAAAGCCGGTGTAACTTGGAAATGTGGGTACGAGGTAACCAAAACTCTCAGAGGTTGGCTCGATACCAAGGAGGTAAGGTGTCTCGGAGATAGGAAAGATCGCTATGGCCGGCTGATCGCAGATTGTTTTGTTGATGGCTATAACGTTAACGCGAGGCTTGTGTATGAAGGGCTAGCGCTGGCCTATAGAATGTACTCCAAGAAATATATTCCAGAGGAAGATAAGGCCAGAGCCGCAAAACGAGGTTTATGGGCTGGAGAGTTTGTTGCTCCCTGGGATTGGCGGAAAGGTACACGATTAGAGTCAGATTATTGACAACAGTTAGTCGACAATGAAACTTCCGAATCACCGCAGTGCGAATCTATCGTCTCTAAGATCTACAACGCCTGATCGTCGTAGATCTTGAGGATGGAGGTGGCGTCGAGTTCACTGTGGCCCTTGGATATCAGAACACGGTACAGCGCAGTTGATTGACTGGACATCGGTACCGGAGTGTTGGTCTGTTGGGCTAAGTCGATGACCATGTCGAGATCTTTTAGGACCTGGCGTGCGTAACCCACCGGGTCGAAGTCACGCTCAATCATGCGTGGGAAAAATCGCTGGAACATCGGGCTGTCAGCATAGCCGCCCTTGAGTGCCTCCGGCACCTTGGCCGGATCGATCCCGGCGTTTTTCGCCAAGGTCACAGCCTCCGCCAGGAGTGTGAAATTGTTCAGCACCAGAACCTGATTGACCATCTTGGTCACCTGTCCTGCGCCGAGTGGCCCCATGTGGGTGTTGTGGCCCAGCGTATCGAGCACAGGTTGGACTCGAATCACGTCATCGTCGCTGCCTCCGACCATGATTGCCAACTCGCCCGTTCCGGCAGCAGGCGGTCCGCCCGAGACCGGCGCATCGACCCAACGCATACCCGTTTTCCCCCTTAGAAGGGTGGCCAGTTCGCGTGTTTTATCAACGATGGTGGTTGAGTGATCGAGAAATATTTTGTCCCTACCAGCTCCTTCAATGATACCGTCTGGTCCAAACATGGTCTCGGTCAGAGCCTGCGTGTTGATGACGCAGGCTTGGACGATATCGCTGGCCTGCGCCACCTTGGCAGGGGATGCGGCGGCGATTACGCCATTGGCTATAGCCCGGATCATTTTGTCGGGGTCTGGATCGAAGCCGGTGACCTGATAGCCGTTCTTGATCAGGCGTTTGGTCATTTGTGAGCCCATCAGGCCAAGGCCAAGAAATCCGAGTTTGGGTTTACTTCCCATCTTACCCACCTCTGTTATGGTGTTGATCAGGCCCTACGGGCGTGACCGGAATATTAACTCTTAACGGCTACACTGAGTGCCTCAGGCGTTCGGGGTAGGAGGGTGCTTACGAAGAAACCAGGGATCATTTAGACCCAAGTTCAGTATTCGATGAAGTTCGGTCACGTTCCAAATCAAAGTCGCGTCGTACGAACGCACTGACCCTAGTAAAGAGTTGATGTAGAAGGGAAGCATTGGTGGAGGTGAGCGGGATCGAACCGCCGACCTCTACGTTGCGAACGTAGCGCTCTCCCAGCTGAGCTACACCCCCATGATGTTCTGAACTGATAATCTTGGCAATGGAGTGAAATATAGTCGACCCGGTTAAGACCGTCCAATACCGCCTATATAAAGCTTGTGAGGCAGTTACCGCGACAAAGTGGTGACACTGCTCAATGACCTGTGATTATCAGCACAACGCAGTGGTACCAAATTGTTGTAGGTCGTCATCGATTACATCGTAGTCGTGAACATATGCTGGTACGAAGCCCGTTATGCCGAGTGCGGCGCGACTGACCGGGTCGAGCGTCGTCACGGCTTCATCAAGTGCTGAACGAAAGCTCGCAAGTGTTGTTGTGTTTTGCCCTGTCCGGGTGATCAGGGGAAGTCCCGGTCGATCATCAGTTTTCGTCATGACAATAAGACTCTGGGCAGCCGGCTCAACACGCTTCGCGAGACACCAACTTACATGATCGATGGCGGCGGTATCGGCGAGGCCGTTTGCCACGGCACATACCGAGTCTCGGTGACTGCCGGTCGCGATAAAGCTGGTAAAGAAAGCAGTCTGTCCGGCCAGTCTACCTGCCCATCGCTTGAGCGCAAGGCACCCCGAGTAGGAGTCCTTGTGATTGATGGCGGCCCGTTGACCGCGCAAGACTTGGGGATCATCGATCGAATCAGATTGACGCACAACGATCACACTGTGGTAATCCCCGGTTTCAGACAGATCCTGGTAGGTAAATCGGCCCAGCACGGCCACTTGGTCACGCAGATTCTGAACCAGCGGCAGGCCGCAGGTCTGGCTCAGCAATAGCCGTGGTGAAAGCCACGCCGTTTCTGTTGCTTCTTCTCGATCCAGTGTTTCCGGCGATGCGATACCTCGCTTCTGAAGTGCGGTGTGGATCTCTCCCCATAGGGCATCCGTCTCGGCTTGAGCCTCGGGCCAGTCGTACATCGGCAGCTGGGCGATGTGATCGCTCATCGGTACTAGGTTATGTCCTCAGACGATATAGTCCCGGAGGTCTATGTCGTCGGCCCCGGGGATCTGTTTGCGTTCGAAATCGGGCCGTCGATCCAATGCCATGGTGCAGTCGAATCCGATGCGCCCCCAGTGTTCTTTGCGTTCACCGTAATAGAAACCAGGTATGTCAGGGATGATGATGACGCGATCATCGGCGCGGCCGCGGGTCAGAAACGCCCAGTAGACATCGTTCAAATCATTGAGATCTACATCCGCGTCGACCACCATGACGCTTTTGACGAAGTCGTGGTGTACGCCGAACGCACCCAGAATCACTTGTCTTGCATGGCCGTCGTACTGTTTGTCGATTTTCACCACGGTATTCAAAAGATTCGGTACACAGCTGACGTCCAGAATCCCCCGTAGTGTGCCGTCGAGGTGTGCAAACACCCGGTTACACAGGGCGAGTTCCAGCAGCCGTTGGTCTTCAGGTGAGCCGCAGACCAGCGCATGGTAGGTAGCCGATTCCCGGATAGTTACCCCTAATATTTCAAGCACATGGTTGTCGCCTTCGGGTACGTAGTAACCCAAAAATTCGCCGAACGGACCTTCTGGTTTTCGTACGTTCGGTAAAATTCGTCCTTCGATTACGATTTCTGTGTCATAGGGTACGTCTAGAGCCACATGGCGACATGGCCGCATCTTGAGTGACCCACCGATCAGTCGTGAAACCAAGTCGAGCTCACTTTCATCCGGTGGGATGGGTGAGGCCGCAGCCATCGCGACTTCCGATGGTGGGCCGATCAGTATGGCCACTTCCAGGGCTGCATCCCTAGCCTCGGCTGCTGCCTGGTAGCGATTGAGATCGTGACTAGTGCCCAGCCTTACGCGGACCTCACCATTGCTGATATGCATGCCCCGGTGATAGCTGAGATTGGGTACACCGGTGTCGGGTTCGTTGGCGAGAAAAATCCCTGACGTGATGTAGGGGGCTGCATCCTTCTCGAAATAGGTGAGTTGTGGCAGTTCATCCACGGTGGCACTGCGGAATTCACCGTTGGCTTCGGGCACCACGGTCGGAGATGCTACGGGGTTTTTTATCAAGTTGGTCCAGCGCTGGCAGAAGTGACCATCGCCATCACCGAGATATTCGCTCAACCGTTGCCGGCTACCGAAAAGGTTGCTCGCAACCGGCAACGCGCTGCCTTTTACATTGCGAAACAGGATCGGTCGGTCGCTCTCACGTTGTGCACAGGCGATGACCGCCGCGCATTCGAATTTGGGGTCAACTTCGCGCTCGACAATTTGTATGTCACCGGATTCAATCCAACGTTCTATAAGTTTTTTCATAGTGAGGTCCTGTGATGCCTTTGCCCTGATGGGATCAATCCTATGGTCAACTCATGCCGAGAAAAGCAAAAAAAGAGACTGTGCCGATCGCGGTCACTAGCAGAGCACCAATGGTGTTAGTCAAGGTTCTGAATCGAGCTACGGCCGCACCTCCGCCTGAGTCCTCGATGAAGCGGGTGGCGAACTGGCGCAGGAGGATGGTTGCGACACCGAGTATAGCGATGGTCAGTCCAATACCAGCCGACATAGCGGCGACCAGCAGAAATCCTGGGTAGATCATGTCGTTGGCAATGGCATACAGCATCACCAGCACAGCGCCAGGGCAGGGAACCATTCCTACCGCCAGCGCAACCAGTCCACCTTCGGTGGCGTGGCTGGCTCCATGCGAATGGTCATGACTGTGTCCGTGGTGATGATGATTGTGACTATGGTGATGATGACCGTGATCGTGTGTATGGTTGTGGGTATATGAACGACCTCGGGAGCCGCGTACGATCTGATACAGCATGTAAATCCCGATTGCGGCAATGATCAGAAAACTGCCGGCGCGTATTCCCGGCACGTCGGCGAGACCGATGCCGAGGCTTGTTTTTAGCAGAATATCTGCGACCCAGACGATCACGACGGCAGCAATGACATGGACCACCGCCATCTGGACTGCCATGACCAATCCCCTTAAGACATACACCTCGCGCCCCATGAAATACGACATGATGACGAACTTGCCGTGGCCTGGCCCCAGCGCATGCACCATGCCATAGACAAAGGCAACACCGAGTCCGAGGAAGAAGGTTGCGAACGAATTTCCGGTTTCCAGGGCTCTCATGTGTATCGCTATACCTACATTGACCTGGCGCTGAAATTCGATCAACGCATGCCAAGCACTGTCTATCAGAGCGATTCCGCTGCTGTTGTCGATTTCGAGTGCAGCTGCACGCACGCTGAGACTGCTGAAGAGCAGGCAAAGGATGACCCCATAGCGTTGGTAGATAATTCCAGAACACCGTGCTTGAAAACAGTCGCTCACAGTCGAGTACTGCGTCGGGTCTGATGAGGGTAACGGTAGATCCAGTTGCGGTCATAACGCAGCTTTGATCGGTTGGCGGCGTCACAGAGTTCCGGGATGGTGCTGATCGATTCCTGACTGAGCAGTGCGAACAAAACGCCCACGAATTCAGCGCCGTGATGTGGATACTTGCGATCATCAACCAATGTGTGCGCGATCTCGTGCAGTACGATTACGGTCTGGCGCGACCAGCGGGGCAGGGTGATCAGGTTTTCCGCAAAGGAAGCACCTGCATGGCGACGCCCGCGTCCGTCTTTCACCTGAATTCGGGGGTTGTACTTACAGGCGAGTGTGGTGCACTCTGGCAGTGTCAGGTTTTGATTAAAAGGATGTTTTTGTAGCCTGGCTTCTTCAAACCGATACAGTTTCTGGCGCTGGAAATCCCGCAAATTCGGCGGTGGTGGATTATTCGGTATCAAATGGCCGAACATATCCAGGCTGAGGTTGTTGAACATCGGTTAGATTCCTTTCGAGCTAGGCGGAGTTGCTATAATACCCTCAGTTGTTCTCGTTAATAGCTGTTTTTTCTAGGTTAAGCCATGTCGACCGAAACTACCGGTGACGAAACGCCCAGTCCGGGTGAACAACTTCGCAAAGCCAGGATGGGGTATGGCTGGTCTCTCCAGGATGTTGCGGCCAACCTGAATTTGGACGTCGATGTCGTTCGGGCGCTGGAATCAGGTGATTATGCAGGATTGCCGGAGCCGGCTTTTATCCGGGGTTACCTGCGCGCATATGCCCGGCTGATGGAAATGGACGACGTTCAGGTGCTCAGCAGCGAGAAGCCACCGGCACACGCCCGCCTGGGGTCAGTCGTCCCGGTGATGGACAGCGGGGAGTTGCTGGATAGCGGTAAACGTAAAAGCTGGCCCAGGTTTGCCCAGAAAGAAAAGTCGACCCGCTACCGCTCGATAATTATCGTGTTGCTGGCGATTGCGATTATCCTCGGTGCGTGGTGGTACAGCGGAATCCGGTTGTCCAGTTTTATCGGCGGTGCGGAAAACGGCACCGATTCCGGGCCAAAGACGATCACGGTGCCACTGAATTCAACCACAACGGGCGGTTAGTCCGCTAAGGCCGGCATCCGGTTCGGCGCCGGTGTGTTCTCAAGTATTCAGAATGGCGGCGATGGTCTCACCGTCGATATTACCGCCGCTCACGATCACGCCGATGCGGCCCGTAGCCGGTACAGCCTGGGACAGCAGTGCAGCTATGCCCAGAGCGCCGGAAGGTTCGACCACAATTTTCACTTCGTGAAACAGATAACGTACGGCCTCGACAATCGCCTCTTCCGTGACCGTGCGGAAATCATCAACCAGTTTCTGAATCAGCGGAAAGGTGATCTGGCCCAGGGATTCAGTGCGCGTTCCGTCGGCGATTGTTTGCGGGTTGTCGACACGTTGCAGCGTACCGGTTCTGAAAGATCGCGTGGCATCGTCCGCGAGTGCCGGTTCAACGCCGATGATCCGGCAATTGGGTTGAAGGTGCCGTGTCGTGATGGCATTGCCGCCGAGCAGTCCACCGCCGCCACAAGGTACCAGCAGCATGTCGAGCTCACCGCTGTCCGCCAGCAGTTCCAGTGCTGCAGTCCCTTGCCCGGCGATAACATGAGGATGATCGAACGGTGGAATCAAACTGTAACCGTGTTCGCGGGAGAGTTCGGCTGAAATGTTCTCGCGTTTAGAAACGGCAGGGTCATAGTCCACGACAGTCGCGCCGTAACGTTCGGTAGCGGCTCGTTTGCGCACTGGCGCATCCCGCGGCATCACAACGGTAGTTTGAATACCCAGCAGTTGTCCGCTCAGAGCCACAGCCTGGCCATGGTTGCCGGATGAGTGGGTGACGACTCCACGCCCGCGCGCTTCGTGATCGAGTTGGCACATTGCATTCCATGCTCCACGAAATTTGAAGGCCCCGATTCGCTGAAAGTTTTCACATTTCAGATGTATTTCAGCACCGACGTCGTCATCCAGGCGGGTCTGTGTGAGTACCGGCGTCCGGCGGGCATGACCGGCCAGGCGGTCAGCGGCGTCCTTGACGTCATCGAAGGTGGGCAGTTCCATCAGGCAGTATCAAACGGGGTCTGGCCGAATTCGGCGCAAGTATAACGGAGCCTGGTCAATTGCCTGTGCCGTGCCCGGACACTGGCGGTTAGAATCCTAACAATGGCCGACAACGACCCCCAAGTTCTGGAGCTTGAAACCGGGCCCAATCCGGTGTATTCGATCATCTTTTTACATGGATTGGGTGCGGATTGCAGGGATTTTGAGACATTGCCGAACATGCTGGATTTGCCTGCTGGCATTCCGATTCGGTTCATCCTGCCCGATGCACCAATGCGGCCGATCACTATCAATAACGGCATGGTGATGCGCGGTTGGTACGACATAGGTTTCGATATCGATCGCGGGTTGTGTCCGGAAGGGCTGGAGGATTCGGCACGCATGATGCGCACTCTGCTCGATCGGGAAGAACAGCGCGGCGTTCCCGCAGAACACATCCTGCTCGGTGGGTTCTCACAAGGCGGCGCGGTTTCGTTGTATCTGGGGCTGCGCTACGAAAAAACACTCGGTGGCATCATCGGGTTGTCGACCTATATGCCGGCAACTCAACAGTTCGCTGCGGAATCCCACCTTGCCAATCAGCACACCCCAATATTTCTGGCCCACGGTTTACACGACCCGCTACTCGCACTGCAACTGGCTGAATCGAGCCGTGATTTACTCTCGGAACAAGGATATGCGGTGAATTGGCATACTTACCCGATGCCTCATTCTCTGTGCCAGGAAGAAGTGACGGATCTGTCTGCCTGGCTCGGCCGCATTCTGAACGAGTCCCTATCCGCCTAGATCGCGTTTTCTTCGTCCTCACGCTGTTGCCAGTCTTCGAGTTTCTGTACATAGCGGCGAATGTTGGAAATGTGCGGGTTGATCGACAGCGCTTTCTTGAAGGCAGCCAGCGCGCCGGAGTAATTTTCCTGTTCAATCGAAACCAATCCGAGTCCGGACCACGCTCCGAAGTGGCGCGGCTCCAGCCGAAGTGTCTCCTTGATATCTTCTATCGACCGCCGGTACTCCTTGATGTGGTAGTAAAGGGTGGCTCTTTTATTCCAGCCTTCGGCGAATTCAGGCGCTATTTCAATGACCCGATCAAAGCTTTGCAGCGCCTTACGGTAGGTGCTGTAGTTCAACGCACGAATTCCAATTTGCATGAGTTGTGAGACATTCGGGTCGTCGTTCGCGGTCCATCGTTGCCAGATCTCACGGGTGATGTTTGAGGCCTCTTCGTCGCTGGTGGTGACCGCCAGTCGCTCGAACAGGCCGTCGAGTGCGGGATCGTTCTGGTCTGCGGGACTGGCGAGTGAATATGCCAGCAATATCAGCACAGCGATTATTCGTATGGTCAGCGGCTTGAGAGTTGAAGAAATCATGAAGCTGCTGCTGGGTCGAGTCGTGCCAGCGCTTGTTCATGCAATGCCGGGTTCGCGGTAGCCAGCACCTGGAGGCCTGTGAGCAGATCGAGTGGATTACCCTGCCAGTCAGTGATCATGCCCCCGGCCCCTTCCACCACCGGCACCAGGGCTAGAAAATCATGCGCTGCCATATTCGACTCGGCTACGAGTTCCACATGGCCGGCTGACAGTAATCCGTAGGCATAGCAGTCAGCACCAAAAATGCAGAAACGGGTGGCCTGCGACAAGGCGTCAAAGCATCGTCGTTCACTGTCTGAGAACATGTCGGGTGTCGTGGCATACAGTGTAGAGTCTGCCAGCGTGGTGGTGTCGCTGGTTCGGCATCGGGTGTGATTGCAGGTCGTGCCCAGGTCGGCGTTGCCGACCCAGCGTTCCTTCAGCGCTGGGATTTCGATCACCCCCAGTACGGGTGTGCGCTCGTGCAACAGCGCGATCAGTGACCCGAATGTGGGATTTCCGGTGATATAGCTCTTGGTGCCATCGATGGGGTCGACCACCCACGACCAAGGTGACTCTGTGTCCTTGGATCCGAATTCTTCGCCGATAAACCCGTGGACAGGGTAAGCATCTGCGACCTGTTGGCGCAGGGTTTGCTCGATTTCGCGATCGACTGCGGTGACGGGTGTATTATCACTTTTGAATTCCACTTCCACCCCCTGTCGGAAATAACGAAGGACCAGATCGCGGGCTGTGTCCGCAAGGTGTTCGGCAAAGGTAACGAGATCATCGCTGATCATCGCGGTGGCAGCATCTTTGAGCGTATCGTCGGGCATGGGTCGAGCGGGTAAAAGTATGACCTGGTCCTTATTGTGCCAAGAGTAGGGCAACTCACCAAACTAAATCGTCGGCGTCTATCTTGAACGACACGCAGATAGGCGGTAACGTTGTGCCTGGCCAGGTTGGCCAGTACATCAATGTAGGAGACACAGACGTATGATCAAGGCGGTAACTTTCGATCTCTGGGATACAGTAATACATGATGACTCCGATGAACCCAAACGGGCGGCCCAGGGTCTGCGGTCGAAGAAGGAAGAGCGACGTTATCTGTTGTGGGAGGCGCTGAACAATGATACGCCCATCACCCAGGAAGAAGTGTGGCTGGCCTGTAATACCGCAGATGCCGCGTTCAACCATGTGTGGCACGCACAGTGCGTCACCTGGCGTGTACGTGAACGGCTCCAGATCGTGATCGACGGTCTCGGCCGTGGTCTCTCAGAATCCGCATTGGATTTCGTCGTCCAGCAGTATGAGGAGATGGAGATCAACGTGGCGCCCGATATCATCGACAGTGCTGCAGATGCGATCGTAGACTTGTCGCACGACTTTCCCCTCGCCGTGGTGTCCGATGCAATCGTGTCGCCCGGGCGATGTTTGAGACAGTGGCTCGAACTGAATCACATACTGCAATACTTCCAGGGGTTTGCATTTTCCGACGAGGTCGGGTTCTCCAAGCCGCACCGAAATATGTTTGCATTGGCGGCCGAGCAGATGGGGGTAGCGATCGAAGAGATGGTGCATGTGGGTGACCGGGATCACAACGACATCAAGGGTGCTCATGCCCTCGGCATGAAGGCAATTCTGTTTACGGGTACCCGTGATAAAGACAAGGCGATTACCACCGCCGATGCAATCTGTGCGCATCATCGCGAGTTGCCCGGTATCGTTCGGAGCCTCGCCGGACTATGAGTACGGAACCCTGTTTTCTGGTGGTCGATGGCTACAGTCGTGAAGGCCGCGAAGATCTGGCGGCCGGTGGTGCCACCACGGCGGGCGAGCTTTACCGAAAGATGCTCGAGGGATTGAGTCCCGGTTGTACCGTGGATGTGATTTATCCTGCAGACCCCGGGGTCAGCCTGCCTGATGGCACCGCGCTCGAACAGTACAACGGGCTGGCCTGGACCGGCTCCAGCCTCACCGTGTGGAAGGCAGACGAGCCCAACGTCATACCGCAGATCGAACTCATGAAAGCCGCTTACCGGCACCAGGTCCCCAGTTTCGGGTCGTGTTGGGCAGCACAGATTGGTGCGGTGGCTGCAGGCGGACGCTGTGCCGCGCACCCCCACGGCCGCGAAATGGGGATAGCCCGTAAGATTTTTCTCACTGAACAAGGCCGAGGTCATCCGCTCTATCATGGCAAGCCCGCTGTCTTCGATGCGTTTATAAGCCATGACGACGAAGTCACTCATTTGCCGCCAGGTGCCGTGTGTTTGGCATCCAATGCGTATACCCGGGTGCAGGCCGTGGCTATCACGCACCAGGGCGGGACGCTGTGGGCGGTACAGTACCATCCGGAATACGATCTGCATGAACTGGCACGGTTGATGCACTGCCGGACGCAGAAGCTGATCGGCCTGTCGTTCTTCGCAGACGAAGCTGATGCCGCGACCTACATCACAAGGCTCGAGGCACTCCATTCTGAGCCGACACGCAAGGATCTCGCCTGGCAGCTCGGGATCGACAGTGACGTAATGAACGTCGATGTGCGTACGCTCGAGGTACGCAACTGGATCGAACAGCTGGTACTGCCCAATATGCGCTGCTGACCCGGTGATGTCACTGCCCCGTTGACTCAGGACTCAATGTGAATTCCACCCCACTACCCGCGCAGGCACAAGTGATCGTGATCGGCGGCGGAATCGCCGGTTGTTCGACCGCCTATCACCTGGCCAAGCAGGGGGTCGGCGATGTGGTGCTGATCGAAAAAGGTCAACTGACCTCGGGCAGCACGTGGCACGCGGCAGGCATGGTGGGCCAGTTGCGTGCCAGCGCCAACATTACGCGCCTGCTGCAGTATTCGGTGGACCTCTACCAGTCTTTGGAAGCGTTAACGGGACTGTCCACCGGCTGGAAGTCGACCGGCTCGATTCGCTTGTGCTGTACAAAAGACCGCAGGATCGAGATCGAGCGGCAGGTGGCGACGGCACGTTCTTATGGGGTCGATGCCGAGTTTTTATCACCCGGACAGATCGCTGAACTGTGTCCTGCGATGAGCACAGCGGGTATCGATAGCGGTGTCTATATATCTTCCGATGGGAGCGTAAACCCGTCGGACCTGACCCAGGCGCTTGCTCGTGGCGCCCGACAGCTGGGCGTTAAATTCATTGAACACACCGCGGTACGCGGGATCACGCTGAACAATCACCGGGTCAGTGGCATCGAGACATCATCGGGTTCGATCGATTGTGAGCAGGTGGCCATCTGCGCGGGCCTCTGGTCCCGGGAGATCGCACATCTGGCGGGCGCAAACATTCCGCTGATCCCGTCGTTTCATCAATACATGGTGACGGAACCCATCGAAGGAATCGTGCCCGGCATGCCGGGTATCCGCGACCCTGATCGATTGACGTATTTCAAGGAAGAAGTCGGTGGACTGGCGGCCGGGGGTTACGAGTTAAACCCGGTACCTTATGACGGAAAACCGTCAGCCGACGATCCCGACTTCAGGCTCTTCCCCGAGATGACCGATCATTTCGCCCAGTTCATGCCGGGCATGGTCGAACGTTTTCCTCAGCTCGAATCGGTCGGTATTAAGCGCTGGTTCAGAGGCCTGGAATCGTTTACCGAAGACACCCATTTTATTCTGGGTGAGCTGCCCGAAGTTCGCGGGTTGTTTTGTGCGTGCGGCTTCAATGCCATGGGTATCGCAGCCGGTGGCGGTGCGGGCATGGCGCTGGCTCAGTGGATGCGGGACGGCGAATCACCGTTCGATCTGTGGCCGGTCGATATCCGCCGCTTCAGTGCGTATCACCGTTCGGACCGACAACTCGGTCCGCGAGTGCTGGAGGGGCAGGGTCATCATTATGCGATGCACTGGCCGCATTTCGAGTTTCAGGCGGGGCGGCCGCTGCGCCGCAGCGCGTTATACGACCGCTTGAAAGCGAGCGGGGCGTGTTTCGGCAGCAAGTCGGGCTGGGAACGGGCCAACTGGTTTGCACGAGACAATAAACCAGCCGTGGACACCCATACTTTCGGGCGGCCCGAGTGGCATGACGCCGTCGGTGCCGAACACACGGCTTGCCGTGAGCGCGTGGCGCTTTTCGATCAGTCGAGTTTTGTCAAGCTGCTGATCACCGGACTGGATGCGGAGTCCCTGCTGCAGCGCCTCTGCGCCACCGATGTGGCTGTTGCCCCTGGTACGGTACGCTATGCACCGATGCTCGATCGTCACGGGGGTATAGCGTGTGACCTCACGGTCGCGAGACTTTCACCCACCGACTACTACCTGGTTTCAGGTACGGCTATGGCGACCCATGACATCGATCATATCGCTCGACATATTCGACCCGAGGAGAACGTCTCGGTGGTGGATATAACGTCGGGGTACGGGGTACTGGGCCTGATGGGCCCACAGTCTCGGACCCTTCTGCAACGACTTGCGGAATCAGACCTGGGCCGTGATGTGTTTCCGTTCGGTACGATGCAAGAGGTGATGATTGCCGGTGCGCCGGTGCGTGTTCTGCGGATCAGCTTTGTCGGTGAGCTTGGTTATGAACTGCATGTGCCCACCGAATATCTATTGACAGTATTTGATACGCTGCATGACGTCGGTATAGAGCACGGCCTGGTGAACGCCGGTTATCGGGCAATCGACTCACTGCGGCTCGAAAAGCAGTTCTGTGCCTGGGGTGCGGAAATCGGGCCGGACCATTCGCTGCTGGAAGCTGGATTGGGCTTCGCTGTGGATCAGAACAAAGCCGATTTTGTTGGTCGAGATGCGGTGTACGCACAACGCTCGGCACCGCTGAAGAAAAAACTGGCGACGTTTACTATTACCGATGATCAACCGCTGCTCGGCGGAGAAACGATCTATCGCGATGGCGAAGTGGTCGGTTGGATCACGAGCGGGGGGTTTGCTCACTCGTTCGTTTGCCCGGTCGGATTGGGTCATGTCCGCCGAGAACAAGGTGTCGATGCGGACTACCTGGCCAGCGGTTGCTATGAACTCGATGTTGCCGGGACACGCTTCCCCGCAGAAATTTCGCTTCGCGCCCTTTATGATCCGACAGGAGCCCGCATGCGCAGCTGAGGGTCGTTTCGGTGACCCACAACAAAGGGAATACAAATGCTCACTGCTGAAGAACATATCGTCGAACTGCCGTTCTGGTCCGGACGTATAAAGTTGGAGCCCTTGTCTGGTGGACTGAGTAACGAGAGCTTTATTGTTACCGATGGCCGCGGCAAGTACGTCGCCCGGTACGGACATGACATCGCGGTACATCATGTTGTCCGCACCCGCGAGGCCGAACTCAGTCGGGTTGCGGCTGACCTTGGCATCTCACCGAGACTACATTTTTCGGGTGACGGCGTGATGATCTTCGATTTTATCGAAGGACATACCTTCGGTGCCGACGATCTGAAGACCAATCTGGAACGAGGTGTCGACATCGTCAAACGTGTGCACACTGAAATGCACCAGAAAGTCCGCGGTCCGGGCTACCTGTTCTGGGTGTGGCATGTTCTTCGGGATTACGCCCATTTGCTCAGGCAAGGTGAAACGCCGCTTCCAGATCTCGAGCGTCTAATGGCCATCGCGGCCGTTTTGGAGAAGGATGCCGGTGAGCCTCACATCTGTATCTGCCATTCTGATCTGCTCGCTGCCAACTTTATCGACGATGGTCACAAACTCTGGCTAATCGACTGGGAATACGGCGCTTTTGGCAACGTCTGGTTTGACATAGGCAACATGGCGGCGATTTCCGACTTCGATCGGCAGGAAGAGACCAAGCTATTGGAATTCTATCTGGGTCATCCGGCGACAGAGATCGCATGGCGGCGTTTCGACGCCATGCGGTGTGCCGCAAACCTGCGGGAGACACTGTGGGGCATGGTGTCGGAACAGCATCTAGAGTTGGATATCGACTACCAGGCGTATACCGCAGAACAATTGGCAGGATTCGAAAAAAGCTACACCGGTTATTTACAGCGTTACCAGGATTGAGGCCGCTGCCGCAGTCTAGATCGAAAATCGATCAACCCGGTATGGGCTAACCACCCAACAAGGTGCATTCAATCAGTTGACGGCGGCATTATGAAGGCCGTCGGGTAAACAGACTTTGTTGTCGATTCGCTGTAGTCAGTCGTAATAGCCGGCCCGGATCGTTGCGCCGATAAAGTTGCAGATGAGTCTTTCCGCATGAACCAGGGTCATGCCGTCGAGGTCGTGCGAGGGGGCGATCTCGACCAGATCCATGCCCAGTACCCGTCCCTTTTTGACTAGACCATGGATCAGTTGCCAGATCTGTACCCAGTTTAGTCCGCCCGGTACTCGAGCCATCACGGCCGGCATGATTGTCGGATCGAGTCCATCGGCATCAATCGTCAGGTAGTACGGCCCACCGTCAGGTATTCGATCCAATACTTTTTCCATGCCGATATCATGCATCTCGTAAGCCGTGATGATGTCTGCACCGTAGCTGCGGGCATCGGCGACTTCGGCCTCGCGGGCACTGCCGATCCCCCGGATTCCGATCTGCACGATCGGGCCGAACCAGTCCATCTCGGAAGCCCGGCGGATTGGGCTGGAGTAGCCTTCGGTCACGCCGTTGACATCGTGGCGCCAGTCCAGGTGTGCATCCACGTGCACCAGAGTGATAGTCTCGTCGCGCTCCAGAGCCCGCATCACGGGTATGGGAATGCCATGATCCCCCCCGATGCTTACCAGAGTCGCCCCGGCGTCGAAGATCTTTCGGGCCGCCTGTTCCGCCCGGCGGTAGTGTTCCTGCAGGTCGGAAAGGTCTGTAGTGACGTTACCGCAGTCCACGACTTTGACATCGCGGTTGTCGAGCAGTGGGCCACCCAGGTCCCAGTCGTAATGGGTCCGACTGTAGGACGGGTGGTGAGACAGTTGCCGGATAGCATCCGGGGCCAGGCTCTGGTCGTTTGCCATCTCGTCCGATCGGTAAGGCAGACCGTAAGGAATGCCAAGAACAGCGATATCTGCATTCAGGTTGTCGAGATCCAGTGATAGCGGGTAGTTAAGAAAGGTACCGGGCGGTGTGCTAGGCGCTTTGGTCAGTGACATGTGGGGGCTCTCCTATATATAGCCTCTCATAATACAATAGACTTGCCGCGACTGGTTTCAGAATTGAGCCAACGCGGTATTGAATAACAGTCAACAAGACAATCAGGGGATTCAGATGCGATTGGGTGTTGAGGTGGGCGGAACTTTCACGGATCTCGTTGCTATTGGTGATGGTGGAATTACGATCACCAAGGTACCGTCTGTACCGCAACAACCCGACGAAGGTGCATTCAACGCGTTGATCGACAGTGGGATTCCGATTGACAGCATCGAAGAACTGGCACATGGCTCGACAGTGGCCACCAATGCCGTACTCGAACGAAAAGGATTCCCCACAGCATTTATCACCACCTGTGGGTTTCGCGACATCCTTCGCCTGCAGCGCCATGGCCGCAGTCGAATCTACGACCTGGAATACGCCAAGCCTGAACCAGTGGTTGCTCGTGCTGCCTGTTATGAAGTCGTGGAACGGGTGCTTGCGGACGGCAGCGTCGAACAACCACTCGATCGCAGCAGTATCGAAAATTTACTGGTGCCACAGCTCGAAGCCGGTGGTTACGACGCCGTGGCAATCTGTCTACTCAACGCCTACGTGAATCCGGTGCACGAAGAGGTGTTGGCGGAACTGTTGGGCGAGAGCCTGCCAGGCCTTCACGTTTCGCTGTCGTCGCGAGTTTCCCGCGAGTTCCGGGAATACGAACGTGCCTCCACGACCTCGTTGTCGGCGTACGTACAGCCCGTGGTAGATCGATACATCTCACGGTTCGTCAGCCGACTTAACGAAGGCGGTTTTACGGGGCGCTTTTCGGTGATGCAGAGCAACGGCGGACGTCTGCCGGCCGAGGCCATGCAGTCCAACGCCGTGAACGCGTTGCTGTCCGGCCCAGCGGCCGGGGTGATGGGTGCCACCCGCCAGGCCGGGTTGTCGGGATACTCCAACCTGATCACCCTGGATATGGGCGGTACCTCGACGGATGTGTGCATGGTGACCGATGGCAAGGCCCAACTGACGCAGGAGTACAGTATCGGCGGCCTGCCGATCAGAGTACCGCTAATCGATATTCACACGATCGGAGCCGGGGGCGGATCAATGATCTGGGCTGACGATGGCGGAATGCTGCGAGTCGGTCCTCAATCCGCCGGTGCCGATCCGGGGCCGGCCTGTTATGGCCGGGGCGGCCAGGTGCCAACACTCACCGATGCCCATGTTATTCGCAACACGGTTCGGCCTGAAGCATTTCTCGGCGGACGAATGGCGATATTTTCCGAACGTTCAAGGGCGGTGTTTCAGCCGATCGCCGATCAATTAGGGATGAGTCTCGAAGATGCTGCCGACAGCGCAGTTCAACTCACCAACGCGAACGTAGGCCGAGCCATCCAACTGGTTTCGACCGAACGCGGATTCGATCCCCGTGATTATGTATTGGTGCCTTTCGGGGGTGCCGGACCACTACACGCCGCCAGCGTGGCTTCCGATCTGGGGATTGCCCAGGTCGTTGTACCACCGAGTGCCGGCGTGATCTCGGCCTACGGGTTGATTGCGAGTGACTTTACTCAGTTCACCAGCCTGACCCGCCGGGTGAGAGTCGATGATTCAGCGCCCGATATTGTCCGGCAAACTTACGCGAGTATGGCCGAGGAAGCCTCGGCCCGGTTTAGGGCACTGAATCTCGAGGGTGAACCATCAGTAGATTTCATTGCCGACATGCGGTTTGTCGGACAGGCATTCGAGGTGCCCGTGCGCTTCGATGTGTCGACGCTGGCTCATCTGACGGTAGATGACATTCGGATCCGGTTTAACGAAGAACACCACAAGGTATTTTTCTTTGGGGGTGCGAGCGCCAAACCTGTCGAGTTGGTGTCGTTTCGCCTGGGTATGACGCTGGTGCTTGAAGATGTCCCGGTACTGTCAGAGAGTGATGCGACGATCGATCACGACAGCGAGATTGAGGTCTACACCGATCGTGCCTGGCGCAAGGGACGATTGACCAGTCGTGCCAGCCTGGTTGCAGGAGAGCCTGTGACGGGCCCAGCTTTGCTGGAAGATCCGACCTCGACCTTGTTTGTGCCGACTGGCTGGCAAGCGGTACGTGATCCGCACGACAACACCGTCATGACGAGGGTCTAACCATGTCCGAGCGTGCATACCAGGAAACGAAAACGACAACCGGCACCTCGCTGGATCCGGTCGAATACGCCGTACTCAGCCAAGCGCTGATGGCGGCCGGTCGGGAGATGGGCGTGAAACTCATCCGGTCGTCCTATTCCAACATCGTCCGCGAAGCGCAGGATGCCTCAGCAGCCCTTTTCGATCGTGCCGGCAACGTGGTGGCCCAGGCCGAGTTGATTCCCATGCAACTCGGCCCGATGTCAGACATTTTCCGGGCCTGTGCGGCAGTCGTGCCGCCCGAGGACCTGAAAGAGGGAGACTTTTATATTAATAACGACCCTTACGGGGGTGGCCAACATCTGCAGGATGTCTTTATTTTTTCGCCGATATTCGTATCGAGCGAGTTGGTCGGATTTGCCGGGACTGTGTCCCATCACCTTGATCTGGGAGGGGGGAATCCTGGGCTGAGCCCGGATGCGGTCGATGTCCATGCTGAAGGCATTATTTTTCCACCGTCGGTGTACAACTTTTCACGAGACTGGAACGGCGGACCGCTAGAGCGACTGGTCGCGGCCAACATTCGTGTTCCCGACCAGACGATCGGCGATTTCTATGCCCAGTTTGCCGCCAATACCATCGGCGCCGAGCGCGTGAGGCAATTGTGCGAGAAATACGGGACCGACAGTGTCACTCGATCGATGACTGAACTGATCGACTACTCCGAACGACGCTTCCGGGCCGCTTTGCGCGAGGTACCCGATGGGGAATATTTCGGTGAAGACGCGATCGACGATGACGGACTGAGTGACGAACCGCTGGTGGTCAAAGCAAAAGTGACGGTTCAGGGCGATTCGGTGCATGTTGATTTCGATGGCACCTGTCCTCAGGTCCGGCGCAATCTGAACTGCCCGTGGGCATCGACGATCTCGGCAACACTCGCTGCGATCAAGGCAACGTTGACCAGTGCAGATATTCCGTTCAACGAAGGGATGAAGAGTGCGGTTACCGTGACGGCGCCCGAGGGTTGTCTGGTCAATCCGATCTATCCGGCACCGGTGCGCGCACGCATGCTGTCGGCCTATCGCTGTTTTGACGCTGTGCTCAAGGCGCTGGCCCAGGCTGTGCCGGACAAAGTCATTGCCGGCGGTAACGATTCCACGCATTCGACGGCGATCTCTCATTTGTCGGGTTCACGTTACAAGGTGTACTTGGAGATCTTCGGCGGCGGCTATGGGGCCTCCCCCCGGGTCGATGGGTGCGATGCGGTGGATTCGACTTTGTCGAACTGCACCAATGTACCGATAGAAGCCATGGATATGGATTTCGACCATTTTAGAGTGGAGGCCTACGCACTGGTGCCTGATTCGTGTGGTCACGGCCGGCAGCGTGGCGGCTTAGCCTTGATGCGTCGCTACCGGATCCTCAAGGACAACACCAACTTTGCTCGTTACTCAGATCGCGCCCGCATTGCTCCGTTCGGATTGTTCGGTGGTACCGACGGAGGTAGGTCCTACTGCGAACTGACCCGGGATGGTCAGACCGAGTTGATGCCGAGTAAGGGCCAGTTCGATCTAAAAGCAGGAGATATTCTCACCCTGTACACCGCGGGCGGTGGAGGTTACGGGGCTGTTGATGAACGCAGTGGCAATGCCATAGCGCAGGACATCCAGGAAGGTTACGTGACGCGCGAGGCGGCCTTAGCTTTTTATGGTCGTACGGAGTAAGTTCACGTCGGCAAGCGCTGTCCAATTTCTTGCGATGGCGCGGCTATTAACGGTTTGTTCTGTATTAGACATCTAAACTTTGTGGACTACGGAACCGTAGGCACGCTGTTGGCGAGATTCGATCTCTGAGTAATCCTGAATTACTCTTGTTGTATGAGACAACATCCAAATTGATGAATTCAGTATACAAATGATTTAAGGTAATATTCCACACGAGGAGCTGTAAATGGCGGAACAAATTACTCTTGTCATCCATGGGGTGGCATCAGCTGACGAGATTCCGGGTATTGACCGGATTGCAGGCGATGTCCGAATTAACTGTGCCCCGGACCTGGAAAGCCTGCAGGCATTCCTGCCCCAGGCAGAAGTGCTTCTGGGTTGGAATTTTCGAGCAAAAGACCTACAGCAAACCT
>Ga0315336_1003031_pt1 | contig 23556 bp, 20 predicted proteins | sample ASW5metaG_FD_204512 | JGI IMG/M metagenome (GOLD analysis project Ga0315336, IMG submission 204512) | Ammonia-oxidizing marine archaeal communities from Monterey Bay, California, United States - ASW #5 | ecosystem: Environmental > Aquatic > Marine > Intertidal zone | place: USA: California... | reverse complement strand
CATCCCGTAGAGAGGCAGCCCTTTGATAGGTGGAATTATGCTCAGGTCCGGATAGCGCGCCGAAAGATGTTCCAACAGTTTCTGCTGTGGCGCAAGCTCTTCAGCCTCAAGTGCCACGATGACATGTGGATACCCCAACGCATCCAGCGCGAGTTCGACGTCGTCGTTAGGGCCGTGCACCGGGACGTTTTGCCCATCAATAGAAATTTCTGCCGAGAGCGCGCTGGTGCCCGGCGGTAACAATAGAGCGATAACCTCGAGCCCCATCAGAGGCTCACTTTCTAGCGCTTTTGCGGCTTCAATCGCATTCCGTCCCGAACCAAGGATGGCAGCAGGTCGTCGCCATCGACCTGCGCTTATCAGAGAACGTTTCACTGCCAGACGCGCTGCCGGAAGTGTCAGAAAACCTATTAACCAAGCCGTTGCGAACCAGGCACGAGAAAACTGCCACCGCGTCATATACGCCAGGACTGCGTCCAATACGACCATGACCATCAAGACCTTAGCGATATCGATAATCTCGTCAGCAAAGGGTCGCCGCTTTGAGTAGTGCCCTCGGGACCAGAAAACAACAATCGTGGTTCCGAAGAATAAGATCAAAATGGCAAGTCGTTGCGGCCCAAGCCCATTCCACCAGCCGACCAATCCGGTGCGCCATTCATCGTCTTTGATTAGCCATAGCACGGCAAGCGCAGCCGCCCACGCAAGAATCAGCGCCAGAACATCTCCAAAGACAAGCCACCACTCTTCGCTACGCGTAATTGTCCGGCGAGTGCGAACCTTGGCCGTCGTCATCGGTGGGAGCTCCGCACAAGTTTGATCTTGGCGCCTATACTTTGTCATATCTCGCGATAGCGATTAGCAACAACTTGTTGCCATTGCCCGTGTCAGGGCAAACGCTATTCCCAAATTGTCTTGCACTAACAAATAATTCCAGACTCATTAGTTTGCCCAATAACTCCGAAACATACTCAATTTGCGCTTCATAACTTGCGGGAGAAGCGCCTCTTTTAACCCCAACCGAAAGCCGATCAGCTTCCATGCGTTTCGAAAAAGCGCAGAGGGTATGTGCGAGCGGCCTCGCGCCCATAAATAGACTAGTTCACTCTTTACGTACCGCAATCCGTCACCCTCCGCATTTCCGAATCGCTGGCGAATCCACGGTTCGCGTGCGTGTAGAACGCCCGTATCAAAATAACGGCGAAACTCCTCCAGTATCTTGTAGTTGTGGGAATGATAGACAAGCGCTTCCGCACAGTATGCAATCTTCCTTTCTGCCAGAAGTAATTTTGCCGCTATATAAGTATCTTCACCCAGGATCAGATGCGAAGGAAAACCGCCAACAGCCATCAAATCATTCCTGCGATAAGCGGAAAAGGAGTTTGAAATGAATACCGTCTTCAGCCCGATTTCTTCCGCGTCGGATAGGCTGTTCGTTCGACTTCTCGACGGATAGTTGAAGAGCCTCGCGTGCGCCTCGACCGGACCGGCACAATGCCTCGGTAACTGACGCCCATATGCGGCCGCAACGTCTGGATCCGCGAAGCAATCGACGATCTTCTCGATTGCATGGCAATCAGCAAGAATCGCATCTTGCGTGAGAAAAACAACGACCTCTGCATCAACCAACATATCCACGGCCAGTTGCCGAGTGCCACCATGATTAAATTCGGCTCTTGATATGGAGTATACCCTTGCGCCGACTGACTCGAATAATTGAAGCGACCCATCATCCGATTCCGAATCGATAACCAAAACTTCGTCCGGCACTCTGGTTTGCCGACGCAGAGCTGCGATCAATGCCGGTGCAGTACCTAATGCGTTAAGCGTTGGGATACAAAGTGCGAGTTTCACTCAGTCTCTCAGTTTCTGGAATGCGATCCAGGTCAAAAAACACCTCGCGAATTCAATCGACAAAGTCGATTTCCGAATTCGACTAGATAATTTCCTTGAACACGCCACGACGTTCAAAAGTATCTCGAAGCGCTGCGAGCAGTCGGGCGTATTTTTCCACCTGACACCGCGTCGGTTCCAAATAGCGTAGCGAACTGCCACCTCAAAAACATCAGAGCATCACGAGCGGCCATCCTCGGCAAAAATGCGCTGTGCCTGGAGAATCCATACAAAATGTTGCGATCCTCAAAATTGCACTCAGGATCTACTGTGCACACCGGGTCAACCTTCTCACTTCGACCTGTGCGCCGCCAGAGCCACCGCGATAGGAATCACTATTTTCCCGAAAAGAATCGGGTAGTAAAGTGCCTTGGTGGCGCGATCAAGCCCACCCGCAGCCACTCCTGCCACTGCGGCTCTATATCCGCCGTACATCATTCGAAGGTCCCATATCATTCTTTCCGTCCATGAACCACGCAAATACGGCTTGTAAGCGTAATTCTCGAACAAGCGTACTTTGTCGGCCGCGACCTTCCCGGCCCTCAGGTTGTTCGCGGTGCCGCTAGATTCGTGCTGCCTGATGCCGCACAAAGTTTCAGCAAGAAACACAAACCTGCCATTCTCGAGAATTCGAAACCATAGTTCCAGATCCAGCACCTGGTGATATTCCTGGTCGAATCCTGTGACGAAGTCCGCTCTGCGAAACAGAACGGCTGACGGTTCTCCAATTAGATTCCCTTTGAAGTAGCAATCGCGCGTCACCTGTTGCCCGCTCCGCAAGAACGGCTTATTGGAATAGCCCATAGTTCTGATTTTGCGCTTGTTCTTGTCGAATACAGAACGACGGCAAGCGACCAAGGTTACGTCGGGCTGAGAATCCAGCACGTCGACCATCTTACGCACGCAATCTTTTTCCAACACGTCATCGGCACAGAGGAATTTCACATACTTGCCGCGCGCCAATTCCACCGATCGATTGAAATTTGCGGCCATTCCGAGATTTCGCGAATTCCGGTGGAAGACGATCCTGCTATCCTTGCGGCCGTATGACTCAACAAGTTCCGGTGTACCGTCATTCGAACAGTTGTCAACCACCACTATCTCGAGATCCGTGAACTCCTGCGTCAATGCGGAATCAAGAGCATCGGGCAAATATTGGCAATAGTTGTAAGTAGGGATGCAGATGGAGACCGAAGGCCCCGCGCTAGACACAGTGAATCTTTCGCAGATACGCATGCATCATGACTGATCTTCCAGCTTCAGCCTCTCAACCCAGGACGCAGGAATGACCCTGATGCCGCTCTCCGCACGGCTTAAGTCCAACAGGTTCGTGTAACCGACGGTGCGCTTTCGGTTGTCGAAATTTTCCGGGTGAGACCTGTGCAAACTGGAGAGCAGTATATGGCGCAATCGCCGCCAAATTCGGGTCGGCAGCAAAGCGCATCCCAGCCAATCCACGGCAACCATCAGGTTCCAGAATACCCATTCCAAAGCATATACATCAGGCTTCAATTTTTGAAGAATAGCTCTGTACGGGCTATCTCCGCGCAGCATCTCTCCAAGCTGCATGAAACGATACCTCCCATATGCAATGTCCACCGGGATTTCATCAGGAAAGTTCTTTTTCAAGGACTCCATCGCCAGCAACCAAGAGGTGTTCATGTTCGTCCCGGGAAGTATCTTGTCTTCCACACCCGCCAAAATCTTCGGGTCGGCAACGTTACGCAAAAAATCCACGCCTTCATTTTCGCGGTTATTGAAGTAGAAATACCCGAAGGATTTGGGGCTGATACCTATTCCGACCAATGGCCAGGGACAAACCAGCACTCGTTTGGAGGTGAGCAGTAGCGCATTGGTTGCGTAGTAGTCCGGATACGGCGACTGGAAAAAAGGGCCGTTTTCTTTTAGCCGATTTACAGCCTGCCGGCTCACCACTGAATGCTGCATGTTGTAGCTATAGGCGATCTTGAAACACAATGCCTTTTTCACAACACTCATGGCAGCGTTCCGGCTCAGGAAAAAGGGTTCGTCTTCACCATTCAGGAATTCACAGTACCCGAACTGCGTGAAACCCTCAGAGATTCCCGGTATGACATTCGGATAAGCATACTGAATAGCCTGAGTATAGATGAGCTCCGGTTTCTCGAACTCGCGAAGCAGGCCGGCAACTACTGAAAGGTACCCACCCAACAAGCAATCGTCATCACCGAGCATAATAAAATACTCACCAGAACTCGCATCGAGAGCACAGTTCCAGTTGTCGGTAACCGGCAACAATGTGTCACTACGAATATACTTTACACGCTCATCACAAAGGCTTTGCACGTAGCCGGCAACATCCTCCTCCGACGCATTGTCCGAAACAACAATCTCCCAGTTTTGATAGTCCTGATCAAAAACTGACTGTACAGCGTACTTTAGCAATTCAAGTCGGTTTCGCGTCGGTAACAGAACAGAAAACTTCATCGAACGACTTTCCGGAAGATCGCAGTGTAAGCCGCCCCTCTGCCCTCCTTATCTTCATATAACTTGACTATGAGGCGCACCAATTTCCCGACCATTCTGAGTGGGCGCTTTAGCCAGGGTATTGTCGTAAGGTTGGCAAAACCAAATACCCAGCCAAACCAGTTCCAACCGATTCCACCCGGATCAGAGGTCGTCAACTCCACGAGTTCCATGCCGTTTTCTTGCATCCTCTTGACCAGCAAGTCATGCGGGATCAAAACAACGTGTCGAGGTGCGTCCACGTGAGTCCACCACTTTCGCCAAACCTTGAACTGGAATGCAACAGGATTCGGCGTCGCAATCAACGCAATACCGCCCGGGCGCACTTTTTCCGCAATTGCGTCAATCATCGACCATGGATCACGAAGATGCTCGATCACGTGCCAAAGTGCGATTACGTCGGCAGGCGCCTCCCTATTCAACGCACCCACTTCCTCATTGCTATTCTGGACTTCGATACCGATGACATCTCTTAGAAACTCGGAACAGCGTGCATCCATCTCAATAGCCCGGACGTGGAATCCTGCTTCCTTCGCCAGAAAACAAAACCCCCCGGTTGCAGGTCCGATTTCGATTAGCGAACCGCCGGTAAGGTGTCGAGTAACAAGCTCAATTTTGTAATGCTCATGTTGGGCTAACTCACCGGCGATCTTTCTTGATCCCGGAAACGTGTAGTAGTCGCGGGGATAATACTTGCCAAGATCAGACGGGAGAGGATCGAGAAATATCAGCTGACAGTCATTACACGTGAAATAATTGAATATCTCCGATGAAATCCTGCGATTGATATCAGTAGTCGAGAATAGCAATCGTATTGAGGCCCCGCATTGAGGGCACACAATCGGAGCCGATGGATTATTGTTGGCTTGAGTTTCGGGGAAAGTTGCCACACTGATATCCGATTCAGGCTGAGCCCATTTTGGCATCTTCCAGCTTGGCGGCGGATTCATGTTCCACACGATGCCCCCATGCATACCAGTGAAAAAGCTCGCGCATGTCAAAATCGGATGCTTGATATTTCCGCGTCTGATTATCCGAAATCATTAAATTTTCCTGGTCGCATTCCCAGAATGTTTTGCTGCCCATCCAGTCATCAATGTCATATTGTTCGCCAATCTTGTCTACCACAAGAATGGTTTTTCGTGCCGACAGCACCTGATTGGTCATGCTGCGCGCTCCTGCTTCAAATCGATACGCCATACGCTTTGTGAGCGTAAGCTGGGGTCTCAGCGACATCATCAGCTCGCGACGAATCATGAATCCGTTGGTCCGCAAGTGCGGATTAGGAAAGACAGGGTACAGGAGTCGTTTTTCAACCATGTTCAATTTCTTCATATAAGGCAACTTCAAGACTTCCTGCTTCCACCTTGCTCTTTTGACGGTAGCGTGGGCCTTGGGCGCCGACTCCAGGTCCTCATGATATCCCTGATAGGAACCCGTGGCCCCAACCATACCTACGTTTTCTTGATTGATTGCCCGATAAAAATTGAGCAACCAGTTGTCTGCCAAAATTTCGGAGAAAGAATTAAGAAAACAGAAAAAGCGATACTGAAAGCGTTTCGTCGCACGGAAATAGGCGCTAATATCGTAACCCCAATCGCCAACGAACAGCCGAAAGTGCGGATAAGGCTTGAGGAGCTCCTCCAGCTCTTGATCCAGCGTTTCGGCGTCGAACCCCTTGAAAACAAGCAACAGATCATGATCAATTCCCGACGTGTGGGATTGATACGAGCTGAGGAACCGCGCGAGCGGCTCAGCTCCATTTATTCTTCGCACCAGGTGCGTTACACAAATGGGGGCACCAGCTATCATCTTTGTTGCCCAACAGCACACACGGCATTCATCATTCTTGATCCCGGGTCAGGCTCCGCCGTGCGTGGCGTGCAGGTATCGCACAAGCGACTCACGCCAGTTTGGCAACGATATACCCAGTGCGCGAGCTCTCTCGTTTGCAAGGACCGAATACAACGGCCTGCGCATGGCTCCTGTCATCCCTTTTCGATCGACCGGTCGCACATCGACGTTCAACCCAAGAATCTCGTAGATCGCACAGGTCAACTCGTACCATGTGCACTCGCCTTCGTTGATCAAGTGATAAATCCCGGGGGACCGCTGTGGATGTACGATCAGCTCAAGTACAGCGCGGCTAAGATCATCTGTCGACGTTGGACATACTACCTGCTCGTTCCCCATCTCAAAGGATGTCTTGCTCTTAGCGTCAGCAACCCGATTATCCACAAAATTTCCGCCTCTCGATGCGGAGCCGGATCTCCCGTAGAGTCCGCACGTACGAATGATTAGGGCATGGTCCGGCGCCGCAGCCAGTGCCGCATACTCTCCGGCAGCCCGGCTGATCCCGTAGATCTGAAGAGGTCGCGGCGGATCGCTTTCAAGGTACGGCGTTCGCTGATCTCCCCCGAATACATAGTCGCTGCTGAAGGTCACGAAAGGAATTCCCGCGAGCCCGCAAATTGCGGCCAAACGTCCCACGGCGACGCAATTGACCAGAAAAGCCTGATCCGGCTTATCCTCGCACAGCGGCACATTGTGAAAGGCCGCGCAATTGATCACGATGTCCGGTGCCACGTCGCCCATTTGATTTTCGACCTGGTCAGACCGCATCAAATCGAGCTGATCACGGCCGGGAGCGACAATTTCATGATCGCGATTATTGCGAACGATGTCCCCACCAAGCTGCCCAGTGGCACCAACGAGTAGAACCCTCAAGGATCATCCTTTGCCATTGAGTGACAACCGCAATACATGTACGACACGATAGATTTATCTTCAGGCCAGCGCAGTGCCAGCACCGAATCGCCCCAGAGCATGCCAAGTGCACAGCTCGGTTGAAAAACCGTGGGCATCTGGAGGAGCGATTTGAAGCCGTCGCGCAACATTATCCAAAAGTGCAACATACTATAGAGATATTTCTGTGTTCAGGGGTAATTGGCATCCACTCATATCACCATAATTGGCAGCATCATTTACAGCCTCCCATTTATGGCGGCAGCACACCGTACAGTTCCTCAACGCAATCTCTGCGCACCCCACATGGAGCGCAGCATCGATAGTTCAATCCTGACATTTCTGACGCGACATCGCCGGTGCATTCAGTTTCCAGGCGCACCACGAAGAGCGTATTGGATGACTTCATATGAGGTAAGGTAGCCGAGGTGCATGCGGGGTCGATTATTGATCCAATACGCGACGCCGGCAAGATGCTCGGCACTGACCTTTGAGAAATCCGGTCCTTAGTTCCGCATGCTTGAGATACGGCTAACTCCTTGGCATTATCCGCAGTCAGCATGCATCGCCAGGATCGGGGAAGAGTGAGAACTGTGCGATTCTTGCTGTTGCCACGGTCAATGCGCACCAATCAGCAATGGGATTGGTTAACAGGAAGTGGTACTTGCGTGAGCACGCAGTTTCTGTGTCTTACTTGAGCAGAGCGTATCGCCCTCCCAGGCCCAAAAGGTGTCCGAGAACACACCTTAGCCCCGAAATCCGCTTAGGCAGGTTGCTGCACCAAAACAAACGGCTAGCTCGCATGTCGACTACCAAAAAATACAACAACAACAATGCACCGCACTTATCGGTCGACCTGCCCTGTCGCGGGCTCGCGTGTTACTTCGCCTTGCGCAGCACGTATACGTCTTGAAATTCCTCGTAAGGAAGGCCACGCCAAGTCCCGGGGTAGAAAGCTTCCACCTCCAGCCCAGCCTCCCGGGCCATGGCCTCGAAATCAGGCCTTTCAAAACTAACGGCAAGGTCAGCCTCACTTAACGACTCGACGTACCCACCGCCCAACGGGTGGGAAAAGTGGAAAATCGTCTGGCCAGAGTCGATCTGGCGGCGGGATTCGGGATCGAGCATGAAACAGGTGAAGTAGGAGACGGCGCCGGGCTTCATGCAGCGCGCAGATTCCCGGAGGTAATGCGCCACCTCTCCACGAGGCATGTGCGTGAACACCGAGGTGGCGAATACCAGATCTGCAGCGCTGTCGGCTAACGGGAACTGATAGTCGAGTGCCGACTGCGATCCTCTGGGATTGTAGAAGCTGTTGAAGATGTTCGCGTGAACAAAGCGGTAACGTGGCTGCCCCGAAAAGCGTTTTTCACACCATCGTATCCCGTACCGAACTACGTCGAAGCCGACATAATCGAGATCCGCGAAACGCTTGCTCAGGGCCACGGCATTGCGGCCAATACCGCAACCAACGTCGACCACGGTCATGCCATCCGTCAGCCCGGTACGAACCGACATAAGGGCAACGAGAGCATTGCCGAGAGGTACGAAGCCACCGCCACCGTACTCAATAAAGCGTGGCGGTTCATCATCCCCATCGAGAAGATAAGTCCTAGCGAGAAGTGCCTCGATTACGTCGGCGAACAGTGTGTACTTAAGGCGTCGCGGAACCAGGGCCTTGAGCTTTGCTTTCCAGCCGAAGACGTACTTAAAACGATTTTCCAAGAATGATCCTTTAAAGCGGCCCAATGCCAAGCGGCATTGCAGCCACTAAAACAGATTGCTTATCCATCTCACTTGGGTGATAGCGTCGGCGGCGGTCCGGATCCAGCTCTAAGGCCTTCCTCGCTCTCAATTTGCTCAAAAACCTGGACGACTCGCCACATTTGAGAGCAAGACTTTTACTACTGTTTTCCCGGAAGGAGCGGATAGCTATGGTCCCTATCCGACATAATCGGGTTTGGAAGAGGCCAATCTATACTCAAGGCTGGATCATTCCACCTCAGGCCACGAGCCGATTCAGCACAGTATAACTCGGACATCTGGTAAAAAACTTCGGTGTCGTCGCTCAAAGTCTGGAAGCCGTGCGCGAAATTGCGCGGGATGTATAAAGCTGTACGGCTACTCGCAGACAACTCCAGGCCGAAGGATTTCAGATACGTTTTGGAATCGCGTCGAATGTCGACAATAACATCGTAAACAGCACCCATCGTGCAACGAACCAGCTTGTCCTCCGCATGCGGCGCTTGCTGGTAGTGCATGCCGCGCAACGTACCCACTCGATGACTAAAAGATACATTGCATTGCACGAAGCGCTCAGCGAGTCCGTGCGCAGAAAACTCATTTTCACAGAATGACCGGGCAAAGAACCCTCTGTCGTCCTCGATGCGATTCAGTTCAACAACGAATGCGCCTTTCAGAGGCGTCTCGCGAAACCTCATCCAATAACCATCACTTCGGGAATTGGCACTACGAACTTACCGCCCCATGATGCAATGCCGTTCATTTGCTGAACAATTTCCTCGCTGAGATTCCAGGGCAGAATCAACACATAATCAGGCTGTGTTTCGAATATACGCTCCGGCTCAAGGACGGGAATATGGGTGCCGGGAAGAAACATCCCTTGCTTGTGCGGGCTTCGATCAACCGTATAGTCAATGAAGTCGGTGCGCACGCCGCAGTAGTTAAGCAGCGTGTTGCCTTTTGCCGGCGCACCATACGCGACGATCGATTTTCCATCGTCTTTTGCCTGCGTCAGGAATTGCAGCAGTTTGCGCTTTGTTACCCGAACTTTTTCGGCAAACTCATCGTAAGTGTCCAGCCGGTCGAGCCCGGCTACACGCTCCTCCTGCAATAGATTCGCCACCCCATCCGTTACGTCCTTGCTGCTGTCCTCGGCATGCTTCGCGTAGATACGCAATGACCCGCCGTGGGTCCACAACCGCTCAACGTCAAACAACGTCAGTCCATGCCGAACAAACACTTTTTCGACCGCAAGAAATGAGAAATACGAAAAATGCTCGTGATAAATGGTGTCAAACTGATTTTCCTGCATCAAGCGCAGTAGATGTGGAAATTCCATTGTGATCACGCCACCTGGTTTCAACAGGATTTTCATTCCCGCAACAAAATCGTTCAGATCAGGGACGTGGGCGAGCACGTTGTTGCCCAACAGAAGATCCGCATAACACCCTTGTTCGGCGAGTTCTTTTGCCGTGTCTACTCCAAAAAACTTTACTAAGGTTTCGACACCCTTTTCTCTTGCCGCCTGAGCGACATTGGCGGATGGTTCAACGCCCAGCACCGGTATCTTCTTCTCGACAAAATACTGTAAAAGGTAACCATCGTTGCTTGCAAGCTCGACCACGAAGCTCGAATCTCCGTAGCCGAATCGATCGACCATATCATCCGCATATGCTTTCGCGTGCTTGAGCCAGGCATCAGAAAACGAGGAGAAATAGGCATACTCCTCATTGAACATTGCGTCCGGATTCTCGAACTGCTCGAGTTGAACCAGTAAGCACTCACTGCATACGTAGGCATGCAGCGGATAGAAGGATTCCTTGAGATTCAGTTGCTCTCGCTTCAGAAATGCATTGGAGATGGGCGACATACCCAAATCCGCGAAAGAACGCTCAAGGGGAGAACCGCAGAATCGACACTCACTGGAACTCATATCGTTTGCATCTCCGAATAATTGGAGATTTGTTTCATTGTCATCTCGCGCATATCCTGCCCGGCACGCCACGCCTTGTACCATTCGACAGACCAGGCAAGCGCTGTCTCGAGGCGAAGTTTCGGCTGCCAATCGAGAAAAGTATGTGCCTTGGAGCAGTCGAGTTTAAGATAAGTCGCTTCATGCGGATGGTCGACACTGTCCATTTCCCAGCGAGCCCCTTCACCCCAGAATCTGGTGATTTCGTCGACAATAAATTGGACCGGCTTGACGTCATGGTCCAGGGGGCCAAAATTCCAACCCCCTGTGAATTTCGGCCCATCCTCGTACAAACGCTTGGCCAGGGTAAGGTAACCGCTTAGAGGTTCCAGGACATGCTGCCACGGGCGCGTTGCCACAGGATTGCGAATTCTGACCGGCTGATCGGCAATGATTGCGCGAACGATATCCGGTAGCAGGCGATCCGTCGCCCAGTCCCCACCACCTATAACATTACCAGCGCGTCCTGAAGCAATGGCCACATGGTGGCGCTCGTAATCATCAGGATTGAAGAACGAACTTCTGAATGCCGCCGTAACCAGTTCGGCGCATCCCTTGCTGTTGCTGTATGGATCGTAGCCACCCATCGCCTCGTCTTCGCGGTAGCCCCAAACCCATTCCCGATTCTCATAGCATTTGTCACTTGTTACGATAACAACAGATTTTACGCTCGCGCAGCACCGAACAGCTTCGAGCACATTTACTGTTCCCATTACGTTGGTTGAATAGGTCTCGACCGGATCGTCGTAGGATGGCCGCACCAGGGCCTGCGCGGCTAAATGAAACACGATCTCGGGTGACGTTTTCTCGAGCCAATGCTTCACCGCAGACAAGTCGCGTACATCCTCGCGGGCCGAGTCAATCAACTTCTCAACGCCGGCCACTTCGCTGAAACTAGGTTCGGTCGGCGGTTGCAATGCGTAGCCCGAAACTTTGGCTCCCATGGATTCAAGCCAAAGAGTTAGCCATCCGCCCTTGAAACCAGTGTGCCCCGTTACCAGAACACGTTTGCCTCGCCAAAAACTAGCAAACATCACCAAACTTTCCATGGCGGATTGCCGGACGCCCACAGATCTTCCAAATGAGTCTTCTCCCGCAAGGTGTCCATCGGTTGCCAGAATCCTTTGTGAAAGAAAGATCCCAGTTGGCCGTCACGCGCCAGATGTTCCATGGGCGACCTTTCCCATATAGTGTCGTCGCCCTCGATGTAGTCCAGCACCTTCGGCGAAAGCACAAAGAATCCACCGTTGATCCAACCACCATCGCCTTGCGGCTTTTCCTCGAAGCTCGTTATTTTTGATCCTTCGAGATTCAGCGACCCGAATCGACCCGGTGGTTGTACCGCCGTCAGTGTGGCTAGACGCTTCTGTGCCCTATGGAAGGCGACAAGTTTTTCAATATTGACGTCGCTCACGCCGTCACCGTAAGTGAAGCAAAAATCCTCCGAACCAAGGTATTGCTGAACGCGTTTCAGTCGACCGCCAGTCATGGTTGCATCCCCGGTATCCACCAAGGTCACTCGCCACGGCTCCGCACTGTTCTGATGCACTTCCATTTTATTGCCGACCATGTCGAAGGTCACGTCCGATTGATGCAAGAAGTAGTTTGCAAAATACTCCTTCATCACATAGCCCTTATAACCCAGGCAAACGACAAAATCGTTTACATCATAAGCCGAGAAAATCTTCATGATGTGCCAAATGATCGGCTTGCCGCCAATCTCGATCATCGGCTTGGGTTTGAGGTGAGATTCTTCGCTTATGCGAGTTCCCAGACCACCTGCGAGAATGACTGCTTTCATAATTTAATGATATAGATTCGTTAGAATTTCCGAAAACGGGCAACGTCTTGACGTCGGAATGCTCGACTAACTGGCACGTGGAAAAGTCCATTCCTTGCGACATCGGGCAAAAACAATCGTACCCCAAGCGAGGGATAAAAATATACCCGCCAGGTAACTTAGCGCGGCGCCATAACCTGGTAGCGGTCGCGTCAACAACACGGTGCCAATTCCAATAACGCAAGCCGCCCCCCAAGAGATCCATAGAAATGGCTCTTTCTTGAACGCTCGCAGATAGGTAGATTGGACCATTGATATCTGATGAAGTATTTCCGCGAGCATAAAAAAGGCAACTGCCCCCACAGGCAAAAACCTTGCTGCCAAATCCGGTCGAAAATGTCCCAATACAACCAGAATCGCTATTCCGACAATTGCACCGGCAGTAGAAATGAATGTGCCTATCCACGCCGTCCCTATTGCTATTTTGTCGAGCTTCGAGAATTCTCTTCGCGCCACGAGAGCGGCAAATCGAGGCGAACGTACCCCTACCCAAGTTGAGGCGAGGCCTGACAAGCCAAAAATCAGGGCCCACGTCATGCCTACTTGCCCAGCGGCGACGGGTCCAAGGAAATGGAATGCCACAGGTGTGAACAGTGAAAACGCGAAGTATCCGCTGAGCCAACTCAGGCCGACTCTCATTTGAAGCGGGGCCACCTCTTTGCGCCAGTTAAACGTACCGGATTTCGGTAGCTGGAATAGGCTTGTGAAAAACTTTCGGTATCGCACCACTAGAAAACTGGCGCCCATAAGTTGCGCGATGCCAATCGAGAAGACGGTCGCCCACAATGACGCACCGAGCGATATTGCCAGCCAAAGAACAATTGACCGGGCAAGCGTTTCGACAAGACGATAGCTATTGACGCGACCGATCTCACCGCACCCCACCAATATAGCCCAGGCCGGGGTCATGGCGAAGCTAAACATCGCAATGCCACTGATCACAATCCACGGACCCAGCCATTCCACATCGTGCGAGGCATCCTTGTTGCCGAAGAACCAGATCCCGGCCACCAGCAGGACAACAAGCAATATTAAGGAGCCCACCATATACCAACGGAATGCACTCCTCGTTATTGATGCCAGGCGGTCTAAAGAACTTTGGTCGCCCACGACCCTTCCGGCCCCATTTGTTTCTAGCGCAACCCACTCATGCGCGGCGAAGGTAGTTATTACAGCGGACAGACCAAGTTCAACGAAAATTTGCAGGGCCAGGAGACTGCCAAAGGTGTAGTAATAGCCCTGAGTCGTCGGATCAAAAAAGTGTAAAACCAGTACGGCAGAAACTGGTCCGGCGAGACCTTGAGCCAACTTCGTTGCGAATGCCGACAACACAGCTCGATCATCAAAAAGTTTTTTAAGCAATAGTCTTGAACCGTGCCGGCCTAGATAAGATGGGAATATTTTCTAAGGAAAACCTGACCGAGCCGGGAATCGGCTCCAAAACTGTAGTGCCCGGGCCTCATTAACCCAACGAATTTCCCTTGCAGTTCTTCATCTTTACAATCGTATATGCACTTTCCTGCCAGTCTTTCCAGCGCTTCGAGTACAAGATCTCGAATATCCTCCTCCGAATTTTCTTCGACCAAAATACCTTGACCCTCGTACTGCCATGAAAATCTGAAATTTGCGACAGGAGTCCGCAATATATCCCGATACGGAAGCAGTTCTCCATTTTCTTCTGATCTAAGTATCTTGGGGATCCCAAGATCATGGCGACCGACCGGCAATGCGCCCGAGATTGGAATCAAGTTCACAAGGGCGCATGGCACTCCAAATATCATCGAAACCAGATAAAGTCCGGAGGAGTTACCCAAAAAGAAGCGGCAATTAGCACAGAGAAACACGTCCATAAAGCTGCTCTTTTGATCCGAGTTCGCGTAGTCAATTACACCCCGCATGCGCGGCAATGGCTCTGGTGTTGGCTCACCTACCCTTACGCACCACCCTCCTCGCTCGACGATGGCTTGCATCGCGAGCTGGTAATTCTTGATGCTGCTATTCCTGAAAGAGTGCAAATGCTCATCATGAAAGGAATAGTGTCCATCTCTTGAGTGAATGCAAACAAACCACGCTCCTGGGGGCAATCCGAGCTCATGCAGGTTCTCCCAGCCAACGGGCGACTCTACCAACTCTTTCTTCAGCAATGGCGGACGTTGGCCCCATTTCGCGAGAATAGCGCCACACGTAGCAGTTTCCTCGATAGCGACCGCATAATGATCAACACGGTATCTGATAAACGAGAATCGAAGTAAAGGGCTAAGCACGGCACATAAAGTAGGTGATGTCACGATCGTAAGATGCCCTTTCCATAGATCGAGAACTACCTGATTCGCTACCTGGTCGCGCGGAACCAGAAAAATTCCGAAGAACTTCGGACGCAGTCCGAGGGCACCTTCCTTTACAAAGCAGTCTGGTTCAATGCAGAGATGGCCTATTCGGTCGGGATGCGTCAGCGTGACCAAACGTACCCTGCAAATTAGCAGTATCACTGCTGCGGGAAAGTAGATTCCCGCCGAAACAGCGCGACGCAAACGGGCGACAAAACGAAACGCAGGGCGCATTGACGATCTTTCGGCCGCCCGCTAAGACACGTGCTCGCACAAATTTCGGATGAACGGGTTAGCTAAAAACAAGATACCACCTACGAAACCTTCCCAATAAACATCGCTCTCGTGAACATCTGGTATGTGCTTTCCTCAAAGATTTCTATCATTGGTCAGAAACAAACAGGAAGAGGTATCTGATAGGTTTCAGGCCATTCAATACCGAACTATTGCGATTAGCACCCGTCCCTCTAGAGGTCGACGCATAGCCTCCAACAACAATATCTTAGCTGACGCCCTTGCTGTCCCCATTTACCACTCCCTTCATGAATACTCACTTCTCGGTCGTCGGACTCATTGATTCCACAATTCTGACAGCAAGAGATGGATTCCCGGATCGGATCTGATCGATCCATGCACTGCTGATTGCCGGCAACTTGCGAGCCTGCTCAGGCGCCAACATGGGATATTCAAACTGCGCTGCGATCAGACTTTCTATCGTGCCAATATCTCGATGCAGCTTCCGATTCCGGAAACAAAAGATACGTCCTAAAAGCGAAGGTATAACCTCCGTACTAAGATCTATGCGTTCCCGCGCCAGACTCGAGAGAAAATCAAAGATCGGCTGATCGAATATATACACAGCCGCATTCGCCAGATTGCCTGGTGGATCGGGACTTTTTTCGTGAAATGCTGTCACGACTCCGCGCGAATCCTGCTCTACAATTCCGCACGAGGATGGGTCCGGAGAAAGAAAGGTCATCATCGTCATCTGGCACTCTGGCGGTCGCCTCGTGTGATGTGCAAGAAACTCAAGCGGGTCGAATACGGACAAGTTATCTGCGTGTCCGACGAGAACGGGGCCGTCACATAACAAATTGCGATTGGCCAGCAAAGTCCCGCCAGTACCTAATAACTCTTGTTCGTAGACGAGTCTTACACGGGTAGCGTACGGTCCGTCCTCCACGAATTTGCGCACCATGTCCGCATGATGATGAATATTCACCACGATATCTTCGATGCCCGCCGCCTCAAACATCTCCAGCCAATATGAAAGAAGCGGCCGACCGCAGATCGGCGCCAGACATTTGGGAAGAAAACTGGTCAATGGCCGCAGGCGCGTCCCCAATCCTGCCGCCAATAGCAATGCTCTCATCAGATTCGGCTGTCAGGGATTGTCAATCTCGGCCCGCAACTCTTCCGGAGTAAGGGGGGAATTGCCCACTCTTCCAACTTGGAGAGCGGCCGCGAGCGACCCTAGGAACGATCCTTCCCAGATGTTGGCACCCACCGCCAGCGCCATCGCGGAGCAAGTCAATAGTGAGTCCCCCGCTCCTGCGGGATCTTTAAGGGCTGTATTAAAGGAAGGTAATTTATCGGTGTGCCATTCTTCGCTATCTGCCAAGGGTGCGTAGACGAGAAGTCCTTCAGTGCCGAGCGTAAGGATGACGTTCTTTGCCCCAGATTGAGCTCTTAACTGCTCGCTGAGAACGACCAGGCCGACATTGAAATCTCGGACAGCCAATCGTGCCTCCCGTTCAGTCGGAGTTACGAGTTCCATGTGTTTGAAGCGTGAAATATCGCCGACCTGCGACGAGGACTGACTGTCCGCCACCATCATGACGCCATGTCGCCGGCAATCCGATGACACTTGGTCAACCAACGTCTGCGGCAAGCACCCGTAGTTGAAATCGGAAAAAATCAATAAATCCGTTTCCTCGATACGGTCCACGATCTTCTTTGAAAGCGCTGCAATCAGATCCCGGTTTATGCCGTGCTGCCGTAGATGACTTACCCTCAGTAGGGTTTTCCCGCCAGCGCGAAATCTCTGCTTTGACGTGGTCGGTCGACTCCCATCCTCCAGGATTTCCATCTCCACGCCCATCGTATTCAATTTCTCGATTGCGAACTGTCGCGCTTCGTCTTGCCCGGCAACGGAAAAGTAACTAACGTTCGCACCCAATCCCCGCGCATGCGCGGCGACAATGCCGGCCCCTCCCAAAAAACGATCCGTCTGAATTGGCGTCACGACGACCGTCGGATCTTCCTGAGACATGCCCAACGCATCACAGTTTATGTACTCATCTACTATCAAATCTCCGACTACCGTTACTTTCAAGGACTTGAATCGACCGAGAACGTCCTTCAGGTCCGCTTTAGTAAATCGGTGCCGGAGCGGAAAGTCGCTCGGCATTACAACCGTTGAGAGATTCGACTCGATGAACTCTCGTTTCAGCAGATCAAGAGAAGAGAAGGACACTTCGCCGGAGCTGAACAAAAGCTTACCGCCGTACTCATCTACGGCTGCTTGCTCGAGATTGACGCTATCTTCGTGCTCTTTGCCTTTTACGACAACTGCGGGCTGTAGCTGGGAGATAAACTTCTCTGGCTGATCTCGCAGGGTAAACGCGAAATCGACCAAACTAATGGAGGTTACGCCCTCAAGCCGAAGATCCTCCTGAACAATCGCCCCTTGGGAGCTTGAGTCCAGAACGCCCACCACCAGCAAATCACCGCAATCTGCTGCAAATCTCAACAGGCGCAGATGTCCCGGGTGCAGAACATTGAAATTTCCAGAAACAAATACAATCCGGTCGACAGTTTTTGCGCACGCGCGAATTTCGTCAAGTGCACGACTGGATTCTGGATGAAGGTTCACATTCGCTCTCCAAGCGAGCGGTCCAATTCGATCAGCGGACGTGTCGCCTTTTGCATCTCTAGGTCGGACAGTGCAATATTAATTTCTTCCAAGCAATAGGGCTTGGATATAAGCTTCTCGAGCGGCAATTTTCCCGCCGTATAAAGAGCCGCAAGCTTCGGCACATCAACATCTGGATTACTGGCACCTCCCCAACTGCCGCGAATCTGCTTGCCACAAATAAGGTCGTAGGGGTCGAGCTCGATTCTTGTTCCGGCTGGCGGATGCGACGCAAAAATACATAATCCACCGCTCCGTCTTACTGCACGAAAGGCCAGCTCGATAACAGTGGACACGCCTGACGCCTCTACGCTGTAGTCAACTCCGGCACCATCGGTCAACTCACGAATCCGCGGAATTGGATCTACGCTGCTCGAATTGACGGTATGAGTCGCGCCAAAATCTTTTGCCATCGAAAGTTTCTCGTCATTTACATCCACTGCAATGACCGTGGAGAACTGATACAGCTTGGTCGCCATGAGCGCACTCAAACCGATACCGCCGAGACCAAAAACGGCGATTGATTCGCCTTCTACCGGCAGCAGTTCGTTTATTACGATGCCCGCTCCGGTAGGCAGGGCACAACCGAAAAGAACCGCCACATCCAATGGCACACCTTCAGGCAGCAGCACACATCTGTTCTCCGAAACAATTGCGAACTCATTGAAGGTAGTAACACTCCCCGCGTTGATCACAGAATCGCCACGTAGATAACGTGCACCGCCCCCATCGAGACCGGAACCCTTTATCCAGCCGAGAATAACCAGGTCGCCGACGCTAACCTTCGAAACTCCAGTGCCGATTTTTTCGATCCGGCCTGACCCTTCGTGGCCGAGGAGATGGGGAATATATGGATCAGCCCCACGCGCTCCTTTGGCTTCCATCAGTTGACTATGGCAAACACCGCTGTATGCAAGCCGAACGAGAACCTGGCCGTGACCGGGGTCTGGAACTTTCACGTCGGGCATAATTTCCAGAGGTTGCCCGAGCGATGCCAGTACTGCCGCCTTCAATTCCTTGGCCTCGCCATTCTCCTTGTTCGCATCACCATGGCATCTGCAATTTGGTGCTGATAAAAATGCCGCCTTCTTTGTAGCTGGTCGGCATATCTTCAATCGACGAAACTCTTTGCCATCCCAACTTCTGAGCAAATATATTCACTCCAATAGCCTGAAAGTGTGGGAATAGGATGCGAGCATTTCTTTGGGTACCGACTTCGACAATAGCGTCCAAACTCGCCCAATTCTCTTCTGGTATGGCTATCAAAATAACGTCTTCGTGGCCCTCAGCGTCCACTTTGAGAAAGTCCGAACGAGCCGCAATATCCTTGATGTCTTCTACTTTTACATTAAAACGCTCGAGGTCCCCATATGGATTTTGCTTAGCTCCAGCCAAATGGCTACCAGTAGTATTTCCGAGCACCCTAACAAACCCCATCTGTCCGGAGTGATCTGAAACCGCCGCTTCATTGGGCGAGCAATCGTTTATTCCATTGAGAGACAGATTTCTCTTCAAAAGCCCGAAATGTATCGGGTCAGGCTCATAAGCATCCACCGCAATTCCACATTTCGCCATCACAATGGAGTGCAAGCCGAGATTTGCCCCAATGTCTGCCGCACGAAGGTAAGTCCCGCGTGCACGATGATAAAACGCAAAGACGATAAGCTCATCGAGCCCGAAGAGATCCAGGGAATCTATTGCTCCCATTTTCTGGTACGGCAGAACAATGCTTCCCAATTCACCGAACAATACTCCCTGTTCTTGCTCAAATGCCTGCTTCGACTCGTCGATTGCGTGTTTCATAACGCTATCGTGAAATCGATAAAAATCCGTGGATCGCGCGTGTTCTCGCCAATGAGAACCTAGATGCGCAAACAGTCCCGTCAGCTTGTCTAGGAGCATATGAAGATATTTCCGTGAAGAGTCATTACTTGGAAAGGAGCTTCTGGAGCTCGTCGCGTTCAATCAAAGGCATCTGATCTTCGAGAGAATGTCCGTACTTCAAGACCGGAAAAAGCTTTTGATCAGGGTTGATTTCTACGTTGCAGAATACGGGGCCTCGAATAGCAAAAACTTCTTTCAACCTGGTTTTTACCTCCGAGGTATGTCGGATCGTTACCACAGGAAATCCCATTGAACTTGCCACCTTTTCGAAATCTGGTAATCCAAGTCCAGAGGCGGGATCAACCCCAGCGTAATTTGCGCCTAGCCATGTTTCCAGCGTCTGCTTCTGAATGCCATGACAATGGTTATTGAAAAGAAATATTTTTATCGGCAAGTCGTACCGCAACACCGTTGCCAGTTCACCGAGGCACAGAATCAATCCACCGTCCCCGATAATGCAACTGATAGGTCGCGACGAATCAACCGAAGCACCTCCGATTGCGGCAGGCAGAGCATATCCCATGGGCGTGAAGTTCCACGCGGACAACACTCTTTGACCCTTTTTTACCTTCAGGTGATTACATGTCCACGTCAAATTACCACCGGTATCGACAAATATTGCCTCATCGTCAGAGAAGTATTCTGATACCTCCTCGACAAAATGAATGGCGTCAATATAGTTGGCAGCATCGTCAGGTGGAGGTGGAATATTTGTAGGCAGGCAAGTTTTCCAGGATTCAATGGATGACAACCACTCACTAATCTTTGGAGGCGTGTAGCGCCCCATACACTCATCCGCGACTTCCAGAAAATCTTTCATGCTGGCACGGACTCTGAGTTCAATATCGATTCCTTTGCCATCAAACTTATCCATTTCTCCTTGATCGATATCCACCATTACGATCAAAGCGTCTTTCGCAAACGTGTCGAGCAAGCCGCCCGTTAGATTCTGTGAAAGGCGCGTTCCGAGGCATAAAAGCAAATCGGACTTTTGAACGACGACATTGCCGACACGCGGCCCATAGACACCAAAAGGACCGACGCGCCCGGCCCATTCAAATGGCACCAGGTCAGTTCCCGCCCAGGTTTGGAGGACAGGAATCTGGAGAGCCTCCAGAAAGTCCCGAAGCTTTTCCGCGTACCGCGGTGTGCTAAACCCTCCTCCAATTATGACCGCCGGTTTCTTCGCTTTTGCCACCAGGCTGAACACACTGCGGACATCGTCCGACAGATTACTCACGGGTTGAACGGCATTCGGCCGGAATGCAGCAAGGTCTTCCGGATCAATATCAGCACGCTGCAAGTCATCCGGTATGTCAATTAATACAGGGCCTTGTCTGTCGCTGCATGCTACGTGATAAGCCTCTTCCAGGTGACGTCTAATCTGCCTAGGGTCAAGAATTTGAGTAGCAGATTTTGTAACACTCCCGAATATGGAAAGCACATCTGTTTCCTGAAATCCCACTTGGCGAACCTTCCGTTCCCCCTTTAGACGATGCGTAGCAACTTGCCCGGTAAGCATCAACGTCGGCACAGAGTCGTAGAACGAGCAGCACACTCCAGTTAGAAGGTTCGTCGCCCCGGGGCCACTCGTAACAACTGACACGCCCAGATTGCCGGATAGTCGAGAATAGCCGTCAGCCGCTATAGCCGCACTCTGTTCATGAGCGACGAATGTAGTTCCCATCGCGCTCTTCTTGCTTGCAGAATCAAACATATGAACCGCGGCACCACCCGATATTCCGAAAATATGATTGGATTGAGCGCGGAGAAGATGATCAATTATGTAGTCAGATAGCTTCACGTTGTATTTGCGGAGTAATTGCTAAGAATGTGGTGCTAAGAATTTCCGGAACGGCGCAATTTAAATTTGTCCCGGCTCGACTCAAGTTCTGCGATCAAGTCGCGTCCCTGCTTCCATTTATCATGAACAACCGAAAAATTACGCCCACTCGTGGCAGATTTAGGCGACGAAATGCACCATTCTATGCACTCCGCAATATCTGAAAGACTGGTTCCAGAGAATTCGGATTCGAGAAATTCTTTGGTTCGATCGAGATTCTTGCCGCTATTCTTGCCAGCAGCCAGGGTTTGCTGGTGAATTTTGGTCCTCACCCAACCCGTGCCGAGAATCGAAATGTGCAGGTCCGGGCATTCGCTATCGAGCAGCTCACACATCTTTATTAGCACAATCTTGCCTGTGCAATAGGCAGAGAAATTGTCAAACGACCCATTGGTACCCCCTCCAGCGAAGAACACGACGTTAGGAACCCGTTCTCTCGAACGCATCTCGTAAAGTCCATGCAATAGTCGAAGCTGGGATATCGAGTTTGTGGTTACCGACCTCTCCCATTCAGCAAAGTCGAGCTCGACGAATCGTCCAATCGGCTCCAGAACTCCAATGGCACTAATGAATATATCCCACTTGATACCCTGCTCTCGAAACTCTTGCATCACCCTCTTTACGTCAGCATTTGAATCGACATCGCATTGAAAGAGTCGCGCGCCAGTGCCGCGAAGATCTTCCGGAATGCGTGCGGGATCTCGGTACGTTCCGTAGACATTGTCATTGCACGCAGCGAAGTATCTGGCAAGAAAAGCGCCGATATCGCTCGAGACAGAGGCTATCATCACGTTTCTAGCAGTCAATTCTGGCCTTACTTTTCAAGATGATCAGTGAACCCGGTGTTGTCGTTGTTCGAAACCGGGCAGCATGACCCGCTGCATCTCGAACTAAAAACAAGTAACTACCTTCCAGAGACCCTGAAAAATGTCCAAACCCACAATTCTGAAACAACGCCTTGAATATCGAAACCGTTATCAAAGCATCCTTAGAGTCGATGCGCGTATCGGTAATCAGCGGAAAACATTCTTCGTAGATGATCACGGAACGAGAGTCGGGCTCATTGCGATGCGAAATAAAAAAATATTGCTTGTCCGTCAAGATAGGCTTCTCACTTGGGGACCTTCCCTCGAAATTCCCGGCGGGCGAACAGAGGCTGGTGAATCGCTCGACGAAGCTGCGATACGTGAATGCGTCGAAGAAACTGGATATGCCTGCAGCAACGTCAAAGCCCTTGTTCACTACATGCCCGGCATGGATACCGTCTTGAACCCGACCTATATCTTCACGGCCAGCAACCTGAGAAAGGTTCGCCGTCCGAAGTCCGATGCAGGAGAGATTACCCGACCAGTCTGGCTGCCAGCTTCCGATTGCATGCACATGATCGAGACAGGCCAGATCCGATGCGCACTGACCATTACCGCCATACTGATGCTTGTTTACCAACTTGGTAATCGCCAAGAAATTGCCTCTTAGAATGGACCTTTGAACCACGCCCCTGGAACATCATGGGGCGCAGTCCGCTCAGCGACCAGATTCGCAATGGGCACCCGGCATCCAATCATTTCGTTCACCGCGTCGATTACATCTTCAGCACGTCGGTAAAAATGCTCTGTCAAGGCGCAGCTGGTTGGCGTGGGAAAGTCAGGCAAGCAAATGCGTTTGGGCGCACAACGCATATCCCCAAACAACTCTTCCGCACCGCGCGCTACTATTTCGCCAGCGACCGAGCAATATGAATTCGAAGTATCCAGGACCAGCAACCGTCCCGTTTTGCGAACCGATTCCGCAATTGTTGTCCAGTCGATCGGACTGGTGGTGCGCAAATCAATCAGCTCAGCCGAAATACCGTTCTGCGTCAAGTGATCCACCGCATGTCGGGCCTCGACC